>Ga0315534_1000253_pt1 | contig 34842 bp, 31 predicted proteins | sample SalMarSW160240MG_FD_203094 | JGI IMG/M metagenome (GOLD analysis project Ga0315534, IMG submission 203094) | Salt marsh sediment microbial communities from the Plum Island Ecosystem LTER, Massachusetts, United States - Salt Marsh Sediment SW1602-40 ... | reverse complement strand
CGAATGTATTTCCTATATAAATATAAAATCATATTTTTAATCAAATTTAACGAAAATCATAGTTGTGCAACAAGGCATATAAAGTCTTATTTTCATTTCTAGATCTATTTTATTTTAGTATTTTAGCACAGATGAATTAAATTTTAGATGTGTTCAATTGGATTTATGATATTAGATTCTTGTGTCTAGTATTATATTAACCAAGAATCAAAAGATTTATGTATTTCCTATATCATAAAAATAAAATAATAAATTAAATAATATATTCTGCTAGTGATATTGAAAAAAACGATAACTCAAATTCAACTAGTCATTTTATTTAAATTTATACTCTTAAATTATTAGATCTAGTAATAATATGTTTTTAGACTTTTAAATTACGATAGAATATTAAATCATATCAATAACCATGTAATTAAGGTTTTTATCTTATAAAACTCCACATCGTGGTTGTAATTGTTGAGTTCTAAGAGTTTATTCAATCATCTTGGTCAACTATCAAACATAATGAAGATGAAATAAATCCACCATCAAAAGCCTCAATAAAAAAATTTCCTGTCTATTCTAGAAGATATTTATTTCCTCGTAAATACAAAATGTTATATTGCTTTTTAAGAAATTATCTGTAATTCTACTATATCGTTCATATCTTTTTAGCTTTAGGAATACTTAGCAAATTAATAATCACTTCTTGAAAATTGATATCTATATTTCTAATACTTTTTAACATGTCTATAAAAATATACTAAACAAGTGGCGATTCATCCGTTAACTAAAACATACATACCGTTAGTAACTAGATCATTTTTAGGCTGACCAAGGTTACAGTTTTCTTTTATTAGACTAGTTTTTTGAGTAGATTGAAAACATATATCATATGAGACACATTTCCAACTATTTTTAATTTGTTGGTAGTCTATTAGCTATGATTTATTTATTTATTTTAGCAATACAACAGAAATTTTCAGCTAAGCTTTAACTATTATCATAAATTGATAATTGGTTAAATTCCTTAGAGATGAGATAAAATTATCACTTCAAAGAATATATATGAAATATAAATATGAGTAGCTATGCGATCGTCTATGTTAATCTATCCAATTTTTCTTTTATTAATTGTTATAACAAACCTAGATACTGAGAAACCATTTGATTTTCAAACTGTTTATGCAGAGGAACAATCTTCTGAGATAGATTTAGCCTGGAAATTGGGAAAATCTATGTCTACTCCTAGAACGGAAATAGCTGTTACGAGTATTGCTGATAATATTTATGCAATAGGAGGATTTGATAAATTTGGTAATGTATTGGATACTGTAGAGGTTTATAATATATCCAATGATACATGGAAAACTCTAGAATCCTTACCACAACCACTTCATCATGCTGCTGCAACAACATTTAACGATACTGTATATGTAGTAGGTGGTTATACAAATAATAATTGGAAAGCCTCAGATAAATTGTATATTTATGATCATAAAAAGAATAGTTGGACAGAAGGACCTCAAATGCCTACTTCCAGAGGAGCTCTATCTGCGGAGTTCATAAATGACGTACTTTACGCTATTGGTGGTGAAGGAAAAGGAGGCATTATGAATACTAATGAGGCCTATGACGTAAAAACAAACAAATGGGTATCAAAGTCACAAATGCCTACTGCTCGACATCATGCTGCATCTGAAGTCGTTAATGGAAAAGTGTATATTCTTGGAGGACGAATAGATGGCGACTTACCAATTACAAACACTGATGTTACAGAAATGTATGATCCTACAACAGATAAATGGATAACACTGGAATCTATGCCGTCAAAGCGTTCTGGAATAACAGCTTCAGCCTATAACGGTGAAATCTTCGTGTTTGGCGGAGAAGATCTTATAAGAACATTTAACAACAATGAAAAATATAATACAATAACAAACCAGTGGCATATAGAAGAATCACTACCAACATCACGTCATGGTCTTGGATCAGCTTACTATGATAATAACATTTTTGTAATAGGCGGAGGACCAAAACCTGGATTAAGCGTTAGTGCTATAAATGAGATATTTAGTTTAAAATAAGTACAATATGTAAAAAGTCAGAACTAGTAAAACAAAACTCATCCTATAATTTTGTGAATTATTTGAAAACTGGAGGTCTCAACAGTTTAGTGAAAAAGCAATAGGATGAAATAAAATTTTATAATCTTCATGAATATAGAACAAATAAAATAAATTTAACAAAAATAATATATTAATTTTTTGATTAGGTTATTTGATTTTACTAATTCCATATGTTTGATCAAGTAAATATTTGTAATTATATCGGTGGATTGAATTATCAAGATCAAAGTTTTTATTTAGAACCAATAAAAAATACCCAAATACCAAAATTACATGGATTACATTCTTATCTATTAGAATAAATCTTGATATTTTCCCCCAGAAAAAAGAGAGTATGGTCTTTATTCCATAATCGTAAACGTAATATTGCACAGTTGCTTTCTAGTAGTAAATTCAAAGATATAGGCAACATTTATGATATCTCAAAACCCCGTATGAGGTTTACCAATCAATAGCTTGTTTTAACCATCGCAGACATCTGTAAGGATTAACATAAATTCGCATATTTTTATTGCTTAGGGAAACTATATTTTCAAGCAGAAAAACAGATTTTATAGTAAATCATTAGTAAACTAACTTTGGTTAGTCAGTATAGATTATTGAATTAATATGCTAAGATCATGGAAAGAATCTTCTCTATCACATTAGATATTCATAAAAAAGAATAAATAAAAAAATTGTGGATTTTTTGACAGGTTAACTGACTTATTTACAACTTGCTTTGATATTTAATGACTGTGGATTGATCAAAAAAAGGACAATTTACTAGATGAGTACCATTAATGGCTGGCGTAATAGTGATGCTTTGATCTTTGGACATTTCATAGATATCACTCACAGTTTGCAATACCTTAGTGTTTGATATGTCATTCCATTCAATAAAGGAAATTTTCCACATAGGACTATAGTTTGAATCTGTTGGGTTTGCAGTTGCTATTCCAGGTTGAAATCCTAAAGGTCCAGAACCATTAATTCCATTTGAAAATTGAAATAAATCAACTGCAACTGGTGTTCCTATTAACTTTTCATCAGATTCTACATAAGGCACACCTAGCATATCTGATGTCATTTTTGGAGTCGAGTCTGTTGCAATATAATAGATGGTCTTGCCATCAGCTCCATATCCTCTATGGGCTATCATGGTTACAATCATTTTGTCAGTATCTATATTAATAACTTGTCCGCCACCATATGGAGTATCATCTGTTATGGTTTTGTTTTCCCTTACTTGTAATGATCCACCTTCCCATTTTATAGCTGGACTATTTACTATGATGTTTGTCTCTTGAATGGTTAATTCTCCGTTATTTTGTGCCTCCATAACTTCTTCTACAGATTTTAATTCTCTGGCTGTAGAATTATCATTCCAAGTTACAAAATTTGTCTGCCACAGTGGACTATAATCATCATCACCTGGTACCGCATTTGCTACTGGAAGTTGAAATTCATTAGGAGCTTCTCCAGGAACACCATTTAAGAACAGATATCCCTGACCACGAATGGATTCTGATGTTTGGTTCAAAATTGGAGAATAATTTACTGGAAAACCAGTATTATTTGAAATAGACGATACAGCGGTTTTGTCAGAAGCATCAGTAGCAATAAAATATGCTATATTCCCGTCTATATATCCTTTTGATAATGGGATATCTATAGGAACGTTTGGCTCTGCTAATTTAAGGATAGACGCGGACATGTCTTGTTTCTGCTCTGGTTGTGGTTGTGGTTGTTGTTCTGAAGTCACTGGATAGAAAATCGACAATGTAAGCGTCAATGTAATTATAGCCATTGTGATTCCCATTGTAGGTACAAATATTTTGATATTTTTCATTTTTCTATACATCTCAAAACATTATCACATTAACAAAGCTTTATAAAAAATATTTCCTTTTTTCAATTCTTAAAAAATTAGTATATTTTGTATTTATCCCAACAGTCCATGTGTAACACAATTCCATTTAGATATTTCCATGCCAAAATTGCATTTAATTACAGCGTTTTTGGTTTTGAGTTTATGAGTTGAATCTATTGAACTATGAATTTCATTAGTAATTTTCAAATTTATTGCTGTCTTATCAACAAATGGATTTGCTAATGTAGGTGAATTTGACTTGGATTTGCTAGTTGGAGCTATAACATATCCGATGAATGGGGATTTATCAAAGTCATTAATTACTGTCGAAGTTATCAAGTCCTTAGATGCTTGAAGAGATGAAACACTTCCTAGTATGTTATAAGTCGTATCAAAGGATCCGATTTGAGATGAACCTTTAGACAGTGCATATGAATTTGAACTATGTTTTGTTATATGTATTGTAGATTCATGAGTAGCATCAACGGCGTCGACTTGCGAAAAGGAGTTATTTATTCCAACAAAAGAAACATAGACGATTGCTAATAAACTTATTCCTAATATGCTTGTCAATAATATTGAAAAATTAGTTTTCATTGAAAATAATAAATTGAATTACTATTTAAATTTATATTATTTTTTTGCTATATTAATAAAATTTGTTTCTATACTCTTTACTTTATATTATTTAAATTGTTATCTCCCTATCGATAATATTGATGAAAATTTACTAATTAAGGAAAATTATGTAATACAATTAAGGTTAATATATAAATTGTTATCAAAATTGTAAATGGGTATTTCCTCGTACGGAGTAATTGTTAATGATTTAACTAAATGATAATGCGTGATATCGATAATTGCTATTATGTTGTAACTTCAAAAATAGGAATAATATGATAAATTAGTTAGGGGATATATTCCAAATATAGTATTTACCAATAGAAAGACATTCTATTGCAACACCTTCTCCCTCTTGTGTTGTTATAGATTTGTTGCATGCAAATCCATTAGTTCCATTCCTGATCAAATCACTTACATCTTGTTCTAATTGTTGAGATGGTGCCAAACTTAGTTCCTCTAAAAGCTCTTCTTCAATTTTAATTACATTATCACCTACTATTGCTGATACAATTTTGGTAGAATTATCGATATTACCTATCTTGTTCTGTTGAAAAATCAATATATACTGTTTTTTTTCTGTATTTTCTTCGGTATTCTGTGCTAAGGCATTTTGCATTGTACCACTAAAATTGCTTGCATGGTTTACTACTAATAGAGATAGCAATACAATCAAAAATACTTGAAGGTTTTTCATTAGCTGAAGTTATCAAATATAGTATATATTACAATTCCTATACATTTGTAAAATATTGCGTAAATAGTAATTCACAAAGATTCTGGAGATATATTCTAATTTGTTGAATATAAAGATAATTACAATTTCTGTACCAGTATGAAGTATGGCTCAAATATTGCATACAAATATAAACACATTTTTGCTGGTATCTTATTTGAGATTAGACCTAGTCCAAAAGACATATGTCTGGGTACCTATCAGCCTGAAACCGTTGCAAAAGGTAACCAGGATAGCTACAAGTAGGAGAATAGTGGAGGATGATTTCTACAACCTCTGATGTTAACTTGGAGGTAATGTTTGTAAAGTTGGAGATTTACCCTTTTGTTGTAATTACTGTGACGGTTAACAAATTGGTTTTATTGTTTGTAGTAAAAACTGATTTGTTTATCTAAAAAAGACAAAAGGTTAAGAATTGGTTATCGATAAGAGCAACGGATAGACTCCATAGTAACAAAAGAATAATACCTAAAAAACATCATATATATCTTTAAGACAGAATCAGAAAGTATTCAGGATGGAAGGAAGACGTTACACGATGACTTTTATTTGTACAATGGCAAGAGTTGCGAGATACTCTCCCATTCATCAAAGAGGACCTTGAGAAGCATTGCAGCACCTTGGAAGGGAATATTAAGGAAAGTGAAAAACTTGAAGCAGAATCAATGACTTTTGGATGATATTATAGGAAACAACTAGCAGTAACCTCTTTCATTCAATCATTATATTCTCTTTCACTAATAATTAGTGTCTATTATAAACCAAATCTAATTCTATTTTATAATTTTATAATATTATCAAATAGATTTCTGTTCAAAGAACATCAATTAAATAAATAACCTCTTTATAAGATAAAAGATAGAAGAAATAAATATTATAATTACTATATACAAGATTCCCTATAAATACCATATATTGGAATTAGCAAGTGAATAAGGGCATTGAGTCGCGATAGATTGGTATTAGAAAAGCAACATAAAGTTTTGCTGTTTGCTGCTAGTATCGCAGTTAAATCATTCCTTATGGCTTTAACCACCAGTTACATATTTTGTAAAAGCATCGACCCTAATATTCTATTTTTCAATTGTTCTACAAATATTGTTTACGTTGGTATTAGCATAGGTGCAATAATAATTATGGGGATAATATCAGGTTATTATATAATACGAATTAAGGCTTTTGACGATATTTTTGTTAATATGATGAAATCTGATTATATTATAACTACAATGTATTTTGTTATAGGATTTATTGCTCCAGGATTGATATCAACTACAATAATAATTTGGTTATTCGGTATATGGATTCTTGGAATGTTTTTAGCACCATTTAATAAAGAAAAAACTATTCTAAAAAAGATTACACAATATGGTTAGCTAGTAACAGTAGGGATATTGTTATTTGCTTCATTAATCCCTCCATTACAAGAATATGGACAATCTTTTGCTTTGGGTGCAATTATTAGTAGTCTTATGAGTATCTTTGGTTCAGGTAGGATCCAAACCTAAATTTTGGTGTTATAGATACTTCTGTATGACATGATAATCCGGAGTTCTGTAGAAAAAATAACACGTCTAATATTTGGAAAGTCATTAACTTAACTATTGTACACTTCCAAGCAAGGCGTATGATATTTGATCCATGATATATTTATTAAATCCTTTGTCTTATTTTCAAAGTATAAGTTACTTTTGTTTCAAAGTATATCCTATTTTCCTCTATTATGTCACTAAAAACATTATACTAACAGATCATATTCAAACAAGACTCTACTTTTTTTATTGTTTTATTATAACAAACGGGAATACAAATCGAATCATTTATTTATAAAATAGTTAAATCTATCATGCTAATAATATTTGTTTTAGGCATTGTTGGTGAGTACACAATCCAGAATACATAAATCAAAATCGCAATGTTTAAATGTACTTTTGAAAGGAAGGTAAACTATCCTTATGACATGTTTGGATTAACATAACTACATATGTTATTTACTTTATCCTAATTCTTCCATCCAATCATTCAATTTAGCAAACTATGATACAAATAACTTAATTATAATCGCATTTCTGGTTAATATCAGATAGCATAACCGTTTTATTCCTTATGAAATAGTTAATATATTTACTCTTACGATTAATGTTTAGCCAATAATCTAAGTCCTGGTGATAGTTCTATACTAAAAAACTCAAATTATATAAATAGCCCAATAATGGTAATCCTAGAGCAACGAGACAGAAATTGATTTAGAAATATAAAACACCTTGAAACTAATAAAAGATAATGAAATTCATTTTAATATTTATACCAAGTATCCTAATACTTTCAAGTCATATTCTCTTTGCAGGAGGAGAAGAAGTAATCACCATAATACCTGGATCTAGTGATGAAAATAGATACCGCTTTTTTGATATAACCTTTTTTCCAATAGATATAAAGAAAGAATTTCGGTTTTACAATGCAGATACTATTCCCCATCAATTGGTAATAACAAAACAAGAGGACCAGTCGTTTCAGGACAAGTCAGATATAATTGGTCCAAAAAAAAGTTATTCTATCAAGTTAGATAAAAATGGAATCTATGATTTTCATTCACCTCAATATTCATGGATGAAAGGACAAATTTTTGTAAATGACAATGTCATGGCAAAAACAAAAAAATTGGACACAATGAATGTTCAATTAACTTGGATTGAAGATAATCTTCAAAAGGATAAATATCATTTTAAGATTTTATTTACTGATAAAAATAGTAATGAAAATTTGGAACACGTAGATTATATATTTACGATAAAGAATTCTGAAGGAAAAAATGTTCATCAAAGCAAATTTACTCATTCAGGATGGGGAGCGGAATATTCAGAAAGTACATTGGATCCAGATAATGAATATGTGGCAGAAATAACTGTTAATGGTTTATTGTTTCAGCCCATTAAAGTAGAAAAGGCAATTTTTGAAATAAATAATTCCTAATTTAAAAAGATTATTTCTAATAAATTTATTTTCAAAATTAAATAAAAAATTGAGTATTAATAGACAAAGACAATTTTTAGAATTATTTGTTTTCTCTAAATCTCTACTTTCGAATTATTAAACACCTTAAAAATCCTAAATGTTTTCTTTTTTTAATTAGATATGAATCATAGTAGGGCTGTCATTGTAAGCTCTTACTTCCATACACGTCAGGAGCAATAGACGTTGAAAGTCAAATACATTGTTTATGAACTTTAACAGCCCCAGTATTATATAGATATTAAAAAATATAAGGATTATTGAAAAAAACGCTGGGAATTTAAGTATGCAATTAAAATACATTTAGAATTTAGGTTTAATAATCATTAGAAAAATCCCAAAAGTAAAACAGTTTTAGCATTGTTGTAATGATAGTGTGATCTTGGAAAACTATTTTTATTGTGAAATTATATTTAAAGAAATAAACATAAAAAATTAAAAATAGACTAATAACTAATTTTTACAATTATTATAATTCAAAATATTCAAATTCATCCTCGACTTGTTTACTCAGGTGGCTGTGGGTAGAAAATTATTTGAAGAAGTTGACAAACCAATTGGATATAAAATAGTCTTTGAAAATAATTTTGGAGTAGAAGGTGAAGCTAGTTGGGAAGGAACAATTAAAGGCTATAATGGATTTCCAGATGGGAAGAACATTGGTTCAGGAAATTCTTTTAAAGGAAAGAATGGTGTAATTATCTCAAATTGGGACGGGGTATTTACTACAAAAGATGGAGATCAAATTACATTTAAAGGTAAAGATATGAACAAAGATGGTAAGTTTGTTGTTATTAGAACATATTTTACTGACTCGAAAAAATTTTCCTGGATTAACGGCTTGGTTTGTTTATTAGAAGGTATAGTCAATAACAAAAATAATGAATTTCTAAGTATTGGTTATGAATGGGAATTTAAAAATACATCAAAACTATAACAAATTAGATTCTAGAATATAATATTTTACTAACACATAACATATTAAGATAAATCCATTTCAGTATATAACCACAAATTTGAAGATATATAATCACTGATTAAAACTTAATCTATCTGCTTTCCTACATCTTCGACATCTATCATATCTTTATATGACCCTATTCCGAATGTTTCCAATTGGGAGGGAACTTTTCCACGTTGACTAAATATTTCCAATTTTTTGGTGTTATGAGTTAAAACTACTTCGCAGTTTCCTGATTGAGTATCTCCCCTGTCAGGATCAAAATCTATTATCACATCATTACCTTCACCACAATCAAAAAAATCTGCCCCTTTACCCCCGATTAATGCATCATCGCCTTCTCCTGCGTAGAGCTCATCATCTCCATTTCCTCCTACTAGTAGATCTACACCAGCACCGGATGTGAGAATATCTCTATCTGGACCTCCATACAGTTTATCACTACCGGCTGCACCTGTTAATTGATCTTTCCCCTCATCACCATAAATTGTATCGTCACCTATAGAACCCTGAAGGACATCATCTCCCTCGAACCCTCTGAGATGATCACCACCTACACAACCTCCAAGAACAACCGATATTGATTGTGAAATTGGACAGCCTATTATCACATCATCACATTCAGTTCCAATTGTTGAAATCCTAGTGCCTACAATAACATTAGTTTCTTTGCCACAATCCTTGTGTTTCGCATTGGCTATATGATTTTCCGAATAATTAGTTGAGTATAGAATAAATAGAAAGCTAATACCAATTAATAATAATAGAAAAATCCTATTGAACAAAGTAGGTTTTAAAACAATATCCATATTTTATTATCTAGCTCAAGCCTCTTATTAAGTCAATGGAAATATTATTAGCTTAATTTTTTTTTAATTAAATAATAGAATATAGTTCAGATTTTTTTTCTAGTTATTTTAACTATAATGATTTCAAATATCTTAATGAATACTAAAATTGTCAAATGGATTTTTGACTCTTTTATTATAACTATTACAATTATAGTTATTTGAAATCTGGAAATAAGCGAAGTTCTAATTATAATATTATGAGAGTAAAAAATAACTGTACACCCAGCTTAAAATCTTTCAATAAATCGGTAATTGTCAATTCTGATTCTTGATAGTTGTAAAATTATTAATAAATATGCTTGCTATTTTTAAATGTCTTTTATATATTTGAATTTACTTTTATTGATCCAGCAAGGAGATAATTTTTTAATTTAAATTTTGATTTCACTTTTAATTGAAAGTTTTTAAATCTAATTCATACAATTTAATACTACAAATAGATTGTGAGGAGAAAACTTTATTTTTTAATATCATGAATACAGTAAGAAAATTTCAAAGCTCATTAAATCACATTTAAAAACCTTGGAATAGCAAATTGTTTTTTTTGTTTCAATAAGGTAAAAATAGGTTAACAAGATATTGTCTAGAGAGCAATATATTTTAAAGCACATCACGACAATCTCTACAATAATAATTAAGGATACACATTTCATTAAATTTTACGATAACATGAATAGTCTGTTTTCGAATATACAATCGCTTGTGTAAAAATTATATCATATTTACTAGATTAACAGTTTATGACCAGTATTCTCTTTCTAGAAAATCAAATATCCTTTGAACTAAAATAACACGCAATTACTTGTTTTAAATCTATACAAATGAAAGCACCAGGATAATTTATGTTCTAAGGTCTATTACTTTCCATACAGCAGAAAGTAAATCTAAAATAATATTTCTATCAGGTAAGGTTCAAACTAAAATTCTTTATCGAAATAGTGAACAGGGTTTATTAATATATATAGCAATACATGATATTATATCTTCTATAATGACCTCTTTTTCTGGTTCCTTGCCAAGGAATATTGTTTTACTGTTTATAATTATTATTTTATTAACTTCTTTGATTGATAACTTATTTCTATTGAAAGGTAATTATGTTCAAGCACAGGTCACTGATGATACATTTTTTATTACCCCAAAACAACAACAGCAAAATACATTAGCTCAACAGGGAATAACCAATATTTCAAGAACATCAGTTGGAAATACAATGATAGGATCTTTTGGAAATGATAGAATGAGTGGTTCCATTAATGATGACATCATGATATTGTTATCCGGTGCGGATACAGCACGAGGAAATTCAGGAAATGATAAAATTCAAGGAAATGAAGACGTAGACCAGCTCTATGGTGAAAATGGAGACGACATCTTACAAGGTGGAACAGGAAGTGATCAATTGTATGGTGGTAATGGAGATGATGTGATAGCCGGAGGGTCTGGGGACGACTTCCTAGTAGGAGGAGATGGCAATGATAAACTATATGGAGATATTGGTGATGATATCCTTTCGGGACAAAGTGGAGCAGATTACTTTGATTGCGGAGAAGGAGTGGATGTTATCATTGACTTTAATCTATTGGAAAATGATGATACTGCTGGAAATTGCGAAGAAATTCAAAACAAAGAATAAAAATAAAATTGAAGTAAAATACTATACTACTTTGAATATTTTACTTTAAAATTCAAGTATGGTTATTAACATCTTTAAACTATTTTTAAAAATGATTGATATAATATACCGATAATTAAATGAATGAATAAATAACATGAAAATAAAGTTGATATATCAATAACTTAAAAGACCAACCAGGGACCAAACATATAGGTAGCGATAACAAATCATTTGTATTACAAGTCAAGAATGTATCCAAAATATTTAATACTCCTGCAGGCAAGCTGGCAGTTTTAAAGAATATCAATATTTCAATAACAAAAGGAGAATTAGTTTCTATCGTAGGTCCATCTGGTAGCGGTAAGACAACATTACTAAATATTATAGGTGCGTTAGATAGACCTAGTTTCGGAGATGTTATTATAAGTGGAATAAGCTTATCTTCCCTAAATGAATCAGAACTTGCTGATATTAGAAATAATTTGATAGGATTTATTTTCCAATCATTTAATCTTATAAACAGAACAACAGTACAAAAAAATATTGAAATTCCTGCAATGATAATGGGTATGCCGATAAATGATCGACATTATCGTTCTGAAAAATTGCTAGAATTGCTGGGAATAAAAGAAAAATCGCTAGAAAAACCTGTGAATCTCAGTGGTGGACAACAACAAAGGGTAGCAATAGCAAGAGCTCTAATAAACAATCCCTCTATCATTTTAGCTGATGAACCAACAGGAAATTTGGATACAAAAACTGGAGAGGATGTTTTCAATCTACTCAAAATGCTTACTAAAAAACATAAAAAAACAATCATTTTGGTAACACACAATCCTGAACTTGCTTCTCAGACTGATAGAACTATATTCATCAAAGATGGAAAAGTGGACAAACAAGTTTATAGTAGTACAAACTACCAAAGTAATGAATAATGATTAAAACAAAATTTAATATTACATCCCTTCTCAAATTTACTCAAATTAAACCATGCGATTTATTTTCGGTGTTATTTTGATCTCAATTCTTTTTGCGTTATCATTACTTTCTATTATTTATTTTCTCTCATCAATTAATTCTGAAATAATAATGACTGTTTTTGCTCAAAGCGCAAGTCCTCCAAAAGACGATAAAAGCCCTTCTTTTCTCGAAGCATATTGGACAAATACAAATATAAAATCATCGCAACAACTCAATATTGTTAACCAGGTAAAAGTTGAAGTTGCACCTGGAAACGGACCTTCTACTCTTGCGGTGATATTGGTAAATACAGGAAGATCAGATATTACTGGTATTACAGGTAATTTGATTCTTCCAGAAGAATTTCGTTCTATAAAAGGGGAAAATAATATAATATCTGAGCATGTATCTGTGGCCAGCTATAACTCTGTTGTTAAACCTGGTGAAAGCTTTCCACTATATTTTACTATTGAAGTTTTGGATAATGCAAAAGTTGGTCCATATGAAGGATTATTGAAACTTTTCTATTCTAAAGTTCTTGAGGTTGGACAAATTTATACTAATATAACTGTACCCTTTAGAGTTACAGGTAAATCCATTCTTGAGATAGTATCACCAGAACAGAAACTTTACACAAATTTTCCCAATGAGTTTCAAATTTTTATAAACAATATTGGTTCTGCAAAGGCTAATGAAGTTATTGCAACAATTACAGATGTAACTGGAGGGACAGCGATTCTCAGAAATGATACTGATAATGGTTATATCTCTAAAAAAGGCGGAGAAAATAATGCATTTTTTAATGCATCTAATTCTAATTTGACTGAAAATCTTATAGATAATAGATCTACTACCAACTCGAACTTTGTTAATTTTGAAAGAATAATACCTATACAGGGAAATAAATTTTATATCGGTCAAATTTTGCCAAATGATAGTGCATCCATAAATCCTATAATATATCCAGATTATTCTTCGGGTGGAAGTATTCAAATGATGAACATACAGATAAGTTATAACGATGCTTATGGAAATGAAAAGATTTTGAATACCTCGATTGGATTAATAATCAATCCGAACCCACCCGAATCTGTGCTAACTTTAAAGCCAGGTTCTTCGAATTTTAATTTTAAGTCTAATCCTAATTTATTATTTAATGAATTAGGATCTCAAAATTTTTCTAAGCATAAAGAAAATTATGTTACTCTAAAGGCAGATACAATTCAAAATTTTGATTTGATTATTTCTAATAATGGAAAAGAACCTTTAAAAGATGTAGTTTTTTCATTAGAATCACAATCAGAATCAGCGAAGATTCTAGGAGAAACCAGATGGACATTTAATTCAATGGATCCTTTTTCTCAAAAACAATTGTCCACTCTTGTGTATGCATCCGAAGATGTGATTAGTAAACCTGTTTCATTTATTCTCAATGCAGAATATATCTCTGCAGGTAAAACTAGAAATGATTCTTTAAATATTGGTGTATATATAGATGGAACTATTAAAATAAGAGTCTATGATTTATCCATAGAAAATATAGGTGGAACACCAAATTTAATTGGAAATTTACTAAATGAAGGAAACACTGTTGCACTTTTTACAACAATTGAACTAGTCCCTCCTTTAAATAAAACCAACAATGCATTGTTAAATCCATCTGCAATTAATAAAATGGAGAATCTCCATTTGAAGACCTTACCTCCAAGACAATATTTAGGTGATCTTACAGAAAATTCTCCATTACCATTTAGTCTGCCCATTGAATTGGAACCCAATACAAAAGATGGTATTTATCTGGCAAATCTTAAAGTTGTATACAAGAACCACCTTAGAGAAGAACATACCGCTATATTAAACGAGAGTGTAAATTATGTTCCTATTAATAATATAAATACAAATAATACAAATTCCGATATCCTGAGTTTTAATTCCGACAGATTAATGCTAATTGGGATAATATTCGCATTAGTAGCGATAATAACTGTAGTTTCTGTTATTCTTGTTAGAAGACAAAGAAGAAAAAAATCTAAATTCTTTGAATTATTCAAAGAAAGGAATGATTCTAAAGACTTTATGAATGAAGATAAAGGGTAAAACCAATTATAAAATAAAAATGTTCAAAATTTTAAGATTAAAATTAGCAACAAACAATAAACTTACTATAGGAAGCCAGTATGGACTATAAAGAAATTCTTCTGCTTTCATTGGATGCCATTAAAGAAAGAAAGACCAAATCAATATTGACCATAATAATGGTAATGGTTGGAAGCAGTCTAATGATAGCAGTTAGCGGTATGGGTTCAGGATTTAGTGAATTTTTTAATAAACAAACAAGTAACCTTGCAGGCAATGTCATGTTTATTAGTCCAGCACCACAGACAGAAGATTCTAGTACTGGACCAGGCGCTAATAATGCTGCTACTCCACCGCCAGTAGCAAAAATAACTCTAAATTCTGCTGTAAAGAATCGATTATCCGCATTGCCTAGAGTAGAAGAAGTTATTCCATCATACCGATCACAGATCACGCTAGAATCTCAAGGTAAATCAAAGGATTTTAATGTATTTTCTATAGATCCTCAAAAACTCACAGTAATTGCTCCACCAATAGAATATGTCGAAGGATCTATTATTAGGTCTAATGATCCAACAGCAATGATTATTTCAAGTGAAGTGGCTTTACCACCAGGAGAAACCACACCTTTTTTATCGTTAGGTCAAACTGTGAGGGCAATCTATTCTTTTATAGATCCAATTACGGGGAATAGAGAAACAGACACAAAGAGTTTTGTTATCCGTGGTATAATAAAGCAGACGGGAAATCCCAACATAGACAAATCGGTAGTTATTAATGAGAAAATAGGTAATACATTTCTTCATAAATCTGGAAAATATGATTCTCTAATAGTTGTAACAGAATCCCCAGAGGACGTTGACATGGTAGAACAAGAAATAAGGAAGCTTTATGGAAATGATATTGGAATAACAACTGTTCAATCTATCATAAAGACAATAAAAGAATTTACAAGTGGTGTTAGTTCCTTTCTTCTAAGTATTGCAATTGTTTCCCTAGTAGTTGGAGCTGTGGGAATTATCACTACTTTGTATACTTCAGTCGTTGAACGAACTCGAGAGATTGGAACCCTAAAAGCGATTGGTGCAAGAAATATGCATATTCTATTTCTATTTCTTACTGAGGCGTTGTTGATAGGGATATTAGGAGCAACCTCTGGAATGGGTTCTGGAATTGTTGCGGGATATATTTTAAGTTTAGGATTTAGTTCTGATGATCAGGATACTATTTTGCCACTTTATTTACCGTCTGATATGATTCGAGTATGGTTCATAACCGTGGGACTAAGTTTTTTAGCTGGTTTATTTCCTGCATTTAAAGCCTCTAAATTGTTACCAATAGAAGCATTGAAACGAGAATAAAAATTCTTTTGCTATATATTTTCATAGACGAATAAAGCTCTAATTATTTTACTTAAATTTTTTTAAACAAATAAAATGTGTAAATTGTTTATCTGCGATAAAATAAGTAATTGATCCGTATGATATATTACAACAGCTGTCAATAATCTTAAAGTCTAAATGGTTTTATGATATAAATCTCATATTAAATAATAAAGTTGTAGTATATTCTGAGAGACATTTAGACAGAGGTCTGAGATGGGTAGGATTAGGTTAGCAAATAAGGGAATATTTTTTGTTAAGATACAAATCCCATTTAATATCTTGAACTAATTAATTATTGTTGTAGTTTGTCAGAAGGTTTAAGCTCACGCCAATGGCATTCAAAATGTACACAATAAAAACATCAAGTTTATTTTTATGTATATAAATAATAGTAATATTTTGATCAAGATTTTGATCTTGAAAGATATGATCATGAATTGAAAGATTTATGCAAAAATAGGTTTTATCTATGGATATCTTAAAATCTAGAAATATGTTTACTAAAATGAATAGACTAGATAGAATTTAATGAATCTAAGAGCATAGAGTTTATCAATACCTATCTAATCCTTAATTATTCTTTCTGTCTATTCATAAAACAATTGGTAACAAATACCAGATCTGTATTAAGCAGGAGCATATTATTTCTTAGATAACACATCAATCCTTGTGAATCGATATACATTTCTGTATCAAGATCATAAATAAATCTATTCATTATAGCTTTAAACTAATCAAGAAAAATATCCCATTTTTCTATTCAATCAACAAACTACTAAGAATCTAAAACTTTGAATTCTATTTTTATTGTAAATTCATTAGATTGACCGATTTGATTTAACCAATTAAAGATTTGATGAAAACAGATATTTGATTAGTTGATTCTTAGTTAATTTAGGTTAATTGATATTATAGATATTGTAGATATCATTGATGCCTGCAAATATCATAGACAGTCTTCAAGTAAAACCTAACACCGAGATCAGCCTGTACAATTGGAAGTGTAACGGATTAAAAAAAATAGACAAAGAAGAAGCAGAAAGAACACTAGAACAAGATCTAATTAAAAAAATGTCTGAGCTTCAATACAAGCTTTTTGCAGATAAAAGTCAAGCATTGCTAATAATATTGCAGGGGTTATCCGCAGCTGGAAAAGATAGTACTGTAAGAAGTGTAATGAATGCATTCAATCCCCAAAACTGTCGGGCGATATCATTCAAGGTTCCCAGTGAGCAAGAACGTTCACATGATTATTTGTGGCGTATACATAACTTGGTTCCAGCAAAAGGAGATATTGCTATATTTAACCGATCCCATTATGAGGATATCGTAGAAGTTAGAGTTCGCAAGTTGCTTCCAAGATCTATTTGGTCCAAAAGATATCAACAAATTAATGAATTTGAAAATTATTTAGATTCAAATAATATAAGAATCATAAAGTTATTCTTGCTTATTAGTAAAAAGGAACAAAAGAGAAGGTTAGAACAGAGGATAAGAGACCCTGTTAAACAATGGAAACTTACAGAAAGCGATCTCACTGAACCATTTATTTATGATTCATATATAAACGCATATCAAGAGACTATGAGTAAATGTAGTACTGATTGGGCTCCGTGGTATATCATCCCTGCGGATGCCAAATGGTTGAGAAATTATTTAATAGCTCAAATCATAATTAAAACTTTAAAGGAAATGAATCTAAAATTCCCAAAACCAAAGTTTGATATCTTAAAATTTATAAATTCATAACAGCAAATAGCTGGAAGCTTTTAAAGAATATTTTTTTTGATACATAGAATATTATTGTTAATACAAAAAGTTAAAAGTAATATAAGATAGAACTAGTGTACAAATTGTTGTTCGATTTGTTTTAAATATGTTGTTATATGCGTTAACACATATAATAAAAAAAAGATTATTTTGTATTTCATAATAATTCTATATTTAATGCGAAAAAATAAAATGTTAATTTTTCTAACTTTCACCGTAAAGTAACCTAAAATTATAAAACTTTATCGATTAAAAATAATATTAATATATAAAAAAAATTGAAAATGTTATAAAAACCAATATCTAATAAATAAATTATTTTTAGATTCTATGTATTAAATCTTTTAAAGAACGCTTTGGCTTTGGCTGTAATATTTTCTTTGGATAACCAATGCACAGAATAGACGAGGGAACTAAATCCGTATTCAATATCTTCATAACCATATTCTCATCAATCATTCCTATCCAGATAGAACTTAGGCCTAATGCATGTGAAGCTAATTGAGCATAAGCTGCTGCTAAAGTGGCATCCTGTAAAGAAAATTTTCTTAGTATTTCTTCAGGGAAATTTAATTTTACTCTGCTGGGATTTTTACAAAATACCAGTACTAGAGGAGCGTTGACATAAGGTTGGTTGTTTGCAGCTTTAACTAGTTCTGATTTAATTTCGTTATTTTTTATATGGAATATTTCAAAACCTTGGAAACCACCTGCAGTAGGTGCAGTATCTGCTGCTGCAAGAATAAGTTCTATCTTATGCTCTTCTACTTCTTTTGGTTCAAATCTTCTTTGAGATCTTCTGTTTAACATTACATTAAATATATTTGACTGAAGAATATCTTCGACATCTTTTTGTTCTGTTTCCTCTTTAGGTAGAACTAATTCAGAATTATCTGTTTTATACATTCTTGTTAAAATATCCTTAGGATCAGACAACTACATCTTGTATTAATTAACTACTTGTAATAAAGTTTAACGTGTATTATCCCACCACATGGGTTGCACTCCTATTATAAACCAGTTTTGGTGTCATGTAGGTAAATTGCATGTGTACTTTTTTGAATACATCTAAAAGTCTTTTTTGTTTTATATTCCGTTATCCAACTGATAACCTCTAATAACACTGAACTACCGGAATGTAATACCTTGTATTTTGAATGGGGATGTATATTATCTACTGTATATATGATTCTTCATAAGAAAGAGCTCTGATAGATGTCTGTCTAAAAAATCACAATATTCTTTATAAAAAATCCTAAAGATTATATAATTTATCATATAATACGCATGCGAGTTGAGTGAAGCGTATATATTATTAAATGTAAATTTTAAAGAGCAAAAAACAATCATAGAAAAAATTAAAAACATTCCTACAGTAACTTCTGTTAAAAGTGTGTATGGTATTTATGATATTTTAGTAATAATGGATTCTGAAAATATGCAAGAAATAAAAAATGCTATTGATGTTGATTTGCGTAGTATTAACGGAATTACAAATCTAACCCCATTAATTGCAGTGTGATATAATTGGTTCAACAATATGAAATAATAGTCGTAGGTGCAGGTCCTGCTGGATTATCTGCAGGAATCTTTATTGCAAGACAAAAAGCATCATGTCTTTTGATATCAAAGGATTTAGGAGGACAAATGAATTTGATACCAAAATTAGAGAATTTTCCAGGAACGCTAATGTCAAGTGGTCCATTATTTGCCAGATCTTTGGAGAATCAATTCCTTACTTTCAATGGTGAGATGACATATGATACAGTAGAAAGAATTGATGAAGTAGAAGAAGGAATGAAAGTAAAAACGATACGTTCTGAATATATTGCAAAGGCAGTTGTATTGGCACCTGGTAAAGTACCAAACAATTTAGGACTAGAAAATGAAAATACTTTTGCTAATAAAGGTATTCATTATTGTACAAAATGTGATGCACCATTTTATCAAGGTAGAACCACTGCAACGGTAGGAGTTGGAGGCTATCTTTTAGAATCTGGTATATTGTTGTCAAGAATGGCTTCTAAAGTATACCTTATTTTTAGAGGTGGTAAATTAGGAGGAGACAGAGATATGATAGCATCTATAGAAAAAAAGGAAAATGTAGAATTAATTCCAAATAATTCAATAAAAGAAATCACTGGAACTAATACATTACAACAAATAACCGTTGTTAGTAATTCTGGAGAAGAAAAAAAATTAGATGTTGACGGATTATTTATAGAAATGGGTTCAAAAATTAATCTTGAATTTGTAAAACATTTAGTCAAACTCAATCCAAAGGGAGAAATAGAGATAACGAGTGGAGGTAAAACAACCCATCCTGCAATATTTGCAGCAGGAGATGCAACAGATATTCCATATAAACAGATAGTGGCAGCATGTGGAGATGGTGCTGCAGCAGGATTATCTGCATTTAATTATGTGGAGAAATTAAAAGGAAAACCAGGTATTCGTGCGGACTGGAAGAAAACAATTGGAGATACAGTTTTTCACTATTAATATTAAATTTGGTAATACCTAAAGGTCTGAAACAGTTTTTACAAGCATTTTTGATATGATAGGATGCAAATTAGTATTTCTGTTGTTGAATCTGAATTCAACTTTTTTCAAATAAAGATGAAAACATTCTGTTGGTACACCTCTATAATTATGCAAGATTGTAAAAATAGAATTTTGTGAATAATTATTGTCGATATTACAGAAAAATTAGAATAATGATGATAATTATGATGAATATTTTTCAAGTACAAATCTGTTAGATGCAAACAAAGATAAAATATACGTAATATAGCAAATAGATCAAAAATATTTCAGAATAGAATACTAATAACCATATATATTAGACATTTAATAAATATACCTTCAGAAATTATCAATTAGATATTAAAACTTATATATATTGTTCAATAATGTTTAATAGAATAATGACCAATTTTATCTCGTCAGTCTTTAAATATGGGGTATTAACTACCTTTATCTTTCTATTTGTTGGATTATCAGGTGAGAATATTCAAGCTCAGAACTCTAATGAAACAAAGGAATTTGAAGGAGAAATAAGGATGGAACAACAAGAATTAGAAGAGCAATTAAAGGAAACAATACAATCTTTAAATGAAACAGAAGAACTTGAGGGAATGGAATAATAAATACCCTAATAAGAAAACAATTTATTATAAAGTTTTTGTTTCCAATGCTTTATAAAAATACTTGAGATAGATTGAAAAGATTTTATTTTAATTAGTCACAATCATATTTCTAGAAAAATTTTATAAATTTTAGGTACATTGTATTTATTTTATGAGAGTTTTCTATTTTATTAAAAATTATTTTATTTTAAGTTACTTTTTTCATTCTAATTTCTCACCAATATAAAAGAATAAAAAAATATCAAATAATGCAATGTAAAAGTATCGATAATTAATCAGTTATCAAGTAGTACCTGATTTTCATACGATAAAATAGGTCTATTGTCATATACCAATTAGCAAATATATTCTGACAGAAATTAAATATTTTCAATGGTATTTTTATAATCTCGCGTAAGCACACTTATGATAAATGGTATAGATAGATATCTAAAGCTAATTGTCAAATCAAAATCGCAGAAAGCTGTTTAAATTATGAAATCAGGATTATTCATCTATATTACATTCAATATTACTAATAGAAAAAGAATTAAAAAACAATATCGGATATATATTTGAAATTTTGACGGAAAATTATTCGAAGTTTCTTGAAATAATAGTTATAAATATAAAATAAATAGAATAATTAATTAATGAATCAAAGTATTGAATAAAAATGTTGAATTCGATAATACTATAAATAATAAAAAAATATTAGATAATAAAGAGATAAAAAGTGCTGTCAAATGGAGTATTTTAGAATATTCTTTATTTGTCACCAAACTAGTAAAAAAAGGATTAAGTTTGAATAATGATGAATCCCTTGGGAAAGGTTGGTTTTCTGGAATCTATATTGATAATCAAGGAGAAGTTGAATTCACTGAGCCTTTTAATATGGAAAATAGACCTAAAAGTAATCATCAGCTTCTAGGAGCGGTTGGATCATTCAACCTTAATGATGCCAAAGGATATTATCTTATTCCAAAAACAAATAATAAATTTGTAGAAGTTTTAGATAATAAAGGAGAAATAGATAAGGAATTTAATTTAAAAGATTACAAGCTACGATTAACTCAACCTGGTAAAGCAAGTATTAGAAAGTATGATGACGCAGTTTCTATTTTCATTAAAAATGAGATTCAAAAAGGTTCATTTCTAGATCTATTTGAACTATATTTGGGAGAGAAAATAAAGATCTTAAATCATTAAATTCATATTTAATAAATATGTTAAACCTACTCGATTAATATAAAATACTAAAAATCAAGCAAAGTTTAAAACTTGTATATAGCAAATATATTTATCCACATTTATTATATTCCTCATAGACATCAAAGAGGTAAATTCTTCGGTATGGGGTAATAAATCTAGTTGTTACCTAAATTATGTACTAATAATCATTGAGTTATGGAAATAATTGAATGCAAAAAATACTTTCAATGGATGTTATAATGATTAATTACTAGATTTAGGGGCTTATTGCATAATCTTCTCTGATAGGAAATCTTCATTATCTTTGGCATGAAAGAAAACTGGTACATTTTGTGTATTTGTAGCCTTAAAACTGGTCATAAGCCAATCCCCATTTTCAAATGTTAAAGTTCTGTCCATAAATGCATCATCTATAGCGAACGTATCAGAGATCAACTGTCTATCGTAAGGTCTGGGCATTGTGCTTACAAAATAACTATGAAGTTGTTGCAATGCGTTAGTATTTAGGTGTGCGATTCTCTGGGTAGATATCCAACCGTGTAGGTTATATTTGCGACCATGTCTTAGTAACTTCTCTACAGCCCTGCTGGAACTATCTGTTCCATCTTCCTTCTTTTTTTCATAAGGGATGAATTCTTGTGCCTCATCAAAGATAAAGACTATTTTTGGATTGAGATTAAAGCTATTCTTCCTATACCTAAACACCCTATTAATGATTTCCGCGCAAAATGTTCTCGCTGAATCTGCTTCGGGAAGGTTTATAACAAACAATCTTGGAGATGATTCTTTTTCATCCATTATCTCTTTAACCAGATCTGTTGAATAATATCCTGAAGGATCTCGTGAAATAGGATTCTCTATAGCGATTTTAAGATTATTAAAAAGTGCTAATATTGTTGCATCTTGTCTAAGTTTTGCCCGTGCAAGCAGGGCATTGATCTCATCCAGTAAAGGGATAATCTCTTTACTAATAGTATTATCTTCATCCCTGATCCCTTTATCATTCATAAATTTTCTTATCATACCAGCAATTGTCAGAACTAGGATTTTCTGTCCTGCAGCTAAATATTTTTCCAACGAAATATCTCCAAGCATTTTTAGTAATCCTGAATAGGTTGCTAGTTCCTTCATTCCTCGCTCGGCATCTGATTCTATAGTTATTTTAGTTACTTTATCGTCACCTAATATTTTTTCGATCTTATCGAGAATTTTATCCTTATACTGGTCCAATCTTTCCGGTACAACATGTCTTCGGAGATAATCTGCTGCAATATCCTTTGGATTCGTTCCTCGGAGATCTTCAGAAAATAATACTCTTGAAGCAAAATCTTGTAACAAATCGAGAATATTTATCCCATATTCTGAAGATACATCAAATATTACAAATTTAATAGAGGGGATCGAATGTACAGTTTTTCGCATAATAAGGGATGTTAAATTACTTTTACCAGAACCAGTAAAAGCAAACACACCGACATGATAATGTAATAATTTGTATAGGTTGATGGTAAAAGGTATAGTAGTATCAGTAAAACCCAAGAGTTTTCCAACAGCATATAGATCCAAACTTTCGTTATTTGTTGGAGTGTAGCAGATAAATTTCTGAATGGTATGTTTATTCAATAAATGTACTTTTGACCCAATAAGAGGAACAGTGTTTTTTCTAATGAACCTAGGTCCTTCATTGATATCTAAAATAATAGAATATCCAGTCGGGGCAGCAACTATTTCTATCCAAGTACTCTTGGAATCTGTTTGCCATTCTTTTTCAATAAGATCCATGAATTCTTTTCTAATGGCTCCAGGTTGATTACGATCTAATGTAAGCATACTGTAATGCATTGGATAGATATCTGCTACTTCATAGACAGAGAAAGCATTCTTTGTTCCTATAGACATTGTGTTGGGTATTGCAACCAATCTTCCTGATTCTATTTTTTTTATTATATCTGGTGTATATATGGCCTCTATTCTTGCAGTACGAAATGTTATCGTGGCTTTGCCATCTGCTGTGTTTCTCGTTGTTGATGTGATTTCCCTTAAACGTGCAAAAAATTTGGCCTCAATTGAATCAAATATTTTATCATTTATAGATTCTCCTCTTGTCATTGCTTTCAACTCCTTCTTCTTGTACTTTCAAGTTGGGATCTATACTCTCTATAACTTCTCTCAAATAATACTTGCTGATCGAGTCGACTTTTTGCCAATTCTAACGACACTGCAGCCATATATGCTCGTCTTCCCTCTTGGAGCAGCGCCTTTGCCTTTTTATCAGCTAAAAAAAGTGGATAGTTATGGCCTAAACATTCAGGTATGACTTCACTGGACATTGCACATAGTATATCCATTACAAAATGAGAAATATTGCTCCGATTATCAAAATGAATTATAGGATGAATTTTTTCAACCACTTGCCCATCCTCATGGTATAATTCAAGTTTATCGTCCACCGTAATGTCAAACCCCGGATAGCATGGTCTATCATATGAGAATACATGACTTTTTACTGATGGATCGTTATCGCTCTGCCACAATTGGAGATATGATTTTAAGAACATTCTTTCAGAAGATATAACATTCTTGAATGCTCCTTTTACTTGCAAATACAATGGTGAATTGGGATTATTTTTTACATTCAATATGGGCGATATAGTCCGGAAACAAGAATCGAATTCAAAAGTATTCCATGGGGCCGTTATGTCAGAAAAGTTAATAATACTTGCAGTCTGAAGTAATGCTTTATCACTACCGTATTCTGGCAATCGATATTCGCTGATCTTTCTTGCCTCTTTTAATAGTGGAATTATCGTTTTAGTCATCTCAGATGCAGCGATATCTTTTACGAGTCCAATAACAAGAACATTTTTTTCCCATGCTAATCTAAGTAGGGCATAAATCATCATAAGAACCAAATAATCTATATCAGATATCGTAATCCAACGTCTATTTCCGAAACTAGTCTGTTCTTCAAAAATCAGCGGGTGTTTTCCTTCTGGAGTATTGAAAATATGTTCGCAAACTTTCAGAGATGCGGAAAATATACGTTCCCAATATAATGTGTCTAACACATTGTCATGAAGATTTTTATAACCACTATTAAAAATTGAATATTTTTTATCCAATTTTAAAAAATCAGATTTGAGTTTACCAGTCCTTTTGTTAGATCCGCCGATCATAGACAGTAAATATTCGTATGTTAATTGATTGCTAAAATCATTCTCATCGTTTTTTAGTTTTAATAGTTGGTTTATTGCTGCATATTTAATTAAATGACTTCTGGCTAGAGGGATTCCTAACTGTTCATTTGGATGCAGAATTCTTGCCAATTCTAGATCTAAAGATGTTACTTTGCCATATTCGGTAACCATTCCCTTCAAGATACATCTACCAGATTCCAATAGATCCTCTATACTCCATACAAGATGAGCAACATCTCCGGCCAATGTTCTGTCTAGGATCACAATCTGAATTGATGGATTTATTAAAATAGATTTTACAGCAAAATAATATTCTGCTAATTGCATAAGTGAACTCGGGATTCTTTCTGGATCAGTCTCCATTCCCCCTTGCCTTATCTGACCTGCTATACTTGGTGAATCCCCTTCATGTATTGAGATAGCTGCAGCCACATTGTCAATCCCTTTCAATTCTTCTACCTCTTTATATTTGCAACCTGTATCTTTAGAAAATTCTATCTCTCCTGCATATCCAAAAGCACCAGCATAGAAAACTAGCATATCTAAATGTTGATCCTGTGATTCTATTCCGTCTATAGCTATGAACTTTGTTTTATTCTTGCCAAACAGTTTTAAACAGGTATCGTACGAATGTTGTTTATCATATCCTTCCCGAATAACATATTTAATATCCTTGGAATATTGTTTTAATAAAATATTTTTTTCTTGGAATGAATTTATTAGTCTACTGGTAGAAGACTGTACTACTTTGATGATTTTTTCATAGTCAACATTACTCAATATTCAGATAGTGAACTTTATGACTTGATATAATGATATGGAATTTTAAGAAAAATTAAAGAAAATGATATTTGAGATATTATATCAGATTTATGCTTATTGCAACTTTAATGTTGTAATTTAAAGTACTTTTTTACATATTTTTACCAGCTAAAAATGGATGGTTTAAAAAGAACTGATTTAAATCAGTGTAATTTGTAGAATTGTGAATTTATAATAGTTTGAGGATGTATCATCTACCTTAGGTAAAGTTTTAGGTTATCAAATATTGTCAGAACAAAGCAGATAGCACTAATTTGAATACTATTAGTCCCTATTTAGTCAATTTCTAACATAATATCGAAAAAATAATCAAAATGTTTGATGAGGAGTTTCAAACCTATTTTAGTCAATTTCTAACGGAGATTGATAAGAGAACAACTTAGCGATCTATAAGTTTCAAACCTATTTTAGTCAATTTCTAACACAATAAAAAGCTGATCAAGTTTGATTTTTTTATACTTTGTTTCAAACCTATTTTAGTCAATTTCTAACGTCGTTTATAGATTTCTCTTGGGTTATTAGTTAGCATTGTTTCAAACCTATTTTAGTCAATTTCTAACAGTATACTAAAGAACAATTTGAAGATGTTCAAGGCTAGTTTCAAACCTATTTTAGTCAATTTCTAACCTAAAGTCGAAACTCATAAATGTTGTAAATGTGGAGGGTTTCAAACCTATTTTAGTCAATTTCTAACGATGTATCAACATCAGTTGTTCCGGCATTCAATAGGTGTTTCAAACCTATTTTAGTCAATTTCTAACGAATCGAAACCGAGAATAGTATGTTCATTTGATCCCAACAATATACGAATAGAAAATTTAGAAAATACTGGACCACTACTTTTAAAAAAATATCTTTGTTATGCTAAATCTTTAAGTGATTCAAATTATGAAACAGCATCAAATATTTTATCATCTATTAATACCTTTGATGATAAATTTCATTATAATAATGATGAATCAAACTCTTTTACTCCTACCAGTGAACCTTTGGGATTAGTAAGTTTAATCTCACAAAAGTTATCTGATATTGGGTACCAAGTTGATACTAAAATAGGATTATCTAATTATAAATTAGATATTGCAATTGTTCACCCAGATGATCCCTCAAGATATATTTTAGGAATTGAATGCGACGAACATTTTTTTCTATCCACTCCAAGTACAAAAGAAAGGGATGTAACAAGACAACAATTTCTAGAAAAGAAAGGTTGGATCATAGAAAGAGTATGGAGTAAGAATTGGTGGCTAGATTCTGGTAAAGAAATAAGAAGAATTCAAGACAAAATCGAAGAGTTACGTAAGAATAATGATGGATCTGTTCTTAAAGATAAAATAAATAAAAAAGACAAACTAGAATATGATCGAATATCTGAAAAAGTCTTCGATTATCAAGTATTGAAAAAAGAGGAGAATATAATTAAGAGAATAAAAGATAGAGAAAGCTCAAATGTTGAGAGAAAATCCTCTTTTAGGTACGATATAAATTTGAAACAATTAAATCCAAAAGTAATAGAAAAGATTATTGCTAAAACTGTACAAGCATTTATGAATGCTGAAGGTGGAACTTTATTTATTGGAGTTGATGATGATGGAAACATCTTGGGTCTACTAGAAGATTATAAAACGCTAGATAAAGGAAATTCTGATAAGTTCGAATTAAAACTTAGACAATCCTTAGAAAATTACCTAAATGACAAAATTGTAAATGAATTAATTCAAATTGATTTTCACACTATAGAAGAACGTGAAATATGTGAATTAAATATCAAAAAATCCCCAAAACCTATTATCTTAACTGCTGAAGGTAAACAGGAATTTTACGTTAGAATAGGAAATTCCTCTAAACCATATTCATTTAATGAATTTTATGAATATTCCAAAAGACGATTTCAAATATAAATAAGTGGATTAATGAGTTAGCCAGATAATGAGTACATCATATTAACATATAATTATTAATCGATTTGTAGAATCTCATTATTGAAAGTTTAACAAGAAATTCAAAGCTTTGTAAGAGATCCAATTTTTTTAAAAAACTATCTTCAACACAATTAAAAAGATACTTAATAACTATATTATAAAAACAAATAAACAAGTACTCCGAGCTTGATTTAAATGTCATCAGAGCTTACTTCTAATACCAGTATTACATTTTATGGTGGGGTAAATGAGATAGGAAGAAACAAAATCCTACTGGAAGATAAAGACACTAAAGTTTTCTTGGACTTTGGTAAAAGTTTTAGCAGAAGAGCCAAATTTTTTGAGGAATTTATTAACCCTAGAACATCTAACGGAATTGTCGATTTTATTACCATGGGGCTAGTTCCCGATATTTCTGGAATATACAGAGATGATTTGATGAATTTAGCGGGAAGAAAACTCGAAAAACCAAAAGTAGATGCTATACTACTCTCTCATGCTCATTCAGACCATGCGGATTACATCTCATTTTTACATGAGGATATTCCAGTTTACATGGGGAAACTTGTCATTCAATTTTAAAAGCGTTAGAAGAAAGATCATCTAGAAATATTGAAAGAGAGATTTTAAATTACAGACCAAGACCATACAGTGCAAAAGACCAACCCATAGACAGAAAAATAGAGACTTTTAGAACAGGTGATAAATTCAAAATAGATTCACTAGAGATTGAACCTATTCATGTGGACCATTCAGTTCCTGGTGCATATGGATTGATTATTTACACATCGGAAGGACCAGTTGTTTATACTGGAGATATACGTTTGCATGGAACAAAACCCGAAATGACTTTGGAGTTTATTGAAAAGGCAACAGAATCAAAACCAGTAGCATTAATTACAGAGGGTACCAGAATAACAGATATAGAAAAAGAAGAAAGTGAAGAAATAGTTCATAGAGAATCAGGAAATATTGTCTCTGGCACTGATAGATTAGTTTTTGTAGATTTTAATTTCAAAGATGTTGATCGATTGAGAACTTTTTTTAATATAGCAAAGGAGAACAACAGAAAATTTGTTGTAAAAATAAACAATGTGTATTTTCTAAAGTATCTTTCTCAGGATCCAAAACTTGATGTTCCCAATATCGATGATGAAGGCATTATCATATATTTACCTAAAAGAGGTACTGAAACCTATTTGTATTCAGACTATAAAGGAAAGGACAGCCAGTTTATAGATCTTCATAACGCTTGGACTGCTGAACAAATCTCAAAAAGAGAAAGCAAGGTTATCTGTGCAATAGGATTTTTCAGTTTTACTGCACTGATTGACATGAAGCCAAAACCCGGAGCTATATACATCCATTCTGCAAGTGAACCCTACAATGAAGAACAGGAGTTTGATCAGGTCCGTATAAACAATTGGATTGAACATTTTAGCATGAGAGTTTCAAAGTCACTGTTCTGGACATGCAAGAGGCCAAGATCTTTTGAATGTTGTAAAAAAGATCGACGCAAAAATTTTATTTCCAGTACATACAGAACATCCTGAAGCTTATAACAAAGTATCAGAAAACAATATAATAATACAAGAAGGAATGAAATACACCATAAAAGGCTGAAAACTAAATTAGGATTAAAGAAATACCTTTGATAAATCAAATACACAATTAGATGGAAAGTATGATGACACAATACAAACAGCTAAAATTAAATTTTAATAAAGAATTAGCAGATCTTTTAGCAGCAAAAATTTCCAAAGTTTATATAAATTTTGCAAAACAAGAATTTATTCAGAAAGTAGAAAATAATATCACAGATTTAGAACTAAAACAACGAATAGAAGTAATAACTGATGCATTACATGAATTTCTACCAAGCGAGTATAAACAAGCAATAAAGATATTATCTCAAATTTTAGGTCCTGCAAATAAAAATGAAACAGGAATGTTCAAAGATGGATATTGGCTCATGCCAGTGGCATTTTTTGTAGAAAAATATGGAATAAATGATTTTAAGGATTCTACTACTGCGATTTATGAGATAACTCAACGGAATACTGGAGAATATGCAGTTAGACCTTTTCTTGTAAAATACCCACAAGAAATGCTTTCTTTAATGCTTAAATGGTCAGCGGATAACAATGTTCATGTCCGTAGATTATCCTCGGAAGGGGTCCGTCCTAGATTACCTTGGGCGAAAAAACTAGAACAATTCATAATTGACCCTAAACCAATACTACCAATACTAGAAAATCTAAAAGAAGATGAATCTGTATTTGTCAAAAAATCAGTTGCAAATAATTTGAACGATATTCTCAAGGATAATTATGATATTGGAATAAAAGTTTTAAAAGAATGGTCTAAAAGCAAAAACAAAGATACTCGATGGATAATAAAACATGCTTTGCGTAATGAAATTGAAAGAGTAAATTCTGAAGCCCATGAAATATTGAGAAATACTCTATAGAAAAATTGTCATTATTTGAAAATACTTTAGAATATGCTATAGACAATCACATTTGTAGATAACAATCATAGTAATTTAATAAATCTTTTTTAGCGAAAAAGATAGTTTTGATTTTTGTACTTAACTAATTTAGAATTGTTTTTATAGATTTTGTCTTACTTCTAATTGTTGTATTTTTTTCGGTTGAACCTGAAATTGGTTCTGCGAAATGTCAATGTATCTTAATTTATTTAGGTGACAAATGATTTTTAACGGAAAATCTAAAGGAATTAATTATTTAAATTTAGATATCTATTCATATAGATTAATGGAATTTGACGAAATAAATGACGAAATGACGACCAAAATGACCTATTTGACGATAATATGACGATATAATCGGATCTATCGACTAGAACAGAAAATATACTTTCCATAAACCTTTCCTGATATACATCTATAAGTCTGCTCCAATTTTCCCTCTTATTTTAGATTAGGCAAATAATCTTAGGTCCTTTTTAGTAATTGATAATTAATTAATCAAAAGAAATCTAATTTTATTTTTTATAATCAAATAAAAATCTCATCGTTTGTTGCACCGACGAATCAATGTAAAAAATATTATTTATAAATTATTTCTCGAATTTTTTTAAAAATGATTTAATATCTAAAAACTCTCCATTTTAAGTAGAGATAAGGAACAATCAGAAAAAAAAAAGATAAATTTTCTAAAATGTCTTTAAATTTTTATAAACTTTTATGATTTCAAAGTATTGTCTTTGGATAATTATTATTGGCTAGCTTATCACTCTAATAAAACAATAATCGAAATGAATTCCGAAACAGAACAGAATGATATTGCATCGAATTTTTATGTTTAACTACTATTTTGTTGTTCATATATATAACTATAATAAACTATATTACTTATTGCTATTTGTATTTGTTGAATGCCGTTTTTGTACTTGAAATTTTTAATTTTATCGAACTATTTGTTTTTTTACAGATATAAAATAATATTTTATTTGAGATATCTTTGTTTTAAGATTAGGTAATACCCCAACTTTTGGAACAGAAATTAGATAGTTATTGATATAACATCACGCTTGATTCATGCGTGAGGTTAGTCCTGTTAAACTCATTGGAAGTGTGACAAAAAGTAGGGGTTATTTTTGTCATGCAAGATGGAAGGGAAGAAGAAGATGTTTAAAATGTAACTATAGGATGCTGTATTATTTTGAAAAGGATAAACGTTATGGATGTAAAAGATGTAGATATAAATTTAATGATTTTACTGGTACGTATATTGGAGAATTTAATTATCCACCAGATATAATCTCTCATCTTGTTTATCTCTTTACATTAGGTGTACCAGCATACAGAATCAGATTGTATGTACCTATCAGTCTAAAGACAATAGAAAGAACATTTAAAATATTTAGACAGGCAATTTATGATTCTTTATTAGATGAGATAAGGAAATTAAAATTATCTGGTAACATAGAAATTGATGAAGCATTATTTGGTGGTCGCAGAAGAGGAGGAAAGCGTGGATGGGGTTCAATTGAATTGAGCACAAAAATCTTGTATTTGGTATCTACAAGAGGAATGGAATTGTTATTACATTTCCAGTATCAGATAGAAAGCATGAAACATTGATTCCTTTAATAAAACAATATACTAAGAAAGGTAGTTTGTATTATTCAGATGATCACACTGCATATGCAATGTTAAATATGATTGGAAAACATAAAGTTGTTGCACATGGAAGAGAAGAATACGTAAGAGAGGATAGTCATATTAACGGAATTGAAGGATTCTGGAGTTATGCTAAAACTTGGTTATATCATTATAGAGGAATACCAAAACAATATTTTCATCTGTATCTCAAAGAAATAGAATTTAGATTCAACAATAGAAATAGAAATATCGTTAATATGTTAATAAATATTCTCGTTAAAACTGTTCCAAAACCTTAGGTATTACCTTATTTGAAAGGTAAGAAATAAAATAATACTATGATATAAAAAATGATCGAGTATAATGGAATATTTTAAGTATATTTGCATTATGTTTGGTACTTTTTTAAAGATTTCTTGAATTTTTAGAAACTAAGTATTATTTTTACTCCTTTTAAGAAAATATTTTTTCTACTATATTTTACGACTTAATTCTCATTTTGAAATATGCAAAAACATAACTTTTTTTGAACAGGTAAAAAACTGAAAAGAACGTCTGAATGGTTTCTAAAACGATTGATCTCTAATTTATTTAAAATAAAATATTAATTTGTTTCTGAATTGACAACAAATCCAGCACCTTTTAATAAGGTACCAATATCATGATCATTTCCAAAATAGATTCCTTCTTCTGCAAAGATAGTTTCTATAATCTTTCCACCGCCCGGAGGAATTGTTACTTCGTAAACACTGTTCATTGTATTATTATTATCTTGATTAAACCCTCTATTGCTGTTATCTATCATACCCCCAGCAAAATTAAATGTAATTTCATTTCTTGGGCCAGCATTGATGATATACCATCTTGTTAATTCCCCTGTCTTTACATTAAATATATCGGCTTGATCATTTAGAGGTATTTTTACTATTGTACCCATTACAGGAAAATATTTAAAAGCCAAACCGTTTGTTAAAATAAGATCCGGTTGATTTTGCATAAATTTATCCATATCAAAGGACCCAACAGTTCCATTATTTTCTTTGAATAAACCCGGATCACTATCATTATAAATCTCATTGAATGCAATAAAAAACTCTTTTGCAGGAACTTCCTTTTTAGGATGTATTACTAGACTGCCAAACATCCCACTAGAAATGTGTTCCCAAATACCATTAAGATTGTCACCATCACAATGATATACAAAAACCCCAGGATTCTCCGCTGTTATTTGCCAATTTTTGCTCTCTCCTGCTTTTATAGATCCAGATATCGCCTCACTAGGTTTTCCAATTCCATGAAAATCTATACTATGTACAATATCATCTGCATTCTTTAGAGTAAAATTCAAAATATCACCTTGATTTAGTTCAATGGTAGGACCTGGGATTGTGCCATTATACGTTAGTGCCTGATAAAAAATACCTCCGGGATGTAACATATTAGAAGGAGCTATTTCCAAAACCTTCTCAGAAGTAACTAAAGTAATATTTTTTAATATCTCTACATTTGAAATTGCAAACGAATCTTCATATCCATTGAAAATCAAAACCACTGATAATATAAAAAAAGAAACAACCGTCACTATCCCATGTTCTTTCATAAAAAATTATTGGTCAATGTGGTAGAAATATGTTTTTATTTAAGGTTTGTGTTTCCATTAATTGCAGATTTTAAATATCGTTGTAAATCACTTACATGGAATAGGCGGAGACATTGTTGCAGTAAACATCTTTTTACCTTCATCTGGAATTCCATCCGCATTTGAATCATCAAAAACTTGTACTGAATAATCGCTTTCTTCTAACTCAGACAAGTGTGTAAATTCATTGAACCCACCTGTACTATTTGTGTCAAAGTAACCAAATATAAATCCGGATTCAACCTTAGGAGAAACTACAATCCACGATACTGTGCTATTAGGTTCAAATCCGTTAACATTTAACCTTGCATTTATATCAAGTGTACCACATTCATAATTAATTTTTACTTTAGGTTCTTCGGACTGAGCCATAATATTAAATACAGTTAAAGAAAACATAAGAGATAGGATTACAGGAATAAGTAGAACTTTTAGCATACTTACTTTCACCATCACACCTTATTCAATTCATAGCATATAATTAATTCACTAACAAAGAATTCTATTGTTTTCATTTATCATATTTAAATTTGAAGCTCATGTATATTAGGATATTGTTAACAAGCCGTGGTTATTATGTATAAAAAAATCTAAACTCCATCAATTAGAATGGTTAAATTTATGGAATAGGGTAATATGATCTAAATATCCATACATAAAGATATTTTAGAAAGTCTTTTTTCCTTGTTCATGTATAATTTAAGGTAATACCTCATCTTTTGGAACAGAAATTAGATAGTTATTGATATAACATCACGCTTGATTCATGCGTGAGATAAGTCCTGTTAAACTCATTGGGAGTGTGACAAAAAGTAGGGGTTATTTTTGTCATGCAAGATG
>Ga0315534_1000252_pt1 | contig 34884 bp, 33 predicted proteins | sample SalMarSW160240MG_FD_203094 | JGI IMG/M metagenome (GOLD analysis project Ga0315534, IMG submission 203094) | Salt marsh sediment microbial communities from the Plum Island Ecosystem LTER, Massachusetts, United States - Salt Marsh Sediment SW1602-40 ... | reverse complement strand
CGCGCATACCCATCGCAGAACCTGGGCGACTGCGCTGCTGCAGGATCTGGTTTCACCAACACAGCGGCCGTCAAAACCACGAAACAAGCCGTCAGGCTTGTAAGCTTGCGAATGATCACTGGAATTCTCCCGTCTTTGCGTTGAGCGGTGCGCGCTTGCCCCGTGCCCCGATTTGATAATTGAACCCGTTCATTGTGTCCCGGGCAAGTAGGAACGTTGCTAGCATCGGTTTTGGACGGCGAGGTGGAGAGCCCCGCCAATGTAGCCCTATGCTTAACGACGCCGCAATTCCCCAGAGCCGCGCACCGCTAAGATCATCATCAGCGTCTCTGAGAGGGGCTAGGGAATCACGAACGAGATACCGAAGGCATGCTTCTTGCCATTCAGATCACCGATGAATTTGCACACGCTTAGAGTGACCTTGCCGCGGTTGGAATCGTTGACAGTCTCATGAACGAACAATGGTTCGCCGGTCTCCAAAACCTTTTTGTCGTCAGCGCGCAGCATCCCGGCATCAGTGGACCAGGGCAACTCGGCGTCTTTCTTGCCGACGATGTCCTGCTTGGCGAGATCGCAGATCGCCTTATTGCCCCAGACATAACGTCCCTCCTCATCCTTAACCCAGAAGAGGAACGGCATCTGATTGAAAATCTCAAGGTCGTCGACCGTCATCGCCTCACTCCTTGCGAAACGCCTTCTCCCAATAGGGAAGCCCGTCTGCGTGATGGGCGATCATCTTCCACTGGCCGCCCTCCTTGCGAAAGACGCTTGTCTCGCGCACGGACGTCTCGGCCGTCTCGCCATCAGGCTTTTTGACCGAACCATTTGTGTAGTGTTGGGCCGTCGCCATGTTGCCGTCGACGACGACGTGAATGTCGGCACCTGCGACGCTCCCACCGCTCGACTTTTCGGCCTGTGCCGCCCAGTCGGCATAGGTCGCGTCCCAGCCGATGCGGTACGTGCCTTCGGCCCCCATGTATGTGACGTCGTCGGCATGGGAATAAAGATCCGCGAGCGGTCTGGGATCGCCGTTCAGCATGGCATTGAGAATAACGAACCATTGATCGACGGCTTTGCGGACGGCGCCCTCATCACTCATGGTGTCCTCCCATGACGGTGCGTGCCAATTCACATGGCCGCGCTCAGCATGCGGACTTATCGGCGCGGGTCAACCGGCAATCATAGGTCTTGAGGCGAGCGTTTCGGCTAGAGGCCGTGGCGGGCGAGGATCTTGCGGACCTCTTTGACGAGGTCATCTGCAGCGACGGTGACTTGTGCGGGCCGTGCCTCTTTCCATTCCTCATGGTCTTTGATGTCAGCAGCCGCCTTCGCACCCTCGATCAGGTCCTTGAGCGTGACCTGCCCGGCGTCGCGCTCGTCTGAGCCTTGGATGACAACGCAGGGTGAGCCGCGCTTGTCGGCGTATTCGAGCTGCTTGCCGAACTTTTTCGGGTTGCCGAGATAGAGTTCCGCGCGAATGCCGGCGCCGCGCAGCTCCTGCACCATCTTCTGGTAGTCGGCGATGCGCTCCTTCTCCATCACCGTGACGATGACGGGGCCGTCGGCCTTAGAGGGCGCGTCCTTGTTGAGAACCGCCAGCGCGGCTTGCAGGCGCGAGACGCCTATGGAGAAGCCGGTGGCGGGAACCTTTTGCCCGGTGAAGCGCGCGACGAGATCGTCGTAGCGTCCGCCGCCGCCGACCGAGCCAAAGCGGACCAGATTGCCCTTCTCGTCCTTCACCTCAAACGTAAGGTCAGCCTCAAGCACTACACCTGTGTAGTACTCCAAGCCGCGAACGACAGATGCATCAAAATAGATTCGACCGGTCCCATAATCCGCAGCTCGAACTAGCTCTGCGATCTCGCGCAGCTCGTTGACCCCCTCCTTACCTACCTCAGAGTCACCGACGGCTTCTTCCCATGCCGAAAACGACATAGCATCGCTGGGAAAAGTCGCCTCACCCGATTCATACTTCACCGGCGGAAGCTCGCCTCGGCGCTTCGCATCTTGCTCAGCATCAACGCTATCGTCGAAAACCCGGACTTTCATGAAATCCAGAATTCGATTGATTTGGGCGGCAGAGAGGTTGGCCCCATTGGTGAAATCGCCGCTCTCGTCCTTCCTACCTTTGCCCAAGAGTTGCTCAACACCGTCAAAGTTCACACGATCCAATTTGTCGATCGCACGAAGTACGATGAGCCTCTGGCCCGCGCTGCCTTCTCCTCCGAGCCCAGCAGCCTCCATGACGCCGTCCAGTATCTTTCGATTATTGACCTTGATGACGTAGTCGCCGCGCTTGAGCCCCAGCGCCTCCATCGTATCGGCGGCGAGCATGCACATCTCCGCATCCGCGGCGACGCTGTCGGTGCCCACCGTATCGGCATCGAACTGCGTGAACTCGCGATAGCGGCCCGGCCCCGGCTTCTCGTTGCGCCACACGTTGCCCACCGCATAGCGGCGGAACGGTTTGGTCAGCGTCTGGAAGTTCTGCGCCACGTAGCGCGCGAGCGGCGCTGTCAGGTCATAACGCAGGCTCATCCACTGCTCGTCTTCGTCTTGCAGTGAGAACACGCCCTCATTCGGCCGGTCCTGATCGGGCAGGAACTTGCCCAGCGCATCGGTATATTCGAACGCCGGCGTCTCCAGTGGCTCGAAGCCATAGGATTCATAGACGTCGCGGATCTTGTCGAGCATCGCGCGCTGCGCGCGCAGCTCGGCCGCCTCGATGTCACGAAGGCCTTTCGGCAGGCGCGCCACCGGCCGCGCATCTTTTTTCGGCTTTGCCATCGGATGATGATTGCTGATCGCGCAAATCGCGCTGTGCTGTTTGGACGTGCCTTATAGCGGATCGCCCCCGACCCGCAAACGTCGCCACACGGCTTTGCGAAAGATACCCTCAGCTATCCCCGTTCGCGGGCCGCCGCGGAGGCAAGCCAAAGCCCCGGCGCAGCACCGCATAATCCTCGCGGGCCGGCACCGACACGATCTCTTTTTCCGGCCAGCGCAGCGCCGTCAGTTGTCCACCGAACACGCAGCCCGTATCGATGCACACCGAATTGCCCTGCCATGCCGGCTCCGAAACGGGGGTGTGACCGTAGACGATCATCGTCTCCCCGCCGTAGTCGGCCGCCCAGTTGAACCGCTCCGGTAGGCCTTGCGCGTCGTTCTTGCCTGAGGTGTCGCCGTAGAGGCAGAAGTGGCGTATCGCCGTCGTGTTGCGCCCGATCATCTCCGCCTTGATGCCGGCATGCGCAACGATCAAGCGGCCCTCATCAAGCCAGGCATAGCTCGGCAAGCCTTCCAGGTACGCGCGCGCCGCTGCGCGAAATTCCTCGGGCTCTTCGCCGAACTGCGCAACTGTCTTTTCAAGTCCATGCGCCAGCTTGACGTCATGACCCTTGAGCCAGCGCAGGAACTTGTCGTCGTGGTTGCCGATCACGGCGCGGGCTTGGCCGCGCGCGGCCATCTCCATCACGATGCGCATCGCGTCGGAATTTTTGGGCCCGCGGTCAACGAAGTCGCCAACGAAGAAAGCGGTGCGTCCTGCGGGTGCGCGCGTTGCGACACGTTTCGAGGCGCCCTCACCCTCAACGGCAACCGCGTAGCCCAAACGGTCCAACAGTTCGATCAGTTCGTCGGCGCAACCGTGCACGTCGCCAATGATGTCGAATGGCCCCTTAAGTGAGCGCCAGTCGATCTCCGGCAACGATTTGGCCGTTTCGTTATTCTGCTGTGAAGCCAAAACCGCTCCCGATGTGCGCTCAGGCGCGGATGAATTCTTCGATGCGCCGCTTGGGCTCGGGCACGTTGGAGACGAACCTCACGAGACCTTCCAGCCCGCGCGGCACCGGGCCGCCATAGGCCCAGTCGAGCAGCTCCACCGTATGCGTGACGGGAACGTCAAGCTGGCCTTCGAGCTGCGTGATGCAACCGATGTTGCCGGTGGTGACGAGATCGGGCTTCACGGCCTTGATGTTCGTCACCTTGCGATCGCGCAGGGCCGCCGACAGCTCGGGCTGCAGGATGTTGTAGGTTCCCGCCGAACCACAACAGATGTGCCCCTCCGCCACGTCGACCACGCTAAAGCCTGCCTTGATCAGTAGCGACTTGGGTTCCTCCACGATGCCCTGTCCGTGTTGCAACGAGCAGGCAGGATGATAGGCGATGCGCAGCGATGACCAGCGCATGGGTGGACCGAGGTCATATTGGCCGAGAAACTCGCTGATATCCTTGGCGAGCTCGGAAATGCGCGCCGCCCGCGCAGCATACTGGGTGTCGTTGCGCAGCAGGTGGCCATAGTCTTTGACCGTCGTACCGCACCCCGACGCATTCGAGATGATCGCATCGACCGGCCCTTTGGACAGCTCCTTCGACCACGCGTCGACGTTGCGCTTGGCATAGGCGATGGCGGAGTCTTCCTTGCCGAGGTGGTAAGTCAGCGCCCCACAGCAGCCGGCACCGGGCGAGACCACGACATCGACACCGCGACGCGCAAGCAGGCGGATCGTGGCGTCGTGAATGCCGGGGCGCAGCACCTGCTGCACGCAGCCTACCGAGAGGATCACGCGGGCGCGGCGCTCCTCGTCCGTAACCGCGGTTCCCGGTCCCTCGAACTTCGACGTCGGCGGCAGCACGGCCGGTGCCAGCTCAATCATCGCGGCGAACTCTTTCAGACCCAAACGCTTCATGAGCTTCACGAAGGGCCGCCCGAGCGGAACGAGTTTGATCGCGAAGCGGAAGGCTTCCGGGCGCGGTAGCACGCCCGCCAACACATTGCGTACGATGCGATCTTTGAGACTGCGGCTACGCGTCTGCTCGGTATATCCGCGCGCCATGTCGATGAGGTGCATATAGTCGACACCGCTGGGACAGGTCGTCATGCACGAGAGGCAAGAAAGGCACCTGTCGAGATGCGTTTGCACCACCTTGCTCGCCGGGCGGCTACCCTCGAGCATATCTTTGATCAGATAAATGCGCCCGCGCGGACTATCGCGCTCATCACCGAGCAAGACGTACGTCGGGCAAACGGCCGTACACAACCCGCAATGGACACAGCGGCGCAGAATGTTGTCGGCCTCCGCAATGCGCGGATTGGCGAGCTGCTCAGGCGTGAAATTTGTCTGCATGTGCGCAGGTTGCCCTCAAACGTTGGCGTACATCCGGCCGGGATTGAGCACCCCAGCAGGATCGAAGGCTTCCTTAAGCCCGCGCGTCAAGCGTTCCACTGCCGGACTCAACGGCTGGAACACCTCTACAGAGGCCCGAACATTGGGCTCAGCGCGAATGAGAGTTGCATGGCCGCCATGAATCGCAACGACACGACGGATTTCGGCCGTACCGGCATCGGCGGTTGCGGGCACCTCAAGCCAGATGAGGCCGCCTGCCCAATCGTAGAGGGCCTCAGCCGGCATATAGCGCTTGATGGCGGCAACAAGTTTCGGCGCCGTCGTCGGCTTCGTTGAAATTCGCCAAAGCAGGGTTGGTCGATAAGGCATGACCGACAACCGCCGCAGCTCTCCCCAGAATTCCAGCGACTCCCTGTGGTCGAGTTCGAACGCCTTACCATAGACCTTCAGCGCCTCTTTCAGGCGTTCCTTGCGGCTCGCGACTGCGGACGCAAAATTCTCAATGCGCATTGCTGTCACGGACTTACCCATTTCCCTCAACCCAGGATGTTCAAGTCGGCCGGCAACCGAGGCCTGCAAATGCACAGCGCCCGAAACCTCAAGGGGCTGGCCCATCGCGGCACAAAGAAGCTCGATCGCCAGGTCATCGGGCAGACCAACATAGACTATGGTCGCTGAACTCTCAGGCCATGGGAGCACCTTGAATGTGACCTCCGTAAGCACGGCTAACGTACCCCAACTTCCTGCAAGCCCCCGCGAGACGTCATAGCCCGTCACGTTCTTCATGACGCGTCCGCCAGCCTTGAAAAGTTCTGCCCGGCCATTGACGCCTTTGACGCCCAGCATGTGATCGCGGGCCGCACCGTATTGGATGCGCCGTGAGCCGGAAAGATTGGCCGCAAAAACGGCCCCAATGGTTTGGGCGCCCTGCGGACCTCCCGTCGTCGGCCCAAGGTCGATCGGCTCAAAGGGAAGCATTTGACCGCGCGCGGCAAGCCCAACCTCGACCTCCGACAGCGGTGTGCCCGCTCGGGCCGACATGACCAGCTCGCCGGGCTCATAAAGAGCAACGCCCCTGAGCGAAGCCGTGGTGATCGTTATCGCGCTGTCGATCGGACGGCCGATCGCGCGCTTGGAGCCCGAGCCGATAATCTCGATGGGCAGCCCCCGCTCAATACAACCGGCCACCATCTGCTGGAGTTCCCAGTCGGCGGCAGGTCTCAGCAATTCGCTCAAGACCGGATCTCCTTACGCCGCTTCCGCAGCAGCGGACTTCTCGCCCGCATCAAGAGGAAAGACCTTGCCCACATTCAACAGCAAGTCGGGATCGAACACACTGCGAATACGCATTTGCACGTTCAGATCCTCTTGGGTGTACTGAACGGACATGAGGTCGCGTTTTTCGATGCCTACGCCGTGCTCACCCGTCAGACAGCCACCGACCGCAACGCAGAGTTTCAATATCTCCGACCCTGCCAATTCTGCACGACGCGTTTCGTCCTCATCGTTGGAATTATAAAGGATCAACGGATGCAGGTTCCCGTCGCCTGCGTGAAAAACGTTGGCGACTCTCAAGTCGTGTTGCCCGCAGATCTGCGCGATCCTGGTCAGAACCTCGGCGAGCCGGCTCAGAGGAATCGTGCCGTCCATGCAGTAGTAGTCAGAGATTCTGCCCATGGCGCCGAATGCCGCTTTGCGGCCTTTCCAAATCCTGGCGCTTTGTTCAGGCGATGAGCTTGCCTCGATCACCGAGGGATAGAACGGCCTGGCGATCTCGGCGATAGCGCGCAGCTGCCGCGAAATTTCGTCTTCCGAGCCCTCGACCTCGATGATCAGCAGCGCCTCGACATCGAGCGGGTAACCTGCCTTGGAAAATTCCTCGGCGACCTCGATCGCAGGCTTGTCCATGAATTCGATTGCGACGGGTATGATCCCCGACTCGATGATGGCGGCAACACACTGCCCCGCCGCCTCACTGCTTGCAAAACCCATCAGCACGGGTCTGGCAGCTTCTGCTTTGCGCAATATCCTCACCGTGGCTTCGGTGATGATGCCGAATTGGCCTTCGGAACCGATGATCAGCGCCATCAAGTCGTAGCCTTCGGCATCCAAATGGGGGCCGCCGATCTCAACGACCTCTCCATTCATCAAGACAATGCGCAGCCCCAGAACATTGTTCGTTGTCACACCATATTTCAGACAGTGAGCGCCGCCGGAATTCATCGCCAGGTTGCCGGCCAAAGTGCAGGCGAGCTGACTTGAGGGATCGGGTGCGTAGAAGAAGCCTTCGGCCGCCACCGCGTCAGAAATCGCCTGGTTGGTAATTCCCGTTTCAACCCTGATGGTGCGATTGTCGAAATCTACATCCAGAACGCGATTCAATTTCGAAACTCCAAGGACGATGGCGTCCTCTGCGGGAAGAGCACCACCACAAAGCGATGTTCCCGCTCCGCGCGGCACAACCTTAAGTCTGCGCTCGTGGCAGTACTTGAGAACCTTACAAACTTCTTGAGTAGAAGCTGGCAGGACGACAGCGAGTGGCACTCGCCGGTACGCCGTCAGCGCGTCGGATTCAAAGGCGCGGCGCCCTTCCTCGTCCGAGATTACGGCGCGCGCGCCAACAAGCTGCTCCAAGTCCCGCACGATTGTGTCGCGCTGTGCAAGTACCTTCTGGTCGGGATCAGGCAACTTCGATAGCGTCATCCCCACTTCTCCTGACTCAAGTTCCGCCCGACGTCGTTCGACACATTTGCTTTTGGAGTAAGTGCGCGGAATGTAGTAGGCATCAAAACAACACAGCGCAACAGCATGGCAACTTCAAGCACCCGCCGACACCCGCCCGCTAGCCACCAAGCGAACCCACAACATTTGAAGAGTGATAGCGGACGATCAAAGCTTCACTCGAAGGATCTGAAGTGACAGCCCTAAGTGACCTCGACATCTTCGCACGCGTGGCAAGGACCGGCAACATGTCCGCCGCCGGTCGCGAGATGGGCTTGTCCCCGGCTGTGGTTTCGAAACGGATCAGCCAGCTTGAGGAGCAGCTGGGCGCCCGCTTGTTCCAGCGTACAACCCGGCAGCTCACACTGACGGAAACCGGCGCTGGCTATTTCAAGCGCGTCCTCGACATTCTGAGCCTGTGCGAGGAAGCAGAGGAATTCGTAAGCCGCCGCAACGCCAAGCCGCGTGGCGCTCTCAAAATTACGACGCCGACGACATTCTGCCGGCTGCATGTGGCGCCACACCTCAAGCGCTTCCTCGAAACTTATCCGGCCATTGAAGTCGACTTTCATCTGACCGACCACTTTGTCGACATCATCGGCGAAGGTTTCGACCTCGCCATTCGAATCGGCGAACTTGAAGACTCCTCACTCGTGGCGCGAAAGATTGCTCCGAACAATCGGGTGATTTGCGCAGCGCCGGCCTACCTGGAGAAGCACGGTGTGCCAACAACGCTTGGCGACCTCGACAGGCACAATTGTCTCTGCGCCGGTGCGCAGGACGTGTGGCGCCTCGAAGGCCCCGAGGGGCAGCGACAATTTCGTGTCCGGGGAAACATCAGATCGAATTCAGGCGAGTTGATCCGCGAAGCAATCGTCAGCGGCATTGGACTTGGTCTTCGTTCCACTTGGGACATCGGCGACGATGTGAAGAGCGGCAAGCTCAAGGTGGTCCTGCCGCAATACCGAGGGTCATCGAACGTCGCAATTTATGCGGTGTACCCTTGTCGCGAATTCGTCCCTTCCAGGGTCAGCGTGTTCATTGAATTCCTAGCCGATATCTTCGGGGCGGAGCCCTATTGGGATCGAGACCTTGATGCAGCCGCTGAGCAACCGTCGACCAAAGTTGCCGGCAGCCGCCACTCCGCCAGGCAAACCGCCTCTGCACGCGCGCGATGAACATTTTCAGGCCCAAGTTCGTCTCGGACCCAATTTTCGCCGTCTGCGTCCGTGCTAACTTGGTGGCAGGCACAGCACTTGTTCAGATGAGATCGTGATTGGGAGCGAAAGCATGAAATTGACGGGAGGTTTGGCGGTCCTCATCGCCATGATTGCTGGCGCTTCGCCAACCTGGTCGCAAGACGTCCAACGGGGCGCACAGGCCTTCAACCGCTGCCGTGCCTGCCACCAGATCGGCCCCGGCGCTCGTAACAAAGCTGGTCCGGCCCTTACTGGCGTTGTTGGACGCAAGGCCGCCTCTGTCCCTGGCTTCAATTACTCCACCGCAATGAAGAAGGCCGCAGCAAACGGGCTTGTCTGGACCGACGAAAAGCTTGCCGCTTATCTTGAGTCGCCTGACACGTTCCTTCCAAACGGCGTCATGGTCTTTGCCGGCGTAAAGGATCAAGGGCAGGTCCAAGACATAATTGCCTTCATGAAGGCCCAGCGCTAGGCACGTTTGCAGGATGGCGTGACGTTTGCGCGCCGCTACCTTAGGCGGGCATCCCTGATGACAGAAGGTCAATCCAAGAAAACGCGGGTCGGCCTTTTTGTTACCTGCCTCGTCGATCTCATGCGTCCCTCTGTTGGTTTTGCCGCGGTCCGCCTGCTTGAAGCCGCGGGCTGTGATGTCGCGGTGCCCGGCGCGCAAACGTGCTGCGGCCAGCCGGGCTACAACAGCGGCGATACCGCGAGCGCTAGGGCATTGGCAAAGCGTACGATCGCTGCGTTCGAGGACTTCGATTTCATCGTTGTGCCATCGGGCTCGTGCGCGGCCATGCTCAAGCGGCACTATGCCGAGTTGTTGGCCGATGACGAAGAAGCACAACTACAAGTGCGCTCATTCTCAGAACGCGTTCATGAGCTGTTGTCGTTTCTGGTCAACGTGTGCGCCATCACCTCGGTTCCCGGCACGTACGAGGGCCGCGTGACCTACCACGACGGATGCTCGGGCCTTAGAGAGCTTGGCATCAAGATGGAGGCACGAAAGCTGCTTGAATCGGTCCCCGGACTCGAACTGGTCGAAATGGCCGACTGTGAAGTCTGCTGTGGATTCGGCGGCCTGTTCTCCGTCAAGTTTCCAGAGCTTTCTGCCGCAATTGCCGCGAAGAAAACCGCGTGCATCGATGCAGTTGGTCCTGACCTCGTGCTTGCGGGCGAGCTTGGGTGCCTGATGAACATTGCGGGCAAGCTCAGCCGCGACGACTCGGGCACGGGCTGCCGTCACGTTGCCGAGGTGCTGGCTGGCGAGATGGATGCCCCCCCGATCTGTTGGCCAGGAAAGCAACCCTGACATGCCATCTGTAAAGCCAACGCCTGAAGAGTTCGCATCCAACGCCATTGCAGCTCTTGGTGATAGCGCCCTCCAGCACGCCTTGGCCGAGTTGCCGAAAGGGCTGGCTGCGAAACGCGAACGCGCCAAGGCTGCTCTTCCCGAATTCGAGGCATTGCGGCGGGTCGGACGCAACATCAAGGATCACGTGCTCGACAACCTCGACCTCTACCTAGAGGCTTTCGAAAACAACGCGCTGGCCGCAGGATCACACGTTCATTGGGCGTCTACCGCCCAAGAGGCGTGCGACATCATTGGGAACATTTGCCGGGAGACGGGTGCACGCCTCGTTACGAAAGGCAAGTCGATGGTCTCCGAGGAGATTGGTCTTTTGGCAGATCTTGAGGCGTCGGGCTTCAATGTCGTTGAAACCGATCTTGGCGAGTATATCGTGCAGCTGCGCAAGGAAATGCCGAGTCATGTTATGGCTCCCGCCATCCACGTGCGGCCATCGGATATCGAAGCAACCTTCCGACACCATCACCGCGAGTTGGAACCTGGGCGCAACATTTCCACTCCAGAAGCCCTCGTGAGTGAAGCGCGCACTGTGTTACGCGACAAGTTCATCGGCGCAGATGTCGGAATTACGGGTGCGAATTTTCTTATCGCGGAAACGGGATCGGCGATCCTAGTGACGAACGAAGGCAACGGCGACCTCACCCAATCGCTGCCCAAAGTGCACATTGTGCTCACCTCGATCGAGAAGGTCGTGCCGACGCTGGAGGATGGGTGGGCCTTGCTTCGCATCTTGGCACGCTCAGCCTCTGGCCAGGAGATTGCGACCTACACAACAATCACGACCGGCCCGAAGAGACCTGCCGATCCGGACGGACCCGAAGCCTGTCACATCGTCCTCCTGGACAACGGCCGTTCCGAGTTGCTGAGGTCAGAGTACCGAGATGTCCTGCGCTGCATTCGCTGTGGCGCGTGCATGAATTTTTGCCCTGTCTACGGGGCGATTGGCGGGCATGCTTACGGCTCCGTCTACTCCGGACCGATTGGTGCCGTCCTAACGCCGGCACTTGTCGGGCTCTCCGCCGCAGCGAACCTGCCCCAGGCATCCACGTTCTGCGGCAAATGCGAAGACGTCTGTCCCGTCGAGATTCCCCTGGTTGGACTCATGCGGCGCTGGCGAGAGAAAGCGTTTGATCAAGACACGTCCTGGCGCAACCGCGCCGCGTTGCGCGTGTGGGCAGCCCTCGCAAAGCGGCCAGCCCTCTATCGGACCGCCGCACGCAGCATGGTGGCGATCCTCGCGGTGCTGGGACGCTCTAAAGGGCACCTCGAGCACCTGCCGTTCGCGTCGGCATGGACGCGCAACCGCGATTTCCCGGCGCCGCAAGGGCAAACGTTCCAAGCACAGTGGGCGCGCCAACGTGGCGGAGGCAAACGATGAGCCGTGACGCCATCCTTGCCCGGCTACGCCAAGCGCTGCCCGCCGGTCGCGCGAATGGAGCGCGTCGCGACGCCGTCAACGCACGCCTTGCAAGTCCGCCCAAGCACATCATTCCAGCGCGTGTGAACCGTCCACGCAACGAGCTCATAGATCTCTTCAAGTCTTTTCTTGCCACTCAAAACGCCACGGTCTTGGAGGTGACGGCGGCAGCCGGCGTCCCAAACGCCATTGCCGACTATTTGCGCAGCGAGAACCTCCCGGCCTTTGCGCGCATGGGCACCGATCCTTTTCTTGCAACTCTTCCGTGGCACTCCGCTCCGGGCCTCACACGCCAGTCTGGTCGGGCGGATCCGGACGATCCTGTCGGCCTATCGCGCGCAGCAGCCGGGGTGGCCGAGACCGGCACGTTGATGATTGCCTCAGGCGCAGAAAATCCGGTAACGCTGGCGTTCCTCCCAGACACTCACGTCATTGTCGTGGGCAGGGAGTCGATCGTGGGCAGCTATGAGGATGGCTATGCGCTTGTCATGAAAGAGTTCGGCAAGTCGCACCTGCCTCGCACGCTCAACATGATCTCGGGTCCTTCACGCACCGGAGACATTGGCGGGCACATCGTCATGGGTGCACACGGTCCGCGCCGGCTTGCTGTCTTGATCGTTGGGGAGGAAAGTTCAAATCGCGTCGCGCGCTAGTTCTTCTTGATGCAACGCTGCAGACATTTCGTGAATTTCTTCTCGCAGGATTCGGAGCCCTTCGTTGCCATCCTGCATTGGCTGTAGTCGTCTTTGCAGCGCGATCCACAACCGTCCGCGAAGGCGCGCTCAATTACCACCAGCCCGGTCGCAGCAACGAGCGCCACGACGACGGCGGCAACAGCCAAAACCCAGCTCATCTTGCGATCGGCCACGCCAAGTCTCCGCTCAACTCGATGGTTTGCGCAGTGGCAATGCTCCGTTGAAAACATATTCCAAGAAGAATCGCCTCACGAATCCCCACCGCGCAACTAACGCCGCTAACGATGAACATAAGCTGAACCACAGCGCTAATGCTCTAGAACGCGTATTCCTCGAAGACAAGGTCGATATTGCGCCTCCAGGGGCCCTCGAACCGTTCCAGCAGTTCATCGGCGAGCGTGCGCCCGCTCGCAACAATCTCAAACAGCGACTCCAGGTAGATCGTCTCATCCTCGCCCGCGGCATTGGTATGTTGCCGCCTGCTAAGCCCCTGGCGCGCTATCCCCAGGACCTCCTTGGCAATCTCCCCCACCGTTGTATGCCGGAATGGTGTCTCCAACGCCAGGCGCGGCACGGTTGCCCGCAAGTCCTCGCGCTCCTCGGCCGACCAGTCCTTGACGAGCATCCAGGCAGCATCAAGAGCACTTTGATCGTAGAGAAGGCCGACCCAAAGGGCCGGAAGGGCACAAATGCGCTGCCAGGGACCGCCATCGGCTCCGCGCATCTCAAGGAAGCGTTTGAGGCGGACCTCAGGAAAGAGCGTGGTCAGATGGTCGGACCAATCATCGAGTGTCGGGCGCTCACCTGGAAGACCCGGCAATTGGCCCGCCATGAAGTCCTTGAACGAGGCGCCCGAAGCGTCGAAATAGCGCCCGTCCCTGAAAACGAAATACATCGGCACGCTGAGCGCATAGTCGACATAGCGCTCAAAGCTCATTCCGGGCTCGAAGACGAACGGCAACATGCCGGTGCGCGCCGGGTCCGTTTGCCGCCAAACCTCGCTACGCAGCGACTTGAAACCGTTGGGACGCGCCTCGGTGAACGGGGAGGCCGCAAACAGCGCCGTTGCGATCGGCTGCAATGCCAGTGAGACCCGCAACTTTTGGACCATGTCGGCTTCGTCAGCGAAATCGACATTCACCTGGATGGTCGCCGTCCGGTACATCATGTCGAGGCCGCGCTGCCCCACGGACGGCATGAAGCGAGTCATGATCCCATAGCGCTCTTTCGGCATCCGGGGCGTCTCAGCCAGAGTCCATTTCGGCGAGAACCCGAGCCCTAGAAAACCGATGCCCAGCGGCTCGCCAACCGTCAACACTTCGCGCAAGTGCTCGTGCGTTTCATCGGCCGTCTCATGAAGCGTGGACAACGCAGCGCCTGACAACTCGAACTGGCCGCCGGGCTCAAGGCTTATGGTCCCGCCAGGCGCACCGTCGGGCCGTTTCAACGCAATAATGTTCGCCCCCTCTTGGATGGGCTCCCAGCCGAAGCGGTCGATGAGCGCCTGCATCAACGCCCTGATGCTGCGCTCGCCTTCATAGGGGACCGGACTCAGCGTATGAGTATGAAAGACGAACTTCTCGTGCTCGGTTCCAATCCGCCAACGGTCGCGCGACTTCGCACCGTCAGCCAGCCAGTGGACCAGATCGTCCCGAGACCGCACGGCGAGGCTTTGCGCGCCTTCTTGACGAGTCGACATGTGGAGCCTCGGTAAACGGGGGGCGGCGTGAGAAAATTAAAGCGTTTATGACCTTCCCCATGGGAGCGGACAAGCCTTGAAACGACGCCGGGCCACGACCATGGCCGCTCCAGCACCCGAAGGGGACCCTTGCCGACGCTTGCCAAAGCGTATCCTTGCTGCAGGCACGCGATTCCCAGGATCTACTTGGAGGGGGCCCACCAAGTACTGGGGCTCGGACCACAAAAAACGCCAGATTGCCGATAACGATTTCATAGCGGTCTGGTATTCGGCGTGTCGCTCGCTTGGCCGCGCCGGCAGTCACAAATGCTTGTAACCGGACACCAAGCGCGTCAATCGAACGAAAACGGGAATTTTCCTGTGGCCGATACACTCTTTGCATGACGTCCAATCGGAGGAGAACAGAATGAAAAAGTTACTGACCGCCACCGCCATCGGCGGTCTTCTGATCGTACCGGCCTTGGCCGCTAGCGCAGTCGTCGAGAGCGCGATCAAGACGTTCGAGCAAGTTGGTGCCGATCCTGCCAAGCTCAAGACCTTCTGCGAAATGACCGCGACGATGGATTCGGCCGGAGACTCTGATGACGACGCCGCCATGGAGGCACTCGACAAGAAGATCGAAGGCTACATGACCGCGCTCGGCCCTGACATGCAAAAGGCGCTCGACGCAGGAGGTGATCTCGACCCCGAGGGCGAAGATGGTTCCGCTTACGATGCCGCCCTCGACAAACTCGAAGGCAAGTGCTCGTAACCCTCACCGCTACCCCTTACACCAACGCACGCTAAGAACGGTGCAAGGAGGCGAAGATCCGATAGGGCAGCAGACACTCAACGCCGCCTGCGTCAACTCTCGCGCAGGCGGCGTGCGCACCTGGTCAGCGCCTGTGTGCAGGCCCTGCCTGTCACTTCCAATCACCCAACACGGCATTGACGAGAGCAAGCACTGCAACAGCAGCGGTGTCCGCACGCATAATGCGTGGCCCAAGCGAGATGGGCACAGCAAACAGTGATGCGCTCAGTTGTTCGCGCTCACCTGGATCAAATCCGCCTTCCGGTCCCACCAGTACTGCAAGCGGACCCGGCGTAAGATCGGAAAGGGCCGTCAGCGGGCTCGTCACCTCGGCTGCTTCATTACAAAAAATGATGCGTCGATCGGGATCCCAATCGCGCAACAGAGCCTCAAGCTTCACCGGCGCGGCCACCTCAGGGACCCACAAGATCCGGCACTGCTCGGCAGCCTCAACGGCATTGGCCTGCATGCGCGTCACGTTCACGCGGGCAGCATTCGTGTGGCGCGTTAGGACAGGCCACAGCTTCGCCACCCCCATCTCAGTGGCCTTTTGAACCATGTAGTCCAAGCGCGCATGTTTGAGCGGCGCAAAAAGATAGTGAACGTCTGGGCCGGCCGCCTGGGCGCGCGTGCGCGCAACACACACGAGCACGCAGCGGCGCTTGGAGACTTCCCCAACGCGTGCGCGCCACTCTCCGTCGCGACTGTTAAACAAAAGAACCTCATCGTCTGCGCGCAGCCGCATAACGTTCAAGAGGTAATTGGCCTGGGCGTCCCCACACGTGACGGAGGCGTCAGCACTCAAATCGTCTTCGACGAATAGGCGGGGCCCCTGATGGTCGCGCATTGCCATGTGTCCTCTTAGCCCATGGCGATAAGGACGCAAGATCCGGCCGAAGCAATTGCTCCATCCATCTCAAAGCCGCCAAGCTTGGTGTCAGTGCCCGTCTCCCAACCGCAGTGATTGCCCCACGGGGTGCCCCCGGCTAGGGTCGTGGCGAACACGCAATCCCCGTATTGATCGCTATGGCGCTTGAGCCTCACCCTTTAAAGCCGGCACACACGCACGTGTCTGATGCGACCACCGACAACTGGGTCGACCGGTACGCCCCGGCCTATGCCTTGCCGTATCTTCGACTGGCACGACTGGACCGGCCGATCGGATTCTGGCTCCTGTTATTGCCGTGTTGGTGGGCCATTGGCCTGGCAAGCGTCTGGGAAGGGCAGCCGTTTCCCAACCTCTGGTATCTGGCGCTGTTTGCCGTCGGCGCCATAGCCATGCGCGCAGCCGGATGTGCCTACAACGACTACATCGATCGTGATTTTGATGCCCAGGTGGCCAGGACAGCGAGCCGGCCGATCCCGTCAGGCCAAATCAAGCCATGGGAAGCGCTTGGGTTTGCCGTTATCTGCTCGCTGATTGGACTGGTGGTCCTTCTCCAATTCAATACCTCCACCATCTGGCTGGGTATGGCCTCTCTCGTTCTGGTCGCCGTCTATCCCTTCTTGAAGCGCTACACTTATTGGCCGCAGATCGCACTCGGACTTGCCTTCAATTGGGGTGCGCTTGTCGGCTGGAGTGCGGTCACCGGAACGATCGGACTTCCTGCCATTTTTCTTTACGCGGGCTCCGTGCTCTGGACGATCGGCTACGACACCATCTATGCCCATCAGGACAAGGAGGACGACCTGATGCTGGGGCTCAAATCGACGGCCATAAAGTTCGGCCGCGACACGGCAGCGTGGGTCGGCGGTCTTTATGCAGGTGCCGTTGTGCTTTGGATGATTGCGGGTCTCCTTTCGGGAACGCACCTCATCTACTTCGCCGTCATCATCTTGGTCTCACTCCAATTGGCATGGCAGGTTTCGACCTTGGACATCGCAGACGCCCAAAATTGCCTGAGGCGTTTCCGCTCCAACCGCGATGTTGGACTTGCAATCTTCCTTGGTCTCGTGGGCGATACGACACTGTCGTGGCTGGCCGGCCTCAGCTAGGTGCTGCGCTGCAAGCACGACTGTTGAGCCGCATTGACGCAGGTAACGAATGAAGTGCCCTCTTCGCTTGAGCGCCACCCCGGATTCGACGTAACCAGATCGTCGAGCCAAGCTCGAAATGGCAACCAATCGGTCATTCCAAGTACGATCAACAAACAGGACCAATGCGCAATGAGCGACAAGAACAAGCCGCCCAAACAGCTTTTGCACCTCGTATTCGGCGGAGAGCTAACATCGCTTGATGGCGTTGAGTTCTCGAACTTGGACGCGCTCGACATCGTGGGAATCTACCCGAATTACGCTGAAGCTTATGCGGCGTGGAAGGCTGTCGCGCAGCGCACGGTCGACAACGCAATGATGCGCTATTTCGTGGTGCACATTCACCGACTGTTGGAGCCAGAAGATGAAACTCCAGTGCCTGATGCCGAGGATAGAATGTCTTAAGTTATCACCGGCCTCGGTTTAGGATCATCGCCGGGCGTGACCGAGCGGTCCGCGTTCTGCAAACTCGGTGCTGCAGTGTTGAAAAGAATTCTGCTTCGGCGGGTCTGCTACTCTCGGCGCAAGACACTATCGACCAAGCGATTGGCCCAGCCCCTTGAACGAAACTTGCGCCTAAGATTGTCGGGATCGTATTTCGTCTCGACCCATTCCAGGAATGGCATGGGTTCCACCGCGTTGTCTTCAAGATACTTGTCGAAGAACCCGTCGAGGATCCCCGTGTCGGCCTGACGAAAATGTCCGTACTTCAGGGACAGCTCGTTCTTTGCTTCCTCGATAGGAACACCTTCGTGCAAAAACCGATAAAGCGCGCTCATCATCCCGGCGCGGTCCGCTCCCGATTTGCAGTGCATCAAAACCGGATACTCGACATTTTCGAACAAGGACTTTGCCTCGTTGATGTCTTGCCGCGTTGGCGCCGCGCGGGATCGGATCTGAAAGTTGATGAGCTTCAGCCCGTAGCGCTCGCAGGCCTTTTGCTCCAGCCAGAAGCTGCCGCAGTCGCGCTCTCCCCTCAGATTGATGATCGTCCGGATACCCTTGCGGGCAAAATGGCGCAAATGCCGCGGTGCCGGCTGGGCGCTCCGCCAAGCCTTCTCTGAGAGTGGGTGACAATTAGCGTAAATCTCACGGAAGATGCCGTGATCAACGAACAACATGTCAAAATAGGATGCCGTGGGACCTATGCTGCGGCGGAGCCACTCCGGCGTGTCATGGATCAGCCTTTGGCGATAGCCATTTGTCACACGCCGCACCGTGCGCTTTGTCCGCTTCACAAATCCGGCCATGATTTCCGCTGAAGTTTGACATTTGGGGCACAACACGACCGCTATCACGGATCGCCGTTAATTGTAGCACCTTGTGCCCTTCGCCAGAACATCCCTGTTTGCCATAGCTAGATATTCGCTATAGGAACCAGCTGCAAGTGGTTCGCGAAGAACCACTGGCGTTCGAGCGTATTGACGCCGGGGCATCCCTCAGGATGGCACGTTCGCCATTGACAAAATCCAGTCTCAACAAGCTCGCGGGCCGGGCTGTTGCCGGCTTGATTGACACGGTGATTCGCACTTCGCGTATCGTCTACGAGCCAAGCAACGCCCTCGACAAGCTTGAGTCCGGCCATCCGCTCATCTTCGCAGTCTGGCACGGTCAGTTCCAGATGTCCGTGGGATTGAGGCCGCCGGGCTGCAAGGTATCGGCCATGGTCGCGCGTCACGGCGATGCCGAGCTCATCGGCGAAGCGATGTCTCGTTTCGGCGTCGACCTTATCCGCGGAGCTGGTGCCGGCGGGCGCCGCAAAGACCGCGGCGGAGCCCATGCACTTCGCGCTGCGGTGCGCGCGCTTCGCGATGGATCGTCGGTGGTCATTACCGCAGATGTGCCGCCAGGGCCGGCACGGCACGCAGGAAACGGCATCGTGATGTTGGCCCGGCTCTCCGGCCGTCCGATCGTCCCCGCGGCATCGGCGACATCTCGCTTCGTTGCGCTCGACACCTGGAGCCGCATGACGATCAACCTGCCTTTCTCAAAGCTGGCCTACGTTATCGGAGAACCGATCCACGTTGCGGCAGATGCGGACGAAGCGGCAATCGAGGCTGCGCGCGCGCAAGTCGAACGCTCATTGAACGCGGTCACCGCGCGCGCATATGAGCTTGCCGGCGCCGACATTTCGCGCGTCACACCCTTTGGAAGCGAAGATCCTGAAGCCCCGCCGACGGAGCCAGGTCTTCGCCTCAAGACCTACCGCACCATCATGAGCCTGTTGCGCCCACTTGCACCCGCTGTCTTGCGGTGGCGTGAGCGCAGAGGAAAGGAAGACACCAACCGGCGCGGCGAACGGCTGGGAATAGCAGGTGCTGCCCGGCCCGATGGCACCCTCGTCTGGCTTCACGCCGCCAGCGTTGGCGAGACGAATGCCGTGCTTCCCGTCATCAAGGAACTCGCCGCTGCTCGCCCCGACGCGCACTTCTTACTGACAACGGGAACGACAACCTCTGCGAGCCTCGCAGAAAGCCGGCTTGGGCCACGTTGCATTCATCAGTATGTGCCTCTCGACGCGCCCGAATACGCAGCCCGTTTTCTCGATCACTGGAAACCAGACCTGGCCGTCTTTACGGAATCGGAAATCTGGCCATCGCTCATTCTCGAGACGTCGGCGTGCAATATCCCGTTGGCACTCGTCAACGGGCGGCTATCGCGGCGCACGCGGCGGCGGTGGCAACGCAATGGGCGAATGGCCCGCGCGCTCTTTAATCGATTCAATGTTGTACTCGCCCAGAACCAGCGGATGGCGATCAACTTCTCCGCACTCGGCGCGCGCACGGTCGAAGCGGTTGGCAATCTGAAGATCGACGCCCCGCCGCCGCCCGTCGACCTTGGCGAGCTGGAGCGTCTCAAGACATCCCTTGCAGGTCGACCTATCCTTGTCGCCGCAAGCACGCACGAGGGCGAAGAAGACATCTTAGCGGAAGCACATCGACAGATTGCCCGCGAACTCGATGGTTTCTGCACCATCATCGCTCCGCGCCATCCCGAACGCGGCACGGCCATCGCCGAACGGTTAAAGGAGTCGGGCCTATCGGTCGCACTGCGCTCGCTCGACGTCATGCCGTCGAAGTCGACGGACATTTATATCGCCGATACGATCGGCGAGCTGGGGACCCTATATGCGCTCTCCCCTATTGCGTTTATCGGTGGGTCACTCGTTGAACATGGTGGTCAAAATCCAATTGAGGCCGTACGACATGGCGCCGTCGTCTTGACCGGGCCGCACTGGCAAAACTTTCGCGATGCCTACAACGCCCTGGGCCGACATCATGGAGTGATTGAAGTCACCTCCGCCGCCGAGCTTTCATCGAGAGTTTTGGCGCTCCTCAAGAGTCAATCGGAAATGCAGCGCGCGCGCGACGGCGCAACTCAAGCACTTGAAACGCTCTCAGGCGCGCTGGAGCGTACGGTTACGATACTTTTGCGCTACCTACCCGACGAAAGGGTCAAGCGTGCGTCTTGACGAGCCGCAGTGGTGGTACGGTGAAGAGCCGGACCCGCGCCAGCGACTGCTCGCACCCATTGGGCAGTTCTACGGCTGGTTCGTTGCCCGGCGCCTTCGGCGCCAACAGGCGTACCGCGCGCACCTCCCGGTGATCTGTATTGGAAACTTCACTGTTGGCGGCACCGGCAAAACGCCCCTGTCGCTCTTCGTCGCCGAATTGTTGCTTGCCCGTGGGGAGTACCCGGTTTTTCTGACGCGGGGCTACGGCGGAAACGCACCAGGCCCCATCTGGGTTGACGACGCGGCGGCCGATGCTGCCGAACGCTTCGGTGACGAACCGCTGCTGCTCGCGCGTGTCGCACCCACAGTTGTCGCGCGCGACCGCAAGGCGGGAGCACGCCTCATCGAAGACGGGGAGCGCCCTGCCAGCATCATCATCATGGATGATGGTCTGCAGAACCCAACGCTGGCCAAGGATCTATCGATCGCTGTGATCGACGGAAAGCGCGGTGTCGGCAATGGCGAGATTTTCCCGGCCGGGCCATTGCGCGCGCCGCTCTCATTCCAATTGGGACTTGTCGATGCGATTGCCGTTCGCGCGCCGCGCGGGGCAAACGTTGACGACCTGCCGATCCGCACACTCATGCGGCGCGAGTTCACGGGCCCCGTCTTGGACTGTCATGCGGCACCACGGGGAGAGACGGATTGGCTGAAGGAGGCGCCGCTCGTTGCCTTTGCCGGCATTGCAAACCCTGAGCGCTTCTTCGCGCTGCTCGAGACCTTGGGCGCAAATGTCGTCGACCGGGTCGCCTTTGGCGATCATCATCCTTTCACGCGCGATGACTGCGACCGGCTCATCGCCACGGCTCAGGAGAAAGGTGCACACCTTGTGACCACTGAAAAGGATTGGATCCGCCTCAAGGGCACCGCAGCCATAGGCGCAGAACTTTTGAAGTTCACGCGCCCACTCGCCATCACAATGGCATTTGAAGACCGAGACTTTGATCGGCTTAGGTCGCTGATCGATACATTGACGAAGAAAAGGAACTAGATCGCCTGCGCGAAGATCCGCCTCACCCGCGACCGTGGACTTCCCGGTATCGCTCCATAGAGACCTCATGCGAGACGTAGGCCTCTTGCAGATCGACATTCCAATAGCGCAAATCGCTCAGCATGATCGGCTCACCTGTCACGGCGCAGCGCACGAAATCGCCCGGTGAGAGCACTTGAAACTCACCGCTACCGTATTTGACCTTTGCTTCGCCTTTAAGGCCGAAAATTCTCTCAAACCGGTTCATGCATGTCTCTGGGAGCGCATCGGGACATAGGCAGCGCAATTCAGCCAATCACGGCTGCCACGTCAAGCGGCCAAACCGCAACTTTCCCAAACCTCATCAAAAGAGAGAGCCCTGCCCGCTCCCTCCGCGTGTTCCTACGGGCCGCGTTTTCCTCGGCGCCGACGGCGGCCGCTGCTGGGAAGGGAGCCGCGCGGCCGGTCCACCCAAATCGATCTCCTTCGTTTCGGCAGTGGCCCGGCCATCGGAAAATTCCAGCTCCAGCCGGTCGCCGGCATGCAGCAAGGCGGCTTGGCGCACCGCGTGCCCCTTTGCATCGCGCACCAGCACGAAACCGCGCTGCAAGACGCTTTGATAGCTCACTGAAGCGAGTAACTTGGCAACGCCGTCGAGCTGCCGGCGGTGAGCCGAAACGCGATTGGAGAGCGCTTGGCTTGCGCGCGCCTCAAGCCCGGACAAACGCTCGATACCGTACGTGATACGCTGGCGCACGGTAGCGGGACGCAACCGGGAGCCGACGCGAACATAGCGCGTGTGATGGGCACGCGTATTGGCAAGGAGCGCCCGGCCCAACCGTTTTTCACACGCATCAAATCTTTGCCGCGGCAGTGCGATGAGCTCTTCCAGACCCGGCAGGCCGCGTGCGGCAGCTTTGAGTTGCGTGCGCGCCGTCTCGATCGCGCGGCGCGCCGCCGTTGCCAGTCTCAAGCCAAACTTGCCGGTGTTGTCCGCGAGGTCGGCAAACTTGGGAACCGCCCACTCGGCCGCCTTCGTCGGCGTTGGCGCACGCGCGTCAGCAACAAGATCAATCAACGTCCAATCGGTTTCGTGCCCAACCGCCGAGATCAACGGAATGCGGCTTGCCGCAGCCGCACGAACGACAATTTCCTCGTTGAATCCCCAAAGATCTTCAAGGCTGCCGCCGCCACGCGCCACAATCAGCACGTCGGGTCGCGGAATGGGGCCCCCTGCTTCAAGCGCATTGAAACCCTTAATCGCGTTCGCGACCTCGCCGGCAGATGTTTCGCCTTGCACACGCACCGGCCACACAATCACATGCGTGGGAAACCGTTCCTCAAAACCATGCAACATGTCGCGGATCACCGCGCCTGTCGGAGAGGTGATGATCCCAACAACGCGCGGCAGGAATGGGCGCGGCTTCTTTCGGGCCTCATCGAACAGCCCCTCGGCCGCGAGCTTCTTCTTGCGCTCCTCCAGAAGCGCCATGAGCGCGCCGAGGCCCGCTGGCTCGAGCGACTCGATGACGATCTGGTACTTCGAGGAACTGGGGTAGCTGGTGATGCGCCCCTGGGCGACAACCTCCATACCCTCTTCGGGCTTCACCTTTAGGCGCTGATAGACGCCTTTCCAGATCACCGCCTCGATCTTTGCCTTCTCGTCCTTCAGAGCGAAATAGCAATGGCCAGAGGCATGGGGCCCGCGATACCCCGAGACCTCGCCGCGCAGGCGGACATAACCAAAGCCCTCTTCCAGCGCTCGCTTGATCGCGCCGGAGAGCTCCGAAACGGTATACTCGGCGACGTTGGCACCGAGATTTGCCTGTGCAGCAGTTTGATTCAACTTGGCTCGCTCATTTGTTGCCTGCCGATTCGAATGATACATCAGGCTCTCGTGAACCGGGCTTCACTTCGTGTAAAAACTCAAGGTTTCGAGAGCATCTTAACGATGAACGTCCTCCTTATCGGCTCCGGCGGACGCGAGCATGCACTCGCCTGGGCGATCAGCGCCAGTCCGCTGCTGACCAAGCTTTTTTGCGCACCCGGCAACGGCGGAATTGAGGAGGTCGCAGAATGCGTCCCGCTCCCCGTCGCAGATCACACGGCCGTCATCCGCTTTTGCAAGGACAATGCCATCGATCTGGTGATCATTGGTCCAGAAGCCCCACTCGTCGCCGGACTTGTCGACGACCTGACGACTGCCGGCATCACGTGCTTCGGGCCGACGCAAGCCGCCGCACGTTTGGAAGGCTCCAAGGGCTTCACCAAGGATCTCTGCCGTGAATTTGGCATTCCCACGGGCGCCTACGAGCGCTTCAAGGACCCCGACGCTGCCAAGGCCTATCTCGCTGGAAAGCAGATGCCGATCGTCGTCAAGGCCGATGGCCTGGCGACCGGCAAAGGAGTCATCATCGCCGAGACGCTTGCCGATGCCGAGGCTGCCGTCGATGCCTGTTTTTCAGGCGCATTCGGGAAGGCCGGCGAGGAAGTCGTCATCGAGGAATTCCTGCACGGCGAGGAGGCAAGCGTCTTTGCGCTCGTCGACGGAACCCACACACGCGAACTTGTCGCCGCCCAAGATCACAAGCGCGTCGGCGATGGCGACACCGGCCTCAACACGGGCGGCATGGGCGCGTACTCGCCTGCACCGGTGATGACCGACGACATGATGCGCCGGACGATGGACGAGATCATCCGTCCCACGGTCGCAGCCATGGAAAAGCGCGGCACACCTTTCAAAGGCGTGCTTTACGCCGGTCTGATGATCACTGCGGAGGGCCCAAAGCTCATTGAGTACAACGTGCGCTTCGGCGACCCGGAAATGCAGGTGCTGGTCATGCGTCTAAAGTCAGACTGGCTCGCCGCCCTGCTTGCAACAGCTGAAGGGACGCTTCAATCGGTCGATCTTGAGTGGAGCGACGAGGCGGCAATGTCGGTCGTCATGGCTGCCAACGGCTATCCAGGAACGCCGGAAAAAGGAACTGAAATCAAAAACTTAGATCAAGCTCGCGCGGCCGAGGGCATCGAAATCTTTCACGCTGGAACGAAACGCGACGGCGATCGCATCCTCGCCAATGGCGGGCGGGTCTTGAATGTCACCGCGCGTGGCAAGACGATTTCGGAGGCCCGCGATCGCGCCTACGCGGCCATCGCCAAGATCGATTGGCCCGGCGGTTTCTGCCGCAGCGACATCGGCTGGCGCGCGATCGAACGCGAGAAGGCCGGCGCCTAGAGGCCACGCTCTTCGCCAGCTGATCTGCTAGAATACTTGTGCCGGCATCCGATCCGCGACATACGGATTCGTCACGAGGACCCATGGCAAGAAAACCTATACCCACCACGCCGGCGACACGAACCATCAAGGTGCCTGCACGTCAGCCGACGATTGGGCTTGCTCTTGGCGGAGGCGGCGCGCGCGGGCTTGCACATATCCCAATCCTTGAAGCATTCGATGAACTGGGCGTGCGCCCAAAAATCATTGCGGGAACCTCGATCGGCGCGATCTTCGGAGCGGCCTATGCGTCGGGGCTTTCGGGACGCGAGATCCGCGAACATACCCAAGAGGTTCTCAAGGTGCGCCTTAATATGGTGCGAGATCTCTATGCGGCGCGTGCAAAAGCCCCGCGCGGGACCTGGAGCGTTTTCTCAGTGGCCACTGCATTTCTTTCAGCAGACCGCCTGCTCGACATTATCCTGCCCGAGAAGATTGCACGCGACTTTGCGCACCTCACCATCCCGATGAAAATCGTCGCATCCGACTTCTATGCACAAGAGCAAGTCATCTTCACAAGCGGATCGCTGCGCAAAGCGATCGCAGCGAGTATTGCCTTGCCCGTCATCTTCGAACCGGTGGTCGCTGACGGCCGCGTCCTCATCGACGGTGGGCTCGTAAATCCCCTGCCATTCGACACTCTCGCCAGCGACGCAGATATCACTGTTGCAATCGACGTCAGCGGCGTGCCTGTGCCCAATCCTGGACGCGACACACCAAAGCCCTGGGAAGCGCTGTTCGCCAGCAGCTTCATTTTCGAGCGCACCATCATCAAGGAGAAGCTACGCTCGCGTCAGCCCGACATCTACATCGACGCCGGCGCCGGCCGATTCCAGATCCTCGACTTCCTCAAGACAGATGAGATCTTGGCGGCGGCCAATCCAGCCAAGGATCGTCTCAAATCACAGCTTGAACGCGTCCTAGGCGCGGAGACCATCGAATCGGTCGAAGCGCTTGAGTCGCCTGCGCCTGTGCAAGAGCTAGCCGCACCAAAGCGCCGCCGCCCGCTTCTAAAACGCCGGCGCGTAAAGAGCCAGTAGGACTAAATCGATGGAAGTTCGATATCAGGTCTCGTCCGGCCTCAGCGCTTGGCTACAAAGAATGACCTTAGCAAAGCCGCAGCTCGTTCCTCATCGAGGCCGGTATAGACCTCGGGAACGTGGTGGCACGTTTCCTGGCTGAAAAAGCGGGCGCCGTGCTCCACACCGCCGCCCTTTGGATCGCTTGCCCCATAATAGAGCCGCCGGATGCGCGCAAAAGAGATCGCGGCCGCACACATTGCGCAGGGCTCAAGCGTGACGTAGAGATCGCAGTCGATGAGGCGCTCGGAGCCGATCTTGGCGCACGCCTCGCGGATCGCCAGAAGTTCCGCGTGTGCCGTCGGGTCCTTGAGTTCACGCGGGCGGTTTCCGGCGACGGCAAGCTCCTCACCGTCCGGCCCCACGATCACGGCCCCAATCGGCACCTCACCGCGTTTGGCCGCGGCCTCGGCTTCGGCAAGCGCGCGCATCATGTGGCCGGGTTGGCGGCGTGGTGTCATAAAGGCTCCTCTCGATTCACCCGCGAAAGATGGCATGTCCAAAGCTCAACCCCAAAAAACCGCGCGTCCGCGCAAGAAACCGGCCAAGGCATCCGTTCCTTTCGATTCGGACGAGCCCGTGCGCATCGCCAAGGCGATGGCGCGCGCGGGCTTATGCTCCCGGCGCGAGGCCGAGCGTTGGATCGGCGAGGGCCGCGTGCGGGTGAACGGAAAGCTCCTTAAGACACCTGCATTCGAGGTCACGCCCAAAGACGAGATCCTCGTGGACGGCAAGCCGCTCCCGACGCCGGAGCCCATCCAGCTGTGGCGGTACTATAAGCCCAAGGGCCTCGTCACCACCCACAAAGACCCGCAAAGGCGCCCGACCGTCTTTGCCGCGCTCCCCGAAGATCTGCCGCGCGTCGTCTCCGTCGGACGGCTCGACTTCAACAGCGAAGGCCTTCTGCTTTTGACCAACGATGGCGCACTCGCGCGTCACTTGGAGTTGCCGTCGACCGGTTGGCTGCGGCGCTATCGCGTGCGTGCCCATGGCCGCGTCACCCGAGAACAACTCGAAGCCCTCAAGGACGGTACGGAAATCGAGGGCGTGCGCTACGGCCCAATCGAGGCAAGCTTGGACAGTGTCCAAGGCGCCAACGTGTGGCTCACCATGGCCCTGCGCGAAGGCAAGAACCGCGAGGTCCGGCGTGTCTTGGCAAACCTTGGGCTGGATGTGAACCGTTTGATCCGCGTCTCCTATGGGCCCTTTCAGCTCCTTGAGCTAAAGCCCGGAGCGGTCGAGCCGGTTAGAAGCCGCGTGCTCGCTGACCAACTCGGCGCGAAGCTGTCCGCGCAATTGGGTTTGGTCGCAGCGGCCGGCGCCGCGCCGCGACACACCAAGGCCCGCGGCCAGAAACGCCCGGCCAAGGCGCGTGAGGCGTCGTGAGGATCGTCGGCGGCACATTGCGCGGGCGCGCACTTGCGACGCCCAAGCACGCGGGCCTGCGACCCACATCGGACCGCGTGCGCGAATCCCTCTTCAACATTCTCGAGCACGGTATCGAAGGTTTTTCGCTTAACGGCGTACGCGTCATCGATCTTTTTGCCGGCACGGGCGCCCTCGGAGTAGAAGCGCTCTCACGCGGGGCGGCGTACTGCCTGTTTGTTGATGAAAACGCTGATGCGCGCGGCCTCATTCGCGACAATGTCGAAGCGCTGCACCTGACGGGTGTCACGCGCATCTTTCGCCGGGACGCAACGGACCTGGGCGAGGCATCGCGCATGAGCGGCTTCTCGCTCGCCTTCCTCGATCCACCCTACGGGAAAGGGCTCGGACAGCAGGCCCTCAGCGCACTGGCAGGCGGGGGATGGTTGGCTCCGAACGCGATTGTCGTGCTCGAGGAGCGGGCGGGCGTACCCTTAGAGTTGCCGGCCGCCTTCCGTGAGATAGACCGTCGCACCTATGGCGACACGCAAATTGTTCTAGCACGTTATGAGGAGCCGTCCGCGAAAGCCTAACGGGCTCACTCCGGCTCAAGCGGCATCAAAATCCAGAGCAGTATGTAGATGATGATGCCGGGAAAGGCCGCTGAGAAGATCGTCACCACAACGTAAAAGAAGCGGACAAGCGTCGGATCCCAGCCGAGCCATTTGGCCAAGCCGCCGCACACGCCGGCAATCAGCGCGCCGCGGCGCACGCGAACAAGGGGATGATCCGTCGGGTCTTCCATAGCGAGGCGAGCATACCCACCAAAGCGCGATTCGCAAAGTCACGCTTCGCCGACTCGCTAAGGCGACAAACTATTGATGTACGCGATGATGACGTCGACTTGGTGATCGGAAAGTTGGAAATTCGGCATCTCGTCGTGCGGACGCGCAATCCCGCGGGTCAGCGGATCGCGCAGGGCTTGGATCGGATGGCGCTTTTGCATATCGCGCCACCGCGGCGCACGCGCATTGGGGCTGTTGCCCGTCTTGCCGATTGCGTGACACCAAGCGCAGTTCTTTTCCGCAAGCGCCTTGCCCTCGGCGATAAGCGCATCGCTATGCTCAGCGATAATAGAGTCGGCACCCATTCGCTTCAGTCCCTTCTTGGCGCCAATCAGAGAGGGGTCGAATGTCAGCGCCATGCGAAAGTCGGCGGCGGCGGCTTGCTTATCGCCCTCGGCCTCATAGGCATAGCCGCGGTTGTTATAGGCGAGCGCGTAGGCAGGGTTCAGCTTGATGGCCGCCGTATAGTCCTCAATGGCACGCTTGGCATCGCCCTTCTTGCGGTAGGCCAGACCGCGATTGTTGTAGGCTGAGGCATTCTTGGGATCGAAGCCAATCGCCGCTGAGAAGTCGACCACGGCCGCATCTGGATCGCCATTGACGAGTTGCGCGTAGCCCCGCGTCACGTAGAGTTGCGTCGCCTTCGGTTCCAAGCGAATGGCCTCGTTGAGATCGGCGATCGCACCTTTGTAGTCGCGCTTTGCAAGCTTGACCTGACCGCGACCGGCGTAGGCGGCAGCATCTTTGTCGTTGAGCTTGATTGCTTCGGTGTAGTCCGCAATCGCCTGATCGTTGGCCGCCCGCTGCGCGTAAGCGTCGGCGCGATTGCGATAGGCCAGAGCACGGGTGCCAACCGGGAGTTCACCGCGCGCGATTACTTCGCTACACGCGCCGATCACCACGTCCCCGTTCTTGCTCTCTTCGCAATCGGTAACGGCGTCTGCCCTTGCACCGGTCGCGATGAACACAAGCGTCAGGCACGCAAGTACACCTACGAGCGTTCCAAGCGACTGTTGGCCCATACTCTCATCCCCTCGTTTCCAATCTCAGGATTGAAGGGCTAGACGAAGCGCGGATCGTTGGCCTTGCGCAGGATCAATTGCCCCGCATTGCCAACCGCTCCCTCACTTGCGGCCAAACAGCCGCTCAATATCTGTAAGCTTGAGCTCAACATAGGTCGGGCGGCCATGATTGCACTGACCCGAATAGGGTGTCGCCTCCATGTCGCGTAGGAGCGCATTCATTTCCTCGGCCGTCAGCCGCCGGCCTGCGCGAACGCTTCCGTGGCACGCCATGGTCGCGCACACGGCTTCCAGCCGCTCTTTGAGCGCAAGGCCCTGCCCCTCTCGGCTAATTTCGGCAGCCAAGTCTTTGACGAGTCCTGCGACATCGGTTTCGCCCAACAATGCCGGGACCTCGCGCACGGCGACGGCTCCGGGACCGAAGGCTTCCAGAAAGAGGCCCATCTCAGCCAACTCGTCTGCCTTCTCAAGTATTGCAGCCGCTTCCGCCTCTCCCAGATCAACGACGGTGGGCACCAACAAGCCCTGGCGCGCCACACCACCCGCGGCCAGCATCGCCTTCATGCGCTCATAGACAAGGCGCTCATGCGCGGCATGTTGATCGACAATGACAACAGAATCTCGAGTCTGCGCGAGAATGTAAGTCTCATGAAGCTGCGCCCGCGCCGCGCCGAGTGGCTGGTCGAGAACCGCATCGGGAATGGGTTCGGCCGACGCGCGCGCATCCGCACTCGGACCAGCGAAGGCTTCAAACGGCGCCTGCATCGCTTCGGCCAGACCAGGTGATAGCGAAGAGCGCGGGGACCCATAGTACGGCGTGTGCGACCCAGCGCGCTCAAACGGCACGACATTGGGCTTCAGCTCGCCAAGCGTCGCAGCCCCACCTGCAACGGAAGCCCGGTGACCGGCGGCGTGCAAAGCAGCCGCCAGCGCATTGACGATGAGCGAACGAACCGCACCAGCATTGCGGAAGCGAACCTCCGCCTTCGCCGGATGCACGTTGACGTCAACTTCGGCCGGCGGCAACGTCACGAACAGCGCAAGCAAAGGATGGCGCCCACGCGGGATTAAATCGCCATAGGCGGCACGCACAGCTCCGACCAGAAGTTTGTCCTTCACCGGCCTGCCGTTGACGAAAAGGTATTGCTGAGTGGCATCGGGCCTATGTAGCGTGGGCAGCCCGGCAAATCCGGACACCGTGATGTCCTCGCGACATCCGCTGACGCTTAGGGCGTCCGCCATGAAATCGCGGCCCATGATACGACCAAGCCGCTTTAGCAGGCCTTCAGGTCCTGCTGCCTCGTGGGGAAACCGCAAGTTTGTGCGCTCGCCCATCGTGACCGTGAACCCAACCTGCGGATGGGCCATGGCGAGACGCTTGACGACTTCTCCGACGGCTTGATTTTCGGCGCGTTCCGACTTGACGAACTTGAGCCGCGCGGGCACGCCGGAGAAGAGATCACGAACCTCAACACGCGTGCCGCAGTTCCCAGCGGCAGGCTTTGGGCCGTCCTTCGTACCGCGGTCGACAATCACGGCATGGGCGTCGTCGGAACCTTGAGGACGAGACAGGATCTCCAAGCGTGCAATCGCGCCGATCGAGGGCAGCGCCTCTCCCCGAAAGCCCAACGTCTCGATGGCGAACAGATCTTCGACGGAAAGTTTCGACGTGGCATGGCGCTCGACGCACAAGGCGAGGTCGGAAACGCTCATGCCGCAGCCGTCGTCGTTAACGCGGATGAGGGACAAACCGCCAGAAGCCGTCACAACGTCGATCTCGGTGGCACCGGCATCGACGGCGTTTTCAACAAGTTCCTTAACGACGCTCGCCGGGCGTTCAACGACCTCGCCCGCCGCGATGCGATTAATTGTCTCGGGTGAAAGCCGTCGTATCAACATGCCCCCCTCCTTTCGACGCGAGACGCTAGTGCAAAAGTCGATTCGCGCCGAATCTCCGGGTGCCTTCCAATCCTTCGTCTGCTACGAGCGAGCATTCGGGCCAACTCGCGCAGCCGTATATTGTACCAATAGCCAACTTGGGGCCGCGAAGAGAAAACTGTATAAGACATCCTCGCTTACTGAGGGAAAGCAGCCTCAAGCCTAAGAAACGGGGCTTGCATGGACGATTGCGCAGGTCATTCAGCTGAGCAGCCCTGTAAAGAGCAGCGGCCGCATCAATCGGCTGATGCGCCTCAAATTTTAGCGGATGTTATCGAAACATCCTCTCAACCCTTTCTGGTGCTTGATGAGGCGCGCCGTGTCGTGCGAGCGAATTCGGCATTTTTAGAAGTGTTCCAACTTACAGAGGACGCGCTAGCTCAGAAAACGCTGTTCGAGGTCGGCGAGGGACAGTGGAACATTCCGAAGCTTTCCCAACTTCTTGATGAGATACTCCCCCAGCACCAAGTCGTGAAGCGCTACCGCATAAGCCACGACTTTGGCGCGATCGGTACGCGTAGGATCCTCATCAACGCGCGGATTGTCGCTGACGACAAGACAAACTCGAATTTCGTGCTCTTGTCGTTTGAAGACATCACAGACCGCGAGGACTCCAACAAGCTATTCGACTCCGTCATCGACAACCTGCCCGCAATGGTCTTCCTCAAGCGCGCCAGCGATTTGCGGTTCGTCCGCTTCAACCGGGCAGGGGAGAACTTGCTGGGTTATTCGCGAGATGAGCTTGTCGGCAAGAACGACTATGACTTCTTTCCCAAAGAGCAAGCAGACTTCTTTACGGCCGTCGACCGGAAGGTGCTGGCGGGAAACGATGTGCTCCATATCGATGAAGAACCGATCAGAACCCGAGATGGAGAAACGCGCTACCTGAGAACATCAAAAATCGTTTTGCGAGATGCGAACGGTGAGCCAACCCACCTTCTCGGTGTGTCACTTGACATCACGGATCGCAAACACGCTGAGGGGCAGATTAGACGATTGGTGCGAGAGCTGGACCATCGAGTGAAGAACGTCCTTGCGCGCATTCCCGTGGTTGCCATGTCGACACGCGATCGTAGCGAGACGATGGACGATCTGGTCAATGCACTCGAAGGACGCATCCGCTCCATGGGACGGGCGCACGAGCTGCTGAGCCTCACACAATGGAATGGCGTCGCAATCGGCGATATCGTTCGCCGCGAGCTGGCGCCCTACGCCACTGACAAAAACACGATTGTTGAAGGCGCAGAAGCCGTGCTGTCTGCCGAGGCAAGTCAGGCCGTCACTATGGTCCTACACGAACTCGTAACAAACGCTGCGAAACACGGCGCATTGTCCGTTCCCAGCGGGCGTGTATTGGTGTGTTGGAACCACGGTGCCATTGGTTCAGCATCGAAAATGCTCTTGATCGATTGGCGCGAGGTCGATGGGCCGCCTGTGCAATCTCCAAAGCGCAAAGGCTATGGCACTAGCTTGGTTCGAGACCTCATTCCATATGAACTCGGCGGCAGCGTGGATCTCGACTTCGCCGAAAAGGGCGTCTGCTGCAAAATCGGAATTCCCTTCGAACACAAAGGGGCGTGCCACGTAAGTGCCTCTAACGGTTCAGCCCCTGCCCCTCAATAATCGCCATGAGCGCCGAATGAAGCGCTGACGTCGCGAAAGGTTTCTGCAGTACGGCAGCGACCTGGTCCCTAAGCTCCATAGCGTCGGCGTACCCCGACGCAATGATGACGTTGACCTTCAATTCGTTCAGCAGGTCTATCAAGGGATATGCGAGACCATCGCTCAGCCTGAGATCGACGATGGCGACGGGGGGAACGTCCGCGGCTATCTTCTTCTTAGCTTCATCCGAACTTGCAACCGGCCCAATGACATCGACACCCCAGCCTTCGAGCACGTCTCGCATGGCTTGTGCGGCGTGCCAAGAATCCTCGACAAGGAGGACTCTCAAACCCTTCATCTGCTCGTTTCGCGATAACATCGTGACTCCGAACCAACGGTCGCTCCGTCCGCGCCGCACAGACCCAATGGATACTGTTGGTGAGATTGGTTGAGACAATCCGCCTTCGATGACTGCATGGCAAGCTGCACTAACGTATAATTTCTACACTGACTAACTCCAAGTCTGTGACACGTGATACGGGCAACGCCACGCGTTTAGCGCGATTATTATGGCCTGCGCAACCGGCCCAGGAGACGAACAGCTGATCCCATCTCGCCACAAACATTGGGCCGATGAGAGACGGAACCACGCCGACCAAGTGTGAATAGAAACGGTCGTGCGATGCCGATTCCGTCGCGTGCAATATCACCATCGCCGTGACGAATATGACGACGCCATCGGGCAGTGGAACCACGAAGCAAAGTGAAAAGCCGTCACAATACTGAGCGGGACCTAGATTGCGATCGACCGGGCTCAGTATTGACGGCAGAACTTTGGACCAAGATCACAGTTCGCTAAGCTTAACGCAATTCGTTAACTTGGTGAGAGGAGCGGGGATACCGGGCCCGAACGAACCAGACACGAGCGCAGTTTAGCCCTTGTCCGCAGTATCGAGCGTCGGTTGGCCGACGATGGTCGTGATGAGGTTGTCGGTATCGAGCAACCGCTTGGCAACCCGCTTCACGTCTTCAAGCGTTACCGCACCAATCATCTCATTCCTGTTATCGACATACTCCGGACCGAAGCCGTCCGTCATCAATCCAAGCAACTGCGTGGCTATGCGGGTATTGGCGTCGAAACGCAGTGGGTAGGCGCCAATCAGATAGTTTTTGGCGTCGTCGAGATCCTTTTGGCTCGGGCCGTCTTCCGCCATGCGTTTCAGCTCGGTGCGAATAACGTCAAGTGATTCCCCCATCGCCTCGTTGCGCGTCGCGACGGCGCCAGCAAACACTGAGGCGTGATGATAGGGATAGACGTATGTGTAAACCGAGTAGGCAAGACCGCGCTTCTCGCGAACTTCTTCCATGAGCTTGGAGGCAAACCCGCCACCGCCCAAGATTTGGTTTAAGACGAAGGCCGGAATGAAGTCGGGATCCTTGCGGGCCATCGCACCCAGACCGAAGGTGGCGACCGACTGCGGTACCTTCATCTCGATCACCTTCTGTCGCCCACCTGAAACCGGCGTGGTTTTGGAGACGGGAATGAGATCGGCTTTTTCAGGCAGATCGCCAAAAACCTCATCGAGCATCGCGCCCAGCTGGGCCGCGTCGATATCGCCAACAGCGACGACCTTCAGCATGTCCTTGGCAAAGATCCGCTTGCGATAAGCTTCGAGATCTTTGCCAGTGATCTTACCGACCGTCTCCATGGTGCCGTCGGCGGGCCGGGCATAGGGATGACCCTCAAACGCCACCGCATACCATTCGTTCAGCGAGACTTTGTTTGGGTCGCGTGCGGCATAGACGAGAGCGGCCTGAAGCTGCTGGCTGATGCGCTGGACGGCGTCCTCATCGAAACGCGGCGATGTTACAGCCAACTTCAAGAGCTTGGCTGCCTCGTCCCTATTCTCGGTCAGCATTTCGACGCTGCCGTATAAGGCGTCCTTCGATTCCTCGTAGCGCATGCGCATGGAGAGATCCTCCATCCGCTCCTGAAATTCGCGCGAGCTTAGTTCGCCGGCGCCTTCGTCCATCATGGCAGTGAGAAAATTGGCAACGCCTTCCTGGCCAACCGGATCTTGAGAACTGCCACCTTCGAAGGCGAACCGCATCGCCATCATGGGAACGGCGTGCTCCTCCACAAGCCAAGCCTCGATACCGCCAGGGCTCTTAATTTGTTGAATTTTCATAGCGTGGGCCGACCAACTGAAAGTGATAAGGAACGC
>Ga0315534_1000251_pt1 | contig 34932 bp, 35 predicted proteins | sample SalMarSW160240MG_FD_203094 | JGI IMG/M metagenome (GOLD analysis project Ga0315534, IMG submission 203094) | Salt marsh sediment microbial communities from the Plum Island Ecosystem LTER, Massachusetts, United States - Salt Marsh Sediment SW1602-40 ... | reverse complement strand
TCCTCTTCAACCGTTTTCCGTGACGGTAGGAAACCCCCATCACGCTACTGGCGTATTTTAAGGTTGTTTTACCCTCTACCACCATCTTTAAAAGATGGAACCTCTGCCGCTCTTTCTGACTCATTGCGATAATGTCCTTTCTCATAATGGGGACATTTTAACACAGCAGTTAGAGGGGACATTTTCATTAAGCTAACACAAAATTATGGGACATTGTTGACAAAGTTGAATTAGTGTAATAAGTGGGGGAAAATAAGTTCTGATTGGCAAAGCTATTGGCCAAGTAAGATCTCAGATTGCGTAACACCTGGCAGAGGATTACGGGATTCAGTTGGCAGAAGTAGCTCGACAACGTGGAGTTACTACGTCTGCTATTTCTAAGGTAATGAACAGTATAGCAAAAACTTAATTCAACTCAGTCAACAACGTCTCCTCTATTTTACAGAAAAGGCATTCAATTTTAATAGGAAGTGCTATGAATGTTGAAAACGAGCTAATTGTTCAAAAAGAAGGATCTATCTGCACGATAGTGATCAACCGTCCTGAAAAGCGAAATCTTTTGACACCGACTTGCTTGCTCAAGATGAGCGAGGTGATTGAGGAACTTACGAAAGAGGGGAATGTCTTAGTTATCATTATTCGAGGTGCAGAAGATAAAGCATTTTGTGCAGGTTATGATATCTCAGCCTTGCCTACCAAACCTACCTCACAAATAGAAGCGGACTTAAAAGAGACACCGCCGCTTGAAAGAGCCCTTCAGGCGATTCGAAAATTTCCATATCCAGTAATTGCCATGTTAAATGGTTATGCCTATGGCGGAGGATGTGAGCTGGCCATAGGGTGTGATATTCGAATTGCAGCAAGGCGTATAAAGATGGGTATGCCCCCTGCCAAAATAGGGCTCGTCTATCCCTATTCCGGGTATCGGCGATTCTTCACGGTTTTGGGATTCAGTCGAACCCTCGAGATATTTCTTACGGGCCGCAAATATGACAGCAGGAGCTGCTTGCAAATGGGGCTTGTGAACCATGTGGTCGATGATGGAACGCTTGAGAACTTCACGTATAACCTTGCAAGAGAAATAACAGAAAATGCACCTCTGTCCCTTCAAGGCACTAAGTTTACCCTTTACAAGATTGCTGAGAATCCTATCCTCGAAAAAAAGGATGAGGATGAGATTCGCTCGCTTTTTATTAAATCTCTTCAAAGTGAGGACATGTCAGAGGGTCAATGGGCATTTTTCGAGAAAAGAAAGCCTCGATTTAAGGGACGATGAAAAGGATTGTGTGAAGAAAATTCCAAACATTTAATTATTTAAAATCACGGTGAAGTTTTTTTAGATATCGCCTTTCAGAAATAATTATTGCCCTATTAATCATCAAAGCCTCAACACCTGAAAGTTATTAATATATTAGATGTGTTCATAGTACTGGATAGTGGATGGATTTACATTATCCAATAATTAACACGAAAAAAAAATGGTATCTCCATATAAATTTTCGTATCATGCATTTCTTTATATACACACTATACGTAGCTAAACTATTTAGAAGCACGCATAGCATTTTTTGTTTGAGAGAATCATGATAAGTAAAACAAGAGACATGAAAAACACCAATGGTTCCTATAAAGAATCGGTTTCGTGGCTATTCGGCCTTCAGAAATATGGAATTAAATTTGGCCTTTCAAAGACAACCAATCTTTTGCAGGCCTTTGGAAATCCACACTATCATCAGCACTATATCCATATTGCAGGTACCAATGGCAAGGGATCTGTTGGCGCTCTACTTGAGTCAATATTACTCAAAGCGGGCCTTAAGGTCGGTTTCTACACCTCACCTCATTTAGTCAGCTTTACTGAACGGTTTCGAATCAACAGAGAGGCTATTTCAAAGGATGCCGCAGCTTCACTAATCAGGGAAGTAAAAGGGGTCATCAGCCACAAGGAGCCCCCCACCTTTTTTGAGTTCACTACTGCCATGACACTCCTCTATTTTTTCCGTGAATCGGTTGATATTGCTATTATTGAAGCGGGAATGGGAGGACGTCTCGATGCCACCAATGTTATTGACCCGATGGTGTCTATTATTACTACTATTGGTTTGGATCATCAGTTCTTCTTGGGCGATACGATCGGTGCCATTGCACAAGAGAAGGGAGGCATCATAAAGAAGGGTGTTGACCTGGTAACGGCGGTCAATCAGCCTCTTGTAGTCAAACTCTTTGAGTCCATGTGCAAGAAACTCAATGCCCCTTTCTGGAGGGTAGGGCAGCATGCTCGCTATCGAAGGTTACCATCAGGTCTTCTCGGATATTATGGCCTCCACAAGAGATGTAAGAATCTTGATCTCGGTCTTAAGGGAAAATTCCAGTACAAAAATGCTGCTGTAGCCTTGTTGGCTTCAGAGATACTTAACAAGAAAGGCATTCCTATATCAGATGAGGCTATTCAAAATGGCCTTGCTAATCCTCTATGGCCTGGCAGATTAGAAGAGGTTTCTTTACACCCCACTATTATTCTTGATGGTGCTCATAATCCATCAGCCATGCGAGCACTGGCGCAAGCAATCAGCCATGATTTTGATTTCAAAAGATTGGTCCTGGTTATGGGTATTATGGAAGATAAGGATATTACAAACATCCTTGCTGAGATTGTACCTCTGGCGCACAGGGTAATCTACACGCGACCAGCCTATTATAGGGCAGCGAATCCCCAGCATATAATGGACATAGCAAAAAAATTTAAAAAAGATGGAGAGGTCAAGGTTCCTTTATCGACAGCTATTGAGAGGGCTAGGATGGTAGCTGATGCAAATGACTTGATAGTGATTACTGGATCCCTCTTTACCGTTGGTGAGGCAAAATCATATCTTGATCCTGTGCACTTTCCACTTGAGAATGTTTGAATCTTGAGAATTGATAAAAAGGGATATTTTCTCTGCGGCATGCAGTCGATCCATAGCCTGGGATAATCCTTGATTTTGAGCGCAGCCCTCTCCGTTCTGTTTTTCACACGGGCCTCTGTTTTTAAGCGGCTATCTATCCTAAGATCGGCCTTGACCAAAGCCCAGGTGTATGCCTCCTTCTCATTGTTGGTGTGAATAGTGCACAATATTAATGATTTCGGCATGTTGGCTTAGCTATCCCTGTCAAAACCTTCCGTTTCTTCTGAATCAGATTCTCCCTCCTTTTTTCGATACATTGTCTTACTAAGGAGGATACTGATTTCATAGAGAATGATTATAGGCAGTGCCATCATGAGCTGTGTGGCGACGTCAGGAGGGGTCAAAATTGCGGACAAAATAAACGAGCAGAGAATCGCGAACTTGCGGAATTTTTTCATTGAATCTGGTGTTATCAATCCAATCTTGGTGAGAAAGAGGACTACGATGGGCATTTCGAAAACCAGACCGAATGCTAAAAGCAACCTGATTGCAAATGAGAAGTATTGTTTTACAGATGGGAGTGCCTGAATGTCATCGGTTGCAAAGGACACAAAAAACTTGAAACCATAAGGAAAAACGACAAAATATCCAAACAGAGCACCGACAGCAAAGAGGATACTGGAAAACAAGACAAAAGGGATAATGTACTTTTTTTCCTTTTGGTAAAGGGCGGGGGCTAAAAACATCCATAACTGATAAAAGATAACCGGAATAGCGAGGATGATTCCTGCAACAAGAGCTACCTTAATATAGGCTATAAACATCTCAGGGAGATTGGTAAAGATAAGCCTGCTATCATCAGGGAGGACTTTGGTAAGGGGCAAAATGAGATAAGCGAAAAGTTTTTTTGCAAAGACATATGAGATACCAAAGCCGATTCCAACAGCTATCGCACAGAAAACCAGTCTTTTCCTTAGCTCCTCTAAATGGCCCAAGAACGGCTGTTTGTCATCTGTCATTGTCTTTTTTTTCTGGGCCATTGTCTTTGCCTTCTACCGTTTCAGGCTCTACTTGTGTATCATCTTTTTCTTCCATTTCCGCTTCCTTTTCCGCTTCATGTATCATGCCGCTAACAGAGTCAGCCAATTCTTCTTCAATTCCTTTGAGGTCGTCTCCCATGTCAAGATTTGATTTTATCTCATTCGTTGCTTTTCTAAACTCAGTCATCCCCTTGCCCAAAGCTCTGGCTAAGTCAGGCAATTTCTTTGGACCGATAATAATTAAAGCAATCACAAAGATAATGATTAATTCAGGCATTCCAATGCCAAACATATGTGAGGTCTCCTTTTAAAATCCGCTTATTATTTTTTTATTTCCAAGGAGCGATAAGGTCCCAATCCTAACGAAAAATTTCAGATCATCTCCCGAATTTTCAATAGCTAAAAGCAGCCTCAAGATCCATCCCGCAAGAACTTTTAGCTGATCAGATACCATTTTAAATCCTTTGATTTTATAATACAAGCCCAGTTATAGTTCAAGAATCATTGCAATCTCGTCACAGTCGGGAAACTTCGGGCATTTTATACAATCGGCCCAGATCTTATGGGGTAGTAAAGATTTTTCTGCCTCTTTGAAACCAAAGCTGGTAAAAAAATCTTTAATCAAGGTCAAAACAAATACCTTTCTAAGACCAAGTTCGACTCCCTCTGAAAGACAAGCCTCAACAAGTTGAGAGCCAAGACCTCTTTTTTGGCTTTCTTCAACAACTGCCAAGGACCGTATCTCTCCTAAGTCTTCCCAGGATATACTTAGGGTGCATACCCCCAGGAGATTTCCCTTCTCCTCATTATCTTCTATAACATAAAAATCACGCAGATGGTCATAGAGTTCACTTAATGAGCGAGGGAGCAAGAGAGACTGATTTGCATAACGGGTTAAGATGGCGTGTATAGATTTTACATCTTGAATTTTTGCTTTTCTCAGCATTGAAATTACTTGTTATTTGTTATTTATTATGAGGATAGACAATGAATGGTTTAAAACCTTCTTTATTGGCCAATCTTTTTGCATATTGTTTGGCCTTTGTTATGGTAGAGAATGGGCCACATCGAATTCTATAGTACATCTCACCGTTGATTACAATTTGATAGTAATATGCCTGATAGCCTAAAGTTGTTAATCTCTCCACCATTTTTTTCGTTTTTGCCTCATCCTTGAGTGCAGCTACCTGAATGCTATAACTGCGAATTTCCTGTTTTAATTGCCCTAATTGTTTTTTCTCTATTTTTTTTACATGATTTTTGGGCAAAGCTGGAGGCAATGCCTTTTTCTTAGCCTTTTCTTTTTTGTCAATAAGGTGATTATAAAAGCTAAGTTCATCTATTTTTATAGGGCTTGTATGCTCATTTTTTTTCTCTGCCTCATCCTTCACAATTTTCTTTTTAATAAAAGAAAAATTCTCTATTGAGTTCGGCAACAAGCCTCTCCCAACCAATATTCCCAAAAAGAATACCCAACCCAGAACAAAGAAAATCCCAATAGATAATACAAAAAGCGATTTGAAAGAGAATTGAAAGGTATGTCGTTTTCTTTCTTTCTCTTGAGTGGATTTTCTATTAACCATTATGTGTTCACTACATCATTTCAGGGGCACTAAGGGCTAAAAGGCTGAGACCGTTTTTGATTACAATCTTTACTCCTAAGCATAATAAAAGCCGCGCTTGGCTCAGATATTTATTCTTGCCCATAATTCTATGTCTATTGTAATACCTGTGAAAATTACCAGCAATTTCTGCTAAGTAATATGTCAGCCTGTGTGGAGTTATCTCCTTAGCAATTTCCTCTATGAGAGAAGGAAATTCAGCCATTTTTCTTATCAAGGCAATTTCTTCGTCTAAAACCAACCTTTCATAGATCGGATCGGGTTTTTCAGGAAGTGAGATATTTTCATTGGCTGCCTTTCTAAATATGCTGCAAATCCTTGCGTGGGCATATTGGACATAATATACTGGATTTTCACTATCCTTTCTTTTGACCAGGTCTATATCAAAATCGAGGGGGGAGGTATGGTCTTTGCTAAGAAAAACGAACCGTACTGCATCTACTCCAACGTCATCAACGAGCTCTTTTAGGGTAACGTATCTGCCTGATCTCTTGGACATCTTCACCTCAGCTCCTGATTCCCAAAGCTTGACCAGTTGAATGAGGAGAACATCCAGCCAGTCTTTCGGGATTCCCTCTGCCATAAGAGCTGCCTTAACTCTTGTTATATAACCGTGATGATCTGCACCCCAAATATTTATTACCTTTTTAAAGCCTCTTTCCCATTTATCAAGATGGTACGAAATATCGGTGGCAAAATACGTAAGGTTCCCATCTTTCTTTCGGATAACCCTGTCTTTATCATCACCAAAAGATGAGGTTTTGATCCAAAGGGCGCCATCCTTTTCATATAGCATGCCCTTTTTTTTAATTAATTTTATGGTATCTTCTATTTTACCTGATGAGTAAAGATCACTTTCCTTGTACCAATAATCGAAATTTACCCTAAAATTGGCAAGATCTTGCTTTATCTCCTCCAACATTTTATCTTTACCCAGCTCGGACAATAGGTCTATGGCATCATGAATATCAAGGCTCTCTAATGTTGTTTTCTGGGCAATTTCAGTGGCCAGCTCATGGATGTAGCCTCCCTGATAACCATCCGAAGGAAATGGATAAGATGGATCAGACAATTGTCTCCACCTGCTGTAAATTGACTCTCCTAGTGTCCTAATCTGTTGGCCTGTATCATTTATGTAAAACTCTCTGCTAACATCATAGCCACAAAAGTCAAAGATCCTACAGAGTGTATCTCCCAAAGCTGCGCCGCGACCATGGCCAAGGTGGAGTGGGCCGGTAGGATTTGCGCTAACGAACTCTACCATCATTTTTTTCTTTTTTCCAAGATTGTTGCGGCCATAATCCTCTTTTAGGGTGATAATTTGTTCAAGAAGATCATACCATCGCTTGATTGTAACAAAGAAATTTATAAAACCAGCACCACCTATCTCGGCTTTCAGAATAAAGTGATCAGGATCTGTTAAATGCTGGATTAATATTTCTGCTATATTTCGAGGAGAGTCTTTTAGTTTTCCTGCAAGGATCATTGCCAGGTTAGTAGCGAAATGTCCATGATCTTGATTGTTGGGAACCTCGATAACAAACTTTGGTAATGGTACTTTTGTCAGGTGCCCCTCTCTAAAGCATAGATCTAAGGTATTGGTAAGTATATTAGTTAATTCCTTTTTCATACATATAACATTCCTGGTAGTTAATTTTGGTTATTTGAAACTGGAAACTTGAAATGAGAGGATATAAAAAATAGCCAGTAGGTATTAAAGAAAACCGAGTTTCTTGTTTCAAATTTCAAGTTTCAATGTTTATATTTCCGATTGTTTCTGCTTCCTAAAGCGCAAAGAACCTCATAAGAGATTGTATCAGCCCAGCGGGCAATGTCGTCTGATGTGATTACATTCCCTTTATCTTTACCCAAAAAGCATACTCTATCGCCTTTTTTTACATCTTTAATCGATGTTACATCTGCAACGGTCAGGTTCATACATACGCGACCAATAATCCTTGCCCTTTGCCCATGGATGAGTACATAGCCTTTATTGTTAAGAGATCTGCTCAGGCCATCAGCATACCCTGCTGATATTAAAGCTATCTTTCTAAGGCCGTCTGTGTAAAAGGTTCGGCCATAGCTGATTGGAGTGCCATGTTCAACCTTTCTTACCTGTATAATCCTGGAGTGAAACGCCATAACTTGCTGCAACGATGGGGGATTTACAAAATCTGTAGAGGGAAGCCCACCATACAAGATTATACCTGGCCTTACTATATCAAAATGGGCCTTTTTATATCTCATAATTCCTGCACTATTTGCAAGACTATTCATGGTGAGGTCAACCCCGAGACCGCGGCTGACAGAAATGGCTTGTTTAAAATTTTTAATCTGAGCATTTGTAAAGAGCGTATCCTGTTCATCTGCTGAAGAGAGGTGGGAAAAAAGACCTTCAACTGTTATCCCATTCATTTCTTTCAGCTGTTGCACAAAAAGGCCTGTTTCACGAAAGTCGATACCAAGTCTGCCCATACCGGTATCAATTTTTAGATACACCTTGACAGCTCTTCCGTTTCTCTTTCCCTCCTCTGATAGTATTCGAACAGAATCGATATCATAGATAAGAGGAATAAGTTCGTAGGCAGCCACCTTTTTTGCCTCTTGAGGGGTGTTTATTCCAAGTAAAATTACAACTGGTATTGTGACTCCTGCATTTCTCAGTTTTATCGCTTCAGAAAGATAGTCTACAGCAAGTGAATCAATGTGATTTTTCGCTAATTCTCTCGCTACGGAAATGAGACCATGGCCATAGGCATCGGATTTGACAACGCCCATAATTTTGGTGTTTTTATCCACTAACTCCCTTATTTTTATAAGATTGTGCTGTAGAACAGAAAGATCAATTGTTATTTTGTTGGGCGATATATTCATGATAACCAATTTAATTAGCTGATAATAGATGTAATATCAAGAACTATGTAAATTCATTCCACGTAATGGGAGACACATAGAGATTCTCATAAAGATTTTGTTCTTGTAGTATATTTTTGAGAGCGTCAAATGAAACATTTCAGGGCTCAAATTCACCCATTTAGATCCCACACAGAAGTTCCGCTCTAAGGAGCGGTTATGTAGCAGGATAATGTCTCAATAAAAGAACATATAAGAAAACGTTATCATTTATGTATTGGGATTTGACCTGGTCGCCATTATTCTCACTCACGGCTCGCGGGCAGGTTTGAGATGTGGGTTTTGCCATTTGACATTTTTATCAACTTTAGGCACTTATAGTTGTAGTTCATTTATAATTCTCACTTAGATTTATAGTATTGAAAAAGGAATGACTATGTCTGCCTATCTTCAAGGCCAGATTGAAAGAATAACCTACACCAACGATGAAAATGGCTACACTATTGCCAAGGTTAAGGTGCAGGGGCATTGGGGTCTCGTGACCGTGGTTGGAACCTTGATGGTACCTACTCCTGGTGAGATTATTCAAATGTATGGCGAGTGGGTTAATCACCCCAGATACGGTGAACAGTTTAAAGTTAATCAATACAAATCCTTGGTTCCTGCATCGGTTTACGGTATTCAAAAATATCTGGGCTCCGGTCTCATCAAGGGTATTGGCCCCATCATGGCCAAAAGGATTGTAGAAAAATTTGGAAAAAAGACCCTCGATGTAATCGAAAAAGAAATTGAGAGATTAGCTGGGGTAGATGGTATTGGTGAGAAGCGTATTGGAATGATACAAAAGGCCTGGGAGGATCAGAAAGAGATCAGAGAAGTGATGATTTTTCTCCAAACACATGGGGTTGGTTCAGGCTATGCCACAAAAATATTCAAACAATACGGAAACCGGTCAATAATGGTTGTGAAGGAAAATCCGTACCGCCTTGCAACAGACATTTTTGGTATTGGATTTTTGACTGCCGACCGAATTGCCGAAAAGCTAGGATTTTCCAGAGATTCTGAATTACGGGCTGAAGCAGGCATACTCTATGTCCTCAACCAACTCGCTGATGAGGGTCATGTTTATTACCCATATGAACCGCTTGTTCAAAAATGCCAGGAAATCCTTGGCGTGGAACGGAAGGTTATTGTTAAGGCAATGAGTGTTATTGCAGAGAGCAGAATGATCGTCATCGATGATCTAAAAGAGAATGTTGATGATTTTAGGGAAACCAATAAGGCGGTGTATCTTGCCAAGTTTTACCTTTCTGAAACAAGTATTGTCACTCGGATGAAAACCCTGATGAATACCCCTAAATCAATACGGAATATTGATTTCAATAAAGCCATAGAATGGGTACAACAGAAACTTCCTATTACACTGGCAGAAAAACAGGTAGAGGCCATAAAATGTGCTGTTGAAAATAAGGTGATGATCATCACTGGAGGACCCGGTACCGGTAAAACAACAATCATTAATGCCATTCTTAAGATCTTTTCAGGGATCAGCGTAAAGATTATGCTTGCTGCTCCCACAGGAAGGGCTGCAAAGCGAATGTGCGAGGCTACCGGTCATGAGGCAAAGACTATTCACCGAATGCTTGAGTATAGCATTCAGAAAAGTGGGTTTCAGAAAAATGAGCTTAGTCCTCTGAACTGTGATCTTATAATTATAGACGAGGCCTCAATGATTGATACGCTCCTGATGTATCACCTCTTGAAGGCTATACCCCCTGGAGCTACCTTTATCCTGGTAGGGGATGTTAATCAACTTCCCTCTGTTGGGGCCGGAAATGTGCTCAAAGATATTATTGCATCTGGTGAAATGAAGATAGTAGAGCTCAATGAGATTTTTCGTCAGGCAAAGGAAAGCCTGATCATCGTCAATGCTCACAGAATCAATAATGGTCTGCTCCCCTCATTCAAGTCTTTTGAGCAAAAACTGGATGATTTTTATTTCATTGAGCAGGAAGATCCTGACGAGGTACTGAAAATTTTAGTAGAACTCGTCAAGGATCGCATACCGCGCCGTTTCGGATTTGACCCTGTTAATGACATTCAAGTACTTACACCTATGCATAAGGGCGTGGTGGGAGCTGGAAACCTGAATAGAGAATTACAAAATGTGCTGAATCCAGTTCAGGACGGCGTTATACGAGGAGGCCGAAATTTCAGGGTTCATGACAAGGTAATGCAGGTTAAGAATAATTATGATAAAGAGGTTTTTAACGGCGACATTGGAAGGATTACACGCATTGACCCTGAAAACCAAGAGGTGACCATCTCTTTTGATGAACGGGATGTTCCGTATGATTACACAGATTTAGACGAGATTGTTATGGCCTATGCAGTATCAGTTCACAAATCTCAGGGCTCTGAATATCCAGCTGTTGTTATGCCCATTCTCACCCAGCATTTCGTACTTTTGCAACGGAATCTGGTTTATACAGCAGTGACCAGAGGCAGAAATTTGGTGGTGATGGTTGGCACTATGAAGGCACTTGCAATTGGGGTTAAGAATGATAAGACACAGAAACGATATACCTATTTGAGGTACAGGCTGAGTTGATTATTTGTTGAGGTTTTTTGCCAAAGAGATTCCAAATATTGAGCGGCGTATGGTTTTTTATGAAGTGCGTAGAAGAGGGTCGGTTACTATTGCCGATAGCACGGGTAAGAAGGTAATTAAAAACGAAACCGTATATTTACTAATAAGGAGAAAAGATATTGTTATCTGAGCTTAAAATCACAGAATTTCTCTCAAGGACAGCATCCAGTGACCCTGTCCCTGGCGGTGGAAGCGTATCTGCGCTTGGAGCTGCTATGGCAGCAGCTTTGTCCGAAATGGTGGCCAGCATCACCATTGGGAGAAAAGGGTTTGAGACCTATGAAAAAGAAATGCTGGAGATTGTTCAACAGGCACGAAGCTTAAGAACAAAATTGGTTGAGGACATAGATCGGGACTCTGATGCTTACAGTCAAGTGCTTGCAGCATTTAGGCTTGCAAATGACACGGAAGAACATAAAAATGAGCGCAGTCAAGCGATACAGGATGGATTGAAACAGGCTGCATTGATCCCGTTGGGCGTTGCCAAAGATGCCTCCGAGCTTCTGGATCTGGCAGGGAAGGCTGTCGCTATGGGCAATAAAAATGCAGTCACAGATGCTGCTGTGGCGGCAATGATGGCCAGAACAGCCATTCTTGGCGCCCTCTTAAACGTAAAAATCAATTTGAAGTCCATAAAAGACCTCTCTTTTGTAAAGGATGTGGCAGATCAAGTTCAGGAAATTGAATCCAGGGTTGAGCGCAAGGAAAAAAATATCTTTGATCAAATTGATTTATAGATCTGTGTATAACTGCTAAAAACCGTGCCTGCCATATTTCTTTTGAGAGCGTTCCCTAGGGATCGGTTGTCCCCCCTTCTTTTTCTAAGCAAAGATTTCTTTCAGCTTTAAACAAAGGGATTCTGGAGGTTTAACGGTGTACGGTTCTTTATGAAGTGTATACAGGTACGCTCGATCGCTATTGCCAATAGCACGCGTAAGAAGTCTGGGACATATCCTGGCATTAATTCGAAAGTCTTTATCTTCCTTTACAGAAAAGATTGACATATTAAAGGCATGAATATTTTCTTGGCAAAAGTATCGTAAAACCCTTGAGAGACCCTGAAGAAAACTATCAATGTCAGCGTTTGATAATTGAATAAGTGAGTAGTAATCTGGGAAAATGCACCAGATATCCGGCAAAAAACTCTGAGGAACAAAGCTCAGTGCCCAAAAGGTAGATCCGATCTCAGCAATGTAGCGCTCTTTGCACTCCTTTTCTGCATTAATAAAATCCTGCCAGAAGCTTTTTCTGTTTTTCTTTAGATATTTCTTGCATCCCTCAATCTGTATCCTTTGATGGTTCGTAGGAACATACCCGCAATTCACCTGAAGATGTGGATGAACCAGGCTTGATCCGGATGGAGGCATATAATTCCAGTTGATAGAAAAAAATTGTACCTCGGGATCAAAGTCAACCACTCTTTGGATAAATAACAGGGCAGCAGAAAAGGCATCCCTCATTATTTCAGGAGTTAAATCCTCTATTCCAATATAGTGTTCCCTAGATAGAATAGATACCCCTGCATATGTATCAAAGGGAATAAGGTTTGGTATAAGGGTAGCGTTTCCTTCCTTGATCCTTCCATCAGGAATAAGCTCCGTAGGGAATAAAGGGGTTGATTTCTCTAATGTATCAGGACAAAAAGGACAGAACATCTCTCTGGATCGTTGAATTATCTCAGCTATATCAGGGCTATCAGGAGGCCTGTATGGTGTATCGAAGACCCGTCCTGTTTCCCCTGTTAAGGGGTCATAGCGTATCTCAAAGGGAATTTCATCGAATGAAAAGTCCTTTAGCGGGTTAAACAAACGAATTTTGGACTGTATCCGTTTAAAAAATGTATCCATAGTGTCACCATTCAATGTGTATCCACTTCTTTAATCAGGGTACAACATGCATGTCAAGCCTGCCCTCCCCGTCCCAAGACCGGGTCGGGATCGGGAGGCGCAACGCGACAATAGCAAACTATTATTTGTTTAACAATAAGGAATTGGAACCTATATAAATAAATCCTTGCATGCCAGCCTTTTTGAACGCTATGTGCTTGAACTAACCTGTTAAGCATATGGGGAACATTGTTCTATTATAAATCTATCAAGACAATAAAATCAGGCTTGGGCCAGGGTATTATCGCATTACCTTTATATCACCCCAGTAACTGAACTTGACAGGACATTCTGTTTAATCCCTTGCATATCAGGGATTTTTTCTCCCATAATTTGTTGGTAAAACTCCACTAATTTATTATACTGTGAATGTCCTTATGAAACGAAGACAGGAGCAGAGTATGAATTCAATACTGAGTGATAAAGTACCTTCTGTGGATGATTCTTACACATTGTTAAAACGATATCATGTTCCCGATCATATTATTAAGCACAGCGAGATGGTTTGTAAGGTTGCAGTTTTCTTAGCTAATGCACTTAATAATCAGGGGGAAAATCTTAGCATAGCAGAGGTCGAAGCAGGAGCGCTTTTGCATGATATAACAAAGATGGAAGGCATAAAAACACGCCAAGACCATGCCAAAACTGGCAGAGAACTTCTTGATAAACTTGGTTTTAAAAGAATTGGTGAAATCGTGGCTGAGCATATTAAGCTGCAAGAGGGACGAAATTCCGTGGCGATATCTGAAGAGGAGCTTATTAATTACTCAGATAAGAGGATTATGCATACCCGAGTTGTAACTTTGTCAGAGAGATTTACCGATTTACGAAGGCGCTATGGTTTTAAAAATTTGGATACAAAAATAATTAATCGGATACGTACGCTTGAATCTGAGACATATAAACTCGAAAATAAGATATTTTCTAAATTGAATTTCACTCCAGAGGAGTTATCAAGCCATATAGCGCCGGCAGATAAGAGCACAGGTTGTTAAATGAAAAATGTAGTAATGTCTCTATCAATTGAGAGAAGTTTTTTGAAAGGCATGAGAAAAGTGTATTGTATGATTGCTTATTTGGCAGGATTGTGCTTTTAATTTCATTACACTCAATCAGTGTGCATATGGCGGTTGACGAGAAATCAATATTTCCGAAAAAGATGAGGATATAGAAACAATGATGAAAGAGGGACACGCTGCTTCTATTATATTTGCTGCTGGCTATGGAAGCAGAATGAAAGGTTTTTCTGGTAACAAAACATTGCTTCCATTGCTCCCTGGTTCGAACCCCTTTAAGGGAGAATACCCTATCATTTATGAAATTGTGAGGAATCTTCCAAAAGGACCAAAGGCTTTAGTGATACACCACAAAAAAGAAGAAATTATAAAGGCAACTCGTGATCTTGGTGTTTTTTACTGCGATCAACCCATTCCCAATGGAACAGGGGGTGCTCTTATTGCCGCACAGGAGTTTCTGGAGAAGATAGATCAAAAATATTGTATCATAACTATGGGGGATGTTCCGTTTGTAATGAAGACCACATATCATAGCATTATCCATCATTGTAGCGATAAAGATTTTATTGTTTTAGGCTTTACACCAAAAGATAAAGCTCAATACGGCATTGTGGAGATAGAAAATGAAACAGTTCAAAGGATCACTGAGTGGAAATATTGGAAGGACTACCCAATGGAGATGCAACGTCATTTCGATGTTTTTAACTCAGGCATATATGCAGCCAGGAGATCTGCCTTACTTACCTATCTGAAGAAATTAAAGGAAAGGCCTCATCGGGTAGAAAAAGAAAGAGATGGTCGAATGATTGTTGTCGATGAGTATTTTATTACTGATTTGGTTGAGTTGATGAGCAATGATGGGTGTAAGGTTGGCTTTAACCTCGTTGACGAAGAGCAAGAGGTTATGGGCATAGATACGCGTGATGATTTGGTTTTAGCCCAGGCTCTCTTTCGGAAAGGAATAAATAGAAAAAAATAGTTTTGATTGAGGAAGAAGGGAATGATATTTTTATACAATAACATGAGAGGCCAATAGCATTATGACAAAAAATTCTATAGACCCACTGTCAGCGGAAAACGTTTGTCGAGTTCTTTTAAAGAGGGGTCTTATATCAAAGGAACAAAGGCAGGAAATTTTCAAAAAAAAGGATACCCTCCAAAAGAAGCTAGAGAAGCTCCAGGTGATCAAAGATGCATCAGGGGGATCTTCATCGAAGGCGATTAATCCTGTAAACATCACTGATATTATTTCTTTTTTAAAACTCGATCGTGAAGATGATCCAACCAGAGAACTCGATGAAGAATGTATTTTCCAAGCACTGGCCGAGGAATGGAAAATAAATTACAAGAAGATAGATCCGCTTAAACTTGATCTGAAGCTGGTAACAACGACCATTCCCAGAACATTTGCCATGAAGCATCTCGTGTTACCAATTGCTGTAAAAGATGGCTGGCTTGCTGTAGCTACACCCAATCCTCATAATCTTGAGGTCATGGAGGATATAAGCAGAGTGAGTCAACTCAAAGTCAAACCAGTTGTTTCAAGCAAATCCGATATTATAAAACTCATAGATGAATTTTATGGTTTCAGAAAATCCATTGCTGCAGCCGAGGAGCAGTTTTCGTATCCCTCTATTGACCTCGGTAATCTGGAACAGTATGTAAGGCTTAGGGAAGTAAAAGATCTTCCATCAGATGATAGACATATTGTAAATGCTGTTGACCACCTTTTTAACTATGCCTTTGATCAAAGGGCCAGCGATATTCATATTGAACCAAAGAGGAATACCAGTTTGGTAAGACTGAGGATCGATGGTGTCTTGCATTCCATCTATACGTTACCAAAAGCTGTTCATGGGGCTATAATCTCCAGGATTAAGGCCCTTTCTCGTCTTGACATGGCAGAAAAAAGGCGTCCCCAGGATGGCAGAATAAAGATTGACAGGGGCCAAGGGGCTGAGGCAGAGATCCGAGTCTCAACTATCCCCACAGCCTTTGGTGAGAAGACCGTTATGAGGATACTGGATCCAGATATCCTCTTTCAGGACGTAGGTCAGCTCGGAATGACATCAATGGATCTCGTGCGTTACCAGCAGTTTATTAATTTTCCCCACGGTCTTGTTCTGGTATGTGGCCCCACCGGTAGTGGAAAATCCACCACACTTTATTCTACATTAAGACATATATCTACAGAGGAAAAAAACATTACCACTGTGGAAGATCCTATTGAGATGGTTCATGAAGATTTCAACCAGATAGCAGTGCAACCAAGTACAGATATAACATTTGCAAGCATTTTGAGGAATATATTGCGGCAGGACCCTGATATAATCATGATCGGAGAGATGAGAGACCTGGAGACAGCCCAGAATGCAATTCAAGCAACCTTGACAGGGCACTTAGTTCTCTCCACCCTCCATACGAATGATGCCCCTTTGGCCGTTACCCGCCTGGTGGATATAGGTGTTCCCAGCTTTCTTATACATGCTACCCTAACCGGCGTTTTGGCTCAACGCTTATTAAGAAAGATATGCCCTTACTGTAGCGAGAGCTTTGAAATGAGTGCCGACGATCTTATGGCTATGGGTATTGAGGCAGGCCGAACAGGGATAATAAGTCTCAAAAGAGGTAATGGCTGTATAAAATGCAGGGGAACCGGCTATTTGGGGAGAGTTGGTATTTTTGAGGTTTTATCCATTACAGAGTCAATAAAGGATATTATTGCACAGGAAGGAAGTGCAGATATGATTAGGCAAGCTGCCTGCAATGAGGGCATGGTTACACTCAGAGAAAATGCTATTAAAAAGATGCTCGATGGCGAGACGACCTATCAAGAGGTAATCAGGGTAACGTGGGGACAAATCTGATTTATGCTTGCTCAACTTGTCATTACTGATTTTGCTATTATAGATTCATTATCAGCTAGCTTTTCAGGAGGGTTGAATATCCTCTCTGGAGAGACTGGTGCAGGAAAGTCAATTATTATCAATGCAGCTAATCTGATTTTGGGGGGGCGAACGTCGCCTGATCTTATACGAACCGGTGCAAATAAGGCAGTGGTTGAGGCACTTTTTCATCTGCCTACAAAGTCCCCTCTTTCCAGTGTTTTAAAGGAAATGGACATACCCTTTAATGGTGAGCTGCTAATAAAGCGGATAATATCTAAGCAGGGCAAAAGCAAGGTATGGATCAATGGCACTCTGGCTACGCTCCAGATGATCTCAAAGATTGGACCTCATCTGATAAGTGTCTCCGGGCAGAATGAGCACCAGCTTCTGCTCAAGCCTGATAGTCACCTCTTTATCTTGGATGATTTTGGTGGTCTCTCAAAAGACAGGATTATGCTCAATGAGCTTTACTATGATTATTATTCTCTTAAGGAAAAAACAGAAAACCTCAAAGCCCATTTAAAAGAGGAAGCCGACAGGCGAGAGCTTACCCAATTTCAGATAAAGGAGATTGAAGAAGCACAACTTGTTCCAAGTGAGGATACAGATCTTGAGGCTGAAAAGAGCCGACTTATACATGTTGAGAGATTAATTGATATAGCTTTTCATGGCTATCAGGCCCTTTATGAAAAGGATGAATCTGTGTTATCTATCTTGAGCGTGCTCGCAAAAAATATGGATAAGGGCGTTACTATTGACCGTCGTCTGGAACATTTTAAGAAGCAATTGGAATCTGTCCAGGCTCAGTTGGAGGATGTGGCTCTCGAGTTACGAGATTTTTACTCTCAGCTAAAGGACGATCCAAAAAGGCTGGAAGTGGTTGAAGAGAGATTGCAGTTAATCAAGCGATTGAAAAAGAAATACGGCTCTTCCATTGAGAGCATCCTATCTTTTAAAGAAGAGCTTAGCCAAAAGGAGTATCAATTAACACAGAAGAAGGAGCAGCTTAAAGGGCTCGAGGCGCAGATTCAGGAAAAAGGTGAGAATTTATTGAACCAGGCCACCAAACTTTCTTTTAGGAGACATGAGATAGCACAAAAATTTGAAAAAAAGGTTGAAGAGGAGTTGCATCTTTTAGATATGGCTGGCACAAGATTTCAAATCAAATTTATCTCCAACAAATCAGGCGGTGATAATATTTCAGTAGATATGATTGATTCTAAACTTACCGCTGACGGATTAGATGCAGTGGAGTTTATGATATCGCCAAATGTGGGCGAAGATTTAAGACCATTAGCAAAGATCGCGTCAGGAGGTGAGCTGTCCAGGATTATGCTTGCGCTCAAAACGATATTGGCTCAATCTGGTTTGGTAGAAACACTTGTCTTTGATGAGATTGATGCTGGTATTGGGGGTGCTACGGCTGCAGTTGTTGGTGAAAAGCTACGATCACTTGCCAATTACCATCAGATTTTAGGAATTACTCATCTCCCCCAGATAGCCTCCTGCGGTGAGAAGCATTTCTTAGTTGAAAAAAAAGTTAGTAAAGGCAGAACCCGATCCGTCATTTCCTTGCTAGACAGGGAAGACCGAATCAATGAAATTGCCAGACTTCTTGGAGGCAAGACGATATCTGAGAAGACCCTTGCCCATGCCAAAGAAATGCTTTCTCCGTAATCATTCTGACTCCCAAAAGTACCTTCCAAAATTGATGAGGCCTCATTTACCGCAATTTTTTACGAAGGAAAATGTATGGTTGACATACATTTGTCTTTCACATACCTTCCGGTTATTAAAAAAATAGGATCTATCCGATGACTGCCGATTCTGGAACATTACATTTTAAAACAATGTCAGCACGACACAACTGAGAGAAAGCAATGCTAATTAAGCCATTTCCAAAACTTGACACCATTCATGCGATAGCTATCCCTATGCCGTTCCCTCCTGACCTGATTACTGCCAATGTGTATGCAGTTGGAAAAAGCCCCATCACCTTGGTAGATACAGGTCCCAAGACCCCTGGTTCATTTGAATTTGTCCAGAAAAAATTGCAGTCAGCTGGATTTGATTTTAGCGATATTGAAAGGATCATTATCACTCATGGCCATATAGACCATTTCGGCCTAGCCGCCAGTATCTGTGAAGCAGCTGGACACCCGATTCAGTGCTTTCTCCACGCAGAAGATACCTGGCGAGTAATGAGCGATGACTTTCACGATGAAATGTGGAGTAAGGGAATGAGAGAGTTTGCGGCCAAAGCCGACATACCCCTAAGAGAGATCCAAAAGATGAGAAAGCGCTTCTCTTCCTTCAGAGAGTTAGCCGATCCCTTAAAGGATGTATCTCCTATGGAGGATGGAGATGAGTTTGCTGGAGATGACTACCACCTCAAGGTGATCCATACCCCAGGGCACTCTCCCGGGACCTGTTGTCTGTATGAATCCCAGGAAAAAATTTTGTTCAGTGGTGATCATATTATTAAACATATCACTCCTAATCCTTTGATAGAGATAAATCGCAACCACCTTCGTGACCCTTCCTACCAGAGCCTAAAGGCTTATCTGAACTCACTCGATAAGCTTATTGGACTCGATGCGCGGTTTGTCTTTCCAGGACATGGTGAATATATAGGGGATTTGTCTGGCATCATCTCAACCTATAGAGTGCACCACCGAGAGCGTATGGATCTGGTATGGAATGCGCTCAAGAGACAATCACGCCCCATTTACCATCTCATTGACGATGTATTTCCTTTTGTTCCGGAAAACGATGTGTTTTTAGCGGTATCAGAAATCTTTGTCCATCTGGAGATTCTCGTCAACGAGGGCAGAGCAGAGCTTATCGATCCAGGCCCCCCCGCATTGTATCGAGCACTGTGATAAAAATGCATCATTTGTAGGATCGTTTTCATCCATCACGAGAGATTAAGATATGCTGCACAAATATATTTAGTTCAACCATGGGGGGTGTAACAAAAGTGGCACAAATTCGAGCGCTACCCGATCACGTATCAAATTTAATCTTTAATCCTTACTATCTGTCCTGGTTTAAAATCACCTTCTTTAAGAGGCTCGGCAAAGGAGCGGTGTTGTTGTAAGCTCACAATTTTTATTTCTCCCGCCTTTGGACCTGGCAGCTGATACGTTTGTTCATTAAAGGAGGAGATGCATTGGCCTTCACAAAATACCTCAAGCACCACCCCAGGTTTTAATTCTACATCACTGCCGGCATTGATGATAATCCCATTTTTATCTACAGTAACTATTCTCCCTGTCCACACCTCCTTTTTAAGTGAAAGGCTGGCAGCGTGTGCTGCTTCCTTAAGGATATCCGGCAGGCATTCCTTGAGAGCCTTTTTTTTTGTTTCTGCAGTGCCACCCTTTTGCGTTTTTTCCGCGGTTTCCTCAGTTGATAGGGTAATGGTTTCAGTTATTTCTTTGCTTAAAAGAAGTGTTTCACTGGTAACATCTATTATATCTATATTCATTGATACAGTACAACTCCAGGCTTTTTTCCTAAATGGCCAAATTCCTGATTTCCCCGGGTTGAGTTCTATTGGGTTGATGGTTTCAAAGATAATGGCGTTCATGCCTCTCTCTTTGGCCTCTCTCAGTATTTCCGGATCAATCGATTCTTCTGGCGTAAAGGATTGAAATGGTTTCGCTTTATTGTGTGAATAAAGATTGAAACATCCAGTTTTTTGTAAAATTTTGGTTAACTCCTTGCTTATGGTATCTCTTGATTCATGGAAACCAATTCCAGTGCGATCAGTAGCAGGCATAACCATAACCCTCTTTCTTGGCCAATCATTGCCTGTGAATTGTTGTGAGGTTAATAATACCCTCATTCCACAGCTAGCAAAAAGCGAAAGAGAAAATAGGGCACATATGGTAAGCAGAAAATATGATTTTTTCTTCATTAAGAAATCCTTTTTTTTAATTACACATTCCCATTTTTTGTTGTGTGTTTTTGTAAGAAGCAATAAGCAATGCATTAGTACGTTATTCTAAAGGAGTCAAATATTCCAGCATAATCTTCCTTGATTTCATGAACCATTGTTACTCGTGCACCTGGAGGACCATGATGACACCATTCTATTAATTTTTTCACCTCTTCTCTTGACCCTTCAGCAACGAGCTCAACACTGCCATCGAAACGGTTTTTTACCCAACCGGTGAGATTCAATCTGGTTGCCTCATTTCTTGTTGAATCCCTGAACCAGACACCTTGCACCCTTCCTTCAATGATTAGATGAGCCCTGATAGTATCCATGCTTATTCCTCACCTGCAGTCCTGAGAAATTCAACTTCATTTAAGATAGTGACCGACAGATCTTTCGCCTTGGTAAGCTTAGTTCCTGGTGATTTTCCTACAACGAGGTAATCTGTTTTACTGGTGATAGAAGCGGATACCTTGCCATTCTTGTCTTCAATCAATTTTTTAGCTTCAGTGCGTGTGAGAGTTGCCAGCGTACCTGTCAGAACAAATAGTTTCCCGGAAAAGGGGTGCCCTTCAAAAAGTTGCTTTTCTATTGGCATTTCTTCAATAGTTATTCCTGCCTCAAAGAGACGGTTGATAAAGGAGATGTTTTTCTCATTTTTAAAATAGGAAAGGATGCTATCCGCTATTTCTGGCCCTATTTCCTTAATGGATAGCAGATTTTCCTCGCGTGCCTTTTGAAGGCTGTCGAATCTCCTGAACTTTTCTGCAAGGACCGTGGCTACATGTTCGCCGACATGCCGTATGCCGAGGGAGTAGATAAATTTGGATAATGTAGCCTTTTTACTATGATTGATAGCAGTCAATATATTATTGGCCAATTTTTCAGCCATTTTATCAAGAGGAAGAAGGTTTTCCAGAGTCAGGTGATAGATATCGGCAGCATCTTTTATGAGGCTGTGAATTACCAGTTGATCTACTAATTTATTTCCAAGCCCATCGATGTCCATAGCATCTTTGGATACAAAGTGTTTGATTCCCCCTGTTACCTGGGCGGGACAATCTGGGTTGTTGCATCGTATCACTACCTCATTATCTGGTTGTACAAGCTCAGATCCGCACACGGGGCATCTATCCGGCATGTGAAACGGTTTTTCTTTGCCATTTCTTTTTGCCTTTATTACTTTGACTACTTCCGGGATAACATCCCCAGCCCGTTGAATAATAACGGTATCTCCTTCTTTGATATCTTTTCTTTTAATTTCATCTTGGTTATGCAAGGTGGCCCTGCTAACCTTTACCCCGCCAACCTTAACAGGTTGTAAGTGTGCCACAGGCGTGAGGGCACCGGTTCTTCCTACTTGCACATCAATTGTATAAATCTTGGTTGTTGCCTGTGTTGGTTCAAATTTATACGCAAGGGCCCATCGTGGACTTCTTGATTTTTCTCCCAGAGTTTTTTGCACCTCAAGAGAGTTCACCTTAATAACTGCGCCATCCACCTCGTAAGGGAGATCATGTTTCATGCCCTCTAAATATTGACAGTGAACAATGGCTTCATCTATCGTTGCACACTCCTTGATATAGTCTGTATTTACCCTTATTCCCCATGTATTAAGGGTGGTTAATAATTCACTCTGAGAGGTAAATGCCCACCCAGATACCATTCCTATTCCATACGAGAAGAACATCAGAGGCCGATTGGCTGTTATGTGTGGATCAAGTTGCCTCACAGAGCCGGCAGCAGCATTTCTGGGGTTTGCAAAAAGTGCTTCTCCTTGTTTTTCCCTTTCTTTATTTAATTGCTGAAAGGCCTTTTTTTCCATATATATCTCACCCCTGATTTCTATATGTTCAGGGAGTTTTATACTCTCTCGGGGTGAAAGAAGCCGTAACGGGATGGATCTGATAGTCTTTATATTTGAAGTTATATCTTCTCCAATATAGCCATCTCCCCTTGTTGATGCAGTTGTAAGGATAGTAGCCTCGTAAATGAGTTCAACTGCCAGACCATCCAGCTTTGGTTCCACGGTATAGGTAATAGTAGTTGAGGATTCCAAGAGCCTTCTGATCCTTTTCTCAAATTCCTTCACCTCTTTATCAGAAAAACCATTTTCCAGGCTCAGCATAGGGACACTATGTTTGACAGGATTAAAACCACCCTCAATAGGTGCTCCTACCCTTTGGCTGGGGGATTCTGGAACGATCAATTCTGGGTATTTATTTTCTATGTGAAGGAGGCGTTGGAGAAGGCGATCATATTCCGCATCTGAGACTTCGGGATCATCAAGAATATAATAGCGATAGTTATGATACTCTATCTTCTCTCTCAGCGCTGTTAATTCTATTTTTGCCTTTTCTCTCTCCTGCATAAATATCCCTTTGCGCAACCGTTCAAGGGTTTTGCGTTCAGCGTTTAAAGGTTAAGTTCCGTCTCCTCAAATCGTATTTAATGGCTCGCTTTCTCTATTTTCATCCATACACAGACTGAGAAGCAGGCGTCCAGCATTCCTGCTTGCTTTTTTTAGCCTCTCAGCTCCAAATCCATTTCGCCATTGAAGAGAAGAAAGCTCATCCGATACAATTAACAATCCTGCCAATTCTATAGAACGATAAATGGCCACATGTATAAGGGCAGACATTTCCATTTCAACAGCCAGGTACCCCCTTTTCCCATACTCTGTAACCTTTTCTGAAGTCTCACGGTAGATGGCATCTGTTGTCCAGACGGGACCTTTGTTAAAAGGAAGATTGGCCTTTTGCAATACATCTTCGAGCCTTTTGTTGAGAAAAGGGTTTGTCTGCTTTTTCTTTTTTCCTACAGGATAATGAGCGGAGGTACCTTCTTCAGATAGCGTAGTAGTAGGAATTATCAGGTCACCTATTGCAATATTTGGCTGTAAAGAACCACACCATCCTATTAACCAGATTCTTTTTGCACCCAATGCTATGAGTTTTTCCATGATAATCGCCGCTTGGGGTGCTCCAAAGAAAGGTCCTGCTAATCCACATGGAAAGCCTTTATCTTTTTTTTTGATTATAAAGAGTTTAAACGGACTAACTTTTCCTTTATTTGCCCTTTCAGCACGACTCAAATCAGCGATGTATTGAAGATCTGAGGGAATGGCAACCATAAGAGCATCCGGACCAAGAAGAGGTTCCTCTTTTGCTCTAGCCGGTTTAATTACAACATTGTTATTACGAAAAGAATCCTTTTTTTCCATACCGCGATCAATTTTAAAACCAATTAGAGAAAAAATGCAACTGGAAAGAGGGTGGTGAGCACATCATCATTTTTTTAAAACCAGGGTAATATCATATGTGGGCTAACAAGCACACAATAGGACCCTTCATTTTAAATAAGTGTAATATACCTTGCATACTATCTGAGATTGTGAATTGTGTTCAAGCCTCAGAAATAAGCAATTATCAAGGATTGTATTGACATAGATTTGAAAAAGCAATAGCATAAAATCAATTGCGTTATCAGGATTTTCAAATATGTTTGAATTATTAACTGAAAAACTTAGCAGGACGTTTAAGGAATTACGGGGCCGGGGAAGGTTAAATGAAAAGAATATACAAGAGGCCTTAAAACAGATCCGCCTCGCCTTTCTTGAAGCAGATGTAAACTATAAGGTTGTCAAAAATTTCCTCGAAAACATACGACAACGTTCCCTGGGGCAAGAGGTAATGGGGAGCCTCACCCCTGGGCAGCAGGTAATTAAAATAGTGCAGGAAGAGCTTACAAAGCTGATGGGCGAGGGGAAAAGAGATCTGAATCTTAATGATAAAAAACCTATTAGTCTCATGCTTGTTGGGCTCCAAGGTTCTGGAAAAACGACAACTGCAGGGAAGCTGGCGCATTATATGCAAAAAAATGGGCACCATCCTTACCTGGTACCGGTGGATACCCAAAGGCCGGCTGCAATTGAGCAGCTTTGGAAGATAGGAGAGGAGATCAATATTCCAGTTTATCCTACAGACAGAAAAGATCGTGTTGAAGATATTTGCCTTAAGGCCAAGCAGGAAGCATCGAAGGTTGGAGCTGATATTTTGGTCATAGATACAGCAGGAAGGCTTCATATTGACGAACAGCTCATGGAAGAGCTTTTGAGAATCAAGGGAGTAATCCATCCCGCAGAGAGCCTTCTTGTAGCCGATGCCATGACAGGACAGGATGCAGTGAATTTGGCTGTAAAATTTGATCAGGTTCTTGATATCACAGGGGTTATTTTATCAAAAATGGAAGGAGACGCAAGGGGTGGAGCAGCACTTTCAGTAATGGCGGTAACGAACAAACCGATTAAATTTGTTGGTGTTGGCGAGAGCATGGATGCGCTGGAGCCTTTTTATCCGGATAGAATGTCTTCAAGGATTCTTGGAATGGGTGATGTACTTTCCTTGATTGATAAAGCACAGGCCGAATTTGATCAAAAGGAGGCCATGAAGCTTGCACGTAAGATCAAGAAAGAAGAATTTGATCTGGAAGATTTTAGAAGGCAGCTTTCATATATTCAAAAGATGGGATCATTGGACCAAATTCTAGGGATGATACCGGGTATTGGAAAGATGATGAAGACAGGAAGGTTGAAGGCCGATGAAAAGGAACTTGTGAGGGTAGAGGCGATCATTAACTCTATGACACCGGAAGAGAGACAAAATCACAGGATAATAAGTGGAAGTAGGCGAAAAAGGATTGCCATGGGAAGTGGAACAAGAGTAGAAGATGTTAATCGGCTTCTTAAAAATTTTATTCAGACAAAAAACATGCTAAAAAAGTTTAACCGAGGAGGTTTAAAAGGGTTATCTTCTATAGCTGGCTTAAATTAAAGCAGAAGCCCAGTGATAAAAGCTTGACAAATATGTCAAATTTTAGGAAAATATTTTCATAAGAGGATTGGCAAATGTGCCGAATTATTTAAATTAAAGGGGGTGAGAATCTTCAATATGCCTGTACGATTAAGATTGACCAGGAAAGGGGCAAAGAAGAGACCTTTTTACCGTATCGTGGCTGCTGATTCAGAGGCACCAAGGGATGGGAGATTTCTTGAGGTGTTAGGGTATTATGATCCACTCAAAGATCCGGCCCAGGTACAAATGGATGAAGACAAGGTGAGAAAGTGGATTCAGAGAGGCGCTAAGGTTTCTGATACTGTAGGATCTCTTTTACGGAAGAAGGGTGTACCCACAGTTCCTTCCCAAATGAGTTAAATAGTGTTTGATGAGAATTTCAGATGAGGGGAGAAAAATGGAAATGAAAGAGCTGATTGAATACATTGCAAAGGTTCTTGTTGATAATCCGGACGAAGTAAGTGTAACTGAACTTGAAGGAAAACAGACCTCAGTGATTGAACTCAGAGTAGCCAAAGAAGATTTGGGCAAGGTAATTGGTAAGCAAGGAAGAACTGCCAGGGCGATGAGAACTATCCTTGGTGCAGCATCGACCAAGTTGAAAAAACGATCTGTCCTGGAGATTTTAGAGTAGTTGAGTAACGTTGGTTTTAGAGATCTAATTCTGATAGGGCATGTTATCCGCCCCCATGGTATAGCCGGTCTGCTAAGGATAGTTTCTTATGCTCAATCAAAAGAAACCTTCTTCCAGGCCGGTTCTGTATTTATGGACAGAGGCCATAATGAGCTTGAAGAGAGGAAGGTTATTGATATCAAGCCTCACGGATCGTCCTATCTATTGAGAGTATCTGATGTGAACTCTATTGAACAGGCCGAGATCTTTAAGGCTGCGGAGATATACATAAGGAAAGATTTGTTGAATAAAAAAGATGAGGATGAATTTTTCTATTATGAATTGTTAGGACTCAATGTGTATTTGATAACAGGCCAATATCTTGGAGTAGTAAAGGAAATTTTTCCTACTGGAAGCAATGATGTGTATGTGGTTGAGGGTCAGGGAAAGGAGTTTTTGATCCCGGCAATTCATCAGGTTATCAAAGAAATAAACATAGCACAAAAACGAATGGTTATTTCACCTTTAAAAGGCTTGTTAGATCTTTGATGAGATTTGATATTCTTTCAATATTTCCGGAAATGTTTCCTTTTCTCATTGATTATGGAATTGTTGGACGAGCAGTAGAAAGGGAGAAATTAGAGATAAATGTGGTCAATATAAGAGACTTTGCTGAGGGGCCACATTTGATGACTGATGATAGGCCATTTGGAGGCGGAGATGGTATGGTTATGAAACCGGAGCCGATTTTTCGGACCCTGGAATCGATTCCCAAGGTAAAGGGGAAGAGAAAAGTCATTCTGCTTACACCTCAAGGCCAACTTTTTGATCAGTCAATAGCTCAAAGTTTATCTATGCTCCAGCAGATTATTTTAATATGTGGACGATATGAAGGCGTTGATGAGAGAGTAAGATCCCAATATGTGGATATGGAAATATCTATTGGTGATTATATCTTGACCGGAGGTGAGTTACCAGCAATGATCATTGTAGAGGCTGTGAGCCGATTGATTCCGGGAATATTGGGTGGCGAAAGATCTCATCTCGAGGAATCCTTTGAAGATTGTCTATTGGAGTATCCCCAATATACAAGGCCTCGAGTCTTTAAAGGGGATGAAGTGCCATCCGTACTATTATCAGGCGATCATAAAAAAATTAGGCTTTGGAGAAGGGCACAGTCAATAAAAAGGACCTTAGAGAAGAGGCCAGATTTGCTGGAAAGGGCCAATCTTAGCAAGATAGATAAATCTCTATTAGAAGAGGTAAAACAAGGAAAGATTTAATCGAATAAAATGGATAATCATTAACTTCTTTAAATTTGATGGTCTAGTAAAAAGTCCTTTTACTCGCTTATGATGCCCATTTTGGGATTCATAAAATGCTTCGCTCAATTCCAAAAACTCGGCCTAACGGCCTCAAATAGTTTGGAATTGTTAACGCTCAGCATTGTATGAATCTTTTTCCAAAAGTGGCCACAATTGCTCGCAAAAGACTTTTTACAAGTTAGTAAAATTTTTGCACTTCATTTTTATAACGCATCTGCTGAAACTGGATAAATATGTCCCTTTATATTGGGCTATTGCATTATCCTGTGTATAACAGGAAAGGGGAAATTATTGTTTCGGCAATAACTAACTTAGATCTGCATGATCTGGCGAGATTGGCAAAGACGTATGGAGTTAAACAATTCTATGTTATTAATCCCCTTACAGACCAGCAAGATTTGGCCAAAAATATTTGCAGACACTGGATAAGTGGCCATGGGGCTGACTATAATAAAGATAGGCGAGAGGCAATGTCTTTGATTTCGATTGTTGCAACGCTTGAGGAATCTTTAAAAAAGATTCAAGAAATAGAAGGCGAGATACCCACATTAATTGCCACTGATGCAGGAAAAGGTAAAAGACAAGGCGTTACCTATACATCAGCACGGGATATAGTTGCCTCTGGGAGCGTGGTAATGATTTTGTTTGGCACAGCATGGGGCATAGCAAAAGAACTTATTAGGAAAGTAGACTATCTTTTAGAGCCTATTTTTGGTATATCGTATTACAATCACCTCTCAGTGAGGACAGCTGCCGCAATAACCTTGGATCGTTTAATTTCCAGGTGAGCAACGCAGGAAAGGGATAGCTAATTTGAAGCAAAGGAGAATGGTGTTATGAAGGCAATAGAGATGCTTGAAAAAGAACAAATGAGAATAGATCTTCCTCCGTTTGGTCCTGGCGATAAAGTCAGGGTGTATAGTCGAATTAAGGAAGGTGACAAAGAACGAATCCAGGTGTTTGAGGGAGTGGTTATCAGAAAAAGAAAAGGCAACACAGGGGCGACTTTTACTGTTCGGAAGATCTCTTATGGTGTCGGTGTGGAGAAAATTTTTCCTTTTCATTCCCCAACAATAGATAAAATAAAGGTAATTTCGAAAGGCAAGGTGAGGAGGGCACGGCTCTACTATTTACGCAAATTGAGGGGTAAGGCAGCCAGGCTCAAGGAAAAAACCACTTAATGCGATTCCACAAGGATAACCAGTTCTATGAATTCCAGGCCAGACTTGCGGGGTATTCTATTGTAGCTGGCATAGATGAAGCAGGACGTGGCCCATTGGCCGGTCCTGTAGTCGCATCCGCTGTGATTTTACCTGAAGATATTGCCTTACCTGGGGTGAGAGATTCTAAAAAAATGTCTGAGAGGGCGCGGGAGGAGGCCTTTTCACTCATTGAAAGCAAGGCTATAGGTTTCTCTGTAGCCGTGGTAAGCTCAAAAGAAATTGATAAAGTTAATATTCTTCAGGCTACTCGAAAGGCTATGAAAAAAGCAGCTTTAATGCTTGATCCTCAGCCTGATTATTTATTAATTGATGGTATATATCCTGTTGACCTCCCCATTCATCAAAGATGTATCGTAAAAGGAGACGATCTCTCTTTATCTATATCAGCAGCCTCTGTTCTCGCTAAAGTGTACCGTGATAGAATTATGTGTCAATACCATAGGCTGTATCCGCACTATGGATTTTCTTCAAACAAAGGATATGGAACACCTGGCCACATAAAGGCTATAACGAGTTTTGGTCCCTGTACTATTCACAGATTAACCTTTAAAGGTGTTCTTTAGTGACAAAAGAAAGGATTACCCTTGGAAGGTTTGGCGAAGATTTGGCACGAGAGAGATTGAAAGATTGTGGGTATAAGATTCTTACAACAAATTATACATGCCTTTTCGGAGAGATCGATGTAATTGCAAGAGATGGTGATGTATTAGTGTTTGTAGAGATAAAAACACGCAAAAATAAATCCCTTGGTCAAGTTAAAGAGGCAGTTAATAGCAGAAAACAACGCCACATTTCAAAGGTAGCACTGGCATATATGAAGTCTCATAATCTTTTTGAAAGTAAGGCGAGATTTGACGTGGTTGCGGTGGGATTACTCGATGGAAAAAAAGAAATTGAGATTATAAAAAATGCATTTGAATTGGCTTACTGAGCAATGAATTATGAATTCAGGAATTGAGGAATCTCTCAATTTGTAATTCCTTAATCCCTCAATTCGTAATAAACTTTTATACAAAATGATTCCCGATAAAGGCAAACAGGAATTACATCAAGGCAAAATCTATATTGTTTCTACTCCAATAGGTAACATGGAGGATATTACCCTCAGGGCCTTACGGATATTAAAAGAAGTCGGATTAATTGCGGCTGAAAGCAGAGAACACACAAGAAAGCTCTGTACCTATTATACGATTAAGACACCTATCACTACCTATAATAGCCACAATCAACATTTTAAAGGGCGTGTCCTTCTTAAGAAAGTAAAGTCAGGACTTGATATTGCTCTGGTGAGCGACGCAGGAACGCCAGGCTTGTCTGATCCTGGTTCCAGGTTAGTGAGGGAGGCTATAGATAATCATATACAGTTAGTACCGATTCCAGGTGTTTCGGCTTCTTTAGCAGCACTTTCCGTTTCTGGATTACCTACAGATACATTTACCTTTGTTGGTTTTATGTCAAACAAGAAAGGAAGACGAAGAAAGGAGCTCGAAGGTCTAAAGGGGGAGACACGAACTATGATTTTTTTTGAATCTCCACATCGACTCATTAAGATGCTTACAGATGTGTATGAGATTCTGGGTAATAGAGATATGGTGCTGGCCAAAGAAATGACAAAGATGTTTGAGGAGGTGAAAAAGGAGTCGGTGAGTACTATATTATTATCTCTCAAGGATGAGAAGGTACGAGGTGAATATACTATTATTGTAGAAGGAGCGAAACAGAAATCTGCCTCTATTATTGACAATTAATACTTGTCTGACTAGATTTAAAAAATCATGGAAGAGATACGATTACTAAAAGTAATAAATGAGCTAGGAATACATGCGCATGCAGCTGGTAAGATAGTAGGACTGGCTGGTAAATATAAGGCGAAATTATTTTTACAAAAGGATTCTCAAGAGATAGGTGGTTCAAGCATTTTATCGATTCTTTCGCTTGCGTGCCCCAAAGGCAGTGAGGTAAGAGCCAGAATAGTTGGGACTGATGCCAAGAAATTCATGGATGAGCTCGAAAGCCTTTTTAAAAATAAATTTGGAGAGACCGAACGAGGACGATATCGACTGAGAAAAAAGAAAGTGAAAATGAAAGGATTTCCTGTTTCACCTGGTATTACCATTGGGAAAGCACATCATTTAGATAGATCGAAGACAACCGTTTTTTATAGGAAATTGATTAACAAGAAAGAGGTAGAAAGAGAAATTGATCGTTTTAAACATGCTGTGGACATGGCAAAGGAACAGATTCAAAAGTTTAAATCAAATATTCCCGAACAGGTAAAGGGGTATGCCTTTGTGCTAGACACGCACTCAATGATTCTGGATGACAATCTGATTTTTGATTCGACCATACAAACAATCCAAAAAGAGAAAGTGAATGCAGGGTGGGCTTTAAAAAAATCGGTAAATAATATCCACCAGCTTTTTAAAAAGGTAGAGGATGAATACATTGGTCGGAGAATGGACGATGTAGATAGTGTAAGTGAAAGAGTGTTGAGTAATTTAACAGGAGTTGACCCGGATAGCCTGGCAGAGATTAAAAAAGAGGTTATTATTGTGGCGCATGTTCTCTCGCCCTGTGATATTGTTGAAATCAATGTAAATCATGTAATGGGTATTTTGACAGATGTTGGAGGTCAAACATCACATATGGCCATTATGTCTGAAGCCCTTGAGATACCGGTAGTCGTTGGATTGGAAAGCGCTACTGATGTAATCGTGGATGGTGATCTTCTGATCGTTGATGGAAATACAGGCGATATTATTATTAATCCTGATCCTGATACCATCATTACGTATGAAGACAAGAAAAAACGGTATTATAGATATAAATCTGCCATAGATAGGGTCAGACATCTGCCTGCTGAGACCTCGGACGGATATAAGATAACAATCAAAGCGAATATTGAATTTTTAGGGGAGACAAAGGCGGCAATTGAGAATGGTGCCGAAGGCGTAGGTCTTTATAGGACAGAATATCTGTACATGATTAAGAATCATTTTCCAGATGAACAGACCCTTTTTGATGACTATAGCCAGATTGCTAAAATGGTAACACCTAATCCAGTTACTATAAGAACTCTGGATATCGCAAGTGATAAGATGATGACATCAGATTCAGAGATGGGAGCCAGCAAGGAGGATAATCCTGCCCTTGGTCTTCGGTCTATTCGGTTTTGTTTGAATGAACGAAATGTATTTAAAACCCAGTTAAGGGCCATATTACGGGCCAGTGTGTTTGGTAATTTCAGATTAATGTTTCCCATGATATCAGGTTTGGGGCAATTCCTCGAGGCAAAGAGGATTTTAAAGAGTGTTATGCGCTCGCTTGATAGAGAGGGAATTGAATATAATAGAGAAATACCTATTGGAATTTTGATTGAGATCCCTTCTGCAACATCGATTGCAGATATTCTTGCAAAGCATGCTGATTTTTTTTCTATAGGAACGAATGATCTGATTCAATATGCATTAGCAATAGATAGAGACAATGAACATGTTGCCCATCTCTATGAACCTTTTCATCCAGCTGTCTTGAGAATGATACATCAGGTAGTCACAGCAGGCACAAGGGAGGGGATTGATGTATCTCTGTGTGGTGAAATAGCCGGTGATCCTCTTGCTATTTTAATACTCCTTTCTTTGGGATTAGAGGAATTTAGTATGAATATCGGCTCTATCCCGCTGATCAAGAAAATGATCAGGATGTTGCCATTACGGGAGGTGAGGGATCAATTTAAGGGCATATTGCAGTTACCCACCAGTGAGAAGATTGAGAGATTTGTCTTAAAAAAGGCACAGTCTCTCCTTCCCGATATTTTTAAGGACGATGTTTTTAGATATAGGGCAGTTGGCATTGGGTAGGCAGGTGGTAAATGCAGAAAAAAATTGTTTGCCAGAACAGAAAGGCTAGATATGATTACCTTATTGATGAGATCTATGAGGCAGGAATTGTTCTTTCTGGACCAGAGGTTAAATCTTTGAGGGAGAGTCGTGCGAGTTTGATAGATACCTATGCACGGATTAAAGACGGGGAGCTCTTTTTATACAATATGCACATTACACCGTATCCTTTTGCCCATAATTTGAATCTTGATCCGATCAGGACAAGAAAGCTTCTCATGCAAAAGAGAGAAATCAAGAGGTTGATAGGAAAGACAGAGGAAAAGGGATATTCTTTGATCCCGTTATCGGTATATCTTTTAAGAGGCATAATCAAGGTAGAGCTCGCTCTGGCTAAGGGTAAGAGAAAGTATGATAAGAGACATGCCTTAAGAGAAAGGGAGATGAAAAGGGAGTTAGACCAACTGAAGAAAAAGGATATTACATAAGATATATTGATTTTACTATATATTTATGCTTTAATAGAAATAGTTCATTGAAAACTGGGGGCGAAACGGCTTCGACGGGGATAAAAAAGCTTAAGTTGCATATCGAGGTTCTGTTTGCTCGTTAAACAGGCAGAAAACAATAAACGCAGACGATTATGCGTATGCTTTAGCCGCTTAAAAGGCTAACGTCCTTCCATTTTTTTCCTGTGAGAATGGATTTGGGCGCCGACTAACAGGATAGCTAACCTGAGGAACCTGAATCTCAGGAAGGCGAAAATTTTTTCAGGTTAGTTCCTTATTCATCTTGCCCGAAAGGGGTCTAAGGGATGAACATTAAAGTTCGGGCTATGTATGTAGAGGCTTAAGTGGAATATTTTCGGACGGGGGTTCGACTCCCCCCGCCTCCACCAGTAAAATCAAGTAGTTAGACGATAAAAATCCTGCCTGGGGCTCATTTGGGGCTCTTTTTTCACCTTTTTTTCATAGTTTTCCATAAATTTACTGCCGTCATGATGGGTCATATTGGGAATATACGAGAAGTATTTATCCGTGATCATTTTAAGTGATGAATGCCCCATCATTTTCTGAACCCATCCTACATTCTCACCAGATGAGATCATCATGGTAGCGAATGTATGCCTTGTTTGAATGACAGGCCGGTAATCAACCTCCATCTTTTTCAGCCCCTTTGTCCAGGCGTTCTTCCGTAGGGTCTCGATCTCAATGGGTTTATTATCCTGATTGAGAAAGACATATTGACTGCGAAGCCGTGTCCGTAATTCCTGCTCCTTCAAGGCGTCATACACCATAGGCAGCATGTCGATATCACGATAGGAACTATTGGTTTTTGGTCTTCCTTCTTCTCCATATACCCTGGTCTCGACTACTTTGATAATCCTGCGGTCAAAATCCACGTTTTTCCACTTGAGCGCCGACATCTCCCCGGCCCTCATGCCGGTAAAAAATGCCACTACAAAGAAGGGTTGATACAAGGGAAGGACACATGTGAGAAATTGATCGACTTCCACTATAGACAGGGGGTTGATCTTCGGTTTCTCGATTTTGCGGTTTTCCACCATGCTCATGATATTGTTTTCGATAAACCCGCTCCTGTGCGCCAGCTTGAACACGCCACGCAGAGGAACCAAAAGGTTATTAATGCGTTTATTGGAGCAGTCCAGGTCCGTGATGAATTCTTCAATATTAATATAAGTAATTCTGTTGATAGGGACATTCCCGAACCGGTCAAGGATAAAGGCGTTCATGGCGATTTGATACCCTCTGAACGTGGATGTTTTGACCCTCTTCCTGGTTATCCTCGCCCACCTCTCCGCCAGCTCACCGAAAAGGATGTCGTTATCCTGTTGAACAGGTCGGGACTTTATATCCCCATAAACCAGTACTTCTTTCAGGAGTTCGTCCCGCAGACGCCTCGCCTCTTCAACCGAGCTGGAGAGTGCCTTCTTTATCCATCTGCCATTAATCCTTTTACGAAAATACCAAATGCCTCCCCGTTTGAATAAATGATGATTTTTGTTCTTTGCCATAGGTTAAATCCTCCACTGCTTTTTGATCCGGTTGGAGGACGAAAAAAGGCGGGGGTAAAGTGCCTCCGCCTTCTGTGCCGTCATTTTCGGTTTATTTGGATTGATTTTAGTTCATTTCAGTCAAGGGACATGACGCACCGGTCCCCTCTATCGTGGTCGATTTATTTATATCAAGTGATTGATATTCGTAGTGAAATTGAAAAAAAGTTCCAGTTATGGGAATAGGGGGTTTGTAGTGTAGTGATTGTATGTTGATTTTTG
>Ga0315534_1000250_pt1 | contig 34940 bp, 26 predicted proteins | sample SalMarSW160240MG_FD_203094 | JGI IMG/M metagenome (GOLD analysis project Ga0315534, IMG submission 203094) | Salt marsh sediment microbial communities from the Plum Island Ecosystem LTER, Massachusetts, United States - Salt Marsh Sediment SW1602-40 ... | reverse complement strand
GCGCCGATTTGTCCTGCCAGGTAAAGGACGTTGAAACCAAGCGCCGCCGCGAGCCGCCAAACATGCCCGCGGAACGCGTCATAGACCAGCCAGAGAGTCACCCGCGAGTAATTCCGGGCTTGCCGCCTGATCTCGGCAAGGAAATACTTCGGCTTGGGGGTTGGGTTCGGATGCTTGAGCATCAGTTGGCCCTCGTGGTCCCTGCTGCCGCCGCGAGCGATTCGAAAAGCTTAAGCCATTGGCCGCTGATTTTGGCGATTTCATAATCTTGCAGGGCGTCATGCGCCTTCGCAGCATACGCCTCGCGCAACTCCGGCTTGGTCATCAAGCGCTCGATCGCTTCCGTCAGAGCCGGAACATCGCCGGCAGGAACGAGTTCGCCGTAAGCGCCGTCGCCGAGAATTTCGGCGGTTGCTCCCGGGCACCTTGTCGCGATCGCTGGAACCCTCAACGAAAGAGCCTCGAGCAGCGCATTCGGGAAGCCTTCGAAGCGCGAAGGAAGCACGAAGAGGTCTGCTTCGGACAGGGCCCGGGTCACGTCGCGGGTCAAACCGGGCAAAAAAACTCGCCCCTCGAGCTGCCGTTTCTCGATGAGTTCCACCAGCTCCGGCCTCTCCGGACCCTCGCCGTAAATGACCAGATCCCACGCCTTATGCTTCGCGGCCAGCGACGCGAAGCTCTCGATCAGGATATCGAAGCCTTTCTGCTTGGTGAGACTGCCGATGGAGACGACTCGATGCATGCCGCCATCGGGCTCTTTCGATTGCGGACCCGACGTTTTGTCGAGGGCCACCGGATTCGCAATGACCTGGGTATGTGTCCGGAATCGAGCGCGCGCCCAGTCGGCAAGCCCGTCGGTTTGCATGACGATCGCGGCCGCCCGATTGTAGGTCAGGGGCCGCGCAAATCGATGAAGCCATCCAAGCCCCGGCCTGTCGGGCTGATTGCGTTCGGAAATCACGACGCGGCATGGCAGGCCTAAACTGGCCATGAGAGCAACCACGTTCGCCTCGGTCATGAAGGCGACCACGATATCCGGCTGCAAGCGGCGCAGCAGAGACCGAAGCCGTTTGATGCGGTTAACATTGGTCGACACTCTGGAGAAGATCGAAGAGGCGTTTCGGGCTGCGCGCAAGCTGTGCACCGCGACGTTGCGATTCAGTGCGTGAAAAGGCGTTTGCTCGTTCTCAAATACAATCAGATCGACGCGATGGTCTCGTGCCGCCCAGTCGTTGCTGAGCAGAGTCGCGACCCTCTCGGCCCCGCCGGGTCCCAAATTCGGAATGACGAACGCGATACGCACGAGTTTGGAGCTAACCTTTCTGTTGCACCGGCAGCGCCTGAACGGGGTGCGGCGCGATCATTCGATAGCGGCCATTCGAACCGATCTCTTCCAAGTCGGCGGCGTAAAGCTGCTGCAATTCTCGCCTTTCAGTCTCGGTCCAAGGATCGAAGGGCGGCGAGGCGGGTGCACGCGACTCAAAAAGCGGCATGAAGCGTCCGGCCAGGCGCCAACCGAATCTTCCGGCAAATCGCTCGGCCCGATCCACAGCGTCGTGCGAGGGCGAGGGACGCAGCACCTCGCGCGACAGGCCGAGCCTGGTTGCAATTTCAGTCCCCGCCAAAGCATCGAAAATTTGGGTGCGGCACTGAGCGAAAGTCTCGTAAGGCCATACCGTAATCGGCGAAGAGGGAAACAGATCGGCGATCTCGGCCAAGACATCGGGCCAACGCCGCGCAGCCGGATCGAGACGCCGTTTAAAAATTTCGGAGCTGCAGCCCTCACCATAACGCAGCGCTTCACCGTACGCCGCCGCATAGAAGGACGGATAGCCGCGGATCGAAATAAAGAGACGCACCTCGTGGCCGTACAACATGGCGGCGACAGCCCCCAGTTTTGAACGCACGTTTGGGTAAAGCTTTCCGGTGCCGACGATATCGCCGCATGTGCCGATCGTGTTCTCGTCGGAAACGATGCAGGTTCGAGATCGCTCCGGGTTCCATTTCTGCAAGCGCCGATCGAATCTTGCGCCGGGCGGCCCCAGCACGCGTGCACCGAAGCGCGAAAGAGTCCGCCGCCACGCGCGAAACGCCCGCATCGGGATGTAGGTCACACCGTCAGAGGCGAGGATCCGCGCATTCAGGCCGAGCTCGGTTTGGATATAGGTCGTCGCCGTTTTGTGTGCGCCGAGATGCAGATGGATCGTCGTGGGATCCTGGTCGACCGAACGCATGCCCATGGGTGCCGTCAGGGCGAGTTTGCGCCAAAACGCGGCGGCAAGCGGTTACATGTATTCCGCAATGCGGGTCTCCAATTTGCCGATGGCGCGATCGACGCGCTCGATAAGTTCGGGGGCCATCATGCGGCGCCAGGAATCGTCCTCCTTCAATTCGCCGTTGCCGGAGAACCGCATCGCATTGCCGGCGAGGTTATGATGGGGGAGGCGGGCCCAATCGAGCTGACAGTCCTCGAATTCCAGGCCGAGCGGGTTGAGGATTTTCGACAGCGTGCGAGACGGATCGGCGGCAATGTCTTCATAACGCACCGTGACGAAGGAGCGGCCCTGAAGTGCGTCGAGGATCGCTTCGTTGGCGTGCAAATTGTCGATCAGAGCCCGATCCGGATTGCCGTACTTCTTGACCATCGAATTGATCTGGCCATGCGGCTGCCGGTATAGGAATACCGGATAAACTTTGTGTGTATCGGCGGCAATGAGCCTCTGGAGCCGCGGTGCCGACTTGCTCGAGTCGACGACGAATGTCTTTCCGGTCGCCTCCAGGACGGCGGAGTAAAGCAAACCATTGTCGCGGCGAAAGCGGCGCCGGCCCATCGCGGTGACTGAGAGATCGCGGAGGCTCGAGCCCTGCTTGCGCAACGCCGCTTCGACCTTCTGCCAATGAGGGCACCGCCAGATACACGCGGCGCCGCATGTGCATTGCTGTTTTCTGTCGAGCGGCCCGTCGAATGGCGCGTCCGCATACCGTTTCAGCTTGCTGACTTCTCCGAGACCTTCGATCTCGCTATGCGAGCCGAGGAGCAAATCGAGCAAGGTCGAACCGCTATGCGGCAGGCTCGCGATATAAATGATTCCGGGGGGCGCTGAAGACATCGGAGGGATCGCCGGGGATTTTCAGGATTGATCCGGGCTCGCATGTTAGTCGAGGCGCCATCACGGGGCTAGTTAATGTCAATTCGGCGGCTAAGGGTCTATGCGCGACAATCCGCGGCTTTTGCGTTATCTGCGGTCAGGGCCTACGCCCAAGACGGACGTTAAGAAAGAGCGCGATGTCCCTGCGCGAGTCCACTCATCCGCTGATAACGCAATTCCTCGGCCCGTTGCGTGCACTTCGCGGCCGTATGGTTAAACGTGCGCTTGCGCGCGCAATGTCGTCGCCTGACGCGCCACGAGCGCCGTCTCGCGCGAGCGCCGCGCCGCTTCACATCGCCTATCTCGCCAACTCGCCGGTCCCAACCAAAGCCGCCAATTGCGTTCACGTAATGAAAATGTGCGGCGCCCTTCAGAGCGGAGGGTATCGCACGACCCTGCTGGCAGAGAAGTCCGGTCAGCCCTTCGACAAAGCAGAGCTGTTCGACGATTTCGGCGTGGTGCCGTTCGACATTTGCTTGTTCGATCGCTCGCGCGGATCTCTGGGCATGGAAGTCGAACGAATCGCAAAGGGCTTGAACAAGGGCGCGACGCATTTCTTCGGACGATCGCTGCTTGGCAGCTACGCGGCGTCTCTCGCCGGCGCGCCTGTTCTGTTGGAACGTCATCTTCCCTTGAAGAGGAGCGAATATGCGGCCGCCGCCGATCTGTTCTCACGACCGTCGTTCTTAGGGCTCGTGGTCATCAGCCACGCCCTCAAGCGCTGGTTTGAGGATCGCTTTGCCAGCCTTGCCGGCCGCATCCATGTCCTAGCCGATGCCGCCGACCCCCCGGTCGAAGGCGGAGACGCGTTCTCCTTCGCGCCGGTTGAAGGCACGTCGTTTCGCGCCGGATACGCGGGCCATCTTTATCCCGGGAAAGGAGCCGAGATCATCGCGGGCTTGGCGCGATCGATGCCGAACGTGAGCTTTCACATTCTCGGCGGCAATGACGCCGACCTTGCGCACTGGCGGAGCAAGACCGCTGAACTGAAGAATATCGTCTTCTACGGTTACAGGGCGCCGCGCGCGGTAAGTGCGTTCCTGCGTGGTCCTGACGTGATGCTTGCGCCCTATCAGCGGCAAGTCAGGGTTCACGGCGGTGGAGAGGTCTCGTCTTGGATGTCACCGCTTAAGATCTTCGAGTACATGGCGCACGCAAAACCGATCATAAGCTCCGATCTGCCTGTCCTGCGTGAAGTTCTGACCGACGAGCTGAACGCGCTTCTGTGCGACCCCGAGGATACCGAATCCTGGGTTAATGCCATCGGGCGCCTGAGAAAGGATCAAGACCTTCGGGCGCGCTTGGCCGAACGCGCCCGGCAGGATTTCGACACCAAACATAGCTGGTCTAAACGGGCCGACACGATCGTCGCACTTCTATCGGCCGCTCCGTAAGCGAGACGCCGTCTTATGATGTTGCCAAGAATTGACCCAAGCGCTCGACGATTGCCCGTTCGGTACGGGCGATAGATTCATGGGTCGCGCCCCCGATAAAGGGCGTGATGATCACGTTGTAGCCCTCTCTGGCGCAAGCGAGCAGCGGACTCCCTTTGAGTTCGCCTTGCGCCTCCCCGGACAGAACGTCCACGGCGACCCCTTTTAGGTGACCGCTGGACACACCACGCGCCAGGGCCTGTTCGTCAACGACCGAGCCGTGCGCGGTATTGATCACCATCGCGCCCGGCCTCATCCGAGCCACCGCCGCGTCGTCGATGAGATGCCGGTTTTCGGGACCTTCGGAGACATGCAAGGTCACTATGTCGGCCCGTTGCAGCAGGTCGTCGAGGCCCACGGGATTTGCCGGCGCCCGGATTTTGTCCGGTGCGATATCGCATGCCAGAATCTCCATGCCGAACGCACCGCCAAAGCGCGCCATCATTGCACCGATGCGGCCATAGCCGACGATACCGAGCCGCTTGCCTGCAAGTTGACTGCCGCAGAAACGGTGCCGATCCCAGCCGCCGGTCTCCACGTGACGAGCGGCCCAAGGTGTGCGGCGGGCAAGCGCGAGAATGAGGCCGAAGCAATGTTCAGCCGTGGTGGAAATATCGACGGTCGCCCCCGGACAATCCTGAAGACTGATCACGCGGATTTTGGCCCGGCCCGCGGCATCGATGTCGATATGATCCGGGCTCGCGGTCAGGATAAAGCGAAGCTTTGGCGCCTGGTCGATCAGCGACGCACCGACATGGCGGCCAAGCCGAGCCATGAGGACGTCGGCGTTTGCAAGTTTTTGAACGAGGGTGTGATCGTCGAACGGCCCATAGACCACCGTCCCCAGCGCTTCAAGCTGCTGCTTGACCTCATCGGCCAAATTTTGGGGCTCGGTTACGACTATCTTCATGGATCGGCCAAGCCGCTTTCAATCAGCACTTTTGCGATGAGGAGATCGCCCGGCGTGTCGATATTGATCGAGCGCTCCCACGGCATCTCGTAGATAACCGGATTATCGGCACAGAGTTTTCCGGTCGAGTGGAAATAGCTGGTCCGAACAAAATAGATTGCGCCATTGAGCTGGTAAATTGGCTCGAAATCCTGCCGCTGCGACGGCTTCTCGGTGCCCGCAAGGTACCGCGTGCCGCGCCCTTTCTCGCCCACACGATACATCAATTGCGGATGCCGAATGCCCTCCGCGCGGCAGGCGCTGATCAAGGAGTCCGCGCCCGAGTTCTCGAACAACTCGAAAGCGGCATCGATGTCCCCGGCCTGCCGCAGTGGCGTCGTCGGCTGGGCAATCATGATGACATCTGGGACCTGATGACCCGACCGGTCCCACTCTATGAGTGCGTGCGTGACCGCTTCGGCGGTGGTCGAGTCGTCTTGCGCCAAAGCTGCGGGCCGCTCGACGATGACCACCCCCGTCCTGTCGCAGTAAAGGCTGAGGATATCGGGATCGTCGCTTGAGATCAGGATCGAGGTCACGGCCTGGGACGCCTCCAGCGCTGCCACCGTGTACTCGATGAGCGGTACACCGCCGATCAGCGCCCTGTTCTTTCCTGGAACGCCTTTCGATCCCATTCGGGCCGGAACGATTGCGAGAAGCGTCGTCATCGCGAGTTGAGATAGTTGAGTGTCTTGTCGAGCCGTAAGGGAGCCGTCGACAGAATGTCGGCAATGCGCTGCCCGGCGCGGCCATCGCCGAAGATGTGCGAGCCGTCATAGCGGCCATTGGCGAGTTGCCGCTCGATTGCGCTTTCGATGGCATCGGCCTCATGCGGCGCGTCGATCACATTGTCGGCGCGCTCGCGGTCACGCTGACGGCTGCCGATATTGACGCAGGGCGTGCCGAGAAAGGCGCCTTCGCGCAAACCGGAAGACGAGTTTCCGACCAGGCAAGCGGCGTTGTTGATGAGGCGAGCGTAATCCTCGACGGCGAAATTGCGTATCAGCGCCAGATAATCGGGATGTCGTGTCTCGCGGAAAACGCGCAAGCCCTTGGCGACGTCGTCCGAGCCCGCATCGGCATTCGGCCAAAGCCAAACGACTTGCATGCCCTTTCGCCCGATTCGATCGACCGCTTCGATCGTTTCGTTGATCTGATCGAGGCCGTCGCCATATTCGGTCGTCACCGGGTGCTGCAACACGACCATGTAGTCTTTGGCCGGATCGATCCGCGCGCCGACGCCCCCGTAGCGCTGGAATAGGTCTTGGGGAAGGGACAGGTCGATATCGACGAGAAGGTCGATCGACGGACAGCCGGTGAGATGGACAGTCTCGGGCTGCTCGCCCATTCGGATCAGGAAATCGCGCGCCCGCTCCGTCGCCGGAAAATGAATGTGTGAGAGCTTGGTGATGGCATGGCGCACGTTCTCGTCGATCGAGCCGGTCACTTCGCCCCCTTGGGTGTGGGCAACCGGAATGTTCATGTAGCTCGCGGCGACTGCCGTCGCGATGGTCTCGAAGCGGTCCGCCACGGTTAGAACGACATCGGGATTCAAAGACTGAAAATGCGTCGCAAGCTCAATCGTGCCAAGGCCTACCGACTTGGCCATGGTGGCAGGCGTTTCCCCTTCGACGATGGAATGAACGACGGCATCGGGGTTAAAGCCGTCTTGTTTCATGACGTCGATCGCTGAGCCGAACCGGTAAAGCAGCGCCGAGGCGCCGACGATCAGCTGAAGTTGCAGGTCTTCATGATTGCGCGCCGCACGCAAGAAGCTCTTGATGCGCCCGTAATTCGCCCGACTGTTCACGACAACGCAGACCTTGCGCCGGCTCAACCGAGACCTCCAATATTCATGATCTGGCGGACAACGCCGAGCGATCCGTTAACCAAAGCCACTCAAGATTATACCGCCGGTCTAAGCGCTTTGGTCCTCAATGTCGCTCCAGCGAAGAATATGATCGGGAGAGACGTCGCGTGCCAGGCGCCGCCCGGTAATTTGGTCGAGCGCTTCCGGCGGGATTCCGCCGCCAGGCTTCTTCGGCACCAGCATCGCCTCCGTCAAAACGGTTCCGGCCCGAAGATGCGAGGCTGGAGCGAGGCTTCGTCCAAATATTGCGCGGGTCGCCTGAAGCCGTTCGGCCATCGAATCCTTGTCCACGGGGTGTGCATTCATCGTTGCGACGGCGTCGCGCATAGCGCACAGCATGCGCAACTCCTCGAAGGTCAGAGACGAGCCGACGTCGGGACCGAACATCTTGCGGTGGAGGACGACATGAACCTCGACGATGTCCGCGCCGCGCGCCACCGCCGCGAGACCCGGGAAGACGCTGCCGCTATGATCCGATAATCCGACCGGACAATGATAGTGCGCCCTGAGCTCGTCGATGACATTAAGGCCGACCTGCTCGAGCGGCGAGGGATAGGCGCTGGTGCATTGCAGAAGCGCATAAGGTACGCCGCCCGACCGGAATAGCGTCACCGCCTGATCGATCTCGGCTCGGCTCGCCATGCCGGTGCTGAACAGGATCGGCAGCCCGGTGGCCGCTATTGCCTCCCAAAGATTCGTTGCGCCGAACTCGCCCGACCCAATCTTCCAGGCGGGAACGCCGATCTCTTTCAACACGTCGATAGCGGCCAGAGAAAACGCCGAGCTCAAGAAGATGAGACCTCTTTCTTTGGCGTGAGATGCCAGCGCCTGCCATTGCGCGAGCGAAAACTCCATGCGCCGCCAATAATCGAATCGGGTGCGATCTTGGCCCGAAAGCTGAACGCGGAAGGGCTCATCGAGTGTCGATTCCTCGGCGGCAAGATGGGTCTGAAACTTCACCGCGTCAGCGCCGGCGTCCGCGGCCGCATCGATGAAGGCATGCGCCATGCCGAACGAGCCGTCATGGGCTTGCGCAACTTCGGCAATGATGAAGGCGGGACTGCTTGCGCCAACGTTCCGGCCGGCGATGTCGAAGCCTGTCCCGCTCGCGGCCGTTGCGGTTATCGATGCGGGATGCTCCATGCCTAATGCAGACTCCACAGCCGGTCGCCGAGCCGCGTGATCTCCGGCACACGAGACAATATGCCGGCCTCGGTCCAAAGTTCCAGCGGCGCCCGGATTTCATCGTCGCGAAGGGCAGGAAACTTCTGTTTCTTGCGGCTCATGTGCGATGGATTTGAGAGACGGGCGTGCAAGCTGCGCAGCGGCGCCGCCCATCGGCTCATCGCCGATTGCTGTGTACCGATTTCGGCCATGTCTGCCGTGGGCGCATCGAGCCGGTCGAGTTCGCCCAAAATTCTGTCCGCCGCGAGCGGGGGATCGACATTGGCGAGATAAGAGCGAAGTGCCGCGCGTTGCGGTGCGAGCGCCTTGTGGAGATCGGTCCGCGCCAGAGGGCTCAATCGGGCAAGACCGGCGATCAACTCGTCGGCGCTCGAGATCCACTGGCTCACGTGGTCGGTCTGATTGACAAACTCACTTTCCGGTTCCGCGACATAAGAGAACACCGGCCGATCGAGCAGCAGCGCCTCGACACCGGTGGTGCAACCAGGGTGGAGCACGGCATCGGCGGCGAGGATCCACTCAATGGCGCTCCCCTCATACCGGACCTCGATATTGGTGCCCTCCGCCCAGTCCCGCCACACATCGTGGTTTTCCACCGGATGCGGCCTCACCACGATCTTTTCGACGGCGCCGGATTCGTTCAGCTCTGCAAGCAAGGCTTGCAGGCCATGCATTTGACGGGTCTTGAATTCGATATGGCGGCGAATGAAATCCGCGTCCTGACCCTCGTTTAGGATTCCGCGCGCGACCAGTCTGTCGGCGGCGTTCTCGCCGGCACGTTGCGGATTGGCCCGGCCGAAGGCCGTGTTGACCAGAAGGAAGGGGCCGAGTTTTCGCCGTATGGCGGCCGCCTTGTCCTCATACACGCAGCGAAGCTGCGGGGCCAGAACATCGAAGCGGGGATTTCCCGTGACGGCAATCTTGCCATGCGATTCCGGAAAATAGGTCCGGAGGTCGGATGCGTTTCGCTCGCCGGGAAGCAAGAGGCGATCCGTCCAATGAAACGCGTCGGTCCCCATCTTGCGGGCGCAATAGTCGCGGCCGTCGGGATAGAAAATCCCCTCCTCACACAGATTGACGATGCCGTTGCCGGCTTTGTGAATCTCCTCCAGGCGCGATGCCTTCTTGTTTGGGATACTGATCTCGACGTAGATGCCCGGCGGATGCTCACGCATGAAGCGCCGCGTCATGCCCTTGTCCCCCATTACCACGATCCAATCGCGCTCGACGGCGCGGGCGGCGAGAAAGCTCTTGCCCAAAAGCTCGCGCGCCTGGGTCTCGATCGGAAGATAGAGAAGCCGCCTTCGGTGATTTTCGACCATGTTAGCGAGGCGCTAAGATGCGCCTCTCCTTAAGTCCCGGCCGCTTTCTTACCACGTCTAAGCGGCCCTGACGGCGCCGCTCTTTTCGACCTTCAAGGTGCCGTCAGAGGCGCGCATCACAGTCTCAAGCAGCCTGAGTAATGAATAAACCGTGGCGATGGCGGGCATCCGCGTCCCGGTGAACTGCCCCAATTCGAGGATCGATCCGACCAACGCCTCGGTCTCGAGCGGCCGGCCCGCTTCGACGTCCTGAAGCATAGAGGTCTTATGGGCGCCGACCTTCTCCGCACCGTCGAGACGCTTTTCAATGCTATGGCGGAACGTGATGCCGAGTTTTCCGGCCAGGATCTCGGCTTCCTTCATCATGTCGGCGGCAAGCTGCCGCGTCTCGGCAAGCTGGCAGATCTCTTCCATGGTGGCGTGGCTGAGTGCGCTGATCGGATTGAACGTCAGACTACCCATGGCCTTCAGCCAAATCTCCGGACGGATATCGGAAATTACGCGAGTCTTGAGACCGGCCCGATTCAGCATTTCGCTGATACGGCTGGCGCGATCGGTTACGCGGCCGTCGAGCTCGCCGATCGGAAAGCGTTCGCCTTCGATGTGCTCGATCACGCCAGGGGCCGCGATGGATGCCGCCGGATAAGCCACGCTCCCTATGATACGCTCTGCATCGACGGCACGAGCGAGAGTTCCGTTCGGGTCGAGCGTCTTGAGCGTTTTGCCGTCGAATTCACCGCCATGCCGTTGGAAGTACCACCAGGGAATTCCGTTTTGAACCGTCACGACCGTGGTCCGGTTATCAAGCAAGGGCTGGATATGCCGGCTCGCCTCCTCCAAGTTGTAGGATTTGACAGCGAGAACGATGAGGTCCTGCTTTCCGGCGTCGCCAGCGTGGTCGAAGGCGCGGAGCTTGGCACTCAAGACCGCTCCGTCACACCACCGCAGCTCCAATCCATTGGTTCTGATGGCGGCAAGATGAGCGCCCCGGTCGACGACGCTGACATCTTCGCCTGCGCGGGCGAGCTTGACCGCTATCATGCCACCGATCGCACCGGCGCCAATAACGCAGACTCTCATAGTTCTCGCTCCGACGATTTGGTTGGGCCAATTCTAGGTCCGATAACCCGAAGCAAAGGCCCTGGTACCAGGTCGCGGCCGCACCCTCAGGCGCTGCCGTCCGCACCGGTTTGACTTTCACTGTTGCGGCCGACAGTGTCTTACAGCGATAGCAAATAGGCAACTCCCGGTTGACAGGGCTATAAGGAGGATCGGCAAGCGAGGACCGGTCGGTAATGTCGTGGCGTAGGCTCATAGGCAGCGAGGCGGGGGTAGAGTCAGCCCCGGTGGATTTTCTCATCGCCGGCGTGCAGAAGGGTGGAACCTTCAGTCTTTACCGGCTGCTCGAGCGTCACCCGCAGGTCAGTCTGTCGAAGACCAAAGAAGTGCACTTCTTCGACGATGAGGTAAACGTCGATTGGTCGAGCCCGAGCTACAACCGGTACCACCGCAACTTCCCGCACCGCAGCGAAGGCAAGGTTCGCGGCGAGGCAACGCCCATCTATATCTATTGGCCGGGGGCGCTCGAGCGCATTCGCGCCTACAATCCTAACATCAAGCTCGTTCTACTTCTTCGCGATCCAATCGAGCGCGCCTACTCCGCTTGGTGCCATCAAAGACGAAAAGGGCGAGAGACCTTGTCCTTCTCGGCGGCGATTCGCGAGGGCCGCGAGCGGGTGACCGATACCAAAGGGTTTGGTAACCGGCATTTCTCCTATGTCGAACGCGGCTTCTACGAAGCTCAATTGCGGCATGCGCTCGATCTGTTACCGGCCGCGAACGTCTTACTGCTCGACAGCCGAAAATTGAGTCGGGACCCGGGATCGCTCGTGGTGCAGGCCGCGCGCTTTCTTGGTCTCGACGCGCCGAATGGATCAGTCGAACCCATTCATGCCAATCGGCGTGCAGCGCTTGAAGGATCGGATTCGGCCGAAGCCGATGACGTGGCGCTTCTCGCCGACCTCTTCGCCGGCGACGTTGCCGCGCTTGCGAAACGCGTCGACTTCTCGCTTGAACATTGGCCCGTGTCCCGCCTGGCGAAAGGTGCGGCCTCGGCCGGTGAGGTGGCGTTGCGATTGGTCAAACCGGGAATATAGGGTCCGAGGCCGGCGTGCATGTGCGGACTAGTCGGAATTTGGCGGCACGACGGCGGGGAAGCAGACCGCCAATCGATCGAGGCGATGCTCGCGCCAATTGTCCATCGCGGTCCCGACGGGAAGGGGGTATGGCAGAACGGTCGGGTCGCCTTCGGCCATGTGAGGCTGGCGATCATCGACCCGACCGAAGCCTCGGCCCAGCCCATGTTGACTGAAGATGGCACGGGCGTGCTGGCCTACAACGGCGAAGTCTACAACTACCGCGAACTCCGTACCGAGCTCGAGCGTGCGGGCGTAAGATTCCAGACAAGTGGCGAGGTCGAGGTCGTTCTGCTCGCGCTGCACCATTGGGGTGTGGAGGAGAGCGTGAAGCGGTTCGATGGCATGTTTGCGTTTGCCTATTTCGACGGCCGCGACCAGACATTATGGCTCGGGCGCGACCGGGTCGGGATCAAGCCTCTTCTCGTCGCCGACACCGGGAAGGAGCTGTTGTTCGGATCGGAAGCCAAAGCCCTTCTCGCGCACCCGCGAATGACGCCGCGTGCGGATCGTCACGCCGTGGCAGAGTGGATATTTACCGCCGGGCTCGGTCCCCATGAAAGCCTGTTCGAAGGAATCGACACTGTCGAAGCCGGTTCGATATGGAGGATCAACGAGCAAGGGATCGATAGACACCGCTATTTCCACATCTTAGACGCACTGGACGTCGATCGCCTGGTCGCAAACGGTGGCAACGATCTAACCAGTTTCGTCGATACCTTTCGCGACCTCATCGGTGAAAGTGTCAAGCTTCACCTAGTCAGCGATGTTCCGCTTGCCGCGGCGTGCAGCGGCGGGGTCGATTCAAGTCTCATTGCGGCCGTAGCCAAGCGCGACATTCCGGAGCTGACCGGTTACGTCGTAGATGCCGCAGGGTCCAGAGGCGAGGGTGCCCAGGCAGAGCGCGTCGGCCGGCATCTCGGCGTTCCGATCAATCGTATCGGGCTTGACCAGACCCGCTTTATCGAACTTTGGCCGGGCAGTGTCTGGCACTCCGATGGACCGCCAACCCATCCCAGCGATCCGGCTCTTCTTGCAATGGCGCGGGAGTGCAAGGCCAACGGCATCACGGTCCTCTTGACCGGGGAAGGGTCCGACGAGCTGTTCGGCGGGTACGAGTATTTTGAACAAACATACAGAACTTGGGTTCGGCGATCCTCCTGGCGTAGATTTTTCCTCAAAGCCAGCGAGCGGGACAGATCACTAAATCGCATTCCATTTTCGACGATGCTCCACCCAAAGCTGCATAATGTCATGGCCATCGCTATGAATGCCGAACGCGAACTGCTTCCGCGTCGGCTTCTCGCCCTTTTGGCGCCGGTCACGCCCAGCCCGGATCGGGCGTTCCTGGCGCATTGCCTTTGGAGCCTTCACCATTACTTGCCGTGGATTCTTCATCGCCACGACCGCATAGGAATGGCGGCCTCGATCGAAATGAGGGTCCCCTTCCTCGAGAACAAAATCTTCGACTTTGCCTTCCACCTGCCGCGGCGGGCAAAGTTTCATCATGGCGGTGGCAAGTGGGTGGTAAAGCAGGTGGCCGCCGAAGCTCTGCCGAGAGATATCGTCTACGCAAGGAAGAAGGGATTTCCGATACCTGGAGGGTTCAGCCGGGGCACTCAGCGGCTTCTTGCCGGTGGTATGCTCGCCGAGTTGATGAAGTGGCCCAGGGACACGGAGCGGGAAATTATCGCGATTATTAACCGTAACAATCAGCTTCGATTTCAGGCCGTCAGCATGGAACTCTGGGCTCGGATCTTTTTCCGCGGGGAGGATGTATCGGTGTTAGCCGATCAGCTTGTGGGTCTTGCTCGGCGGAAGGTGCGGCGCAAGACCAGAAGGAGAACGAGAAGGACCGGTCTCGGTGCCCTAGTGAGGCGCGCCGGCCGCGCACTACAGGGCAGGAGTTGACCCCGGCATTGACTTACAGATCCCAAAAAGAAGTTTCCGTTGAACGGCTCGTCATGAGGCCCGGGACTCTTGCTGATGCGCGGGGCGTCCATTGTCTTACCTAGGCATGTACCGCTCGATGCCAGGCAGCCATCTCAAACGGCTCGTTCGGCTTCTGTTTGTCATGCATTCCTATGCGAAGGAAATTCTTGCCTGCGTTACCTCGTTTCCAATGCGCGACGTCATGTTTGGGCTCAGGCACGGGTTTGCGGCAGACCGCGTCTATCTTTATGGCCGAAAGAACATTCTTTCCGGGACGTATTTATCCGATCTTCAGAGGCAACTGAGCCGCTTCGTCAACCCAAAGCCTGCACGCGAGTTGCTGGAGGACAAGCTGCTGTTCGCGGACCTTGCCCGCCATTACGTCGCGGTTCCGACCAACTACCTTTATGTGAGCAATCATCGGTCCGTCGTGCTGAGTGATGCGTGGGAAAAGATCGCCGGCAGCCAAAATTCCGATAAGCCGGTTCCGCTCGTTGTGAAGCGGGCGCGCGGTGGCGGCGGTACCGATTTCCGTGTGCTCGAACTGCGGCAGGGCACCGTGCAATGGGGCGCGGAAACAATGAGCCTCCCGGATTTCTACCGCCGCTTTGCACAGCGCGATGAATTCCTGCTGTGCGAATTCATCAAGCAGTGCGATTTCTGCCGAAAGATTTACCCCGATACAACCAACACCGTACGGCTGATCTGCATGCGCGACGATGACGGTGAGCCTTTCATCGCGAGAGCGGCTTTGCGCCTGGGGACCAAGAGTTCGGACGGGGTCGACAATTTTGGGCAGGGAGGGCTCGCGGCAGACGTAAATCTGGAGACTGGGGTGCTGGGTGTGGCGGTCGAACACGACGCCGATGCGCCGCACGCACCGAGGAACCATGCGCAGCATCCTGATAGCGGTACGCAGATTCGTGGAGAGGTGCTTCCGGACTGGGCCAAGGCTAAAAACGAATCGCTCAAGCTGATGCGAGAATTACCCTTCATCAACTATGTCGGTTGGGACATCGTCCTAACCGACGCAGGCCCCGTGTTCTTGGAAGGAAACAATTACACAGGCGTGAGATTGGCCCAGATCCACTCAGGCCTATTAAGCGACGGCCGGATTCGCGATTTCTATGCGCGGTACGGCATCTTGCGCCCAAACAAGGCGCGCTGAGTTCGCGCTCTGGTCAGCGGGCGTCTTCGGGATGAGCATCGAGAGACTAAAATCGCAGGCAAAAATCGCTTATCGCAGCGTCGTGGGGCCGCGGCTTTACGAACAGCTCGAGTTCTGGCGGCATCTGGGATATTGGCCGGACCTCGACAATCCGCGCACCTTCAATGAACGCGTCTGCGCGCGGAAATTTCACCCGCCGAGCAAAGCTCCGATGTTCGCCGACAAGATCGCCGTTCGCGAGTTTGTCAGGTCGAGGGTGGGCGACGAAGTCCTGACCCGGCTCTACTATGCCGGAGATCGTCCCGATCGCATCGACTACGCGGCGCTGCCGTCAAGGTTCGTGTTGAAGGGAGCGCATGGCAGTGGACCGGAATTGCGGGCTCTCATTTGGAACAAGTCCGCGCTGTCACGAAAAGCACTTTGCGATTTGGGATGGCGGATGTTGCGGCGGCGCTGCGGTTTGGAAGTTAATGAGCCGTGGTATACCGAAATACCTTCGCGTCTCATGATAGAAGAGATGCTGCTAGAGGACGGGCGAATTCCCCCTGACTACAAGTTCTATGTCTTCGCGGGGCAGGCCCTCTACGTCCAGGTGATCGATGGCCGGCACGGCGAAACGCCGCGCAGCCGCTTCTACGACCGGGACTGGCGTGTTCAGCCCTTCATGCGGGAAGGCTATGGAGAGGCGTTTGATTTCGCGCGCCCGGCCAATCTCAGTGAAATGGCTTCGGTTGCCGAGGCTCTCGGCGCAGGGTCCGAATTTGTCAGGGTCGATCTGTATTCCGTGGGCCCGAGGATCGTCTTTGGCGAGCTGACCCTTGCTCCAGGCGCCGGATGGGTCCCGTTCCGCCCTCCGAGCTACGATAGGATCCTGGGCGGTCACTGGTCTGATGAAAGGCAAATAAAACCATTGAGTTAGCAGCGTGGCAGTTATGACACAGCTGTGCATAAAAGGACCCAGATCCTCCACTCGCGTCTTGAAGTGGCGTCGAGCCCATGCACACTAGATCCAGCCTGCCCGTTCTTAGTCTCGCGTCACGGCAGTATCTACCTTGGCTGAAAGCCTGCTCGTTGGGGGCGGTAGGTTGCTTACGCGACGCGAGCAATTTGTTAGGGGCACGGAAGCGCCTGCCGGTTCGCCGGAGGAAGGCGGCACCGTGCTTCATGTCATTACCGACCTGGACCGGGGCGGAGCGGAAGCCATGCTCGTGCGCCTGGTGGTCGCTGCACAGCAGCGTGGGTCGGTGAATAACGTCGTTGTTTCACTGCTCGATGGCGGACCCCATGTAACTCGTCTGCGAGAGGCGGGTATCGAGGTCCATAGTCTAGGGCTCGACCGGTTTACTCACTTGCCCGGAGCCTTCATCAAGTTGGTGCGGCTCATGCGGCAGGTCCGTCCAGACCTTGTCATGACGTGGCTCTACCATGCCGACCTCATGGGTACGTTTGCCGCCATAATGAGCGGGGTCGGCGTGAGGCGGGTCATTTGGAACGTGCGCTGCTCCAATCTCGACTTTACGCGCTGCGCCTGGACCACACGGCGCATCGTAAGCGTCTTGTCTTGGTTGTCGCCGCTACCGAGGCTGGTTTCGGTCAATTCGAAAGCTGGACGGCGGGCGCATGAGACGCTCGGGTACCGTCCTCAGGGCTGGATGCTGCTCCCGAACGGCCTCGATGTCGAAGAGTACCGGCCTGATGGACGAGACCGTGTCCTGGTGCGGAGCGAGCTTGGGCTTGACGCCACGACCTTCGCGGTCGGGGTGATCGCCCGTGCAGACCCGCAGAAAGATCACGCGACTCTGCTCGAGGCCGCGAAATTGGTCTCGGCGAGATGCCCGCATATTCGATTTGTGCTCGTTGGACGTAACACTGACGGTCTGCCGCGCTTGGATCGGGTGATGGCTCTGGGCGAGCGACCCGATATCCCGCGCCTGCTGCGCGGCATGGATGTCGTTGTGCTCAGTTCTGCCTATGGCGAGGGCACGCCGAACGTGCTCGCCGAGGCTATGGCGACAGGCGTCCCTTGCGTAACGACTGATGTCGGCGATGCGGCGGTTTTAGTGGAAGATTCCGGACTCATCATCTCGCCGCGTAACCCCGAAGAGCTCGCCGGAGCGATTGAGATTCTGGTCTCTGAGGCCGAGCAAGCCAGGTCACTGAGAGGACAGCGGGCGCGCGAGACAATATTGAGATGGCATAGCTTGGAGCACGCAACCACCAAGTATGACGAGCTATGCAATATCGTGCTTCACCCGGAGTTGGCGAAGCGGTCGGCCGAGCACGGCGTGGCAGCCTAAGACCTGGCTCGGCTTTTCTAGCGAGACGTCCAGAAATTGACTTTCGACGGTGCCGGCGTCACGGCGGCTGTTCGCTGTAGCACAGCCCTTTTTGAGTGGTCCCTATACTGATTTGCGGCGTCACGCGTTTTTGTTACGCTAGTTGCGTGGAGCGTCATAGGGAATGACTGAGACTTTGGCGAACAGCACGGGATCCGGTGACGACAATCCGAGCGGCGTCTCGAGAGCCAGCGGCATCGGTTGTTTGGTTCAGGCGCTGGCTGCGCGAGGGATTCCCTATCGTTATTTGCGGCCTGACGAGATCACACGGACCTCGTTGGCAAAAAGGGCTATCGCCGAATTTCAGGTCAATGGGGCGACGTATTATTTCGGCGGCGGGTGCCTGCACATCGCCGATCCTCGTGGGGTCCTCGTCCCGGGGGGCTGGGGAGTAGACGGCCCAACCGCAGGAATCGCCAGAAAGAAGGATCTCGTAAAAACGTTCGTGCGAAAGCATGGCATCAGCGTTCCAGAAGGCACGATTTTCTTCCGTGACGCTCAACGCGAAGCAGAAACATACTTTGCAGAGTTATTGCGGTCCAAGGAACACGGGATTTGTGTCAAGCCAGGCCGTGGCATGTGGGGCCACATGGTCCATGTAGGCATTCGTGACAAGGATTCTTTTCGCGCGGCTTTTGCGGAAGTCGGCCAGCGCTATAGGCGAATCCTGGTTGAGGAGACGGTTCCCGGGCCGGTCTACCGATTCACTTGCGTTAGCGGCCGCGTCATTGCGGCAGAGCTTTCACGCCCGGCCAACGTCGAGGGCGACGGCATCCACACGATAGCCGAACTCGTTGAACTCAAGAATGCACAGCGCCGTGGTCATCCGACGCATTCCAGCCCGCTCCAGCTTGAACAGCCCGAACGCGAGTTTCTTGAACAGGCTGGCCTCCAGACCGATCACGTTCCAGAGCCGGGAAAGCTGGTGTTTTTGAATAACCTGTCAAACTTCCATCAAGGCGGCGAAGCCATTGCCGTTATGAGCGAGGTGCATCGGTCCTATGTCGAGGTGGTCGAGCGAGCGCTGAGTTTCCTCCCGGACCTGGTGATTTGTGGGGTGGATATCACCATCCCCGATGCCACAAAGCCGGCGACGGCTGACAGCTATCATATCCTCGACCTCAATTGCTGCCCTGGGTTCTCCACCGCTCATTATCCCTGGCATGGGCAGCCCCAAGATGTGGCAGGGGCCATCCTCGACTACCTTGAGACGACCCGCCGAGTCGGCAAGCCGGGGTCTGCGAAACCCTTTTCCAAGGGCAGCGGCGGCGACTGCATGATCGAGGCTTTGACGGCGCGAGGCATCGCGCACCGGTATTTGTCGCCGGAGGAGGTGACCAATCCTCTCCTGACGGGGAGGACGATCCTCACCTTCGAAATCGGCGGCGTACCCTATTATTTCGATGGTGGATCTTTGCGGGTTTCCGATCCGCACGGGGTTAGGGTCCCGGGACCGTTGATTGACGGCCGGACGGCGCTGTTCGTGAAACGGAAAGATCTGGTGAAGTCGTTCCTCCGGCGACATGGGGTCAGCGCTCCTCGCGGCGCCGCGTTCCCCCGTGACGCCGAGAATGAAGCGGAATCGTACTTCACGGCCTTGTGCGGGTCGGTACCAGTCGGCGTCTGCGTCAAGCCCATCCGTGGCAAGAAGGGTCAGCAGGTCCATGTCGGCCTGAGCGACCTGGCATCGTTCCGCACAGCATTTGCCGACGTTGGCGAGAACCATGAGCATGTTTTGATCGAAGAGACGGTCTCGGGCCAAGTTTACCGGTTCACCTGTCTCGACGGGCGTGTCATTTCGATCGAATGCGGACGCCCTGCCAATGTCGAAGGAGACGGCATCCACACTATCGAGGAACTGATCGCGCTCAAGAATGTCGAGCGTCGGCTCAATCCAGGCCATGCTGGAACTCTCCTGCGGCTTAGAAGGCGGGAATACGACTTTCTCCGCCGGGCCGGATTTGATCCGGACGATATCCCGGAGGCGGGCGAAATGGTGCAGCTTACCGACGTGTCCAATATGCATCAGGGCGGCGAATTCATTGAAGTTAGTGATGCGATGCACCAATCTTACGTCGACGTGATCGAACGGGCCGTCAAGCTTGTACCTGGCCTCGTTCTGTGCGGTGCCGATGTCGTGATCGAGAATGCCAACGTGCCAGCTACAACAGACAATTATCATGTGTTGGAAATAAATTGCGGGCCGGGCTTCTCGACCAATCATTTCCCTTGGCGGGGACAGCCCAAGGACGTAGCCGGAGCCATTGTAGATTTTCTTATCAATGCACGGCGCGCGGGCTGAACAGGTCCGGCTAACGAGGCCGACCGTATGCAGGTGACTGTCTTACATGTGATTCCAGATCTCAGTTCCCGGCGCGTGGCGCCGTTGCTCGCACGCATGGTGTCAGCTGACCGAGGACCTCACGCCGCTCGGCACATTGTCGTTTCTTTTGCAGAAGGCGCCCCGTCCCGAGACGCTCTCCAGGAGTCCGGCGTCAAGGTGCATTGCGTTGGACGGGCAACACTATTGCACACGCCGGCTGTGTTGGTTCGTTTGATGCTCCTCATGCGACGGACTCAGCCTGATGTCGTGATGACATGGCTATATCGCGCGCACGTTCTGGGGATGCTTGCCGCTATCACCAGCGGTCGGGGCGCGAGCCGGGTGGTATGGAACGTCTCGGGTTCGAGTACGAACTCGCCCACTCTTACCCTCAAGTCACGCTTGAAGCTCGTGCCGCTTGCGGTCCTTTCGCCCCTTCCGTGGGGGATTGCCGCCGGCTCTCGCTCTGAGTGGCAGGCACATAAGTCTCTTGGACTTCGTCCCCGCCGTTGGTGCCGGCTGCACAACAGTGCGCGCGAGTCTGCAACCGAGAAGGTGCTGAACTCATACCGGCAATTGTGGCGATTTGCCTCCGGTATCGAGGCGCTTCCAGCGCGGCGCGGTATCTTTCGGCGTCGAATACGCCCGCGGCTACGGTACTGGTCGGGCCAGCTTCGCCGCCGGTTGCTGGTGCGGACTACCTTTGTCGGTGTCACTGGCAGCTGCGGTAAGACGACGACCGTGAGTTTGGCTGCAGACCTGCTGGCGACCGACGGATCCTGCTATTGCCGCGAATACCAGAATACTCCAGGCATCTCTGCGACAACTGTTCTATCGGCTCCTGCTTGGAGCAAATATTGCATTCAAGAAATATCTGGAGACTTTCCCGGCGCGATCACCGCACATGTCGGCGTTCTTAAACCCCATATCGGAATTGTCACGACGGTTGGCACCGATCATTACACGACATTCCGCAGTCTGGAGGCAATTGCAGAAGAAAAGGGACAACTGGTCGAAGCGTTGCCGAAGCGCGGCACGGCTATTCTCAACGCCGACGACCCCAATGTACGAGCCATGGCGGCTCGAACCCGTGCGCGGGTGCTTCTATTTGGACTCTCCCCCGATGCCGACATACGGGCGACGGAGGTCTCGAGCGTATGGCCCGACCGCCTGTCGCTGACCGTCATCCGTGGTCAAGAGCGCGTGCACATCCAGACCAAGCTTGTCGGCGAGTACTGGACAACATCCATTCTCGCCGCGATGGCCTGCGCTATTGCCTGCGGCATCGACCTCGAAACATGCGCAAGGATCATCGAAACGTTTGAGCCGACCACCGGCCGCAATTCAATTCACGGCGAGCCTGGCGGCCCGGTCTTTATACTCGACAACGCAAAGGCACCGTTTTGGACAATCCCAGCCAGTCTGGCCTTCCTCGCTCAAGCCAACGCCCCTCGGAAAACCGCGGTGTTCGGCACCATATCGGACATGCCCGGCAGGGGTCACAAGAAGTATCGCCAGGTCGCACGCAAAGCATTGGAGGTTGCAGACCGGGTCATCTTCGTGGGGCCGCAGGCCGATGCCGTCGACAAGATGTTGCGTCAAAAAGGCCTGCAAGAGAGGTTGTCATCCTTTCAGACGAGCTACCAAGCGAGCGCGTTCCTGTCCGAGAATCCCCTGGCGGACGAGCTCATCTACATCAAAGCTTCATTGACCGACCACCTAGAACGAATAATGCTGTCACAGCTCGACCGCGTGGTCTGCTGGCGCGAGCGATGTCGAATAGGAGTAGCGTGCCCAAGGTGCAGCGACTATGGCAAGCCGCATCCCCCGCCTTTCGGTCTCGTCGTCGGCGACTCAATCCGTCCCATTGGAGGCTAAAGTATCCGCGGCTAAGAAACCGATGGGCGCACCTTCAGAAAGACAATCGCCCATAGCTGCCCCCTCGCTGCGAACGTGATCGGCGTTGGCCGGTTTACTGACGTGCGCTGGCCTTATGGCCCGAAGCGTTCCGCTGTCTTTGCCTGCCCACGCGTTTGGCCGGCCGATTTTTATGAGGGGCACAAGAAACCTGCTGCATCTCACGCAGGGCCCATGTCTTCCGCAGTCTTGCTCCCAGCAATTCATGCGATGCGGAAAGTCGAGGAAAATTCTGTCTAAGTGCAGATTCTGTGCGCTCTTTCCACGAGACGGCAAGCGCGGTAGACATCCCGGTATTTCGGGTTGGTGTTGCCGGCGTCGCTAATTTGGCCGACGACGATCCGCTTCCGGGGTGGCCTTAAATCGGGCGATCATATTGATGGGAAGATAGAAGCTGTAATAGGGGCCTTTGTGCGTATCGAGGATAAAGAGGGGTCCGTCTTCGACCTGATGGACCGAGCACCTGCCAAACACCGGCTTGAAACTGGCGATGCGTTCCTGAATGAGAGACACAGGCACGCCAAGTTGATGGGCGCAGCAGAATGCGGCCGCCACTGCGACCAAGTTATGGCTACCGGTAAGACCGGTGACGATGTCGTACATATCTCCGCGATGGCGAATTGAGAATGCGAGTTCCGTAGGTGCCTCGCCCCGGACATTCGTAACAAGGTAGTCGCCCCCCGACTCGCCGAAGGTCACAACGCGCGCCCTCGTTCGCGACGCCATCGAAGCGACGCGAGCATCATCGTGGTTCAGGATGGCAAGGCCATCATCGGGCAAGGCCTCAATAAGAGTGCCCTTCTCCTGCGCGACGGCATCGTAGGTGCGGAACTGGCTGTAATGTTCCAGGCCTACCAGCGTGACGATGCCGATTGAAGGCTTCAGCAGATCGACCTTTGGCTTGAGGCTTCCGGGACCGCCGGCTGCGATCTCACAGACGACATACTCGTCATCTGGCCCGAGCCGTGTCAGAGTTCTAACCGAGGCGTCGAAAGTGTTGTTGTACATCTGGACCCGAACACAGGCGACGCCAGATAGAATATGAGACAGTAATCCTGTTGTGGATGTCTTCAGGCTACTTCCAGTGATCGCGATGAAGGTGGCATGACTCTGCCGTCGGCATGCGCTAGCTCGCCGGCGGCTTAGATATGATTGAATGGGACCGGCAGCTTCGTAGACCTTGCCCCTGAGTGTGTGGAGCATGTCAACGGCGTTCCCGCCAAGTTGGGCCGGGAAAAACGCTTCCATCCCGCTGACTTAGTGCCCTCGAGTTGGGCCAATCGGCTCGGAGTTCTTGCGTGTGGCGCCCATACATCATGTATAAATATCGCATGAAGTGTGTTCCTCCGCCAGATTGTGCCGCCCTCGATGAGGGAAAGCGTGTGCGGTGCGGGGACGCTACAGCGCGGCGTGGGCGTTCAAGAGTGTACGCCGGACGATCCCTGCTGCATATGGAACCCAAAGCGGACTATGCGAAATTCTAGCCAGTGAGTGCGGCTTGCATGTCGAGTAGCGATATCTTCTTGTTGCTGGAATCCGATCCGTTCGGCACTGGGGCCCTATTTTTTCAACGGGCTCGTGATCTCGGGTTACGCCCTATTCTTCTCTATGCCGAACCAGAGTCACGCCGGCTTTTGAAAGACTTTGAAAGCGTAAGGCTCATCGCGGTGACGGATGAAACCGTCTTAGACGTGATAGATCGGCTGGGACGCGATCATGTGTGTGGCGTATGGTCGGTGCGCGACAGGTATGTTGGACTTGCCGCGCGTATGTCCGCGGCGATTGGGCGACAAGGCATCGATCCAGAAGTCATCGCCGTTTGTCATGACAAGTTTACCACGCGCGAAGCGCTGGCTGAGGCCGGCCTGAACAGCGTTCCGTTCAAGCTTGCGGAATCAGCCGGTGACGCTGAAAAGGCGGCTCGGGCCCTGGGCGGGCGCGTGATCGTGAAACCCCGAATGTCGACCGGAAGCAGCGGCGTTCGGCTGTGCAGCAGCCCAGAAGACGCTCGCAGCCATTTTGATGCGCTATCCGAGCGCATGCCCAATGTGCGGCGCTTAGGTGCCCTGATCGAGGCCTTTGTCGAGGGGGGGCAATTCTCCGTTCAGTTTTTCGATGGCCAGCCAATTGGTGTAACGCACCAGAAGGTCGGAACGCCGCCCGCATTCATTACGGTGGGGTTGGACTTTCCATGGTCGGATGATGAGCGCATGCGCGACCAGATCGTGGAGTGCGCCCAACAAGCGATGGAGGCGGTCGGCCACCGAAGAGGGCCGGGCTGCGTCGATATCCGATGTGACCATCAAGGCCCCCATGTCATCGAGATTAACCCTAGATTGCCGAGCGAGATGATCTCGGAGAATATCCGGTTGGCCACCGGCCTCGACGTTATCGATGCCTCCATTCGTTTCGCTTGTGGGATGCCTTATGACCTCACGTTGACGCAGAATCGGGCCAGCGCAACGCGATGGCTACTCCGCTCCACGCAGCTGGTGGGCGACCTGGCGGGTAAGGACGAGGTGGCGGGTCTCGCCGGGATAGCTCATGTCCGTCTCTTTCCGCAGTGGTTTAGGGGAGGGCCGGTGAATAGCTACAAGGACCGTCTCGCCTTTGTGATCGCCGAGGCAGACTCGACGGCCAAGGCCGGCGCGATCGCCGATCAGGCCCTGAGCAGGCTGCAAGTCAAGCCGGTCGGCCCAGTCGAGAGGTGGTCACAGGCGACATCAAATGTGATTGCTGGGGCGACGCGCAGGGTTACAAAATGTCTTAAGCGGAAGCCGTCGTCAGAAGCTACGGAAGACTCGATTTTCAGCCACTCGATAAGTCTTGGTGAGGCGGCGTTCGAGACCCTGCAGTCTGAGTGGCAGGATCTGTTTGAGCGAGCGAAAGTGCGGACACCCTTCTTGCGTTACTCCTGGGTGTCGCTTTGCTGGAAACGTCAGCGCAATTTCCTCAGCCGAAGCCCGTGCATGTTCGTTGTTCGCAAGAACGATCAGCCGGTCTTGATGGCCCCCTTCCTCCTGCGGCCAAAAAGCGGATCGTGGCAGCTTTCATTCCTGGATTCATTTACGGGTCAGTTTAATGATCTGCTGGTTGAGGATTCGGTCGAGGCGCCGGACTATGTCGACTATTTTTGGAACGTTCTTGCCGGCACCAAGAACATTGATTGTTTTGTTGTAAAGCGGGTTCGCGAGGATTCGCTGCTGTTCCGGCACCTCACGAAGACGCGTAAAGCGTCAAAGGCCACGTATTACCCTGCGCCGCATATCGATCTTGTGACGTTTGCCGGTTGGGAGGATTATTGGGAGAGTCTGCCCGCTAAATTTCGCCAAAGCTACAAGGAGACGCTGGACGACTTGGAACGGCGGGGCGCGGTTGAGTTCCGGTTCTCGGATGTCAAAACCTGTGAGCGCGACATGAATTGGTTTTTTGCTGAACAGCGCCGCCGGGATGAGAAACGGGACGTGTCTTCCGTGTGGCTGCGAGGACCCAGCACAGAGGAACTTTATGCGGCGGCAGCCAGGGAAGGAATCGCTTCGGGCCGGACTTGGCTCACCGTCCTGTCGGTGGCTGGCCAAACGATCGCAGTGTCACTGAGCTTGAGGGAGGGATTGGCTCTGTACCTATGGAAAAGCATCTGCGATCCCGCTTGGGCCGACCATTGGCCCGAGCACGCACTGAAGCTGCATACGATCAAGCGCGCATTTCGGGAAGGTATTGAGAAGTGCGATATGATGCCCGGCCAGTCGGTGAAGGATGCGTTCGCAACTGGGACGACGCGGACAATAAAGCGAGATATCTACCTTTGACCCCTCTGCTTCGTGACACCAAGGGTTGAGATCAGGTTCAACCGTGTTTGAGACCCTAACCAAGCGCTGTCAGCCTGGGACGCGGCGTAATGGATCAAAGAATAAAGCCATGGAGACTGATGCGGCGGGAGCAACCTGAGTTCTTCGCACCGAGCTCGAACCCTTTGGTGCCGTGTAGCGTTGTCGAGTTATGTAACCTGCGGGGGCCGAGGCGGAACCGATGAGAGGGGCCCGAAAGTGGCGGTTCCCCGTCGCGGGCAGAGCGTTCTCTGCGGCACGCCGCGCCGTTAACCTGATACGGCAAGGTCCACGGTCGCGGGCGCCGGTTCTCAGTTACTCGATCATTCGCGATGAGCCGGCGTTTCAAGCCCTGCAATCCGAGTGGGAAGATCTCTATCAGCGGGCCGCCCTTCAGACGCCTTTCTTACGCTACTCCTGGCTTTGGCTGTGCTGGAGCCGGCAGCGCAACGTCGACGGGACAAGCCTTTTCATTACGGTCATTCGTGAGCATGGCCGGCCGGTTTTGATCGCCCCATTTCGATTGCGGAGGCGCCGTCTGTCCTTCTTGGATTCTCTTACGCCGCAATACAACGACTTGCTGATCGAAGAGTCGGTCGATGAAGCGAAATATGTCGACTATCTTTGGCAGACCCTAAAGGGCTTGCGCGCCATTCGCAGCTTTACGCCCAAATGGGTACGCGAAGACTCTCCGCTGTTACCTCATCTCGATATGGACCGATTGACGCCAAGAGTTGCGTCCTACATCGATCTGTCCAAATCCGGCGATTGGCAAGGCTACCTGAAAGATTTGTCGCGCGGCCTGCGTCAGGATCATAGACGGCGTTTGCGAATCTTGCAGGGACAGGGCATTGAGTTCAATACGGTAGCGGACCAAGAAACGTGTTCGAATATCATGGCATGGCTCTTCGCGCGAAAGCGCGAATGGCTCGATCGAAAGGGTAAGACCTCAACCTGGTTCAAGGCGCCGGGAACGGAGGAACTTTTTACGGAGGCAGCGAGACAAGGAATTGAGTCGGGCCGTACCTGGCTCACGTTTCTCTCGGCCGACGGTGCCCCGATTTCGGCTTTGCTCGGTTTTCGCGACGGCACGACCCTTTATGTGTCAAAAGCCGCCTACGATCCCGCCTGGCATAGATATTCGCCCGGCCGGACCCTTTATCTCCTGACCATCGAGCAGGCATACTTGCATGGGATTCGAAAATGCGACCTCATGATCGGAGGCCAAGGCTGGCTGAAAGATTCCCTAGCAACCGGAAAAATTACCGTTTGGAACACAAAGCCTCGCTCAGCATCGAAGAGTTAGATCGAAATTGAGGTGGCGAGATTGGCAGGCGCAGAATGCCTCAACGTCGTAAAGACGACCAAGGCCCTTAAAGCTCTACGGAACGACTGGGACGATCTGTGCACCCGCTCAAATTGTCGTTTCTCGCAAAGTTACGTATGGTGCTGGACCACCTGGGAAACCGTACACAGACGGCGAAAGCCCCGGCTTCATTGCATTACGGCATATGATCGCGCCTCTCTGGTATTGATCTGGCCGTTCGTTGTCTATCGGAGACCCCATGGTTATTTTGCGACGCCCATGGGTTGCGCCTATGGAGAATATCCTGACCCGCTGGTAGAGGATGGCCCCGATGCACGTCGGCGCATCCAAGCGGCTTGGCGGACGCTTCGCGAGACGTGCAGTTGCGATGTCATCAGGCTCCGCCACGTCCTAGACGGCTCGGAGCTGCAGCGGCTGATGGTTCGGGAAAGGGCGAAAACTGTCTCGAAGGTCGTGAACCTCGCCGTGGAGTGGCGCGACCACGATAGTTGGGAAAGCTATTACCACAGCCTAGACCGACGCGATCGGCATGACACGGAGCGTCGCCGCCGGCGATTGGACGAGCTTGGAAAGGTGTCGTTTGAGGTCCTTGAAGGAGATGAATGCGCTTCCGCTATCGATTGGGCCCTCCGGAGAAAGGTGGAGCAGTTGGAGCAAGCCAATCGCGGCGGCGGTGGCTGGCTCAGAACCAGAGCCTATCGCGATTTGCTCGTTTCGGCCGCCGCGAGAAGCAGCCCACAAGGCCGCCTCGTGATGTTTACCCTCAAACTAGAGGGCCAAATCATTGCTACGATGTTGTGTCGTGCCGATCAAAGTCGCCTCGAAGCTCTCAACACCGTCTACGATCCGGCCTATCGGCGATTTGCTGCCGGAAAGATCCTCGCGTTGGCGTGTCTCAAATGGGCCTTCGAGCGTAGCCTCGAATTTGACTTTAGAAATGAAGACGCGCCCTATAAGAGGCGGTGGGTAAATCGCGAGCGACAAGCCGTCACATACGAAGTGCCCAATTCAATGTCTTATACGCTCTGCTATTGGCTCCCAGTTCTTACGCCTCTCATCCATATGTATCGCCGCGGACAACGAAAATGATAAGCGTGTCGCCGTTCGGCATGACATGCCAATCCAGGCAGTATTAACCCGGTTCATGGCCTCCATCGACCATACGGCGTTCGGCGCGTTCGACCCATCGCGGTGGAACAAGCTGGCACGGCTGCCAACCCAGCGATATTGCTGGGCCCGTGCCTGCTTCGAAACGGTAAATCGACGAGATCATGAGCGGCTGGTCACGTGCGGCGATGCCTTCGCACCGTTTTTGACCAAACATGAAGAGCCGCGGCGCCTTGCATTTATTGGCGATCCCATCGGCGAACCTTACGACGTGCTGTCAAATGAGGACACGATTGATGAACTCGCCGAGTCCATTGTCAAAACGGGACTTGTGCTCGACCTCAGGCGCGTCCCGGCGGACGCTCCTATCATCAAAGCGCTTCAGCGCGCATATCGTGGGCGTGGCTCTGTTGTCGTGATACCTCGACGCGCGAGTTGCCCTTACATCGCACTCGACGAGACCTGGCGTGAACCAGAACAACACTTCAGCGCCAGGTGGCGCTCGACCTTCCGCAGAATGCGACGAAAGGCCGAAAGCATCGGGCAAGTGACCTTTGAAATTATCGCGCCAGATCCCAACCAAGTCCGTGCGCTCCTTAATGAGGTCATTACCGTGGAAGCGGCGTCATGGATGAAGGCGGCAGGCATCGCCATGGCGGTTAGCCGGTGGCGCTTGCGATTCTATAGGCGATACGCCAGGTATGCCGCCCACGAAGGTATCCTTCGCCTTTGCTTTCTTCGCATCGACGGAAAGCCTGTGGCGATGGAGTTTGCAGTGGAGTCTGACCGGCGCCTGTTCGTTCACAAGATCGCCTATGACGAGGCATTTGAGTCCTGCTCGCCGGGAAGCCTCCTGAGACTGGAAGCGTTACGTTATGCCGCCGAGCGCGGTCTGCGGTCCTATGAGTTTCAAGGCAAAGACACGGATTGGACCTATTTTTGGACCAAGACCGTGCGCTCCATGGTCTGGCTCAAGGCCTATCCGTTGACCGCGCGAGGATTGTGGATGCGCTCCCACGACACGATGCGCGCAGGTACGCGGCGTGCCGGCAAATGGACGGCGCGGCTTAAGGGTAGGCTTAGGAAGGGCATTGAACTGGCTTCCGGCAGACAGGCTGGACAAACACCGCCTGAAAACTAGGCCGACAGAGCTTAGAATTTGCGCGGTCCCATGCCCCAAGTTCTGCGGACAACTGTTTATTCGCCGCCTTTCTTACTATACTCATGCGGGTTTTGTGGGGTTGGTACCCTTGAAAAGTAAGGTCTAAGACGTGCGGCCGCCGCTCATAACGCTTCCGCCGGAGTTGCAGGATGGCTACCTTGTCCATCGCGCTGTTCTGGCGCGGGGACTGGACGTCCTGCTTTTGCCTCGCCAGGTCTTGCTGGCGAGCCAGTCAGACAGTGACGCCGGCAATATCTCCTTTGTGCATGGCGTTCCAGAAGCTTCCACTGTCGCGGGTGTGACGCACGCGAGGGATAAACGTTTGCGCCGTTATCTGCTCAACATCGCGAAGTTGCCGACGCCGCCGGGTATTACCTTCTCGGCACTCGGTTCGAGAAGCCTGGACAGTTTCATTGCGAAGGTCGGATTTCCGCTGCTCCTCACGGAAGCCATTGGCGAGAATCCGTCGCGCAGAACCAATGAGATTTGGAACAAGGCGGACTTGCTTGCAGCGGTGTCGCAAATGCGCAAATTGCCGGAGGACCAGTTTCTACCGGCGCGAAGTCTCGTCGCCTCCGCCTATGGCGAGAACATCCTCAGCTATGTCGAAGACGAAGCCGGTGAGCGGGTTGCGCCGCCGCATGCACGATTGCTGATAGAGAAGATCATGTCGGGGCGTTACCTGCGATGCTTTGTTTGCGGCGGTGAGTGTCTCGCTGCTGTGGAGTTTGAGGCGTCCACGCGCATGCCGAAAGCCGACATCTCGGCGCAATTGCACGACGGATTTAAGTCAATTGCTGTTCGCACGGCAAACGTGATCCCAGGCCTGTTTGCAGCCTCCGTCGATTTGGTGCTTGAAGACCCATCGAAAGTCCCGGAGAGCCAAACCTATTACATTGTCGAGCTGCTGGAACGGCCGAGGTTCGATACGTATATGCGAGCGTCTCCGGAATTGGGCCCGGTACTTGCCGATGCGCTCCTGGTCCGGCAGGCGCAGCGCTCCTCTGTTCCGCTCGGCGAGCCTGCAAAGTCAGCGGCTGTTCGTGTGAGACTGGAGGGGCTGCCGGACCCGAGCGGTTTGCTCCCCATGTTAAAAGAGAGTTGCGATGCGATGGGTCTTTCGGGAGTCGTTAACGTGTCCGATCCTGTCGAGGGCGTGGTCGAGGGTCAAATCCAAGGCGCGCCAGATGAAATCGCGCTGGTCATGGAAGCCTTGGCAAGCGGTATCCATTTTGGGCAGCGAACCGCAGCTATCGATGAATGGCAGGTGCAGGCTGAGCACCAGTCCGGGTTCAGAATCGCGTAATGCTGAAGCCAACCACGAGTGTCGAAGAGAAGACAAACGGAGCGACCAACGCTTCGTTGACGGTGACGATCGCCCGGGCAATGACCTTCGATCAGCCTCTCCCTGTGCGTTTGCCGGAATCGGCGCAGGCGAATTTTGCGGTTCATCTTGAGGGCGGGACTGGGAAGGCGGTTCATGGCGTTGCCGAGGGCCTCATCACGCGGCTCGAGGGCCTTCCTGTCCCGGCACGATTATTGCCGGTCGCCGAGCAGGCATGCAGCAAGCTCCTAAGGCAGGACCTTCAACCTTATAGGATGGGTTTTCCCGAATGGCTCTGGCCGGTGGCAGAGGAAATGTGCCGCCAATTCTGCGGCCGCAGCATAAGCGCCGGCAATATCGATCAGTCGTTGTACGACGCATCGGACGATGCAGCACAAGCTCTTGAGCGTCAGGGATACCGGCTGCTGGCGATTGGCTTGCGCGCCGTGGCCCAAAATAACTTGACTGACAGCCACACGCGCCGATCCGGCCGTCGGCCCGACCTTAGCCTAAGCATCCGCAAAAGGATTCTGCATAGATCGCTGGCCGAACTTCTCGATGTCTTCGCTTATGCGCTCCGCCGTTTGGTCAATGAAGCGGCGAGCCATGGAACCGACAACCATTTTGGCCAATACCCCGAACACTGGCCAAATTCCATCCAATACAGCTGCTGCTTTCCCGAACCGCCGTTACCCTCCCTGCACGGAATGAAAGCAAACATTTTTTCTGACGCGGCGTTCCTGCAGTTTCATCCCAAGGATGCGACCAAGGGGCACCTTCTTGAGAGGGAAGCGCTTGCCTTCGGACTCTCAGTGCTGCGACTTCCAAGCGGTTCGTTCATCGCCTATGACGGAAAAGGAAAAAGGCTCAATTTCAAGTGGAGCCGCTCGCCTGTGTCGAGCGCAGTGGCCCTTGCCCTCTGCTCTCATAAGGACGCCACGCGCGCCAGACTCCGGCGATGCGGTTTGCCGGTTCCGCGAGGTCGCATCTTCGCCGGAAGGGACTACGAGCAGGCGGCGTCCTACGCCGCGCATATCGGTTATCCGGTTGTGTTGAAGCCGGCCGCGGGCCTTCGTGGGATTGGCGTCGTCAGCGACATCAAGAATGAAAAGGAACTACGCGCGGCGTTCAAGCTCCTGGCGCAGAGCGAGCTCGGATTCGATGACTTCATCCTAGAGCAACACGTTCATGGAAAGGACTATCGAATCGTGGTGGTCGGAACACAGGTGGTCTCGGCGATACACCGCGAGCCCGCCTCAGTCACCGGAGATGGAATGCACACAGTGTTGGATTTGATGCTGTATAAGAACAAGCTTCGCAGCCTCAATCCTCATTTGCGGCGACGGCTGATTCATTTGGACGAAGCGGCCTTATACAAGCTGGATCAAGCTGGCTTGACGTTACAGTCGGTACCGGCCAAGGGTCAGTTGGTTCAGCTTGCGAATTCCAACAACATTTCACGGGGCGGCGACAGCATCGAGGCGGTCGACGAATTGCATCCTTCTATCGCTGAGGCGGCCATTCGAGCCGTGGAGGCGATACCCGGGCTCGGATTCTGCGGCCTGGATCTTTTGCTCGAAGACCATACCAAACCGTTCGATCAGCAAACGGCCGCGTTCATTGAACTCAATGCACATGGCGCAATTGGCACCGGCCAGTACCCCGTGTGGGGAACACCCCGCAATGTGGCGCGGAAGCTGCTTCTCTATAGCGCGGAGAAAGAAGGCCTTGAGGTCAATGATACGCCCGCCGCGAATTTATCCTTGAAGCTGACGATACGGGGACGAGTAGGACTTGCCTATCCGCGCTGGTTGAACTCCAAGGCCCGAGAATTCGGTCTAACCGGGTGGGTCACCCGCAAAGATGCGACGACCTTGGAAGCGGTCCTTGAAGGCGAGACAGCTCCAGTTGCGGCACTTGTGAATGCGGCCGTACGTGGCCCTGGCGGATCGGTCCCTTATTGGGTTAAGGCTGAGCGCGTTCCGCACGAGGCCTATCCTGAATTTGATATGAAGGGCCTGGAGGCTCTCCTGCCGGATTATGTCGTTTCCCCCCGCATGGCTTTGCGAAGCCTGTTAAGCCCTGGTGTCGAGGGGCCTAAAGTGGGATGACGAGGCAAAGGCCTCTCAAGGATGAGTTGAAGAGACAAGGTACCCGGTGATGCGCACCAATTTCCACGAGAGCTTCGCGAGGGATGAAATCAAGCCGCCGTCGGATCGCTCCACGGGTCTGACGTTTGCGGCCGTGGCGGTGATCGTTGCGGTGCTATGGCGTAACAGTTCCACCGTACCGTGGGTGGCGCTCGGCTTGGCTGCCATTCTTGCGGCGGTAAGCTTGATCGCACCGTATTTGCTCAGGCCACTGAATATTCTCTGGTTTCGGCTTGGGCTCGTTTTGCACCGGATCGTCAACCCCATCGTGATGTTCGCCGTGTTCGCGCTCGTATTTGTGCCTGGCGGCGCGATTATGCGTCTTTGGCGCGATCCACTCAGACTGAGACGCACGGCGGGCTCAACCTATTGGATTGAACGGAAAGAACTTACCGACACCGAAAAATCCATGACGAACCAATTCTGATGGCTTCCCAAAGATGGCCGGGACAGGTTACAAGGCCGCGTTAGAGGGTTTGGTACGATGATGTCATTTGCCCGCGAATTTTTCGCCTATTTGGGAGCCCGCAAAAAGTGGTGGCTCCTGCCGATCCTCATTGTGCTGCTGCTCTTTGGCGGGCTACTGATTTTAGCTCAAGGTTCGGCGGTAGCGCCCTTCGTCTACACTGTTTTCTAAGCAAGGCGCGACGGGGTTTCATGCGGCTGCTCGGTATTTCCGCGTTCTATCACGACAGCGCGGCGGCGCTCGTCGAAGACGGCCGCATTGTCGCCGCGGCTCAAGAGGAACGCTTCACCCGCAAAAAACACGATGCGGCCTTTCCAGACCATGCCATCCGATACTGTCTAGACGCGGCGAAAGTCGATCTCGATCAGGTTGATCACGTCGTCTTCTACGAGAAGCCATTCATTAAATTCGAACGGTTGATCGAGACTTACCTGGCCAATGCACCGAACGGGTTCCAATCGTTTAGATCGGCGATTCCCCTTTGGATAAAAGAAAAGCTTTTCCAGAAATCGAACTTGGAAAAGATGCTCAAAGAACATGCGCCGAGCGGTAAGGTGGATGGCAAGCTGCTGTTCGCGGAGCATCACCAAAGTCACGCGGCTTCCGCCTTCTTTCCCTCTCCGTTTGAAGAAGCGGTTGTTCTGACGATGGACGGTGTCGGTGAATGGTGCACGACTTCGGTGGCGATCGGCCGGAGAAACCGTGTTGAAACTGTGCGTGAGATCCACTGGCCGCATAGTTTGGGGCTGCTTTATTCGGCTTTCACCTACTACACCGGGTTCAAGGTAAACTCGGGCGAGTACAAAGTGATGGGATTAGCACCCTACGGGTCTCCCGTTTACGCCGACAAGATCTTGGATAACATCGTCGATCTTAAGGAGGATGGCTCGTTCTGGCTCGATCAGAGCTACTTCAACTATGCGACCGGACTGACGATGACATCTGGCAAGTTCGACAAGCTGTTCGGAAGCCCGCCACGAGATGCGGAAACGCCGCTGACGCAGCGGCACATGGACCTTGCCGCGTCCGTGCAGAAGGTGGTCGAAGAGATCATATTGCGCATCACGCGTAATCTTGCCGCAGGTTATCAAATCGAAAATCTATGTCTTGCCGGCGGCGTTGCGCTCAACTGCGTTGCCAATGGCAAGGTGTTACGCGATGGGTCGTTCAAGCGAATCTGGGTTCAGCCGGCTGCGGGCGACGCAGGCGGGGCTGTCGGCGGAGCGCTGGCCGCCTACTACCAGCACCTCGATCGCGAGCGCCGGGTAAACGGTGCCCTCGATGGAATGCAAGGCTCCTATCTCGGTCCGGAGTTCTCCCAGGTGGAGATCGAGAAACGGCTTTCGGCAGCAGGGGCGAAGTTTACCGTACTTGACGGGCCGGAACTCCTCGAACGCACCTGCGATGCTCTGGAAAACGGTCAAGCCGTGGGCTGGTTCCAAGGCCGCATGGAGTTTGGGCCGCGCGCGCTCGGTGCCCGCTCCATCCTGGGCGATCCCCGGCAGCCTGAGATGCAGAAAACGCTCAATCTTAAGGTCAAGTATCGCGAAAGCTTTCGGCCGTTCGCCCCTTCGGTCCTACGCGAGGACGTTGCCGATTATTTCGAGCTCGATGTTGACAGCCCATATATGTTGCTGGTGGCCGACGTAAAACGCAACCGGCGAAGACCGATGACCGCTGACGAGGAAGGATTGTTCGGAATCGACAAGCTCAACGTGGTCCGATCCGACATTCCAGCGGTGACCCATGTGGATTATTCAGCTCGAATTCAAACCGTCCATCACGAGACCAATCCCCG
>Ga0315534_1000249_pt1 | contig 34944 bp, 35 predicted proteins | sample SalMarSW160240MG_FD_203094 | JGI IMG/M metagenome (GOLD analysis project Ga0315534, IMG submission 203094) | Salt marsh sediment microbial communities from the Plum Island Ecosystem LTER, Massachusetts, United States - Salt Marsh Sediment SW1602-40 ... | reverse complement strand
ACCGATCGCAATCCACTTGTTGCGTAAGCGGCGCGGCCAGCGTCCACCATGCAAACTGAGCTTGTGAGCCAGGGTTCGCGGCAGTGTGAATGGGCAACCCATGCAAAAGGCATTCCCGAGAACCAAAAAGCCAACGATGACCAGACCTCGATAGTGAACCCAGGCAAGTACGGTTGCACTGTTGGCTGGAGCGAGTTGGGGGCCGGTGAAACCATCGTAGATGACCAGCAGCAGCAGGAGCAGGAGCGGAATCTGGAAGAGCAGGCGGCCGTAGCGCCGGCGCAGCAGCCTCCCCAGCCAGGGCAGGTGCAGTAAATCGAACCGTATACCCCCTGCTTCTGCTTGACCAAGGGTGGGGCGCTCGACGGTCGTCATGATGACATCCGCATCAAGGAGCGACCTCGAGATCGATTTGGCGTTGTAAGATCCGCCCGTCAGCCAGCGTACCATCGATGGTGAGGATCCAGGCGCCCGCCATCGTCCACTCGACATCGGCCTGATATACGCCGGGATCGGTCTCATCCAGATCACTCAGTACGGGCATCATGCCGGCGTGCGTCATATCCCCCCGGAAGGAGAGGTTCGCCCCCTCAAGCGGCTTCCCGTTTGAATCGGTAAGGGCAATTTTGAGCGTAGCTGATCCAACCTGGGCAGGATCGGGCTGCAAATTGAACACCAGGTCGATATCTGGCGCCTGGTCGCCCGCTGAACTGCGCCGGCTGCAAGCACAGGTCGAAAGCAGAACCGCGAGCAGGATGATCAGGCCGTTAATTGTCCGCAACCGGGACTTTGACATGGATTTCTCCCTCATTTTCGAAGACTAATGCGAGATCGATCGACATACCGGCGATCAGTGCCTGGTTGAGGTCGATCAACATGATGTGGTATCCGCCTGGCTCAAAATCGAGGGTTTGACCCGGGTTGAGTTCAATCCGCTCCTGCTGCTTCATGCTCGCATTGCCATCAGGATCAATCGTTGTCCGGTGCAGCTGCACTATCCGGGCGGCATCGCTGGAAGCGCCGATCAACGCATCTGCTGTTGAGCCATTGATAATCTGCATATAGACCGCACTGTTCATCCCCTGCTCCGCTGGCCTGGCTCTGGGAGAATTTACACTCAGTGCGCCTGGATCTTGAGTGCATCCTGCGAGAAGGATGAGGACCCCGACCAGTAGAGTATTTCGTCCCAACCTGCGTATCACTGCTGCTCCTCGACCAGGCGCTCGAGATCGGCTTTGATATCCTGTGATGAAGTGTCAAAACTGTAATTCGTCACTAACCTTCCGGACTTATCAATTACGAAGACTCGTGCGGTATGGGTCATCAAATATTGTTCGGGGTCCGAATCGGGGTCTACCGCAGCATAAACTCCGTATGCGGCCAGAATCGGGTCAAGCGCTTCGGGTTCAGCCCGCAATCCGATGAAATCGGAGCTGAAGCGGCCCAGGTACGCCTTTAAGACTTCCAGGCTGTCCCGTGCTGGATCCACCGTTACGAAAACAGTACGCACCAGCGCCGGGTCGATATTGGCGTTCGAGACGACCGACCGCAATTGGCCAAGAGTGGCGGGGCAAATATCGGGACAGAACGTATATCCGAAATAGAGCATGATCACATGGCCTTTTTCTCCGCTCAAGGTGAATTCCCCACCGTCGGTCGAGGGCATGGTGAAGTCGGGGGCTGAACCAGGGTTCTGGTAGGGGCTACCGTGGAGGGGAGCCTCGGAAATGCCGCATCCGGCGATCGATCCGATGGCTAACAGAAGAAGCAATGCGGGCAGGTAATATTTCACGCAGGTCCTTCAACGTTTTTAAGCGGCCCGGTGATTCTAACATACCTGTTTCAAAGTGATTTACGGCGAGATCAAGAACTGTTCCAATCGAGCAGGGTTGAATTAATAAGCAGGAAGGGGGTGTCAGTTATGGTAAGTTAACATTCGCCAATGGTATAATCGGACACGACCGGTAGCTACCTTTCAGGGAGACTACGTGCACGCTTCGATCGAGCGATTTCTCCAGCATCTCAGCACCGAGCGCGGCGCCTCCAATAACACGATTCAGGCTTACCGCACGGATTTAGTCCAGTTCCAGCGTGTTATGCAGACCCGTGGCAGTGCCGACCTCGATCCCAGTGTGCTGACAGGTGAACTGGTAGCTGGTTACGTCGATTGGTTGAAGATACAGGGGTACAAACCGGCCACAATCTCACGCAAAATTGCCAGCACACGCTCATTTCTGAATTTTCTGGCTGACGAGCAGGGCTTCGCGTTTCATGGGATGCTTTCACAGCTGGAGGCTCCCCCGCCGGAAAGGACCCCCCCTCTAACGCTTTCAAAGCGTGAAGCGCAGGATTTGCTGCATGCCCCCAGGAACCAGAGCTCACCGGGCGCACTGCGTGACGCAGCTATCCTTGCAGTGCTATATGAAACCGGCTTCCGGGCAACCGAAGTCGTCGCCCTTGAACTGTCTGACCTTGATCTCGCTGAACGGATGATCTGGCGGCCGCCGAAGCGGCTCGTTTGGCGCTCGATCGAAAATTCAGAGCCGCAGCTTCGAAAGTACTTGATTGAAGGGAGACCACACCTGCTGCGCACACCCGCCGAAACGACGCTCTTCTTGAACTTACGTGGTCAGCAGCTCAGCCGGCAGGGGTTATGGCTGGTCGTCAAGCGTTGGGCGGCAGAATGTGACCTTGATCCCGCTCTCTCTCCGCACACCTTGCGTCATACGCGTGCGCGTGATTTGCTCTCCGCAGGAAGTACGCGCCGGGAGGTGCAGGAATTTCTAGGCCTGGCCAGTCCAAACGGTGTGCGCGTCAAGCCCAGGCCTTTCGTTGAGGAGGATTAAATTCGATGGAGTTCTTGACCGAAGCCAATATTAATGAGGCGGTCCAGGCCCTTCAAGCTCAGACAGATTTCAAACCGCGCATCGGCATGATACTGGGTTCGGGGCTGGGTCCGCTGGCAGACTCCGTATCCGATCGCACAATTGTTGACCCTGAACAAATCCCTGGCTGGCCGCTTTCAACCGTAGTTGGGCACTCAGGGGTGCTGGTCCTTGGAACCTTGGAAGGGCAGCAGGTCTTTGTTATGCAAGGCCGGGCTCATTACTATGAAGGCTATTCCATGCCCCGGCTAGGACTCCCGGTACGCGTAATGCAGCGTCTGGGTATCGAGATCCTGATCGTCACGAACGCTGCCGGTGCAGTAAACCCCGAGTATGAACCAGGAGAGCTGATGTTGATCTCCGATCATATCAACCTGATCGGCATAGGCGGGTTAAATCCGCTGCGGGGGCCGAACCTGGAAAGCTTTGGGCCACGTTTCCCGGACATGAGCCAGGCGTATGACTCCAAGCTGAGGGAAACGGCTCGAGAAGTGGCCAAATCGAATGATATTCCGATGCAGGAAGGGGTTTATGTCTGTCTGGCCGGGCCGTCTTTTGAATCTCCGGCCGATCTGCGATTCCTGCGCGGCATTGGGGTTGATGCAGTCGGCATGTCGACCGTGCCAGAGGTTATCGTTGCACGGCACGGTGGAACGCGTGTCCTCGGTGTTTCGGGGATAAGCAACAAGGCAAATCTTGATGGGAAGACGGTGACCACCCACGAGGAAGTCCTGGAAGCCGGCGAGGTGATCGTACCCAGGCTTACGAGCCTGATTCGCGGGGTTCTCAAATCAGTCTAGCTCAGTCGGTCGGTGATGAAAGAATTCATTCTCAGCATCGAAGCATTCCAATCCTGGATCTACCTTTCGCTTGGGCTGACAGGCCTGATTTATGCCTTATCCGTCCTGCGTGCATACCGGGAGCTGCGCGCATCCGTATTTGGCCTGGAACGCGAACGGGCTCTACGGCGCATCACGCGCTCTGGTGCGATGCTGATCCTGATCGTTACCGGGCTGAGCGCAACCTTCGTCATCTCTACCTTCGCCAGTCCGGCGATCCCGGCTTCCGCCCGACCAACTGCCCTGCCCACCGTCTCACTGCTAGCGACACCCCTTGGCCGGCCCGACGCAGTGGATGCATCATTTATGACCGCAACGCCGATCGTCGCCTCCGCCATCGACAGTGCCGGCTGTGCTAACGAGCAAGCAACCATCACCTCTCCCCAGGCGAACTCGACCGTGCGAGGAGAAATTCAATTTCTCGGTGTTGCCAATATCGAAAATTTCGCCTTCTATAAGCTTGAGTATCATGATTTGCGCCCCGAAAGCACCTGGTTAGCTATCTGGGCCAGCAACATTCCCGTATGTGCGCAGGGCTGCCAGGAGCCTGAGCTGCTCGGGACCTGGGATACGACACTGGTTCGTTCCGGGCAGTACGCCGTCCAGCTGGTTGTGACCGATACGCGAGGAAACGCGCCGCTGCCCTGTCAGATCCTGCTCCAGGTCGTACCATGAACGCAAGCCGGAGGTATGGTGGCTGGTAATGATTGATCAAAGTGCAATTCGACAGGCGATATCGAGTGATATCCCGAAGTTAATGGCCATGGACCATGGTGTGAACACGGATCATGTCTGGCAGCTCGCTCTTCAGCGGGGTTCGGGTGAGGTCGGGGGGGTGTTTCGCGAAGTAAGGCTGCCGCGCCCGATGCGAGTGAATTATCCCCGTGAACCTCAAGACCTGGCCGACGTATGGACCCAGCGGGCGGCGCTGCTCCTGGCCGAAACCGGCGAGACGCCATTGGGTTATCTCTCGCTGATCGATGGTCCAGCCTTCCGTTCAGGCTGGGTACTTGATCTGGTCGTCGATCTGCGCTACCGGCGACAGGGTGTGGCCTCCCAGCTATTGAGTGCCGCGAAAAGCTGGTGCCGGGAGCGCGGCAGGGAGCGGATTTTCATCGAGATGCAATCCAAGAATTTTCCTGCCATCAGCCTGATGAAGAAATCAGGGTTCAGTTACGTGGGATACAGTGATCATTACTATCCCGACCAGGATATCGTGATCTTCTTCGCTCGTGAGCTGAGTTAGGGACAGTCCATTCAACCATGATTGCTCCATTGCTTGTTCTGAACCAGATTCTGACCGCGGGCAATACGATCACGGCTTTCTCACTGCTCCTCTACGCGCTGACCTTCAATTTGCGTGAGCGGGTAGCGCGCGCCTTAGCGGTCCTGTTGCTGTGCGTTACGGTGGTCTATTTTGGTGATGTCCTGGTCGCAACTTCCGGACCATCAGCTGAGACCGAGATCTGGCTGCGCCTGCAGTGGGTTGGAATTAGCTTTGTCCCGGCCGCATACCTGCAGCTCTCTGATTCGTTGCTTGCGGCCACCGGCCGTCCATCCCGAGGCAGGCGTTCACGTGTGGTCTTGATCAGCTATGTCCTTGGTGGGATAGCAATGGGGATGGTCGCATTCTCGCATGAACTCGCCGGTCATGTCGTATACACTGATTCTGCCGCATATCTTCAACCCCACGCCTATTTCTACGTCTTTACACTTTTCCTGATCGTCGACCTGACATTCGCCGGTTTGAATTTCTGGCGGGCTTACAAGCGGTGCCTGACACGCTCCAGCCGGCGGCGAATGCGCTACTTGATGGCAGGCTCGTTGGGACCGCTTCTCGGTGCTTTCCCCTTCCTAATGCTTGGGGGGAGTGGCTTTGTCGGCGCCGGCGTATTCTTCTGGGGCATCTTGATCATCATTAATGCCTTTGTGGGCGTGCAGTTGATTCTCATGGCTTATGCGGTTGCCTATTTTGGCGTTGATTACCCGGACAGGGTGGTTAAAAGCCGGCTTTTTCAGTGGATCTTGCGTGGCCCGATCGTTGCTTCCACTGTTTTAGCGATTACGGTCGTCGTGAACCGGGTCGCGGTGCTGCTCGGCTACCAAAACAGCCGCGCGGTCCCCTTTACCATGGTCGCTTCCCTGCTTCTATTGCAATATCTATTTACATTCATCCGGCGCCCGATCGAACGCTGGTTCTTTTACGGCGAGGATCGAGATGATATGGCGCGGCTGCAGCTGCTGGAGGAACGTTTGCTGACGACCGGTGACCTGCGGCAATTCCTCGAATCAGTACTAAACGCGATCTGTGACCTGGTAGGGATTTCATCGGCTTTCAGCGCAGTTGTCGGGCCGGAGGGGCTTGAACTAGAGGTGGCGGTCGGCCCCGATGACCCGCTGCGCGGCTCGAAGGAACTGCCCCCACTCCTAGTGACAGACGAGACCGTTGAATTTGAAACCCTGGGGACGGTTTTCATCTGGGATGTTTACTGGCTGATTCCGCTGCGCCTGGCCAACCCAACTGAGGTGATCGGATTTCTTGGGCTGCGATCGCGTGATGGTGCGCCGAATTTTACTTCGGACGAGGAGCAGCAAATAAAAACGCTCGTGGATCGGGCTGCGGTTGCCTTGGCAGAGAAGAAGCTCCAGCGTGAGGTCTTTGCCGTCGTGGATCGGCTTGTGCCCCAGGTTGAGACGATTCAGAAGATTCGCGCCGAGGCGCGCTATGCCGGATCGGAAGCCCTGACAGCAGCGATAGAGGGCATAGGATCGGAGGATGAACTTACCGAGCTCGTACGAGAGGCGCTTGGGCACTACTGGGGTGGGCCACGTTTGACACAGAGTCCGCTGCTCGGGTTGCGGGTGGTGCGCCTTGCGCTGGACGAACACGATGGCAACCCGGTGAACGCACTGAGGGCGATTTTGCGCAGTGCGATCGACCACACCCGGCCGGAAGGAGAAAGGCGTTTTACCGCGGAGTGGATGCTGTACAATATTCTCGAATTGAAGTTCCTGCAGGGTCGAAAAGTGCGTGATGTGGCGAGCAAATTGGCTATGTCGGAGGCGGATTTATATCGAAAACAGCGTGTAGCCATCGAGGCCGTCGCTGAAACGATCACCTCAATGGAACGAGAAGCGGTTGCGATCAGGGACGATGAGGAAGGAGGAGTCTGAAACAGGAATACTTGCACAGTGGGGGGAATTGGGTATTCTACGTCCACGCTGGAAAAGGTACTCAGTTGGCATGTGAGCTATGGGATAGAGGTCTAAGTTATGAAAATGGAAGAAGATCCTACTCAAAGGTTGGGGGGGCAAGACCCGCCTCCGCTTGACGAGTCATGGTGGGAAGCGGTCATGGAAGAGGCCGAGCAGCAGCAGGTTGTCTCCATTCCGCACGGCGAGCCGAACTTCGAACCTCGTTCGTTCCAACAAGGTGATCCGCAGGATTGGGCCTGGGCGCGAAACCTGTACGAGGCCGACGATGTAATTACGCTGCCGGTCGTGGGATACAACCGCGGCGGCGTCCTGGTTGAGGCGCGCAGTTTACGGGGCTTTGTACCAGTTTCTCACCTGTTGGCTGTTGAGCCAACCGCCGAAGAAGCCGAACGTGACGAGCAAATGGAATCGCTCGTTGAGCAGGAATTGAGATTAAAAGTGATCGAATTCGATCCTGATCGGGGTCGATTGGTGTTTTCGGAACGAGCTGCACAGGCAGGACCGGGCCGAAGGATGGAACTACTCTCTATCCTGAAACCCGGTGATCGGGTGCAGGGCAACGTGACGAACATAACCCGCTTCGGTGTTTTCATCGATCTTGGCGGCATTGAAGGATTGATACACGTATCTGAGCTCTCATGGGGGCGGGTCAGGCACCCAGCGGATGTCGTCCACTGTGGTGAGAACCTGGAGGTTGAAGTCCTTTCTGTTGACCAGGATCACGATCGAATTGCACTGAGCTTGAAAGAACTCCTACCTGATCCCTGGCGGCAGGTGGAAGAACGCTATTCGGTCGGTGAGATCGTCACCGGGCGGATCACGAATGTTGTCAAATTCGGGGCGTTCGTCGGGATCGAGAATGGCCTGGAAGGCCTGATCCATGTCTCAGAGCTGTGCGATGGTAATTTTCTGCACCCACGCAACGTCGTCCGGGAGGGCGACCAGGTCAGGGTGCGCATCATCAATATCGATGCAGGCGAACGCAGGCTGGGCTTGAGCCTCCGCAGCGTTCCGCAAAGCGAGTCCGAATCGGATGAAATGACAGCCAGTGGTGAACCGTCTGAGGTTTATCCAGCTGGTTAATCTCATCTTGTGTTGTTGAGCCGGGTGCGCATGTACGCGCGCCCGGCCGTTCCTTTGTAAAGGGTACAGCGAGCGTCCATGAACAATCTGAACAAGACGCCACCAGAATCGGATCAGGAAAGATCAACCGTCGGTGCCGGCTTCGGCTGGCTGTTGCTTGAGAGGCTTTTCGCGTATCTGGACGACCTGCTCGTGATCCTGCTGAGCGCGGCGGCACTGATTCTCACGCTCGGCCTGACCGGGTTGACCCGCGGTGGGATTATCGACCCGCCGGCTGAATTGCTGTTGGGCTGGTTTGGCTGGGGTAGTTATCTCTTCCCGCTCGCCCTGATTTTAGTTGTCATTTACATGATCCGCAGCCGCTTGATGGGTATGCGTTCTGAAATTCACTGGCTGCGTGTGATCAGCCTCGAAGTAGCCTTGTTCGCGATGCTGGGACTGCTCTCGCTCCTCGATGGGCTTGATCTGCCGCGTGCGGAGATCGGGGAGGGGGGCGGCATCGTCGGATGGGGCCTGGCTTCGCTCTTTGTAAGCCTGGTCGGAAAAGTGGGGGCGGCACTGATCCTGGTCATCATCGCATCGGCCGGATCGCTGCTGGCTTCCGGCGGGTTCATCGATAGCTTGCTGCGCCGGCGACGAGAGCCCACTTATATGGCGACCCAACCCTCCGAAGCTATGCCCGGAGCTGTAAAAGAAACCACTCTGCCTGGCCAGGAGGCACCACCAACCAGCATCCGTTCTCTTCGCAGCCTGCCCCGCGCATATCGTAAGAACTTTCGGGTGGAAACCCATGTTGAAGACATTTCGAAGAGAGCTCAGGCAAGGGACGAGCGCCTTCCACCGCTTGAGATTCTCGAAACAGGCCGAATGGCCACGGTCACCGCGAAGGAGATCAACCTCGCAGCAGGCTTGATTGAGAAAACGCTGGCTGATTTTGGTCTACCAGCAAGAGTAATCGATTTTCGAACCGGTCCGGTCGTGACACAGTTTGCGGTTGAACCGGGTTATCTCGAGCAGGAGGGGCAGGAGGGCGAGGTCCGTCGCCACAAAGTGCGCGTATCGCAGATTTCAAGCCTGGCGAACGATCTTGCGCTGGCACTATCCGCGCCTCGGGTGCGGATCGAAGCACCCGTCCCCGGCCATGCCTACGTCGGAATCGAGGTTCCCAACCGCAGGCCGGCTGTGGTCCGATTGCGACCAATTCTTGAAACGGATGCATTTCAATCAGTCTCCTCTCCACTCGCCATCGCCCTGGGGCGGGATGTTGCCGGACAGGCGGTGGCGGCTGACCTGGCTGCCATGCCGCACCTGCTGATCGCGGGGACGACGGGTTCGGGTAAATCGGTTGCAATCGCTTCGCTGACCTGCTGCCTTACGATTAACAACACCCCGGATGATCTGCGCCTGGTCATGATCGACCCGAAAATGGTCGAACTTATTCGCTTCAACGGCTTGCCGCATCTGATTGGGAAAGTGGAGACGGATCTTGACCGGATCATCGGTGTCCTGCGTTGGTGCACGGTTGAGATGGATCGACGTTACCGGCTGCTGGAGGCGGCCAAGGCTCGTGATATTGAGATGTACAACCGCCGGGTTCGCCGCAGACCGGATGCCGAACGCCTGCCAAGACTGGTTGTTCTGATCGATGAACTGGCTGACCTGATGATGATGGCGCCCGATCAGACCGAGCGTACGTTGGTCCGTCTGGCACAGATGGCGCGTGCAACGGGAATCCACCTAGTCGTAGCAACTCAGCGTCCAAGCACGGATATCGTGACGGGCTTGATCAAAGCCAACTTCCCCGCGCGCATCTCTTTTGCAGTCGCCTCCAGCATCGATTCGCGGGTGATACTCGACACCCCCGGGGCTGAGACGCTGCTTGGAAAGGGTGACATGCTGTACCTTTCGCCCGAAGCCGGCGCCCCGGTCAGGCTGCAGGGGGCTTTGGTAACGGACCAGGAGATCGAACGCCTGATATCAAACTGGCAGAAGGAATTAGGGGACGAGATCGAAGATGACGAACAGCCGCCCTGGGAAGAACTGCTCATCAAACAGGCCGCCCTGGAAGACCGGGATGAAATCCTTGAGGCGGCGATTGAGCTCGTTAGGGAAAGAGGCGAAGCGAGTGCTTCACTGCTCCAACGCGCTCTGCGGGTAGGTTATCCGCGAGCAGCACGATTGATGGATGAATTAGAAGAGCTCGGTGTCGTGGGCAGGGCACAAAGCGGGGGGCGGACGCGGGAAGTCCTGATCAGCGAAGACGAAAATCCGCTCGCTCCAGCCGATGATGATGACCAGGACGACGCAGATGCTTGACGGTCGAATGAAGCAGGGGTAGCATTCAGCCTGATCCGTGCGGTGGAGAACTCCCGGCGTGAATGAAACGGCCCAGCAGCCCCCTCAAACCCTGACAGAAATCCTGCGCGTTCGCTTTAAAGGCTTGCTCGACCCGGTTGGTGCATTCCTGAACCGGCTGGGTATCGCGCCCAATACGCTTACGCTAGCAGGGTTAGTCGGGAACATGGTTGGTGCAATTTTCCTGGCGCGAGGAGAATTCCTGATCGGTGGTTTGATCCTGCTCCTGATGGGCCCGCTGGACGCGCTGGATGGGACGATGGCGCGCCTGCGCGGTGAACCCACCGCATTCGGCGGCTTCATCGATTCGGTCACCGACCGATACTCCGAACTGCTGATCTACGGGGGGCTGCTCCTGCACTATGCATTGGCCTCTGACGTAACACTCTTAATGATTACATTCGCGGCCGCCTCCGGATCCGTGCTCGTCTCCTACGCACGAGCGCGCGCCCAGTCACTGGGGTATGAAGCCCGCGGTGGTTTACTGACTCGCGCCGAGCGCTTCTTCGTGCTTGTCCCAAGCCTGATCCTCGGGTATCCACGCATCGGAATCTGGTTGGTAGCCATTTTTTCCAACATCACCGCTGTCCAACGAATTTATTCTGTGCGCCGGCAGGCGCGATAGGGGTAAGGTATGAGTTTCGACCCATACGGTATTCATCTTGGATTCCTTTATCTACGTTATTACGGCATGATCTTGATGTTTGGCGCCTTGATGGCAGCCTTTCTTGGCCGCTGGTTACTGAAACGCATGGGCAAAGACCCGGAGATCGTCTGGGATGCGCTGGTGTGGGTTCTCATTTTCGGGGTGATAGGCGCCCGGCTCTATCACGTTTTTACACCCTCGAAATTCTCTGGCATTACCACGATGGACTACCTGCGCAATCCGATTCGGATCCTGACCACCTGGGAAGGCGGCTTGGGGATGCCAGGGGCAATCATCGGCGGCGTGTTCGGGCTCTACTTGTTTGCTCGCCGCAATCAGCTGGCTCTGGGCGATCTGCTCGATGTCGCAGCGCCGGGGGTTGCACTGGCTCAGGCGATCGGCCGCTGGGGAAATTTCGTAAATCAGGAGTTATACGGCCCACCTACGGATCTGCCGTGGGGGATATATATCAGGCCGGAAAACCGACCTAGCCCGGCATTGTATCCAGAATTCATTGGAGCCGAACGCTTCCATCCGCTGTTCCTTTATGAATCAATCTGGAACCTGCTGAACATGTTCGTGCTGCTCTGGCTCTGGCGGCGCTATCGAGATCGCTTGAAGTCAGGGGATCTTTTCCTGGTATACCTGATCGGCTATGCAGTTGGCCGTTTCTTGCTCGAATTCCTGCGCCTCGATTATGTTCCGCTGTTTGGAATAAACTTCAACCAGGGCGTCATGGCGCTGGTTGCAATTGCAGGCAGCCTGGCAATCTTTCTCCGCCATCGCCGTCTAACTACCGCTTGATCGTAAAGACTGTGCCTTCGGGCCGCCGGCCGGCGGCCCATTTTTTTAATCTGGGAAAGATGGATGATTGTTGGAGTACGCGACGGCACGCTATAATGCGCCGAGTCAACAACCATGAGTCGAATTGCAGCCAATCACCTCCTGAAACGCTTCGGGGATTTCACGGCCGTCTATGATGTCACCCTGACGGTCGAGCCGGGTGAGATCCTGGCCCTGCTAGGCCCGAACGGAGCCGGAAAGACAACCACGATCCGCATGCTGGCTTCTATCCTGCGGCCGACCGAAGGTACGGCAAGCGTCGCCGGATTTGATGTCATCAATGAGGCTGAGAAGGTGCGCCAAACGGTCGGCCTGCTTACAGAACACCACGGCCTTTACACCCGAATGCGCGCGATGGAATACCTGAAATTTTTCGGGAATATCTACGGGATGCCGGAGCATCTCGTTGTTGAACGCGCCGAATACCTGCTGGAGCGCTATGGTCTGCAGGAAGCTTTGGAGATGCGGCTGGGTCAATACTCAAAGGGAATGCGGCAGAAGCTCGCACTCGTGCGCGCCCTGCTGCACGATCCCAGTGTGCTCCTGCTCGATGAACCGACCTCGGCGATGGACCCTGCCAGCGCTCACCTTGTGCGGGAGGGTATCATTCAGATGCGTGCCGCCGAGCGGGCGATTGTCGTCTGCACCCATAATTTGCACGAGGCAGAGGGGTTAGCGGACCGGATCGCCATCATCAGCCGCGGCCGAATTGTGGCGCATGATTCTCCTCGCAAACTCAAACAGCTTCTGATGGGCGACCCGATTATGGAACTAAAACTGGCTGTCCCACTTGATGGCGCTAGCGAGTATCTCCCGCCCTCCCTGGATTTAGTGGATGGGGGTGAAACCTGGGTCCGCTACCGCACCAGCGATCCGCAGGACACCAATCCGCAGGTTTTGCGGGCGATGCTCAACGCCGGGATCCCGGTGGTCACCCTTTCAGAGGTGGAGCGGAGCCTGGAGGAGGTCTATTTGCAGATTGTTGGGGGTGAACAGGTGCAGGAAAACCTCGAATGAACAGCGAAGTCAGCCTGCAGAGCGAATGGGCCGGTGCATGGTCTGTCGCCCGGCGCGAGATACGGGATCAATTACGGGATTGGCGGATACTCACCCCGATCGCGCTCCTGACACTCTTCTTTCCACTCCTGATGAACTTCACTGCCCAGCAAGCAGTCGACTTTGTGAGCCGCTATGGTGCCCCCGTGATCGGGGACCGCTTGATCCCATTCCTGCTGATGGTGGTCGGATTTTTCCCGATCTCGATCTCCCTGGTGATCGCGCTGGAAAGCTTTGCCGGTGAACGCGAACGGCTGTCACTGGAACCGCTTCTGGCAACCCCCCTCAGCGATAGCCAGCTTTACTATGGAAAGATGATTGCCTCGCTCGTCCCGCCTCTGTCAGCTTCCTATCTTGGCATCGGCGTATACCTGACCGGCCTGATCCTGCGACTGCGCTGGACGCCAGCCCCGCAATTGCTGCTTCAGATCCTGGCGCTCACAACCATCCAGGCCATGGTAATGGTCAGCGGTGCGGTCGTCATCTCATCCCAGACGACCTCGGTCCGGGCCGCGAACCTGTTAGCCTCATTCATCATCATCCCGGTGGCTGAACTCATCATCGGCGAAAGCCTGATCATGTTTTGGGGTCGCTATCATATTCTATGGTGGATTGTGCTCGCGCTAGCCCTGGTCGTTGTGGTGCTGGTCCGGATGGGATTGAAATTGTTCAACCGGGAGGAGTTGCTCGGGCGGGAACTGGATGTCCTCGATTTGCGATGGGTGTGGAAAACGTTCAGCGTCGCCTTCCGATCGGGGGCTAATTCAGTCCGCAGCTGGTATGGTGGCGTGCTCAAAGGATCGCTCCGCAAACTAGGAATTTCACTTCTTCTGATGGCTGGCGCTCTGGCGGTGGCATATTTGCTGGGATACCGCTGGGCTGGAAATTACACTCTGCCAGCGAGCTTGTTCCAAGGCCAAGCCTTCAACCAGGATTGGCTGGATGTGCTCTCCCAGTTCGGGCTGCTCTCGGCCGCTGGGGCCGTGCGAATTCTATTTGTTAATGTGCGGGCACTGCTCCTGGCGACGTTGTTTGGAGTGTTCACGTTCGGTGTCCTGGCAGTGATCCTGCTGATGGTACCGATCGGCCTGACAGGCTACTTTGCTGGCAACCTGGCGCTTGCCGGTCAAAAACCGCTCTTATTCCTGGTTGCCCTGATCCTTCCCCATGGGATTCTCGAAATCCCGGCCGCAATTATCTCGGGAGCAGCGATCCTGCAGCTTGGCCTTTCGGTCATCAGCATGCCGCGCGGCAGCTCGCTGGGTGAGGGATGGATCAAGGCCTTTGCCCAATGGGCACGCATCAATCTTGGAATCGTGCTGCCCCTACTCATTGGAGCCGCGCTGCTCGAGGCGCTGCTCACTCCCCGCATCGCCGTGATGCTTCTCTCCGGGGTCTAGGATGCCCGAACTAATATTCCTCGGCACAGCCGCGGCCATCCCGGACCAGGAGCACGAGAATACGCAATTCGCGCTGAGGGACGATAAAGGCGTTGTCCTGATCGACTGCAGTGGTTCACCACTTCCCCACCTGGCTCGGGCTGGAATTGCACAGGAAGAGGTCACCGATATCATTCTGACCCACTTCCATCCTGATCACGTAGGGGGGGTGCCGCTCCTATTAATGAATATGTGGCTCCTGGGAAGGCAGAAACCCCTCCGAATTTACGGCCTGCACCATTGCCTGGAGCGGGTCGAAGATATGATGGGCTTTTTTCATTGGGAAAACTGGCCGAACTTCTTCCCGGTCGCATTCCACCGCCTACCTGAGCAAAGCGCAGTTCTTGTTCTTGAACGGGGAACGATCCGCATCCTGGCCTCCTCCGTGCGGCACGTCATTCCGACCATCGGCCTGCGAATCGAAGTCGAGGGTAAACCCGCCCTGGCTTATTCGTGTGATACCGAACCGTGTCCGGCAGTTGTGGAGCTAGCGCTGGGGGCTCCCGTCTTGATCCACGAGGCAACAGGTGAGGGCGTTGGCCATTCCTCGGCAGCGCAAGCCGGGAGCATAGCCGCCGAAGCGGGTGTCCAAAAGCTCTACCTGGTTCATTACACTGTGAACAGTGGGGCGGATGAAGACAGCTTACGACTGGAAGCGGCCTCGACTTTCGATGGAGAGGTGGTCGTGGCGCACGATGAGATGCAGATCGTCCTATGAGGAATTCTTCGACTCGGCCGGCTTGACGGTTGCGTGCAGGTAGCGGAATTCGCCTCGCGGCGGGATCAAGTCAAATACCTCGATTACCTGGAACGGCTTTCTCCCCAGTTTCACGACATCGCCTTTTTTAGGCCTGTGATCCGTATTAAGGATTGCCCCTGGGTGTTCTCCCCCGGAAACAACGTAGCTAACCTTATAAATGGCTGCCATCTCTCGCCTCTCAGCGACCGGTCAGGTTGCGATGCCGAAGTTTGAATGAAAGATCGGCGGCAATATTCCGCATGACGATATACCCCAGGCGGTGATTTTGTTCGCAAGCACGCTCGAAATCCTCACGATGGATGACCAGCACGTTGGTTGGATCGGAAGCGGCTTTGATTGTCGCCGAGCGTGGCCCGTGGTCGACTAAAGCCATTTCGCCGAAAATCTGGCCTTCCCCCAGGTTGACGACAGTTCGAGGGGCAACACCAGGTGAAGCGCTTGCGCGGATTACTTCAACGAATCCAACCTGGACAATATATAATTCGTCCCCGGTTTCACCCTGGGCTGTGATGACTTCGCCGGAGGGATAGGTTAATTCACGGCAGATACTGGCGAGCATCTTCAGTTCTTCCTCGCTCGCTCCTTCAAAGAGTTCGACGGAACCCAGCAACTCCAAATAGCCCATGCGAGCCTCCGGTTGGATCATGGAGAATAGCAGCTGACGCACGATTTGCCTCAGATTGTATAACAGGAAGGAGTCGCTGCCAATTGAACCTTATGTAAAGTAAGCCTGCCGATTCGGCATCTCGTGCTCGGTATCGACGCCGGCACCTGTGTGGTAGAATCTTAAAATATGGTTTCTAATCCACTTTTAAGGTAGCAAGCAATGGACCCAGAGTACGAATTTCCCTCCATACTTTTGAAATCCAATCGCGACGACGATCCTTGGGGTCAAAACTCCTTGCGCGGCCTGGGTTATCGCTTGGGGCGGCGTTCACATGGGTGGCATCCACCAACCGACGTGATGGAAACGGAAGATTCATTCATCGTCCTGGTCGAAATTGCGGGTATGCGCGGCGCGGAGTTTGCTGTGACTTACACTGAGGATGGCCTGACAATTCGAGGTGTTCGCGTGGAGGGGGGCGAACGCCGAGCATACCACCAGATGGAGATCGATTTTGGAGAGTTTGTGAGCGAAATCCATCTACCGGGAGCCGTGGATTCCTCGGCGATCGAAGCAACATACAGCGACGGCTTTCTCAGAGTCCTATTGCCTAAAGCCAGTCCAAAAGAGATTCGCATCGAGGATTGAACACCGGCATTCCAGCATCTGTTGGCTGGCTTCCGCCTCAAGATTGATGATCAGGAAACCTTGAGCGGGATGTGCGGCTACATTGAGGACAAAGGCTTCATGGATGATTTTTCATCGACAATCATGGTTCAGGATGAGAGCGATGATTCCGGCTCGATCGATGAGCTTAAGGGCGGGATCGAACAACTCGAGATACCGGACGAGCTGCCAATTCTACCGCTGCGCGGCGTCGTTGTTTACCCCCATACTGCCACACCGCTGACCATTGGCCAGACCCGATCCATTAAGCTCGTTGATGATGTCGTCGCCAGCCACCGGTTGATAGGGCTTGTTGCGGCACGAAATCCGGAGCTCGAACTTCCCGGTCCAAACGACCTTTTCAAGTATGGTACGGTTGCCTCAATACAGCGCTTATTCCGAGCTCCCGACGGCACGATCCGGCTCATTGCGCGCGGCCTGGCCCGCTTCGAATTGGGCGAATTCAAGGCGCACGAGCCGTACCTCTCGGCCACAATCCACTTGCAGCCCGAAGAAATAGAAGAAGGGGTCGAGATCGAAGCCCAGGTCCGGGCCGCTAAAGATCTCTTCCAGCAAATCGCTGAGCTCGGTCCGACACTCCCGCGTGAGATCATCGGGGGAGTGCTCCTTCTCGACGAGCCGCTCTACGTTGCTTACACCATTGCCAACTACCAGCGCATGGACCTCGACGATGGCCAGCGCATCCTTGAGATCAATTCCGCGACCGAGAAGCTGAAGTATTTGAACGGCATCCTAAGCCGGGAGGTCGAGGTTCTCTCGCTCGGGCAGCAAATCCAGCAGGAGGCTCGAACCGAGATTGAGAAAGTCCAGCGGGAATACTTCCTGCGTGAACAACTGAAGGCTATCCAGCGCGAACTAGGCGAAGGCGACGAACAAACGATCGAGATTGAGGAATTCCGCAAGCGTATTGACGCTGCCAATATGCCCGAGGAAGCCGATAAGCAAGCCCGACGCGAACTGGATCGACTGGCAAAGCTTCCAACGGCGGCGGCCGAGTACGGCGTGATCCGCACCTATCTTGATTGGCTCGCATCGCTGCCCTGGGATCAAATCGCGAAAGATAACCTGGATCTCGGCCACGCCCGCTCGGTTCTGGACGAGGATCACTACGGATTGGAGGATGTCAAGGAAAGAATTTTGGAATACCTCGCGGTGAGAAAGCTGCGCTTCGAACGCGGCATCGCTGACGAGACGGATGATGATGCTCAGGTTGACCATATACGCCGTGAACGGGAAGGCGTCATCCTGTGCTTCATCGGCCCACCCGGAGTAGGCAAGACCTCGCTGGGCCGTTCAATTGCCCGCGCGATGGGGAGGGAGTTCATTCGCATTTCGCTCGGTGGGGTGCACGACGAAGCAGAAATTCGCGGTCATCGACGGACCTATATTGGGGCAATGCCAGGGCGAATTCTCCAGGCTCTGCGCAGGGTCGAATCACGGAACCCGGTTTTCATGTTGGACGAGGTTGACAAGATGGGTCAAGATTTTCGCGGCGACCCCAGCTCAGCCTTGCTCGAGGTCCTTGATCCTGAGCAGAATCGCGAATTCCGGGATCATTACCTTGAAGTTGCATTCGACCTATCGCAGGTCATGTTCATCACCACGGCTAATTGGATGGAGACGATCCCTGAACCGCTATTGGACCGGATGGAAGTGATCCACCTTTCGGGGTATACCGAAAAAGAAAAGGTGGGGATCGCACAAGGCTATTTGCTCCCGCGCCAAATTCGTGAGAACGGTTTGAAGAAGCGCGAAATCAGCTTCACAGAAGAAGCCTTGCTCTCCATCATACGCTCCTATACACGCGAGGCGGGTGTGCGTAATCTTGAACGCGAGATTGGCAGTATTTGCCGCAAGGTTGCAACTCAGATTGCTGAAGGGAAGACGAAGAAAGTAAAACTGACCGGGAGGAAAGTTCGAGAATATCTTAAAAAGCCGCATTACTACGGTCAGGAGGAATTAGCGGAGCGGACTTCTCTCCCCGGTGTCGCGACTGGCCTGGCCTATACCGCCGCTGGAGGTGATGTGCTTTTCATCGAAGCGACGGCCATGCCTGGAAACAAACAGTTCCAGCTTACAGGCTCGTTAGGCCAGGTAATGCAGGAGTCAGCCCGGGCTGCCCTCTCGTTTGTCCGAGCGGACTCACCGGCGCTTGGTGTTGACGATGATTACTGGGAGAAGCACGATCTCCATCTGCACGTACCTGCTGGCGCACAACCCAAGGATGGCCCTTCGGCGGGTGTTACGATGGCGACGGCACTGGCCTCTATGGCAACCGGCAAACCGGTTCGTTCCGATGTCGGAATGACCGGCGAGATCACACTGCGGGGCCAGGTGCTTCCGATCGGTGGGGTCAAGGAAAAAGTGCTTGCAGCTCACCGTTCAGGTTTACACACCGTCATTCTCCCGAAGCGCAATGAGGTTGATCTCCAGGATATTCCCGAGGAAGTTCGTGAGGACATGCATTTTGTCTTCGTAGACACTGTCGACCAGGTCTTCAAGGCCGCTCTGGAAAAGCCACCCCAGAAAGGCAAAAAAAAGGTGGCCTCCGGAAAACGAGCCAAGAAAACCGCTGATGGTAAGTCAGCAGCAACCAAGAAGGCAGAATCGTCCGGCTCGAAAGCCAGCAAGAAATCTCCCAAGAGCAAATCGTGATGTACGTCAATACTGGTGTATGTCATGGAGATGTAAGATGGCGAAGGTGATGATCGTCGACGATGACGAAACAATGCAGTCCTTACTTCGCACGTTGCTCCAGCTCGATGGTTTTGAGGTCGTCGAAGCGCCAGCGTTCAATCAGATTATCAGCACCGCCCGCAGTGAATGCCCAGACGCAATCCTGATGGACTGCATCCTGCCCGAGGTGGATGGGCTCGAGCTGCTGCGTCAAATCAGGTCTGATGCCGACCTGATGAAGATGGTTGTTGTCATGACTTCAGGCATGGATTATGAGCAGCGCTGCCTGGAACGAGGTGCGAACGCATTCCTGCAAAAACCCTACCCGCCCGAGCGCTTAAATGAAGTGCTCCAACATGAAATAGAAAAGGCCGGGGGTGCCGCGCCCCCTGACGCCGATTTGAGAGGAGTTTAAACTACGTGGCAAGTAAACGAGGACATAAAAGCGGATCGAGACAATGGTATTTGATGGATCTGCATCTTCACACCCCCGCTTCGAGTGATTGGCAGGAGCCGGACGCTACCTATCTGGACGTCCTGCAGCGCGGCGAAGCACGCGGATTGGATATTCTTGCATTCACCGATCACAACACAGTCTCAGGCTTCCGGCGGATGATGGAGGATATCGAACAACTCGAACTGCTGGAACGCTTGAACAGGTTGACCGACGACGAAAAGAATCGGCTGGGGATCTACCGGCGCCTGCTGGACAAGATCCTGGTCCTGCCGGGATTTGAATTTACCGCGACCCTCGGCTTTCATATTTTGGGGATATTTCCGGCCGACAAATCCGTTCGTGAGATTGAGCACCTGCTTCTGAATCTAAACATCCCGCCCGAAGCCCTCGATGAGGGCTCATCGACAGTTGGCGCAACAGCCGACGTCCTGACTGCCTACCGGATGATTGACGACGCCGGCGGACTGGCGATTGCCGCCCACGCCAACTCAACGAACGGGGTGGCGATGCGCGGTTTCGGCTTTGGTGGTCAGACGAAGATTGCCTATACCCAGGACACGCATCTGCACGCTCTGGAGGTCACGGATCTTGGCCTGAAGGGGCGGCGTTCGACCGCGGCGTTTTTCAGCGGCACGAAACCGGAGTACCCACGGCGCATGCACTGCATCCAGGGTTCCGATGCGCACCGGCTTCGAACGGATCCAAATAACAAGAAGAACCTCGGTATTGGCGACCGGGCAACGCAGGTATCGCTGGAAGAGGTATCGTTTGCCGCCTTGAAGGGGCTGTTTGACAGCAATGACTTTGCCCGAACACAACCTCACTGGCCAGCTGCAGACACGGAGTTCGACTATATTCAGCAAGCACGTGAGGATGGCCCCAGCATCAACCAGGATTTTCATGAGAGCATGACAGTACGTGGAGGCAGGTTGTATGCCATTATCGCTGATGTCTGTGCATTCGCTAACACGAATGGGGGAACGCTCTATATAGGTCTGTCTGAAGATACCAAAAAAGAACCCGTTGGAATTCCCAAACCCGATACCGCGATCAAAGAACTTCAAAAGGAATTGAATAAGCGCATCAGCCCGCCGATTGACGACCAGGTCGATTCGATGGAAACACTTGGAAAAACCGTGCTGCGCATTATCGTCCCGCGCGGGGAAGATCCGCCTTATGCAGTCGATGACAACAAGATCTACGTCCGAGGTGAAGCCGAGACCGGGCTTGCCGTTCGAGACGAGATCGTTGCTCTGGTTCAGCGCTCCGAGAGCCCAGTCATAAAAGAGGAAGAGCCGCAGGCTGAGATCCACGCTGATGGGCATCCAGGCTTACAACCGCCTCGAACCGGTGTTGAGGTGGCGGACGTGGTCGAACGTGAGGGTGTCACGTATTACACGATGCGGGATCTACGCAACGGCAACATGGTCAAGAATGTAACACAAACCTCAGCCCGCCGCCTCTGGCACTATGCGATCGAGGAATACCGCAAGCTGCCTGCCAGTCTCGAAAAAGCCTCCATCTCGTGGCATGGTGATCTCGGGATTCTCGACGAGCAAAAACGTGGCAAGCGAGCACGCTATGACCTTGCCCAGCGGACGCCAGAGGGCATTCGGGTGTATTTCGGGGTCACGGAAGATGGAATACACAGTGAGTGGAAAACGCTTGTTGGCAGTGATGGTGAGTAAAGCTTCACCCACTGCGAACATGCATGACGCTTGAATCCTGCAGTATCCGATGGTAAGAAATGCGCGAACTCAATGGGTTCGCGCATTTTGTTGAGGTGGCTGAATGCAGATGAAGATACGTGAGTTCGATTTTGAGACAGATTATGAGGCTGTGCATAATTTATGGCAGAACGCAGGCCCCGGTATCCAGCTTTCGGATTCGGATCAACCGGCGGAAATCATGAAGAAGCTGGCCCGCGACCCGGACTTATTCCTGGTTGCAGTGCGAAACAGGGAGCTGGTTGGAACGGTGCTGGGCGGGTTTGATGGGCGGCGCGGCATGGTTTATCACCTGGCAGTCCTCCCGCTACACCGCCGTGCAGGGATTGGCCAGCTGCTGATGGAGGAACTCGAATCGCGTTTGCGGGCAAAAGGCTGCCTGAAGTACTATCTGCTCGTCACAAAAGACAACCAGCCTGCTCTCGATTTCTATGCCTCGCAGGGATGTGAGCTGATGCCACTGCATGTGCTTGGAAAGGTGATCAAGTGAGGTTCTGCGTTCTGACCATATCCGACCGTTCGGCGCGTGGCGAGCGGGAGGACAGCTCCGGCCCGGCTTTGATCGAGATGATTACTGGAAAGGGCTGGGAGCTCGTTGAGCATGCACTGCTTCCGGATGAAGTGGAGCAGATCGAAGCTCAGTTAATGAACTGGTGCGATTCGAAGATTACAGACATCATTCTGACTACTGGCGGCACCGGTTTTTCCCCCCGCGATCGAACACCGGAAGCGACGCTTGCAGTTCTTGACCGCCCGGCACCCGGTCTGGCGGAAGCGATGCGTCTTGCGAGCCTGCGGGTAACACCACATGCGATGCTCTCAAGGGCGATATGCGGAATTCGCAAGTCGACGCTGATCATCAACCTGCCCGGTTCGACCCGTGCTGCGCGCGAGAACTTTTCGGTAGTGCTGCCCGTTCTGGAACATGCCGTCCAATTAATGCAGGAAGATCCATCTTCCGAAACGGGGCATTCATTCCAAACCCCGTTTCCATCAGTTTGAAAATCAGGAGTCGACATGCAGCTACATAGCCGCTATCGATGGTTCGTCCTCTTTGTTTTCTTCGGGTTCATGCTCCTGCATCAATCGGACCGCCTGCTAATCGCACCTTTAACCACGCCGATCATGGAAACCTTCAAGATTAACGAAGCCCAGATGGGCGCAGTAGTGACGGGCGCTCTGCTGGTCAGTGCCATTCTCTACCCCATCTGGGGGGTGCTTAATGACCGGCTGTCGCGTTCACGCCTGCTGGCCCTGGCCTCGGCGATCTGGGGTTCAACGACCTGGCTGAGCGCGATCGCACCTACGTTCCCGACCTTTATCGCCGCCCGGGCGACAACCGGCATCGATGATTCGAGCTATCCGGGTCTCTACAGCCTGATCTCGGATTACTTCGGCCCGCAGGTGCGAGGCAAGATTTACGGGTTTCTTCAACTAACCCAGCCGCTCGGATACATGATCGGTTTGATTGCGGCGACGTTCCTCTCGAACAGTTTCGGGTGGCGGACGATTTTTTACGTGACCGGCTCGTTAGGATTGCTGCTGGCGGTTGTTATTCTGTTCGTGGTGCGTGATGCACCACGCGGAGCGAGCGAGCCAGAACTTGAAGGCTTAGTCCAGGCCGGAGTGTATAAGTTCGACTTCCGCATCGCGCTCGATCTCTTTCGAAAACGCACCATGTGGCTGGTCTTCCTGCAGGGTTTCATCGGTGTCTTCCCTTGGAATGTGATCACATTCTGGTTCTTCCGCTACTTGGAGGTTGAGCGCGGCTTTGCCGACTCAGAAATTCTCATCACGCTCGGCCCGGCCGTGCTCGTCCTGGCAGCAGGATACTTCGTGGGAGGGATGCTGGGTGACTCGCTCTTCCGCCGGACACCTCGCGGCAGACTGCTGATTTCAATGGCCGGAGTTTTGATCGGCGCAATCCTGCTCACCGTGACGCTGAATATCCCGCTCGGAAACCGGCCGCTCTTTATGGTGATGATGATCCTCACCGCCCTCTTTATTCCCTTCGCGTCCGCCAATGTGCTCTCAACGGTCTATGACATCACGCTGCCGGAAGTACGCAGTACGGCCCTGGCCGTCGAGCAGTTTATCGAAAGTGTTGGATCGGCTTTCGCTCCCTGGCTGGCGGGGCTGATCGCAGTGCAGGCTTCGCTGCAAATTGCGATTCTATCGATCTGCCTGATCGCCTGGCTGCTCGGTTCGATCGTGCTTGCCTTCGCTGCGGTCTGGGTACCGCGGGACATCGCTACGCTGCGCAGCCAGCTTGAGCAGCGCGCCCAAGAGTTGAGAAGCGGCACAGCTGCTGATTGATGCTCTCCTTAAAAGTTCCGGGGGAAACACCGGATCAGACCGATGGTTGAGATTCTAGAGAGCGCCGAGAGCGCCTCGCCGTTGATCACGCGCCATGTGGCGGGTTCGCTTAAGAGGCAGGAGATCGACGGGCTGTCTCTGAGCCAGCTTGAGCGATTCGGGCTGAGGCTGCTGCAACCGTTGCCAGCGTCCTTTGCCCGGGAACTGGCTGCATGGCGGGTCGCACGTGGCGCAATTCCCCCCCGGCGGTTGATCCAGATTCGCACCGAGGAGCTCGTGAGTGCTCGACTGGATGATTACGCCGGGCTGGCCGGGAAATACGATCTGATCTTCTTCGGCTCGGCGCTTGGAGGCGCGGCAGCCCACCTCGCCGCCGTCGCGGGCGGACCTTTCCTGCCTCAGCCCTTTATTCTCGGTGTCCAGGGCGGAACGAAGGATGACCGGCTGGAGACTTATCTAGAGCATGTAACACCCATCGCAGAGACCATCTTGAGTGAGAATCCGGACCTGGCTGCGATCGCACACTTCGACCCTGTACATGATGGCTGGCTGACCAGGAGATTGGCCCACCTTCGCCTAAAATTGATCGATTTGCCCTCAAGTTACAAGGACTTCATCCTCGCCAAGCTCAAACCAGGTGGGGCGATTGTCTATCTCGACTGCAGCGCGCGCTGGCTTCAGTACCGCTTGAACGATCGTTTCTCGCTGCAGGTAGGGGGTTGGGGAGATATTCCAGCACAGGAATTCCTAGTAGGAAGCGAACGCATCAATAGCTTCCTTTCCCGGCAGGGCTCGCAACACACTGGTGGCTGGGAGCTCCGCGGCCAAAGCCCTGATTGGTGCTCCGAATCGGAGTGGGGGAGCCAGCCAGGCCTGGATCTCGCACTCGAATCGTTCGCCGGGAGGGAGGGGTTTCGTTTCGAACGGATCCGTTTTGGCCATCCACACGATTTCTCCCGCCTGGCCTTTTTAGCCCATCGTGAGCTGTTCCTCGAGCAGGGCATCGAGGCGCGTGGAGTGCTGATCGAGATGTTCACCCAGTATGCACCCTGGCTTGCGATCGAGCGCGGCTTGCTCCCACTCTGGTTGATCTTCAACACTCACGACAGCCTTCTGTTCTTGCAGCGCGAACGCAGCTCGTTCCCGGAAGACATTCCGGTTTATCTGAGCGCGCTGGTCACACTTTCACGCACACCTGACATGGTCGAGTGGGATGAATGGGCGGTGGCACTGGCTGGCCGGGATTGGCACAGCGTTGGCGCCCGGCGCGAGAAATATCCAGAAGACCTGCTTATGCTAGGAACCTGGACCGACCGCCTGCGCTATCTGACCTCACCGCTTGATCGCCTCCCGGGTTATTTGTCGCTCGAAAGATTGCTGGGACTGGCCGCGAAGCTTCAAGGCACGAATTAGCCCAGAATTTCCTCCTCTAATCTTGACAAGCAGGGTCGTAAAGGTTATGATTAGATATACCCACCCCACCTGGGGGGGGATGGAGTTTGAACATGGACCGGGAAGATACGTTAAAACGCCTGAAGAGCATTGAGGGACACGTACGCGGCGTAGCCCGCATGGTGGAAAATGATGCCTACTGCATTGATCTTCTACGCCAGATTCAAGCAATCCAGGCAGCGTTGAACAAGGTAAGTGCGAAAGTACTCGATGATCACCTGCATTCCTGCCTGATCACGGCCATTCGAGGCGAAGATCCGGATGAACGGGAGCGAGTGCTCAAAGAAATCAGTGAAGTCTACGAAATGGCAAGCCAGTCTTGACCTTCTAAATTTAAGGAGATAACCATGACAACCGTTACCTATGAAGTTCCGAATATATCTTGCGGCCACTGCGTTCATACGATCGAGATGGAACTTGGAGATCTTGCCGGTGTGCGCACGGTGAAAGCCGTGGAGAACGAGAAGCGCGTTACGGTGGAGTTCGAGCCGCCAGCAGATGAGGAACAAATCGTTGCCGTGCTGACCGAGATTAATTACCCGCCGGTGCTTGCATAAAGGAAAAAAAGTGGCTGAATTGCAGAAGGAATTGACCCTGCCGATCACCGGCATGACCTGCGCCAATTGTGTTGCGACGGTCGAACGCAATTTGAAGAAACTCGACGGTGTGAGCTTTGCCAGCGTCAATCTGGCATCGGAACGCGCCAGCGTAAGCTTCGACCCGGCGCGTGTCGATGCGGAAGCCTTGATTGAACGAGTCCGCCGGGCAGGGTATGACGTTGCGCTGGGCGAAGCGGATCTCGCCCTGCGACGATTAAGCGATGCGAACGACGCTAGTCGCCTTGAGAATACACTGCGCGACCTGGATGGTGTTGCCGAGGTTGCGGTGAATCTTGCTAGCGAGAGTGCCCGCGTGCAGTACATCCCAACGGTAATCAGCCAGGCGGATATCCGCCGGCATGCCCAGGCTGCCGGGTTCGAGCTTTTAGCAGCTGAAAGTGGTGTTGAGGATGTTGAGCGGCAGGCTCGAGAGCATGAGATTCAGCATCAGAAACGTTTATTGATCACAGGCATCGGGCTTGCTCTGCCGGTATTTATCCTGTCGATGCTGCGCGATTTTAACCTGCTGCCTGCAGTGATTCAGGGGGCAGGATGGTTGAACTGGCTGTTGTTTGCACTCGCCACGCCGGTTCAGTTCTATGTCGGGTGGCAGTACTACGACGGAGCATACAAGGCACTCCGCAACCGATCTGCGAATATGGATGTGTTGATCGCCCTCGGGTCATCGGCTGCGTACTTCTACTCCATCCCGGTGTTGTTCGGTTTGATCGATGGACATGTCTACTTTGAGACCTCCTCTGTGATTATCACGTTGATTGTCCTGGGGAAATTCCTCGAAGCGCGGGCTAAGGGCCGGACGAGCGAAGCCATTAAGAAGCTGCTCAATCTGCAGGCAAAAACGGCTCGGATTGTTCGCGATGGCCAGGAACAGGACGTCCCGGTTGCGGAGGTACGCGTCGGTGACCTGGTGATTGTCAAACCCGGCGAGAAGATCCCGGTCGACGGCGTGGTTGTTGAAGGCCGCAGCACCATTGATGAATCGATGCTGACCGGCGAGTCGATGCCGGTTGAAAAGACCCCGGGAGATCAGGTTGTCGGTGCAACCGTCAACAAGCTCGGCCGGCTCAAATTCGAAGCTCTCAAGGTCGGGCGTGACACTGCGCTCGCGCAAATTGTCCGCCTGGTGGAAGAAGCACAGGGCAGCAAAGCACCGATTCAGAAACTCGCAGACCAGGTCTCGGCGGTGTTTGTGCCAGCCGTGATCCTGATCGCGGCGCTCACATTTCTCGGCTGGTATTTTATCGCTCCCGCTCCTTCCGGCGACGAATCAGTGTTTACTCGGGCGCTGATCAACATGGTGGCGGTGCTGGTGATCGCATGTCCTTGTGCGATGGGGCTGGCAACTCCAACAGCCGTCATGGTCGGCACGGGCCGGGGAGCCAATCTGGGAATTCTCTTCAAGTCATCTGAATCGCTCGAAAGAGCGGGAAGCCTGTCGTCTGTTATTCTCGATAAGACCGGCACAATCACCCGCGGGCAACCGACGGTAACTGACATAGAATTGACCGGGTGGAAGGGCGGGCAGGACGAACTTCTGCGGCTTGTCGCGAGTGCCGAACGCGCTTCCGAGCATCCACTGGGAGATGCCATTGTCGCCGCTGCCTCAGAGCGGAGTATTCAACTTCAGGATCCCGGAAGCTTTGAAGCGGTGGCCGGGCAGGGAATTCGGGCGGATGTGGATGGTCATGCATTGCTGATCGGCACTTCCCGTTTGCTCGAATCAAACGGTATCCCGCTTGATGGGACAGTATCCCTGATGGATGTAATCCAGGCCGAGGCGAAGACCGCCGTGGCTGTCGCAGTTGACGGAAAATCCGTCGGGGTGCTCGGCATCGCAGATACCTTGAAAGACGGCTCTTCTCAGGCAATCCAGGAGCTCCAGGCGATGGGCCTCAAGGTCGGCATGATCACTGGCGACAACCTGGCAACAGCTCGTGCGATCGCAGAGAAGGTTGGCTTGAACATGACCAGCAGCGACGGCCAGACACTGGTGTACGCCGAAGTGTTGCCCGGAGAAAAAGCGCAGGTCGTGAAAGATATGCAGGCGGCTGGGCTGGTCGTGGCCATGGTCGGTGATGGGATTAATGACGCGCCGGCGTTGGCTCAGGCTGATGTTGGAATCGCTATTGGTACCGGAACGGATATCGCCATCGCAGCCGCGCCCATAACGCTCTTGAGCGGAGACCTGCGTGGAGTTCCCCGGGCGATCACCCTCTCGCGTGGTACGCTGCGCACGATTAGGCAGAATTTGTTCTGGGCTTTGATCTACAACGTACTGCTGATCCCAAGCGCTGCTCTTGGCTTGTTAAACCCGATGCTTGCAGCTGGCGCAATGGCTTTCAGTTCAATTTTTGTGGTTACAAACAGCCTACGCTTGCGTGGCCTCAGGCTTTAAATTCCGCGTTCGGCCGGGCGGTATGCCGGGGGAATCTTGATGAGCGGCGACTGATCGGGTATGCTTCTCGAGCGCAGCATAAACCCACCTCGGCTCAACCGGGGGACATACCTCGACAGGAGTCATAGAATCCATGGATCTCGGCAATCTCGGTTTGAATCCGGCCGGAATCGGCCTGGCGGCACTCGCAGGTTTGCTTTCCTTCCTTTCCCCCTGTGTTCTAGCATTAGTCCCTGCGTACATCAGTTATCTTGGTGGGCATACGGTCACGGCCGGAGGGCAGGTTGTGGAAAACCGCTGGGTGACCTTCAGCCATGGGGTCGCCTTTGTGCTTGGTTTCAGCGTTGTCTTTGTCGTGCTCGGAGCGGCTGCTTCAGCACTCGGCGCTCTGCTCTATGACGTTCGCACATGGCTGGCGCGAATCGGCGGGGTGGTTGTCATTATCTTCGGGCTGCATACCATGGGTGTGATCAGCATCCCGTTCCTTGATTACGATACGCGCCGTGAAATGCAGCCAAATCCCACCCTTGGATATCTGTCATCAGCCTTGATGGGCGTTTTCTTCTCCGCCGGCTGGGCACCTTGTGTCGGCCCTGTTCTGGGAGCGGTCCTAACTCTAGCATTGAACAGCGCGCGCATCACCGAAGGTGTAGTTCTGCTTTCAGCGTATTCGGTGGGCCTGGCAGTTCCTTTTCTGCTTGCAGCGCTCGGCATTGGACGCGCAGCTGAGCTCATGCGTAATTACAGCAATGCCGTTCGAGTTCTTTCCGTCATTACCGGGGTGATTCTGGTCATCGTCGGTGTGATGTTGATGACCGGAACTCTCGAACGCCTGGCCCGTTTCGGTTTCTTTGTCAACTTCGGTCTCTGATAGGTCGGAGATGGATCGTCCGTCCTTGAAACGGCAGCTTAATTATTTGCTCATCGGGCTATTAATCGGGGCTGCGTTCACGGTGGTAATCGCATTTGGACTACCAGAACGTGATAGCCAGAGCGCGCCCACCGCAACTCCTGGGGGTGAATTGAGCGGCATTGCTGTTGCACCCCAAGCAGGTGCATTGGCCCCGGCTTTCACCCTACAAGATCTGGATGGGAAATCGATCAGCTTGAGTGACTTTCACGGGCAGGTCGTGCTTTTAAACTTCTGGGCAGTCTGGTGCAGTCCTTGCCTGGTGGAGATGCCGATGTTTGAAGCTCGCTACCAAAGCCTGAAGGACGACGGATTTATCGTATTGGGAGTTAACTTCGACGACCCGCCAGAAGATGTTCGAATTTACGGTGAGGCTCTGGAATTGACCTTTCCTCTTGTGCTCGATCCGGGTGGAGTGGTACAGGACCTATACCGGATTCGCGGTTACCCGTCATCTGTAATTATCGACGGGGATGGTGTGGTCCAGGTCGTGCAGGTTGGACTGATGACGGATGAGCAGCTTGATGGTTACCTGGAGGAAATGGGATTTTGAGCTCGCTTAAGGTCACGCTCTACACTCGCAGCGACTGCGGCTTGTGTGAAAAGGCCAAGGAAATGCTGCATGCGCTGCAGGCCGAGTATCCCCACGATCTTGTCGAAGTGGACATAGAGGCGGATCCGGTTCTCTTGGAACGCTACCACGACCGGATCCCGGTGCTGCAAGTTGGGCCTTATACCCTCGAAGCTCCGATCGAAGGGTTGAATTTGCGGATTTCGCTCCAGTCAGCGCTTGCCTCTCCTCAGAGCGAAGGACCAATTTCTTCAGTCCCGCGCCGTCAGGCGCTCTTCCTGAACCGAGTTCTATATGGAATTTCGCGCCATTGGCTGGCGCTATTCAACCTCCTGGTCCTGATCTATGTCGGCATGCCATTCTTGGCGCCAGTGTTGATGGATGCTGGCATTCAACGCCCTGCCCGTTGGATCTACAGCATCTATTCACCCCTATGCCACCAGTTGCCGTATCGCTCCTGGTTTCTGTTCGGTGAGCAGGCAGCTTACCCGTTGTCTGCCGCCGGTGTAGGAGGGTTGACGTTCGAGGATGTCTCAACGATCCCTCCCTATGATCTCTCCACCGCGCGCGTTCTAACCGGTGATTCTCAGATGGGATATAAAGTAGCGCTGTGCGAACGTGATGTGGCAATTTATGGGTCGATCCTGCTCGGCGGTTTAATCTTCGCACTTGTCAGGCGGCGGCTCAAACCGATCCCGATTTGGCTCTGGTTTGTCGTCGGCATCCTGCCCATAGCGGTGGATGGTGGATCGCAGCTGTTTTCCTTGCTGCCCTTTTTCAACTTCCCGATTCGTGAAAGCACACCTCTCTTGCGGACACTCACCGGCACTCTCTTCGGCCTGGCAAACGTCTGGCTGGCATATCCATATGTCCAGGAGGCGATGCAGGAAACTCGCACCCTGGTTGCCTCCAAGCTGGCAGGTGCGGGTGAACTCGGCTGAGTAATCTCTGGCGGTTTTGGGTCCATCAGGCATGATAAACTGACGCTATGCCACTGATTCAAGCCGATGGTCTGAAGTTCTTCCAATTCAAAGCATTTCAAAACGCTGCCCTGGTTCATGGAATCTTCATGCGCCATGGTGGCGTGAGCCCCTCCCGCTGGCATTCCCTCAATGTAGGTGGAACCGTTGGGGATGATTCTGAGCGGGTGTCGGAAAACCTGCGGCGGATCTTCGCCACCCTCGACCTGGATCCCGATTCGGCTTTTGATGTGTGGCAGGTTCATTCGGCTGATATAGCTACGGCTGATGCGCCGCGCGCCGGGCAAGAGCATATTCGAGCGGATATTATCTTGACGCGAACGCCAGGCGTTGCCCTTTTCATGCGCTTCGCGGACTGCGTTCCAATCTACCTGTATGATCCCCGGAAGCATGCAATCGGGTTAGCGCATGCAGGCTGGTTGGGCACGGTCAAGCAGGCAGCCAGGGTGGCGGTTGAAGGGATGACCTTGCACTTTGGATCAAAGCCCGGAGACCTCGTCGCAGGCATAGGACCCGCGATCGGGCTGGATCATTACGAAATCGGAGGTGATGTTATCTCGGCGTTCCGCGAAAGCTTTGGCCAGAAAGCGGAAAGCCACCTGCGGGTCAGTAATTCCCACACCTACCTGGACCTGGCTGGCGCAAACCAGGAGCTGCTCAAGGATGCCGGCGTCGAATACGTTGAGCGGGCAGATATTTGTACAGCCTGTGCAGTGTTGGATTGGTACTCCCATCGAGCAGAAGGGGGCGCTACCGGCCGCTTCGGAGCGCTCCTCTGCCTGAACGAGGACGGATGAGTTCTACACCTGAACAAATAACCGAGATTACCAATAACTTGCGTACTGTCCAAGAACGCATGGCGAATGCAGCGCTACGGGCTGGCCGCGATCCTTCCGGGGTGAGGTTGATCGCGATATCCAAATTACAGCCGATCGCGAAAATTACCACAGCGTACGCATGCGGTCAGCGGGAATTCGGCGAAAATCGTGTCCAGGAGGGAATTGAGAAGCAGGATAAGCTGCAGGGCTACCCGGACATTACCTGGCATATGGTCGGTCATATCCAGAGTCGGAAAGCCGAGCAGGCAGCGCTTCATTTCGACGAGATCCATTCCGTCGATCGGGTAAAAATCGCCCGCCGTCTTGACCAATACCGGTCGGGTCAGGATGCCTTGCTGCCCGTCTACCTGGAGATGAACGTCTCGGGGGAGGAATCGAAAGAAGGTTGGAATTTCTCACGGCGAGATCAGTGGGAAGATGGCTTACAGCAGGTAAAAGCAGTTTTCGAATGCAAGAAACTCCTCGTTATTGGTTTGATGACCATGGCTCCATGGGTTGATGATGAAGCAATACTGCGAGATACGTTTTCACGACTGCGTGGCGTGCGTGATTTCCTCGAGCAGGAACTAGGTAAGAGCTTACCCCATCTTTCGATGGGGATGACGGACGACTTTGAAATCGCCATTGAAGAGGGTGCAACGGATATCCGTGTGGGGCGTGCGATCTTCGGCGAGCGCGAGTAAGTCAGTAAATAGGGATGCGGTACAATGTGTGCTGAAGTCGGATTTATGAATGTGCTGGGGATGGAGCTGAAGCGGGAAGGATATTGGAATTGGCCAGTCTGGTATCTGCAATTTCGCTTGTAACAGGCATATTATCAATCGTGATCATCGCCGATGTGCTTGTCAGCTACATTCTCGACCCGTATCACCCCGTGCGGCGATTTCTTGATAACATCGTTCAACCCCTGCTGGTGCCTATTCAGCGCATTCTGCCACCTGTTGGTGGCCTCGACCTCAGTCCGCTGGTCCTGCTGATCCTGCTTGATCTGATCAGCCAGGCTTTGAGGAACATTCTCTTATGACCGGATCTTATAAATCTCGATCCTTCAAACTCCACAACGGTGAACAAGGGGCAGCGCTGACGATCCGGGTTACGCCGCGGGCGCGAAGGACAGAGTTCGGTGGGGTTCTAGAAGACGGAACGATTCGTATTCGTATTGCGGCTCCACCCGTAGAAGGCAAAGCGAATAAGGCTCTGATCGCGTTCCTGGCGAATGCTTTAGACGTTCGAAAGAACACGATCGAAATCGTTGCCGGGGAACACGGTCTCGATAAGATTATCTCGATCCTCGGCCTCCCGGCCGAAGAAGCTGAGCAGCGATTAAAAGCTCACCTGGATCAGATCACGCCCAACGAGGAATAACCCCGTCCATCCATGAAAAAGCAGGTGCAGCGCACCTGCCTTTTTTCATCCCATCTATGAAATGCTTCTCGAAATTCTCAGCGGTCAGGCAGTTTTAGAGCTCAGTCCACGCACTTTCACGCCGGCTGCATCCATTTGGTACAGAGCTTCGTAAGCCGCATCTCGCAAATAAGGTTGGGGTGAGGTTATCGCCTGATTGAGCTCAAGGGACAATTCATCGGCGCCAGCCCAGACGATAGCCTCCAATGCGGCGATTTGTTCGTCCTGGGATCCCTTGGTCAGGGCCCGCCGAATTAAGTCGAGCGCGGCCCGGTCGGAGGCAACTGCCATGCCTTCTTTGCTGGCGAAAGCCTGCAGCCAGGGGAGGTCTGATAAGACCCGGATCTGAGGCATCACCCTCCAAGGTGGATTGCGCCACTGTTTCAGAATCTCCGCTGCAGCTCCGCGGACTACCCATTGATCGTCCTCAGTCTGCAATGTCTCCAGGAGTTCAATCGCCCACGTTTCGGGAACTCGCCCCAGTCCGAAGACGGCCGCCCGCCGTGTGAGCAAATTCTTCATCTCAACCGCGTCGCGCAGCATCGAGAAGCCCTCGGTCGGGTTGCAGGCTAAGGCCTCGGCGGCAGCAATCTGCACCCCTTCGTCGCTCTCGAGCAGGATGTGGCCTAAACCCTCCAGGGCTTCATCGGTACCGATAGCCGCCAGAGCCAGGCAGGCTGCACGCCGGGTATGCAGGTTGCGTTTGGTGTTGATGGTCTCCAGCAGTTGTTTGACACTTTCCTCATCCCGCAATCCACCCAGGCCGAGTGCACCGAGCACTCTGCTGGTTGGGTTCTCTGATCCCAGGAGTCGGCGGAAGAGGATGGCGACCGAGTTTTCCTGCGAGGCGGCCAGCGCGTGCACAGCGCGCAGGCGTAGTCCATACGCCCGCGTGCCATCCGCTGCGATTTGCGCCAGGTTGCGCAGCACCTCTCCCCGCCAGGCTTGCTTCCTGGGAGCGTCGGGGAGCCAGCGGGCGGCTGCCAGCAAGTGCTTCTCGAGCGGGTCATTTGTCCCCTGCAGCAGAGCACTCACCGTCGGTCCGACGTCGCCCATGGCAGCCGCGTAGCGTAAGGTAAGTTCTCCGGGAGCCCAACCAAGCGGCACTGGGTCCAGAGTCTCGCCATTCTCGGCCAGTGCGCGAGCCGCGAGGTAGGCACCGATATTGGCTGAGGCGAAGGTCAGGCGGCCTTGAATGTGCCGGCGAATGATCCCGGCTTCTTCCATTTCGGCCAACGGAGTGCCGCGCTTCAAAGTTCTTTCACTAAATAACCCCGAGCCGCTCTGAATCCAGGCCAGGGCGGAGGCTTGCGCTGCTTTCCGTTCATTGATGGATAGGAAACGGGCTAGATAGGATTCGAGCCCATCGACACTGCGGCTGCCGCGTACATCGCCGATAAATGCTGCCCAAGTATGGAGGGTGACATCGAGCGGCGATTTACCGCGCATCGAGCCGACCATCCAACCATTGAGCAAGGCTGGGTCGATCTCGGAGATACGGTTCTTTGGTAGGGCGGGGAGAATGTGTTCCGACCAGGCTGCTGACCAGCGCTGGTGGAACAGGAGCTGATCGTGATCGCTCCAGGGCGCCATCGGGATCGGTGTCAGGCCAAGCTCTGTCAGTCCGTTATAGCCATTGATATTCGTCGCGATGATCATCCGGATGTCGCTGTATTTACGCTGCAGCGATTTTAGCCAATCAGCGATCGGCGGAATCTCAGAGGGATTGAACTCGTCGAGTCCATCCAGAAGCAGAAGTGCCTCGCCACGCTTGAAGGCGGTTTGGAGCTGCGAAATCAGCCGATTCGATCCACTGTCATGCGAGCTTTCCAGAACTGAAGTCTCGATCGGTTTAAGGGGATCTTTCTCGGCTGAGCGGTCCAGAATCAGATCGGCGGCGTGGATTAACACTGGCATTAGCGAGGCTAGATCTCCCAGCGCGGGGTCCCTAACTGCAGTCAGCATTGCCAGGTACGTCAGTGCGGTAGTCTTCCCGGAGCCGGGCCAACCGGTGAGGAGCAAATTCGCACCGTCCCGAAGCGCAACATGCAGGTCTAATGTCGGTGATTGGTAAATGCCCGACAAGTACTTCCAATCCGGCAAATTGGGAAGAACGGAGAGCGTGTCCTCCGGTGTGCGTTCGTTCTCAACCCCCTCCGCAGGCAGCGGGGGAGCCAGGACTTT
>Ga0315534_1000248_pt1 | contig 34953 bp, 32 predicted proteins | sample SalMarSW160240MG_FD_203094 | JGI IMG/M metagenome (GOLD analysis project Ga0315534, IMG submission 203094) | Salt marsh sediment microbial communities from the Plum Island Ecosystem LTER, Massachusetts, United States - Salt Marsh Sediment SW1602-40 ... | reverse complement strand
GCCATCGGCAGCCCGAGTGCGAGCAAAATGGCGAGCGAGCCGAACAGCAAGAGCGTCAGCCAAGCAATATCGATACTCAGCCCCATGGCTTACGCCCCTGCCCGCACGACGATCATTATGTCCTTGATGAGCTTGGAAATGCCCTGCAGCAATAAAAGCGCAGCGCCGACCGGGATCATTAATTTGACCGGCCAATATTGCACCGCCCATTCGGTAAACGAGACCTCCCCCAAACCGATCGCATCGGCAGCGAACCGATAGCCGGTGACCAGCATCGTGCCGATAAAGATGAAGAAGAAGATCGACGTGAAGATATCGGCGATCGCTTTGCCGCGCGGCGAGAAGCTCGCATAGAAGATATCGACGCGGACATGCTGGTCTTCACGATAGGCGAAGGCGCCTGCCAGCATGTATTGCATGCCGAACATCAGGAACATGCTTTCATGCACCCAATTGGTTGGTGAATTGAATAGGTAACGCGCGATCACTTCGTAGTAATAGACAAAGATGGAAATTACCGCCCAATAGGCGACGAACTCGCCAACCCGGACATTGAGCCATTCGAGAGCGTCGGTAACGGGCGTATGCAATTGGAGTGTCGGGTCTTCATGTGTGCCCGCCAGAACGACTTCGGGAATTGCGGGCTCGGGAATTGAAGATTCAGCAGCAGCGCGCGATTGCGCTTCGCGCTCCCGCGTCCGGCGCACGAGCCCTGGCAGCAGAGCGGCGTCGAGAAGCAGCATCGCAGCCATCAGGAGAGCGAAGCCGCGCGACACCATCTCCCGCCAATCGAGTTCGCTCGTAGCCCTGTCGAACTCGGCTTTCGCTTTTGCCTCCTCCGCCTGAGCTTTGCTCAATCGCTCGCGTGTAGCCGCCGTGGCCGCGACGCCGGGCCGCAATTCAGCGCGGCTGACGCTGCGCTGCGCGAATTCGAAGTCGGAGCGCGTGCGCGAGAGGTCCTCGCGCGCATCGCGGATTTGCGCTGTCGTGTAAAGGATCGCGAGAAAGACGGGAATGAAGATGAATCCCCAACCACTGCGCAAATAAAAGCGATGCAATCCGAGGAACCCGGCGCAGAGCCAGAACAAATAGCCGAGGAAGAGCGATGGCCCTTCGGGCACGCCGCGCCGCTTCTGCCGCGCGACCAGATAAAAGGCGATCAGGGGAAAGATACCGAGGGTGCCCCAATAGAGCCAATGAGGCAGAACTAAATTCAAGCTGGGCATTGCGTCACCGAGAGCCGGCGTCGAAATTTGCGAGGAAGGAGCAATCGCTCCTCCCTCGTTGCATTATCGTTGCCGATGAGGCTCGCGCCGGCCGATCAGAGATTGACCGTCAGACCCTTGTACATTGCGGGCTCGACATAGCCGAACGACGGCGACTCCATGATTTCAAGTTGCATCTTGAACAGGCGAGCCGCATCCTTGTCCTTGTTCGCCCATTTGAACCAGATTGGCACGGCAACGCGCTGGAACTTTTCGAGGTCATCCGCCGGCAAGCGGTTAACCTGCGTGCCGGCCTTCTCGAATTTGCTCCACGCTTCCATGTCCGCCTTCTGGATTGCGGCGTAATGAATGCGCGAGTAGACCTCGATCTGGTCCTCGACCCACTGCTTCATCTTCGGCGATAGTTTGTTCCAGTGCTGCATGCCGACGCAGAAATCCATCAAGTCGACCGGCTGGTAGATCGATTCGAGACCGCGCGGTCCCATGCAGATGTATTTGGTGACCTGCCCAAAGCCGAGGTCCCAGTTGACCGCCGGGCCCACGTAGTCTGCTGCGTCGATCGTTCCCTTCTCCAGCGCTGAGAACACTTCGCCGCCGGGAAGCAACGTGGTCCTTGCGCCGATCGCCGCAAAGCCTTCCGCGATCATGCCGCCGGGAACGCGCAGCTTCAGACCCTTGAAGTCCTCAATCGAACGGATCGGCGTCTTGGAGTGGATGATGTTGGCCCCGTGATGAATGCGGCCGACATAGTAGATGCCTTGCTTGGCGAAGATGTCGCGCGCCGCCTGCAGGCCGCCTTTGCTGTAGAAGAACACGTCCCATTCGTGCGGATAGCGAAGACCCATCAGATAGGACGAGAGAAACGCCGTCGCTGGGATTTTTCCGGCCCAATACAGCGTGAACGAATTCATCCCTTCGAGCACGCCGTTCTTGACGCCGTCGATCAGCGAGAAATCGCCGACGACTTCCTTGGCGCCGAACGGTTTTAACTCAAGTTCGCCCCCTGACTTTTCTTTGATGGTACCGCACCACTCCTTAAAGGTGGCAAGACCGACGCCCGCCGGCCAGGACGTCTGCACTTTCCAAGTTGTCGTCTCGGCAGCTTTCGCATTGCGAATGTAAGGGGCAGCAATGACAGCCGCACCGCCGGTGACGACTGCGCTCTTAAGAAACCTACGTCTCGTTGACGGTGACTTGCCTTCCTGCATAGCGTTTTCCTCCGATTGTTTTATGGCCGACTTGATGCCGGATTGACGATAGGATGCAGCACCATGCGCTCCCTATCAAGCGCGCATATGATGGGGTGGGCACGCTCCCACGACCCACCGGACGCGGTCGGCCGGGCTGGTGTTTTGGGACAGGGTCAAGCTACAGGTCCGGAACTCTCGATTATGTAGTCGCGAGCGGCCGACTGCTCGTTGATCAACCCCCCTCATCCACCCGCCACTTAGACATGGGCGCGAAGCGCACGGCCAAGCCGACCACATCAAATCGAGCTGTCTGCCCCGGCCACCTTGACGGTGATCTTCTGAACTTCGGTGCGCCCGTTGGGAAACTTGATTTCCAGCGTTACGAGATCGGTTCCGGAAAAACCTGGCCGTGATCGGTAGAATGCGATGTAGCCGGGGACGTTGAGCGCGAGGCATTGCCGGTAGTTCGTCGCCCGAACGTTGACCCTTTTAACGTTGACTTTCCCGTTTTCGGGCGCGCCGACTAGCCGGATCGTCGGCAACGGGCCGGAGGTGCAGTCGGGTCTTACGTTGATGTACATGCCGATTCGGATGTTCGCGCCGGACGGTCCCTTGGCCCGACGCTCGACGGTGCGACCCTGAGCGATAGCCGATGCGCTCAAGCCAATAATTGCGATCAGAACAATTAGTTGGCGCCTCATCGCTGGCCCTTCATTGGAGGCGGTCCGGCCTGCTGCCGCGTTCGGGTTGGTTGCCCCTGCCGCGTATATAGCAACTTCCCCGCATGCCCGACGGTCGCATCCGGTCGCATTCGCTTATACTCTCATGCGACTGGCTGATGTGATGTGAACTGTCGCGCACGGACTGCCCATACGCGGCCATGCCGCGGCAAAAATCGAAAAACAAGAGGAAACCAATGCCCGTTCATCCCGCCCTCGCCTATCTGCGGTCTCCGGAAAAAGGCAAAGTGGTAAGCGCCGCGGAGGCGGTGCGGCTCATCCGCGACGGCGATACGGTTGCGACCGGCGGCTTCGTCGGCATCGGATTTGCCGAAGAAATCGCGCTTGCGCTCGAGGAGCGCTTTCTCCGGGGCGACCGCTCCGAGCCTCAGGGGGCGAGCGCGACTGGCGCCGGCGCTGAAGCGCCTTGCCCGCCCGGCACGCCAAAAAGCCTAACTCTCGTTTACGCTGCCGGCCAGGGAGATGGCAAAGACCGCGGCCTCAACCACCTCGCCCACGAGGGGCTCGTCAAGCGCGTGGTCGGGGGCCATTGGGGGCTCGTGCCGAAACTGCAAAAGCTCGCCTTCGACAGCAAGATTGAGGCCTACAACCTGCCGCAGGGCGTGATCACCCATCTGTTCCGCGACATCGCCGCCCATCGCCCCGGCCATCTCACCACCGTCGGGCTCGGCACCTTCGTCGATCCGCGCAATGGCGGCGGCAAGATCAATACCCGGACGACCGAAGATCTGGTCGAGCTGATTACGCTGCACGGCCAGGAGTGCCTGCTGTACCGCACTTTTCCGATCCACGTCGGCATCATCCGCGCCTCCACCGGCGACGCCGAGGGCAATCTCACCATGGAGCGCGAGGCGCTGACGCTGGAGGCGCTCGCCATCGCTATGGCCGTGCACAATTCCGGCGGTATCGTCATTGCGCAGGTCGAGCGCGTTGCCGAAAGCGGCACCCTCAATCCGCGCCAGGTAAAGGTGCCGGGCGTGCTGGTCGACTGCGTGGTGGTTGCGCAGCCGGAACACCACTGGCAGACGTTCGCGACGCCCTATGATCCCGCCTTCAGCGGCGAAATCCGCATTCGCGCCGGCTTGTTGCCGCCAATGCCGCTCACCGAGCGCAAGATCATCGCGCGCCGCGCCGCCTTCGAACTCAAGCCCAACAGCGTGGTCAATCTCGGCATCGGCATGCCGGAGGGCATCGCCGCGGTCGCCAACGAGGAGAAGGTGATCGACCTGATCACGCTGACGGCGGAGCCGGGCGTGATCGGCGGCATTCCCGCCAGCGGGCTGAATTTCGGGGCGGCGGTCAACACCGACGCGGTGCTCGATCAGCCCTACCAATTCGATTTCTACGACGGCGGCGGGCTCGACGTCGCCTTTCTTGGGCTGGCGCAGGTCGATCGCCGCGGCAATCTGAACGTCAGTAAATTCGGACCCAAGCTTGCGGGCGCCGGCGGCTTCATCAATATCAGCCAGAACGCCAAGAAGGTGGTGTTCGTCGGCACCTTCAACGCGGGCAAGCTGCGTGTCGCCGCCGCCGACGGCCGGCTGACGATTCTGCAAGAGGGCGCGGAGCGGAAATTCATCGACGCGGTCGAACACGTGACCTTCAGCGGGCCGCTCGCTGCGGCCAGCGGGCGGCCGGTGCTCTATGTCACCGAGCGCTGCGTGTTCGCGCTACGGCCCGACGGCCTTGAACTCGTGGAGGTCGCTCCGGGCATCGACATCGAGCGCGACATCCTCGCGCAGATGCCGTTCAAGCCGATCATCCGCGCGACGCCCGCCACGATGGATGCGCGCATCTTCCGCGCCGAGAAGATGGAGCTGCGCGACGACATGCTGCGCCTGCCGCTCGACGAGCGCTTCGCCTACGACGCGCGGCAGAACCTGTTCTTCGTCAATTTCGAGCGGCTGCCGGTGCGCAGCAAGAACGATATCCGCGCGCTCAAGGAGGCCGCGGAGAAAAAACTCGCGCCGATCGGGCGCAAGGTCTATGCGATCGTCAACTACGATAATTTCTCCATTTCGCCGGAGCTGCTCGACGAGTATTCAGCAATGGTGCGCGGTCTGGTGGACCGCTACTATTCGGGCGTCTCGCGCTACACGACGAGCGGGTTCCTGCGCATGAAGCTCGGCGAGTCGCTCGAACGGCGCGGCGTCGCCCCGCACATTTTCGAAAGCGCCGCAGAGGCGCAATCGGACTTGCGCCGACTGGAGAGAGGCGATCGAGGTTGACTCAGAGCCCTCATCGGCGTCCCGACCGTTCGGGGTCCGGGCCGCTCGATTACGAAATCGCTCAGGAGAAGGCGGCCGCGCTCGGGCGACTGGGGCGCGGGCTAGAACAGGCACTCGCAGCTCTTGCGAGCTTCGACGCCGACCATCCGAAAGCGTTCCGCTCCGAGGAGCACCGCGTCGCGCGCGCGGCGCTCGTCGAGCACGCGGGATACGCATTGTGGTTGTTCCTCGTCCAGCGCGATGCGTGCGGTTTGAGGGATGCGAGAGCGGTGATGCGCGACTACCGGGTACCGTCCGAAGTGCAGGCCCGCGCTGGCGCCCTTCCCTTACGCCGCGCGGCGCGCAGTTGAATGCCATGCGCTCGATGTGAGGTCCAACCGCGATCAGGACGGCCAGGAATCGCCGCAGGCGTCGGTGGGATGATCGTTGAGATGCTTGGCGACGACCGCCCCCAATAGCCGGTAGCCGGCTTGGTTCGGATGGTTCCAATCGGTTGGGCCATGAATGGCTTGACGCGCGCCCGCCTGACGAAAAGCCGGCCGTAGATCGATGAACGACACGCCCTCCTTCCGCGAGGCGTCACGGATTTTTTGGCATAGGCGCTGGCTGTACGCATAAACCTCGGAAACCGGGAAGGACGGCCCCTGCGCAGTCGTGCTGCTGCCGTTCGCGTCGGGAAGAAAGTGATGCGTAAAGTCTTTGGCGGTCACGCTCGCGCCTGCGTAACGATACGAGGCGGCCGGTGAGGGAATATAGACGACCGTCGTCGGCGTGTTGGGAAAGTGGCGGCGAAACCATGCCAAGGAGCGGTCAAAGACAGCGACCCCGTCGTCGAGCTGGCGATCGGTCAGGTTGACGGGCGGAATCTGCAGTTCGGGTACCCTGACGGCAGTGCCGCCGATCAGTACGCGGTTGGGCGCGGGCGCGCCCTTGTCGTTCGCGGTGCCCGATACGCTCGGGGCAACCTGGTGTTCCGCAGCGGCCGTCTTGACGAGCAAATGCGTCACATATTGGCGGAACTTGGTCATGGTATCGACCACGAGGTACGACGCCATGCTGCCCATCATTTCGCTGAGCTGTGCGTAGCATCGCCCTTGCTCGCCGTAGTCGTGATCGAGAACCCAATCGAGGCTGGCCCGCAGGTTTGGTCCCCCTGCCCTCAGCGCGCGCCGCACCGCCCGGCTGTTGTCGTAAATGTCGTTGCCTTCGTAGAAATAGATGAAGAACTGGCGCGGCTGTTCGAGCGGCGGGAAGATGTAGCAATCGGCCTCGCCCAGCACGCGGGAGACGCGCAGCACGATCGCTTCGGGGCTTCCGGCCCCACCCCTGCCCAAGGTGATGACATCCTTGCCGGAAAGATCGTGAATGACATTGGCGGAGTGGTAAGGCCGGTCGTTCCGGTAGCCGACCGACCACAGCCAGTCGCCCGCGCCTTGCGCATAGGAGTCGCCGATCAACGTGATGTAGTCATGCGGGCTGTAGCCCGCCTTGGCGTTCTGCAGATAGATCTCGGCCCGGTCCGGCACATAGGCGCGCAAATCCTTCGTCACATGCGGCAGCACGTGGCGGAAGAAGACGTATTCGCTGACGAAATAGGTAATCGCCAGCGCGGCGATGACGAGCGCAGCGTTGGTCAATCCAGTCTTGAGACGCTGCCCTCGGGCATCGGCCGACGCCTTGTCGCGGGGCGCCTTGGACATGGCTTGCATTCAACCTAGACCGACCGGCTGCGCCGGCCGGCGGTCGGTCAATAGCAGTACCGCCTCGGAATCGGCTGATAGCCGCCGGCGACGGCGCGATAGCACCGGCCATGGTACCAATAATAGGATCTGCGCCGCTCCGCTTCCGATCCGATCAGCGCGCCGGCCGTCCCGCCGATCAGGCCACCGACAAGCGCGCCGCCGGCGCGTCCGGTGGCCGCACCGCCGATCAGCGCGCCCGCGGCGCCGCCGAGCAGTGCGCCGCCCAATGCGTCCTGCGCTGCGGCAGGCGCGGGCGGCACTATTGCGGCGAGCGAGAATATCGCGACAGCCCCAAGGGTTCGAATCATCGTCTTTCCCTCCTCCTGCGAGATAGAGCCTCCTTGCCTAAGGAGAATCATGGCTTTTTTCGAGGCGAAATGCGCACCGAAGCATGGGTTTTGCCTCGGATCGAACAAGAATTGTGACTGGCGTGTGACAGTGGCAAAGTACTACGAATGTGGACCACGATGGGCAATCGGCGTCTGGAGGCGTGAAATGTCAGCCTGGAAAGTCGCATCACTTGGTTGGTACATTATCGCGGCTGGCACAGTAATGGAGGGTAGGTCAGTCGGACGGTTCATCTTCGCCATCCTCATAGCGACAATTCTAAATTTCGTCTCCTGGCTTTATGAAAAAGACGAATGAGCACTGGCGTCTACGTGGGATTGCTGGCTCGATGGCCGACCTCGAAGGCCAAATTTCGAGGGTCCCTCCCGGCGAAATCGAATGCGGGGACGCCGCACCCGAAGTCGCTCTAACGGAGGACATAGTTTGCAAAACCGATTGCAAAACCGTGACCGGCATTGCCGCTAAGCTTTAGAACTTCCGGAGGGAAGATTCAGGCGGATATGCAGCTCGCGCAGCTGCTTCAGCGCGACCTCGGAGGGGGCGCCCATCAGCAGGTCCTCGGCGCGCTGGTTCATCGGGAACAGCACGACCTCGCGCAAATTCTCCTCGCCCGCGAGCAGCATGACCATGCGGTCGATGCCCGGCGCGATCCCGCCGTGGGGCGGCGCGCCAAGCGCGAGCGCGCGCAACATGCCGCCGAATTTCTGCTCCAGCACCTCCTCGCCATAGCCGGCGATGGCGAAGGCTTTCTTCATCACGTCGGGGCGGTGATTGCGGATCGCGCCCGAGGACAGCTCGATGCCATTGCAGACCACGTCGTACTGGATCGCTTTCAGCGCGAGGATGGTGTCCGCGTCATTCGGGTTGAGCGCGAGAAAATCCTCGGCAGCAAGATTCGGCATCGAGAACGGGTTGTGGGAGAAGTCGATCTTCTTCTCCTCCTCGTTCCATTCATACATCGGGAAATCGACGATCCAGCAGAACGCGAACTGATCCTTGTCGATCAGGCCGAGTTCTTCGCCAATGCGCGTGCGCGCAGCGCCTGCGAGTTTCGCCGCTGCTGGTGGTTTGTCGGCGGCAAAAAACACGGCGTCGCCGGCCTTGAGTCCCATTTTAAGAGTGATCTGCTTCAACACACTGTCGGGGACAAATTTCGCAATGGGACCCTTACCCGTGATTTGCCCGCTCCCAACCAGAACTGTCCGTGAAGCCTCTGCATCCCGATCGACCGGCAGCCCTACCTGCTCCGCTGCCTTCACCACAGACTCGCGAACGGAACCGGGTTGTAGGCCCGTTTCTTCCACGAGGACAATGTATCCCAATCCCGCAGCCCCCATGTCGCTGCGCGCCCAGTCGTTGAGCTTGTCGAAGAACGACCGCGGCTGGCCGGCGGCGCCCGGCGCCGGGATCGCGCGCACGACACCGCCTGACGCAATCACCCGCTTGAAGGCGTTGAAGGTGACGCTTGCGTCGTTGAACTCCTCCGTGAGGTCGGCGATCTCGATCGGGTTGCGCAGGTCGGGCTTGTCGGCGCCGTATTTCAGCATCGCCTCGGCATAGGGGATGCGCGGAAATTTTTGCGTCACCGGCTTGCCGCCGGCAAACTCCTCGAACAGGCCGCGCAGCACCGGCTCCACCGCGTCGAACACATCGTCCTGGGTGACGAAGCTCATCTCGAGATCGAGCTGGTAGAACTCGCCGGGCGAGCGGTCGGCGCGCGCATCCTCGTCGCGGAAGCAGGGCGCGATCTGGAAGTAGCGATCGAACCCCGACACCATGATGAGCTGCTTGAACTGCTGCGGCGCCTGCGGCAGCGCGTAGAACTTTCCCGGATGCAGCCGCGACGGCACCAGGAAATCGCGCGCGCCCTCCGGGCTCGATGCAGTGAGGATCGGCGTCTGGAACTCGAAGAAGCCCTGCTCCTTCATGCGCCGCCGGATCGAATCGATGATCGCCCCGCGCAGCATGATGTTGCTATGCAGGCGCTCGCGCCGCAGATCGAGAAAGCGATAGCGCAGCCTTATGTCCTCGGGATATTCCTGTTCGCCGAACACTGGCATCGGCAGTTCGGCGGCGGGACCGAGCACCTCGATCTCGGCGGCATAGACCTCGACCGCGCCGGTCGGCAGATCGGGATTTTCCGTGCCGGGCGGGCGCAGCCGCAGCTTGCCGTCGATCCTGACCACCCATTCCGAGCGCAGCGTCTCGGCTGTCGGAAAGGCCGGCGAATCCGGATCGATGACGCATTGCGTGATGCCGTAGTGGTCGCGCAGATCGACGAACAGCACGCCGCCATGGTCGCGGATGCGGTGGCACCAGCCGGAGAGGCGCACGGCCTTGCCGACATGGCTCGCGCGCAATTCGCCGCAAGTATGGGAGCGGTAGCGGTGCATGGCCTCTCCGGGCGGGAAACACGAGCGGTTGCTCCGGCGGAGGCCGGAAGGTGCATGCGTCCCCCGCTTTGTCAAGGATAGCCCCAATCCACTTTCGGTCGGATCCTTCAGTCCACGCACCCTCCGACGTTGTTCAGCGGCCTTGCATGGCGACAGACGGCGCGCGGTCGGCTATCAAGCGCCTATCCGTAAAGCTATTCCGAGTTGACCATGGATATGATGACGACTGCGGAGGCGACGGTCGCCTCGCTGCTCGCACACGACATTCGCACGCTCTACGCCCTGCCGGGCGTGCACAACGATCACCTGTTCGACGCGCTGTTCAAGGCGTCCGACTGCATCCGCGTGATCCACACCCGCCACGAACAGGGCGCGGGCTTCATGGCGCTGGGCGCCGCGCTCGCGACCGGCCGGCCGCAGGCCTACGCGGTGGTGCCGGGACCGGGCCTCCTCAATACCGGAACGGCGCTGCTCACGGCCTACGCAATGAACGCGCCGGTGCTCGCGCTGATCGGACAAATCCCCGACGCCGATATCGGGCGCGGGTTCGGCCATCTGCATGAAATCCGCGATCAGGCCGGTATCCTGTCGCGCCTCGTCGATTTCTCCGCCCGCATCCGTTCGCCGGACGAGGCGTCGGGCCTAGTGGCGCAAGCTCTGCATGCCATGGCCAGCGGACGGCCCGGCCCGGCGGCGCTCGAATGCGCGATGGACGTATGGGGGCGCGCCGGTCCGATCGACCTTTGCCCTCCGCGCGCGCCGTCACCGCCGGAGATCGACGAAGATGCGGTGCGCACTGTCGCGAAAAAACTCGGCGCCGCGAAAAACCCGATGATCGTGTGCGGCGGCGGCGCGCAGGACGCATCCGCCGAAGTCACGATCCTGTCCGACATGCTGCAGGCTCCCGTGCTTGCCTATCGGCGCGGGCGCGGCGTGCTCGATAGCCGCAACCCGCTCAGCGTGACGCTTCCGCTCGGCCACGATTTGTGGGGAGAGGCCGACGTCGTGCTCGCGGTGGGCACGCGCCTCATGACGCAGTTCCGGCAGTGGGGCGTCGATGATGACATCGCGATCATCCGCGTCGACGCCGACCCGGAGGAGCCAGCGCGGTTCCACCCGCCGACGGCGGCGTTGATCGGCGACGCGGCGCCGATCCTGCGGCGTCTCATCGACGTCTTGCCGGCGCTTAGCGCCAAGCGGCCCTCCCGGCACGACGAAATGAAATCGCGGCAGGCGCATTGGGCGGACAGGCTGCAAAAGCTCGCGCCGCAAATTTCCTTTCTCGAAGCGATCCGGGCCGAGCTGCCGGAGGAGGGAATCTTCGTCGACGAGGTGACCCAGCTCGGCTTTGTCTCGCGCATCGCGATGCCGGTCCACCGGCCGCGCACGTTTCTCTCGCCGGGCTATCAGGACCCGCTCGGATGGGGCTATGCGACGGCGCTCGGGGTCAAGCACGCCTGCCCCGCCACGCCTGTCGTCTCGATCAATGGCGACGGCGGCTTTCTGTTCACGGCGAACGAATTGGCGACGGCGGTGCTCCATCGCATCCCGCTCGTTGCGATCGTGTTTGCGGACGGCTCGTTCGGCAATGTGCGCCGCATCCAGGAGGAGAATTTCGGCAACCGCCTGATCGCCTGCGACCTCGCCAATCCCGACTTCGTGCGCTTTGGGGAAAGCTTCGGGGCAGCGGCCGAGCGTGCGCGCACGCCGAAAGGCTTACGTGAAGCCTTGCGCCGTGGCTTTGCTCGCGCCGATGTCCCGACCGTGATCGAAGTGCCGGTCGGCCCCTTCCCGAGCCCTTGGGAGTTCATCCAAATGCCCCGAGTGCGCGGAGGCTGAATTGCAAGTCGCTCGCATAAGCTTTTGCGTACACACGGGAATCTCCTGAGTTTCACTCTTTGTCAGGCAGTGCTAGCGCTCGCTCAACCGGCGGCCGGCGCCGGGATGAGGAAGAGCGAATGAGCGAACGCTCGGCGCGATACGCGCTCGTGCTGATCTCGCTTGCCGGACTTGCCGTCGGCCTTGCCGCCTGGCTCGCCGGAAGGGATATGCTCGCCTATTGGGCGTGGGCGCTGGGCACTGCGCCGGTCATCGTTGCGCTCGCCGTCGCTATCGTCCGCGACCTTCTGGCCGGGCGCATGGGTGTGGACGCGGTGGCCTTCGTGTCGATGAGCGCGGCGCTCGCGCTTGGCGAGGCGCTGGCGGGCGCCGTCGTCGCCGTCATGTATGCCGGCGGCAATGTGCTTGAACAAATTGCGGTCGCCCGCGCGGAGCGCAATCTGCGATCGCTGGTCGACCGCGCCCCGCGGATCGCCCATCGGCGGCTCGACAATCACATCGAGGATGTCGCGATCGAAACAGTGGCGATCGGCGACATTCTGCTCGTTCGCGCCGGCGAGGTGGTCCCGGTAGATGGCGCGGTCGTGGGCGGGGAGGCGCTGATCGACGAGTCGGCGCTGACCGGCGAACCGCTGCCGGTCCTGCGCCGCGCCCACGAGCCGGTGCGCAGCGGCACGGTCAATGCCGGCGAGACTTTCGCGATGCGCGCAGCTGCGACGGCCGGCGAAAGCACCTATGCCGGGATCGTGCGGCTCGTCACCGCCGCGCAGACGGCGAAGGCGCCCTTCATCCGCATCGCCGACCGCTATGCCTTGCTGCTTCTGCCGGCGACGCTGTTCGTAGCGGGCGCTGCCTATGTCTGGTCGGACGATCCGATCCGGGCGCTCGCCGTACTGGTCGCCTCAACCCCCTGCCCGCTCATTCTCGCCGCTCCCGTCGCCTTCATCGCCGGAGTTTCGCAGGCGGCCCGTCACGGCGTCCTGGTCAAGGGGGGCGGCGCGCTGGAGGCGCTGGCGCGGACCCATACGGTGATGTTCGACAAGACCGGGACGTTGACCGTGGGTGGCGCACGGCTGGTCGCGATCGAAACCGCGCCGGGCGAAAGCGCCGAAACGGTGCTGCAGCTCGCCGCGTCCCTGGAACTCGCCTCGCACCATATCGCCGCCGAAGCGGTCGTTGCCGCGGCCGCTGCGCGCGGCCTCGTCCTCGCCGTCCCCGAGGGCGTGCAAGAAACGCTCGGCTCCGGCCTCGAGGGAATGGTCGAGGGACGGAAAGTGTGTGTCGGCGCGCAGACACTCGTGTTCGGAACAGCCCGGCCGCCCGAATGGGCCATGCGGGCGCTACGTCGCGCCTCATGGCGGGCGGCGCTGAGCGTCTTCGTGTCGGTCGATGGCCGCGCCATTGGCGCGCTCCTGCTCGCCGACGAATTGCGCACCGAGACCCCGCGCGCCATTCAGGCGCTGCGGCAGGCGGGCGTCGGCCGCATCATGATGGTCACCGGCGACCGCGCCGACGCCGCCGAGACCATCGGGGCGGCGCTCGATCTCGACGAAGTGCTCGCCGACCGCAGCCCCTCCGACAAAGTCGACGCAGTCGCCGCCGAGCAGCGGCTCAATCCGACGCTCATGGTCGGCGACGGCATCAACGACGCGCCCGCCCTCGCCGCCGCCGGCGTCGGAATCGCGATGGGGGCGCGCGGCGCGAGCGCCTCCTCGCAAGCCGCCGATGTGGTGATCCTGGTCGATCGGCTCGACCGGGTCTCGCAGGCGGTCGCGATCGCACGACGGGCGCGGCGGATCGCGGTGGAGAGCATTATCGCGGGGATGGCGCTGTCCGGTCTCGCCATGGGCGCCGCGGCGCTCGGGTTCCTTACCCCGGTCGCCGGCGCCCTCATCCAGGAAGGGATCGATGTCGTCGTAATCCTCAACGCGCTGCGCGCGCTCGGACCCGGACGCGGCGTGGTGACCCGCTTGCACACGTTGCCTGCCGACGCCGCCCGCGACCTGCATGAGGGGCACGAACTCCTCGAGAAGGCCCTCGACCGTCTACGCAACATCGCCGATGCGCTCGACGACGCCGGCGCCGAGGACGCGCGCACCCTGATCGTCGAGGCGAACGCCATCGTCTCCGAGCAGATCGTGCGCCACGAGCGCGACGACGAGGCCTCGGTTTACCCCCGCCTGTCCAAGCTGCTGCATGACCGCCACGGCCTCTCCGCCATGAGCCGAGCCCATCGCGAGATCATGCATCTCGCCCGGTTGCTCGCCCGTCTCGCCGAAACCGCGCGGCCGCAGGACGTCGACCGTTATCTCATCCGCGATGCGCAACGGGTGATCGAGTCGATCGAGGCGCTGGTGCGCCTTCACAATGCCCAAGAAGAAGATATTTATGAGCATGCGACGGCGGCCTGAACCAACGGCCTCACCCGCATGACGTCCAAATCCTCCTCGACCTTCCTGCACGCGCTCTATATGATGTCTTTGACAATGACAAAAAACCGCGTGAAAACGATGCCTTGAGGGGTGATTCTAAATCAGTTCATCCCGTCAAGGTTGATATGCCAAGAGCGATGTTGATCGAGGACCCGCGTTTCCGATCCGCCAGAGGAAGCAAGTTCGATTCCTTGCCGGCGAAGCTGATCACGACGGCCGAGGATCTCGCGGCGGCCTGCGAGCGCATGGCGAGCCACGCGTTCGTGACCGTCGATACCGAGTTCTTGCGCGAATCGACCTATTATCCCCTGCTCTGCGTCGCCCAAATGGCCACTCCGACCGAAGCGATTGTCATCGACGCGCTTGCTGCGGACATCGATCTCATTCCGTTCTATGCGCTGATGACGAACGAGCGGGTGACCAAGGTTTTCCACGCCGCCCGTCAGGACGTCGAGATCATCTGGAACCTGGCGTCGTTGATCCCCCGTCCGCTGTTCGACACTCAGGTCGCCGCGATGGTGCTGGGCTACGGCGACGCCATCTCCTATGACCAGCTCGTTCACCGCATCACCGGCGACGCCCTCGACAAGTCGAGCCGCTTCACCGACTGGGCGCGGCGCCCGCTGACCTCGGCGCAGATTTCCTATGCGGTTTCCGACGTCACGCATCTGCGCGATGTCTATCTCGCGCTTGCCGCCGACCTTGCCGAGCGCGGACGCACCAATTGGGTCAACGAGGAAATGGAAATCCTCACCTCGCCCGACACCTATCGCGCCGATCCGGAGACGGCGTGGGAACGGCTCAAGAGCCGCGTGCGCAAGCCGAAGGAGCTCGCGATATTGATCGAGCTGGCCGCCTGGCGAGAGCGGGAAGCGCAGTTGCGCGACGTGCCGCGCGGGCGGGTGCTCAAGGACGATGTTCTCGGTGATATCGCAACCCAAGCGCCGACCTCGCCGGAGGGGCTGGCGGCGCTGCGGTCGCTGCCGAAGGGTTTTGAGCGCTCGAAATGGGGACAGGACATTCTCGACGTGGTCCGGCGGGGGCTTGCGCGCGATGTCAAAGCGCTGCCGCGCCTTGAGCGGACGCGCTCGCAGGCTAATTCAAGCGCCACCGTAGAGCTGTTGAAGGTTCTGTTGCGGATGACGGCTGAAAAACACGGCGTCGCCGCCAAGGTGATTGCCACCGTGGATGATCTCGAGCGGATCGTCGCCAGCGATAGCGCCGACGTTCGCGCGCTTAAGGGCTGGCGCCGCGAGTTGTTCGGCGAGAAGGCGCTCGCTCTCAAGCACGGCGACCTGGCGCTCGCCATCGAGCGTAACCGCGTCGTCGCCGTCGACCGCCGACCCGGCTCATCAGCTTGAAACCGAGATAACCTCCCGCCCGATCAGACGCCCAAGCTGCCGCAGCCGATTGTAAAGCCGTTCACTGCCCAGCGCGACGTGCCGGCCCTTCAGCGGCAGAACGAGCTGGCCGCGAACGACCGCGAGCGGTATCTCGGGCAAAATGCCGGGCATGGCGGCGGATATCAGGTAGGCGACTCGCAACGCGCCGCCGAGCACGCGCGCCCGGTCGATCATCCGAGCGCTCGCCAGTTCCCGCACATGGGGGGACAATTCTCCCTCCCACAGCCCGACATGGCGAAAGAAGACGGCAAGCGCCAGAAAAGCGCGTCCGGGATGATCGATGCCGAGGAAACTCGCATGCGCGATGATGTTGAGCGACTGCTCGCCGCGGTAGTCGGGGTGGGCCCGCCAGCCGATATCTGCAAGCAGACAGGCGGCATGGCGCAAGCGTACTTCCTCCGCCGTCTCCTCGATCCCTGACGAGGCCATGAACCGGTCGGTCCACTCGATCAGTTCCTCGCCGTGCCGCGGCGAGCGCGAGCGTAGGACGTTGAGTTCGCGCGCTGCGGCGAGCAGTGGGTCGCGCTTCTGCTCCGTCATGTTGAGAAGCGAATATAAAAGACCCTCGCGCACTCCCACGGCGGAAACGACGATCTCGCGCGGCTTGGCGCGGCGGATAATGTGCTCCAGCGCCAGCGCGGCGTAGCCGAGCAACGGCCGGCGCGCATTGTTCACCGCCTCGATTTGCGACAGCATGTCAGGATTGACGCGCCGGACGAGGCGGACGAATTCAAGCGCTTCCTTAGCGGGGATCGAATAACCGTGCATGACATGCAGCGGATAGCCGGTCTGGCGCATATGCAGGCGAGCGAGGGCGCGCCACGTGCCGCCGACCGCGTAAAAGGCGCGCCCCGTGCCCGCCGAGAGAAAACGCACGCCTGCAAGCGTCCGCGTGACGATCTTCTCGGCCTTCTTCAGCGATTTCTCGGAAATGTCCTGGAGCGTGAGCCCGCCCAAGGGCAGCGTGACGGCCGCCCTGCAATGCGAGTTGCGCAAATCGATGAGCTCGAGCGACCCGCCGCCGAGATCGCCGACGATTCCGTCGGCATAATGGACGCCGGACACTATGCCGAGGGCGGAGAGTTCGGCCTCACGCTTGCCGGAGATCACATTGATGTTGACGCGGCAGATCTTCTCGGCCTCGCGGATGAAGTCCGGACCATTCATGGCGTCGCGGCACGCCGCCGTGGCGATAACCCACAGGCGGCGCACGCCCATCGTGTCGCACAGCGCGCGGAAGCGCCGCAGCGCCGCCAGCGCCCGTTCGACCGCGTCGCGCGCGAGCAGGCCGGTCGATTGGACCTCGCGCCCAAGCCCCGCGAGCACTTTCTCGTTGAAGATCGGCGTGGGACTCCGGGTCAGGCCTTCATAGGCGACGAGGCGGACCGAGTTCGATCCGATGTCGATGACGGCGACCGGCGGGCCGTGATCGAGACGGCCTTGAGCAGGCCCGCGGTTGGTTCGACTGCGGCTAGCCACGTTCTCCCCGCCGCGTGAGGCTGCGGGGCGACGATTCCTTGAACGATTTTCCGCGGCCGGACAGGCTTGGATTGGTCATGAAATACTTGTGCGCATTGAACGGCTCCTCGCCCGCGGCGACTTTGATACGCGTCCACTCTCCCGTCGGCAAGAGCGTCCAACTCTGCTGATTGTCCTTGAGATTGGCGATCATGATCTGATCGAGCACCTGCTGGTGCACGGTTGGATTGAGGATCGGACAGAGCGCCTCGACGCGGCGGTCGAGATTGCGCGGCATCATATCGGCCGACGAGACGTAGACATACGCCTTCGGGTGCGGCAGTCCATGGCCGCCGCCGAAGCAATAGATGCGGCTGTGTTCGAGAAACCGCCCGACGATCGACTTGACCCGGATATTCTCGGACAAACCGGCGACGCCCGGGCGCAGGCAGCAGATGCCGCGCACCACGAGATCGATTTGAACCCCCGCCTGGGACGCCTCGTAGAGCGCGTCGACGATGCCGGGATCGACCAGCGAATTCATCTTCATCCAGATCGCCGCTGGTCGGCCGGCCTGGGCATGGGTGATCTCCTGGGCGATATGCTCGAGGATGCGCGCGCGCAAATTGACTGGCGACACGGCCATGCGCTCGAGCCCGGCGGGCTCAGCATAGCCGGTGATGAAATTGAAAATACGGGCGACGTCGCGAGCAATCGCCGGGTCCGCGGTGAAGAACGACAGATCCGTGTAAACGCGGGCGGTCACCGGGTGATAATTGCCGGTGCCGGTATGAACATAGGATAGCGGCGACCCGCCCTCCCGGCGCACCACGAGGGACAGCTTGGCGTGGGTCTTCAGCTCGAAGAACCCGTAAACGACCTGGGCGCCGGCCCGCTCCAGATCGCGCGCCCACCGGATGTTCGCCTCTTCGTCGAAGCGCGCCTTCAGCTCGACCACCGCCGTGACCGACTTGCCTAATTCGGCGGCTTCCGCAAGCGTCTGCACGATCGGACTATCGTTCGAGGTGCGATAGAGCGTTTGTTTGATCGCAACCACGTCCGGATCGCGCGCCGCCTGCTGCAGGAACTGCACGACAACGTCGAACGACTCGTAAGGATGGTGGACGATAAGGTCTTTCTGGCGGATTGCTGCGAAACAATCGCCGGCGTGGTCGCGAATGCGCTCGGGAAATCGCGGCTTGTACGGCTTCCATTCGAGGTCGCGACGATTGAGCGAGGAGAGCTGCGAGAGTTCGGAGAGTGCGAGCGCGCCTTCGACCGTGAAGACTTCATCGTCGGCCACGGCGAGTTCGCGTTGAACGAAGCGCCGCAGTTCGGCCGGCATCGCGGCATCGACTTCGAGCCGAATCACCGAGCCGCGCCGGCGCTGCTTCAGCGCCGTTTCGTACAGCCGCACAAGGTCCTCGGCTTCTTCCTCGATTTCAACTTCCGAGTCGCGCAGCACGCGGAAGCCGCCCTGCCCCTTGACCGAATAACCTGGAAAAAGCCGCGGAACGAACAAGGCGATCAGCTGTTCGAGCGTGATCAGCCGCATGACGCCGCCTTCCCCGGGCAGCCGAATGAAGCGCTCCACCTTGGGAGGCACGCGGATGAGCGCGTTCAGCGCGCGCCCGTCATGCACCCGGGCGAGCTGAAGGGCGAGCGAGAAGCTGAAATTCGGAATGAAAGGAAACGGATGCGCGGGATCGATCGCGAACGGCGTCAACACCGGAAAAATCCGATGCAAGAAATACTCTTCGAGCCACTGCCTGTCGGCCTTTTTGACGGACTCGGCTTCGATGAAAACGATATTGGCCTCTGCCAAATCCATCTTGAGTTCGCGCCAGCGCTGCTGCTGGTCGAATGCAAGCGCGGCCACCGCCTCGTTGATGCGCACAAGCTGTTCGCTCGGGGTTAGTCCGTCCGGGCTTTTTGTGGCGATTCCGGCTTCGACCTGGCCGATATAGCCGGCGACCCGGACCATGAAGAATTCATCGAGATTGTTGGCGGAAATGGAAAGGAACTTCACCCGCTCCAAGAGCGGGTGGTTCGGATTCTCCGCTTCCTCGAGAACGCGACGGTTGAATTGAAGCCATGACAACTCACGGTTGAAGAAACGTTCCGGGCTGGTTTTGATCGGCTGCTCAGGCTGTTCGGCCAAGGAGGCAACGGGCTCAACAGGCTCCGCTGGTTCGATTGAAAGAACAGACAGTTTGCGATCGGCCATCATGTTTACCTTTAAGGCCTGGATGGATTCGGCCCCAGCAACTTGGAGAGCTTATCCCGAATCACCGCCGCGAACCATGACCAGCGCATGACGCCCGAAACCGCCGTCCGTTCCAGTGGCGTCGCAACGAGCTGCCCGAACCGGCCTGGGCAGCGGCTAACCGCGGATAACGCCGTCCTGTGTGTCCAAAATTTCCGCCGCGAGCGCCCGCGTCACCGGGCGCCGCTGCCGCAGCCCTTCGCGATCGAGCGCGGCAACGATCGCCTGCGCGGCGACGAGGGAGCGTTCGACCCGACGTTCAAGATAGACGAGCAATGCCTCGTCGACCGTCAGTTGGCGATCGGCGAACAGCTTGACCAGAACCGTGCGGAACAGCGTTTCGTCCGGCGGCCCGACGGTGACGACCGGAACGGCGCGCAGGCGCGACGCGAGATCGGCGAGCCGCGGCGTCCAGCTGGCGGGCGCGCTCTGCGCCGTCAGCAGGACATGGCCTTGCTCCTCGTGTGCGATATTGAGGAGGTGAAACAAGGCCCGCTCATTCACTGCGCCTATGGCGATGTCCTCCACCACGACGGCCCCGCTCGCAAGCGCAGCGGGTGCCGCGGCTTCGTCGAGCGTGCTCGCCGCTATCGTCCGCGCGCCGGCGCGCGTCGCCCAAATCGCCGCGAGATGGCTCTTGCCCGAGCCGCACGGCCCTACGAGCGCGAGCATCCGTGCCGGCCAATCGGGCCAGCGTTCGACCATGCCGAGCGCCGCGGCGTTGGACGGCCCCGCTACGAAGTCCTCGCGCGCCATGCTCTCGGGATGGCTGAGCGCAAGGGTCAGCTGCACCGGCTCTCGCGCCCCCGCACCCATCAGCCGAACTCGTGCTCCTGCGCGTTCATGTGACGAATCCATTCCCGCGTATAGAACCCGACCGACACGAGCGTGAGCGTCGCAACCAAGAACATCAGGGCAGTCTTCAGCAAGCCTGCGTCGAAACCGAAGGCAAGCGAACCAAGGACCAGGCTGGCGAACACGATCTGCGCCACCGTATTGAGCTTGGACACGTACAGCGGCCGTATTTTGACCGGTTTGCCGACCAGCAGCGCCAGGGTCACCGCCCCGATGATCAGGATATCACGGGAGACGACGAGGACGACCAGCCATAGCGGGATCGCTCCAGCGATCCCGAGCCCAACGAAAACCGAGATGATGAGCGCCTTGTCCGCCAACGGATCGAGGAGAGCGCCAAACTTGGTGGACATGCCGAATCGTTTGGCGAGAAAGCCGTCGACGGCGTCGCTGACGCCGGCGACGAGAAAAAGTGCGAACGCGACCTCCGGCTCGCCTGCAGCGATCGCCCACACGAGAGCGGGGACGAGCATTATGCGTCCGATCGTGATAAGGTTAGGGAGGTTAAGTGTTGGCCCGGGCTCACCCATACTGCAATCAGTCGACCTCACATCGCTAGACAAGACACCTTCTGATATTGCGATCAGGATTGTCGCGCTAGCTCCCATTTCCGCCCTCCAACCGGGCCGCCATCCATGCGCGAAAGCATCCAATCGAGCTTGAGCTATGCGGACGCTGGCGTCGACATCGATGCCGGCAACAGGATGGTCGACCTGATCAAACCCTTGGTGCGGGCGACAGCGCGGCCAGGCGCGAATGTGGAAATCGGCGGCTTTGGGGGACTGTTTGACCTCAACGGCGCAGGCTTCAAAGACCCGGTCCTCGTCGCCGCGACCGATGGGGTCGGCACCAAGGTGAAGATCGCGATCGAGAGCGGTCAGCACGACACGATCGGCATTGACCTCGTCGCCATGTCGGTCAATGACCTTGTCGTGCAGGGGGCGGAGCCGTTGTTTTTTCTTGATTATTTCGCCTGTGGCAAGCTTGATCCGGAGGTCGGGGCAAGCGTCGTCGCGGGGATCTCGGCGGGATGCCGGCAGGCGCATTGCGCGCTCATCGGCGGGGAGACCGCTGAGATGCCGGGCGTTTACGCGCCGGGCGACTACGATCTCGCCGGCTTCGCCGTCGGCGCGGTCGAGCGCGACAAGCTGTTGCCCCGGTCCGACATCGCCCCCGGCGATGCCGTGCTCGGCATCGTGTCCTCGGGCGTCCATTCGAATGGCTTTTCGCTGGTGCGCCGGATCGTGGCGCAGCAGGCCCTGCGGTGGGAGGATCCCGCGCCATTCGACGCGGCAGTCTCCCTCGGCCATGCGTTCCTCACGCCAACCTTGATCTATGTCGATGCCTGCCTTGCTGCGATCCGCGCAACCGGCGCGGTGAAAGCGCTCGCCCACATCACCGGCGGCGGACTTACCGAGAATATCCCGCGCGTTCTGCCGGAAGGGCTCGGCGTGCGGATCGACCTCGAACGCGTGCCGGTTCTGCCGGTGTTTCAATGGCTCGCTCAGACCGGCGGCGTCGCCGAGGCGGAAATGCTGCGCACTTTCAACTGCGGCGTCGGCATGGTGGCGATCGTCGCTCCCGACCGCGCCAGCGGGGTTGAAGCGGTATTCGCGCAGGCCGGCTACAGCGTCGTGTCGCTCGGCGCGGTGGTCGAGGCGACTGGCGACCGAGTCGCCTATTTCGGGCGTGTCGCCCTCGGGACCTGAAGCCTGAGGAGAGGACCATGCAGCGCAAGCGCGTCGCCATCCTGATCTCGGGCCGCGGATCGAACATGGCGGCGCTGATTTCCGCGGCGGCGGACCCCGACTATCCCGCCGAGATCGTGCTCGTCGTCTCCAATCGTCGGGACGCTGCAGGACTTGCACGGGCAAAAGCTGCAAAAATCGCGACGCTCGTGGTCGATCACAGGGCGTTCGGCAAGGATCGCGAGGCGTTCGAGCGCGCGCTCGATTCGGAACTCTCCTCACGCCAAATCAACGTCATCTGCCTTGCCGGATTCATGCGCCTGTTCACGCCGTGGTTCGTCTCGCGCTGGCAAGGCCGGATGATCAACATCCACCCTGCCCTGCTACCCGCCTTCAAGGGCCTCGACACCCATGAGCGCGCTCTCGCCGCGGGAGTGAAGGTCCATGGCGCATCGGTCCACTTCGTCATTCCCGAGATGGATTCCGGTCCCATCATCGTCCAATCGGCGGTGCCGGTGCGCGACGACGATACGCCCGACACGCTTGCGGCCCGCGTTCTCGTCGCCGAGCACCGCATCTATCCCCTCGCCTTGCGCTGGCTCGCCGAAGGCCGCCTCACGGTGGTCGACGGACGCTGCAAGGTCGCTGGCGCTAGCGACCACGCCGAAATGCTGATCTCGCCGTCCGCATGACGCGTCTGCCGCGCGGCTCTAAGCAACCAAGTCGCTTGACTCTGCGCAACAAAAAAACCCCCGGTCGGAACCGGGGGCTACGGGCAAGCACCCGCAAAGCCGGCGCAAACCGGCTCGTCGCATTACGCGACTTTGAGGTTCTCCGCGGATGTTTTGCCGCGGTTGGTGACGAGTTCGTACTCGACCACCTGACCTTCATTCAGGGTGCTGAGACCGGCACGCTCGACAGCCGAGATGTGGACGAACACGTCCTTCTCGCCGGTCGAGGGCCGGATGAACCCATAGCCCTTGGTCGGGTTAAACCATTTGACGGTGCCCTTCTGCATCGTCGGCCTCCTAGCTCAGTCTGACGAAACGAACGACAATTGCAGTCGCCTGCAATTGCCGCAACAACCCGGGTTTTGGGGAGATCCGAAGCGATCGCGTTATCAACGCTCAACGGGCCGGAACGGCCAAAATCCGATTGCCGCGTGTAATTAACGCGAGAGCCGCCCCGACGCAAGGCTTGCAGGCACGTTTTGCAGCGATTGCCGGGAATCCGAGCCGGTTCTTATATCGCGCAAGATTGCGCGCCGCGTGATCAAGCCGGCGTATTGTCGCGCTCCGAAACGCTCGGCCGCACGATCGCTGCGGCAAGCTGGCGCTGATTCTGTCCGCCTTGCTGACATATCATCGCCGCGTGCGCCATCGCGGGATGACAAACGGATGAACGCAATGCTGTCGCCTTACCGTAATCGCGTGGACGTCGTTCTTTCGGATCTGAAGTCCGACGCGGCATGCGGACTAAGCCACTCCGAAGCCGCGCGCCGTCTGTCGCACTACGGCCCGAATCTATTGAGGAGCGCCCCGCCAACTCCATGGTGGAGACATTTACTCGAACAGTTCGAGAGCTTCCTGGTGATCATCCTGATCGTCGCCACTGTCATTTCGGCGGCCGAGTGGCTCCTGGACGAGCCGCGCGAGACCGCGCTGCCCTACGAGGCGATCGTCATCCTCGCGATCGTCGTGCTCAACGCGTTGCTCGGCTTTATTCAGGAAACCCGCGCCGAGCAGTCGGTGCGCGCGCTGATGGCGTTGGCCGCGCCGGAATCGACGCTGGTGCGCGATGGCGAACGGCAACGCATTGCCGCGCGGGATATCGTGCCCGGCGACATTTTGTTGGTCGAAGCTGGTGATCGAATCCCCGCGGATGCCCGTCTGATCGAGGATGCCAATCTTCATGCCGATGAGGCGCCGCTAACGGGCGAAAGCGTGCCGGTGGCGAAGGATGCTCAACCGATCGAAGCAGAGGTTGGCATTGGCGACCGGCACAACATGCTGTTCGCGGGCACGGTGGCGACCTATGGCCGCGGCCGGGCGGTCGTCGTTGCGACGGGGATGGCGACCGAAGTCGGCCGCATAGCGGGACTCTTGGAAACGGCGCAGAAGGAGCCGACGCCGCTGCAACAGGAGCTTGACCGCACCGGCAAGCGTCTCACCGTGATCATGCTCGCGATCTGCGTCGTTGTGTTGGCGACCGGCCTCGTCACCAGTCCCGTGCTGAATCTGCCCGTCATTCTCACCTTGTCGCTCTTCGCTGTGGCGCTCGCCGTGGCGGCAATTCCCGAAGCCCTGCCCGCGATCGTGACCGTCGGCCTGAGCCTCGGCGTGCGGCGAATGGCGGCAGCCCATGCCATCGTGCGCAAGCTCCAGGCGGTCGAGACTCTCGGCGCCGCAACGGTGATCTGCTCCGACAAGACTGGAACGCTGACCCGCAACGAAATGACGGTGCGCGCGATCTATGCGTCCAGCGCGCTCACCGAGATCGGAGGCTCGGGCTACATTCCCGAGGGCGAGTTCACCATGGGCGGAGCTCCGCTCGCGAATGCTCCGATGATTGATGAAGCGGTCGAACACACATTGCGCGCCGCGATGCTCGCCAATGACGCCACGCTCTTCAACCACGAGGGGCGTTGGACGGTCCAAGGCGATCCGACCGAGGGCGCGCTGATCGTCGCCGGCTGCAAATACGGCCTGTCCGAGAAAGATCTCGCGCGCTTCCCACGCATCGCGGAAATCCCCTTCACCTCCGAACGCAAGCGCCACGCCACCGTTCATCTCGACCGCGACAACGCCGCTGCGCTGCGCGTGTTCGTCAAGGGCGCGCCCGATGTCCTGCTCGGCAAGTGCCGCTATGTCTGGGAAAACGGCAAACCCGTGCCGCTGGCGGACGACCGTCGCGCTGAACTCATTCAACAAAACGACGCGCTCGCCGCTCAGGCGTTGCGAACGCTCGCCGTCGCGACACGCGCCGTGCCCGCCGAGATGCTCGGGCTGGATGCCGAGTCGGCCGCCGGCGACCGCACGGAGGAGATCGAGTTACCGGCCAGCATCGAAGACGATCTGGTATTGCTCGGCTTCGTCGGAATGATCGATCCGCCTCGACCGGAAGCGAAAACCGCGGTGGCCGTGGCGAGCCGCGCGCATATCCGAACGGTGATGATCACCGGCGACCATCCGGCGACCGCCCTGGCGATCGCGCGGGAGCTCAAAATCTTCGAGCCGGGCGACCGGCTGGTTACCGGCAGTGAGTTGCGCCAAATGGACGACGCCGCGCTCGACGCGATCGTCGAGCAAGTGCGCGTATTCGCCCGCGTCGACCCGGATCACAAGCTGCGCATCGTCGAGGCGCTGCAGCGCAAAGGCCATATCGTGGCGATGACCGGCGACGGGGTCAATGACGCGCCTGCGCTCAAGGCGGCCAATATCGGCGTCGCGATGGGGATCACCGGCACCGACGTCTCCAAGGAAGCCGCCGACATGGTGCTGACCGATGACAATTTCGCCAGCATCGTTCGGGCGGTCGAGGAAGGCCGAGGAATTTTCGACAATATCCGCAAGTACCTGATCTATCTCTTGTCGTCGAACTCGGGCGAACTCCTGACCATGTTCGCAGGCGTGATGTTCGCCGGCCTGCTCGGCCTCGTCTCGGCGCAGCAGGGCCTGTTTCTGCCATTGCTCGCGGCCCAGCTGTTGTGGATCAACCTGATCACCGACGGCCCGCCAGCACTCGCGCTCGGAATCGAGCCGAAGGAACCGGACCTCATGGAGCGGCCGCCGCGTCGGCAAGGAGCCGGCATGATTGGAACCACCGACTGGCTGCGCATCGGCGGCGTCGGCATCGTGATGATGATCGGCACGCTGGCCGTGCTCGACGCCTATTATCCCGGCGGCGTGTTCACGCTGTTCGCGCACACCGCCACCCCGAATGCGTTCGACGAGGCCTATGCGCGGACCATGGCGTTCACCACGCTGATGATGTTCCAGCTCTACAACGTGTTCAACTGCCGCTCGACTTGGCGCAGCGCCTTCAGCGGCCTGTTGACGAATTGGTGGCTGATCGGAGCGGTCTTGCTGTCGCTCGTCGCGCATATTGCCGTGATCTATGTCCCGGTGCTGCAGACGGCGTTCCATACTGTGGCCCTTTCGACCGGTGACTGGCTTATGACGGCGGGCGTTGGAGCAACGCTGCTTGGCGTCCTGGAGATCGTCAAATTCGCGCTGCGTATCGAGCGGCGCAGCCGCATCGCGCCGCAGCGAGCGGCGAGCACGTGACGCGCCCGCGGCTCGGCATGCTTAATCATGGCAGGCATGCAGCGCGCGCAGCTTCCGGCGTCGCCACAATCCGCCGACGATGAGCACGAGCACGGCACCGACGCCCGCGGACACGAGATCGATTACATGCGCCGTTTCCGGACCCACCCTCGCGACGAGGAGGGGTTCGATGGCGGGATCGGTGGCGATCACTTCGCCGACAATCCAACCGAGCAGCGCCGCGCCTGCCCACACGAGTATCGGAAGGCGGTCGAGCAGGCTCATGATCAAGGCGGCGCCGGCGACGATCAGGGGAATGCTGATGGCGAGGCCAAGAATCAGCAACACGATATTTCCCTGCGCCGCGGCCGCGATGGCGATGACATTGTCGAGGCTCATGACAATGTCGGCGACGGCGACGATGCGCACCGCCCGCCACAGATGTGCGACCGCCTCGACACCATCATCATTGTCGTGTTCCGGAACCAGCAGCTTCACGGCGATGTAGAATAGCGCGAGCCCACCGACCAGTTTCAGGTAGGGCATCAGCATCAGCGTCGCGATGATGACGGTGAATATGATGCGCAGGACCACAGCGACTCCGGCGCCGAGAATCATGCCCCACAGCCGCTGCCGCGGCGGCAGGCCACGGCACGCCATCGCGATGACGACGGCATTGTCGCCGGACAGAAGAATATTGATCCAGATAATCTTGCCGAGCGCGACCCAGAAAGCGACGTGCGAGAGAAGCCCGATCTCACACTGTAATTGCAGCATCCAAGAGCCAAGATGCTGGCATTCCATGGGTCGCCCTCTCCCCCACGGCCGGCGCGTAACCCGCTTTCGCCGCTCCCGCGATCATGGCTCACAATGCCATAGTGGCACACCTATGGCGCTGCCGACGAAATTGGACTCTGGCGGATCGCGCGCTGCGCCCGCGCGTCGTGGCTAGCCGACTATTTCGTTGCCCGAAAAGAACTGCGCGATTTCCATGACCGCGGTGTCCGGCGCGTCAGAGCCATGCACCGAATTCTCGCCGATCGATTGCGCGTAGCGCTTGCGGATCGTGCCGTCGGCGGCTTTCGCCGGATCGGTCGCCCCCATGACATCGCGATAGCGCGCAATCGCATTCTCGCCTTCCAGCACTTGCACGACCACCGGGCCGGAAGTCATGAAATCGACGAGCTCGCCGAAGAACGGGCGTTCGCGGTGCACCCCATAAAAGGTCTCGGCCTGATCGCGGGTGATGCGGACGCGCTTTTGCCCAACGATACGCAGACCGGCGGCTTCAATCATCGCATTGATCGCACCCGCTAGGTTGCGCGCGGTCGCATCCGGCTTGATGATCGAGAAGGTGCGCTCGACGCCCATGACCAACTCCCCCCATTAACGCTGCGGTCGCGATGAGCTTTTTCAACAAAGCGGGAACCGCTTCGTCGATGAAAAATGCGACCACATACGGCAATAAAACGAAGTGTTCGGGCGGCTTATAGCCCGCGCGAGGGGCGACCAGCAAGGGCGTGGTCCGCGTGTCGCGAACGCGCGCAAGGAACAATCCAAGAACAACATACGCTAACGTGGCCTTCTACGCGTTGTCCGCGACGGCGCCGCAATCGTTGTTCATGGGGACGATGCGATCGAACGCCGTCAAAGGGCATCACTCCGCGACAGATGAGGAGCTGGGTATGCGCGTCTTTTTTGCTTTTTTTCTGGGGATCGCCGTCACGGTTGGCGTGGCCTTCGTGCGCGACGCGACGACACCGTCTTCCGGTCAGCCTTTCGTCAATTGGGATGTCGTGAGCGCGAGCGCGCGCGGCGCCATCGATTCCGTTCGCGCGCAATGGGATCGGTTGACGAAGTAGTTGTCGTCGACCTCCGTTTACCGCCATCGAAGGCGCGCCATTGCGTCTGGCAGCGGGCCAACTCCATGAGGAAGCGCGAGCTTCGACAGCGGCTGTTCTAATGACCTTCAGTCTGCGCCTTGCCGCGACGAGGCGGCTCGACAACGGTTCTGCTTCAGGTCAAGTTTGGCGCAAGATAGTGCCTGTCGGCTGAGACACCCGCCAAAACCCCGAGCGGGAGATAAATCGCGTCATGCGCGCCGCGTACTACGAAGCAAATGGTCCTGCCCGCGACGTGTTGCGGGTCAGCACAATCGAGACGCCGCGGCCCGGTCCCGGCGAAGTGCGTGTCAAGCTCGCCGCCTCGGGAGTCAATCCGTCCGACGTCAAGGCGCGCGCCGGCCTCACCCGCAAGATTGCATTCCCGCGTGTAATTCCCCACAGCGACGGCGCAGGCGTCATTGATGCGATTGGCGCTGGCGTGCCGCCGTCGCGACTTGGCGAGCGAGTATGGATCTGGAATGCGCAATGGCGCCGCCCTTTCGGCACCTGCGCGGAATTTGTGACGCTGCCGGCAGAGCTTACCGTCCGGCTCCCTGATCACATCAGTTACGAGATCGGCGCCTGTCTCGGCGTTCCGGCGATCACCGGCTACCACGCCGTGGCGATGGCGGAAGCCTGGGCAGGCTCGACCCTGTTGATTTCGGGCGGCGCGGGCCAGGTGGCGCAGTACGCGATCCAATTTGCAAAAGCGCGCGGCGCGGTGGTTATCGCCACCATCAGCTCGGAGCAAAAAGCCGACCAAGCACTGGTTGCCGGTGCCGATCATGTCGTCGATTACAAGCGCGAGGATGTCGCCGCCGCGGTGATGGATCTCACCGACAGCGCCGGCGTCGATGCGGTGATCGAGGTGGATATTGCCGCCAACGCGAATCTCCTGCCGAAAGTCTTGCGCCCGCGCGGAACCGTCGTCGTATACGGAACCGGCAAGACAAACGCGCCGTTTCCTTTCCAAACCGTTCTCACCAGCCAGCTCGCGTTGAAATTCATCTTTGTCTACGAAATATCTTCGGAAGAACGGCAAGAGGCGATCAGCGCCATCACTCGCATGCTGGAAGACAATCGCCTCCGACACACTGTCGCTCTTACGCTGCCGCTCGACGAAGTCGCCGCGGCGCACGAGGCGGTCGAAAGCGGCAGCACGTTGGGTAAGGTGGTGGTCAAACTGCCCTGATGACCACCGGCGCCTGCATATGCGCGCGGGCCCTGTGCTATTGAACTATTCCGACTTCTTCTTCCCGCAGGACCAAAGGCCAGTCGACCTCATCCACAGGTAGCACGGATGTTTCGAGAAGCGCTGCATGCTTCCATTCGGTCCAGGCCGGTAGTTCCATGATCGCGTGCATATAGGCGCGCGATGCGTTGCTCACCTCGATTGCATAGGTGTGGAAGCGGCTGACGATGGGCGCATACATCGCGTCCGCCGCGCTGAATCCTTCGAACAGGAATGGACCGCCGCCGCCAAAGCGGGCAAGGCACATCTGCCATATTGCATCGATGCGCCGTACATCGGCGACCACGTCGGAAGGGAGTTCGCGCGGCTTGACCGGCCGCGCCATGTTCATCGGACAATGGCGACGCAACGCAACGAAGCCGGCATGCATCTCATTGGCGATCGCGCGCGCATGCGCACGGGCCGCCCGATCGGTGGGCCAAAGCCTCGCATCCGGGCGAGTCTCAGCCACATATTCGATGATCGCCAATGATTCCCAGACGACGATCTCGCCGTCGATCAGGACCGGAACTTTGCTGGTGGCGGCGAGTTTCCTGACCCGCTCCTTGAAATCTGGGGAGTCGAGTGGAATGACGGTTTCCTGGAAATAAAGGCCCGCCACTTTCATGGCGAACCACGGTCGGAACGACCAGGATGAATAGTTCTTGTTGGCGATGATAAGGTGCATGCGTTCTCTCTCACAGCCGCCGAGGGCGACGCCGAACGACCGATGCCATCTTTCCGTCCCCCGCACCCCTGCAGCCTTAACGGCGCTGCGCGTCCGCGTCGACGCACGTCTGCGCCGAAAAAAGCCCCACCGCAAATGCAAAAAGAATATCGCATTCGGCGGCCAATGCTAGCCATTGCCGTCGGGTCTTTCCGGGTGCGACGATCGTAGCGCTAGGAGGTTGACAACGAATGTTCTTCGGCCCGCTTGACCTCGCCGCCCTCGCCTTCTTTGTGATCGCCTGGATCGTTTACGCCATTTTGCTCGAGTGGACATCGTTCGGCGCCAACGGGCTCAACGGGCGAATAGACCGCTATCGCGAGGTTTGGTTCCGCCGCACGCTCGCCCGCGAGATGCGCATGGTCGACATGCAGATCATGCTGGCCCTGCAGAGCGGAACCGCGTTTTTCGCCTCGACCTCGCTAATCGCCATCGGCGGCGCGCTCGGGCTTCTGCGCACCACTGAACAGATCGTCGAACTCCTCTCCGGTCTTCCCTTCGGCGTCCCGACCAGTCGCGAGCAATGGGAGGCGAAAACGATCGGGCTCGCCGTCATCCTCGTCTATGCTTTCTTCAAATTCGCGTGGTCCTATCGGCTGTACAATTATGTCGCGATCATGCTGGGCGCGATGCCGCCGCCGGCCGAGAAGGATACGCCGGAGGCGGAGGCCCATGTCGTTCGCACCTCGCGGATATTCCGATCCGCCGGCCGCCATTTCAACCGCGGACAGCGCGCCTTTTTCTTCGCGCTTGCCTATCTGGGCTGGTTCGTCCATCCGGTGCTGCTGATCGCGGCGACCGCGGCGGTCCTGATCGTCATGCTGCTGCGCCAGTTCGCGTCCGCGCCGCTCCATGCGCTCCAAGACCGGGAGTGATTTCGCGCCCGGTCACGGCGCAGGAAACAGTTCCGACGACCTGCCGGTTAGCCAGTAGACGAACAAGCCGACCCATTCGCGCACCGCGGTGTCGGTGCGCTTGAGCCCATCGCCGACCGACTGGAACGGCCGCCCCGCGTCGGCAGGTCCGCGCGTGCGCCAGTCGACCGGATATGCCTCGACCTCGAAGCCGGCGCGGCGGAAGGCGCCGATGGCGCGTGGCATATGATAGGCGGAGGTGACCAGCACCCAGCGTTCGCCCTCTTTCGGCGCGGCAAGCTCCTTGGAGAACACGGCGTTTTCGACCGTATTGCGCGAACGGTCCTCGGGGATGAGGCGCCCGGGCGGCACGCCGAGGCCGCGCAAGAAGCGCAACGCATACGGCGCCTCCGCCCCTTCGGTCCGCACGAGGCCGGCGTCGCCGCCGGACAAGATAATCTTGGCGCGCGGATAGGTGCTGGCGAGACGGGCAACGGTGGTAAGGCGCTCGGCGGCCTCGTTCAGGCTCAGGTCGTCGCGCGCCGCCGAAACGTCGGGCGTGACCGCGCCCCCGAGCAAAATGATCCCGGCGACATCGCCGCTGCCGTTCCACCGCGGAAAGCGGTCTTCGAGCGGGATGATCAGCGCGTTGCCGAGCGGCGACAGAGCGAGGATCGCGGTCAGCAAAATGCTTGCGACCATCAGCACGCGGGCCGTTCGCTTAAAGCGCGTCAACAGCAACAGCACGCCGATCAGACCAACCACGATCACGAGGTTGGACGGCAACGCAAAGAAGCCGAGGATTTTCGAGAGTGCAAAGAACATCGATTTACTTACAGCCCGCGCGAACGCATTTATTGCTCAACGTTTGGCTTCGATGAAAAATTTTCCCATCCACCCCACGACAAGCGCTTGAATCAACCCAAGGAACAGGCCTGATTGCTCGAGGCTCGCCCGCAGCTGTCCGCTCGCGTGCGCGCCCAGGACGATATAGAGGATGACGATGTAGAAGGCGGAAACGATCATCGCACCCCAGAACACGATCGCCGACCCGAGCGGCTTATCGTCTTCCGGCGAGCCCGCCACCGACCAAGCTCCGCCGATCAGCGTCAGATTAGGGAAGACAAATTGCGCAGCCCATGACCACGCCGCCTGCGCCTGATCGCCATAGAACCCGTTGAGCTGGCGCAGGACGAGAACCAACAGCAGGGGGATCGCGCACACCCCCCACAAGGCAGTCAGTGCGATTTTTGCAGTCTTGATGGTCATTGCGGCGGTTTCAGCTTGGCGCCCAAGCTCGACAGGTGTTGATCGAGCGGCCATCGGCTCGGTTGGAAATGGTTCGTCTCGCCGCCCTCGAACTTTTCGAACTCGTACACCATGACGACGAGTACGTGATTCGGTCCGATAGTCAGCGCCTTGACCTCCGCTGGAAGGGAAGGACTGCCTTCATTCGCCCAAGTTCGCGCGATTTCGAACGTCTTCTCGGGATCGATCGGTTGAGGCTCTTTCGGATCGTCAGTGAGAAGAAAAACGAACACGCGGTAATAGCCGGCGGACCGGGTGATTGCGAAAATGGAGGCAAAACTCAAGCCCGCATAGACCTTCTGCGTCGCCCAACGCGCGGCGCCAGCGAACGGCTCTCCGGTTGTGCCATCGAGGTTTTCGATCCGGGTGACCAAGGCAAAGCCGCCGGGCACGCGATAGTAGCCGAACGAATCAAAACGGGCCTCCCTCAAGATCCGTTCCAGCCGGCGAGCCACCTCCCCCACTGTTTTCGCAGGAGGGGAATCGGGATTGACATCGGGCGAGAGCGCGCGCTGCGCGGATGGCGTCGGCGGCGGCCAAGGGAACAAATCCTTCAGCGGGCGATCGCCGGTTTCGCGAGCGATGGCTGGACGCGTAGAAGGCGCTTGGGGAGCGGTTTCCCGAGACATCGCCGTCTCCGACGGTGGGGCCGCCCGCGCCTCGGGCGCCTTAGGAGCGGCTTGGGGAGCGGCTTGCGGAGCCATCCGCGACTGGGCAGATGACTGGGCAGATGATGGTGGAGCCACCTTCGCCTGGGGCGCTTTACGGTGGTAGTGGTGCCTGCGCCGTGCGTATCCCGAATGCGAGCGATGTCTCAAATGGCTGAAGGAGGGCACTCTTCTTGGCTTGGCCAGCCTCGCAATGAGCTGAAGGCAGTCTTTAGTGAGCGGGCTTGTTCGGCGCAATTCGTCGCGCTGCCGTTCATCGAGCGCATCCACGAGCTTGCGCCGGCGCTTCCACATGTCGCGTTGGCGATCGTCGAGACGATCTTGGCGCGCCTCGCATATCTTGGCCAAGGCGCGGTCCAGCCGCTGCAGCTTGGTCAGGGCAGACTGCTGCTCTTGAGCAACGGCGTTGTGAACGGGGATCGCGGGTGCGCACAGCACCAACAAGAGAACAAGGGTCAAGGTCCGCATGAGCGCCTCCCCGAGTCCATTGCATCACAAGCCTAATACCGCAGGCGCAATAATTGCAACATCGACCGGGCTTGCCAGAAACGCGCTTGCCAGAAACGCGACCGGCGCACCCGAAGGCGCGATCGATCGGATCGGATCACGCGAGCCAATTCGGATCACGCGAGCCAATTTTGGATTGTGTCGCAATGGCAGTGGCGCCGGTTCAACGGACCGTACGCTGACATCGTCCTCAGGCGGCAGCGAGACCGGTGCGGGCGTCGCGCCGACGCAACCAGGCAACCAGAGGGATTGACAACAGCACCATCCACGCCTTGCCGACGACTTGGCCGGCGAGGAAATCGAGCGATCCGAAGGCGAGCCAGAGAAAGACGATGGAATCGACCACCAAACCGACAATGCTCGAGGCGACGACCGCGACCATGAACCGGCGGCGCGCGAGCGGCGTATAGACGCCGAGGTCGGCAAATTCGGAGAGCAGGAAGGCGGCTGCCGAAGCAATCACCAGCGCAGGCGGAGCAAGGAAAGCGGACAACGCCGCGCCGACGAGAATGGCAAGCGCGGCGGCGAGAACGCCGAGGCGCCGCTGAACCAGATCGCGCAACACCAGGGCGACGCCGATCATCAACACGCCGGATGGCGCATCGAGACCGGGAAACACCGGAATGAGACACGGCCCGCGCGGCACGCAAACCGTGCCGACATGCTGAATCAGATAATTCGCTGCCGGAATGGTGAGCCCGAACAGGATAAGAAACAGCAATCCCTCGCGGCGGCGGCGCGTTTGCATCTCGGCGGTGTCCGTCATCGTGATGCGCTCCATCGGGTGTGACCGTCGGCGCGCAGCCGGCAGGCGGGGCATTCGCCGCAACCGTAGCCCCAGGCATGGCGGTGGGAGCGGTCACCCAGATAGCAGGTGTGGGTGTGTTCGAGAAGCATATCGATCAAAGCCTGCCCGCCCAGCTCATGCGCCAGCGCGAAAGTCGCCGCCTTGTCGATCCACATCAGCGGGGTGTGCACGACGAAGCGTCGCTCCATGCCGAGATTGAGCGCGAGCTGCATCGCCTTGAGCGTATCGTCGCGACAGTCGGGATAACCGGAATAGTCGGTCTCGCACATGCCGGCGACCAGATGTTTGGCGTCGCGCCGATAGGCGAGCGCGCCGGCGAAGGCGAGAAATATAAGATTGCGGCCGGGAACGAAGGTGGTCGGCAGGCCGTTCGCCGCAATCGTAATCGCCGCGTCGCGGGTCAGCGCGGTCTCCGAAATCGCCGCGAGCGCATCGAGCTTGAGCACGTGGTCGTCGCCAAGCCGTTGCGCCCAGGCTGGATCAATCGCCTTGATCTGTTCGCGGATGCGCGGGCGCTGCTCAAGTTCCACCGCATGCCGCTGGCCGTAGAAGAAGCCGACCGTCTCAACGCAGGCGAACCGCGTCAGCGCCCAGGCAAGACACACGGTCGAATCCTGGCCGCCGGACAACAGAACAAGGGCGCATTCCGAGGCGATCATTGGCCTTCCATATTACGCATTCCGCAATAATGGGCGCTTGCGTCCATTGCCGGAGATAGATCTGTCCACGATATCCGCCAATATCAATCCGGCGCAGCCGCGCGCTCGCGCAGAAGCTTGCGCGCTCGCGCCTTCTCGGCCGGGCGACCTGTGGACAGCACGTGTCGCAGGCGCACTTTGACCATGGACATCAGCGCGGTGTCGCTCGAAGCGATGGACGTTAGGGCTTGCAAGG
>Ga0315534_1000247_pt1 | contig 35007 bp, 33 predicted proteins | sample SalMarSW160240MG_FD_203094 | JGI IMG/M metagenome (GOLD analysis project Ga0315534, IMG submission 203094) | Salt marsh sediment microbial communities from the Plum Island Ecosystem LTER, Massachusetts, United States - Salt Marsh Sediment SW1602-40 ... | reverse complement strand
TCATTTCACTCATATATACAGACTAATGCACAAGTGGGGATTCAAACAGAAAGTACCAAGAAAAGTACATGTAAGGACTGCATCCAACGAGGAAAAAGAAAGTTTTAAAAAACAGCCAGAAAGATACTGGACAATTTAAAAGATGAATTTACATTAGTTTCTACTGATGAATCATTCTTCTTCTATGATTGTCTTGTAAGAAAGGTATGGATAAGAAGAGAGGAAAGACCAGTTGTAAGAATTACTGGCTCACATCAGAAATCGGTATTATTTGGTGTTACAAGTTTGGAAGGAAAACAATTATTCAGGCAATATGATCGGTTTAATGCAAGTACATTTTTAGATTACCTAAAGCAAATACATAGGAAATTCCCAAAATGCTATCTCTTTCTATATAAGGCCAAACAACACTATAGATCAAAAAAAGTACTGGAATATTTTGATAAACATAAAAAAGATTTGATTCCAGTATATCTTCCAACAGCATCTCCAGAGTTTATGGTATTGGAAGAGATATGGCACATTACCAAAAATTATTTGCTTGTTGTGCAATACTATTCATCATTTACAGATTTTAAAAATAAAATATCTCAATATTTTAGAACAAAAAGATTCCATCTTGATATGAGAAAATATCTTTTAGAAGGTGTCAGCTAACATATGCTAAGTGGTATAGATAAAAAATTGATCTATAACCTCAGTCAAAAAAATAGAAATTTTATAAATAAAATTTCAAATAAAAAGATCACTGTTGATCTTCTTTTTCAGATTCTCAATGATTTCATAAATGAAAATAATATGGTTATAGCAGATGTTGGAGATTCATTATTCGGTGGCCTAGATCTATATATTCGCAGAGGAACTGAATTTTTATCCCCAGCATTTTATCTGTCAATGGGATTTGCTATTCCTGCGTCTATGGGAGCTCAATTAGCTAATCCTTATCTAAGACCTATAGTTGTGGTAGGAGATGGCGCATTTCAGATGACAGGAATGGAACTCTCTACTGTTGCTAAGGAAAAATTGAATCCAATAGTAATATTACTAAATAACGACGGATATAGAACCGAAAGAACAATGTTAGATGGAACTTTCAATGACATTCCCCAATGGAATTATACAAAAATTATAAATCTTATAGGCAAAGGAAAAAGTTTTCTGGTGAAAACAACAGATGATTTTTACGAAGTGCTTGCAATAGCTGAGCAAAACTCTGAGTATACGTTAATTGAAATCAAACTGGATAAATTCGATGCATCTAAAGCTCTAAAAAGAATTACAGAGTCATTCAGAACAAAAGTTAGGCAATAGCATAACTTCATTTTTAATAGACAATTAAATGAATTTTTTTAGTAAAACATAAAAAAAATACTCTGAAAATAATTCAATTTCTTCATGTTAGAATACATATAATTCTCGATAATCATCATATCAAAAATAACATATCACCAACTCATTGTAAATGAATTCAAAATTTGAAATCGAAATTATCTAAGATTAAAACTCCAAAGAAAGTACAAATACAAAGAATACATTACTATACATGTGGATGTTCTGTTTCTTTCAAATAATCTAATGACCATAGATTAGACATAGAACATTTACAGCTAAATCTCTTTTGTTAACTTAACATCGCCTTTAACGAATTAAAATTTTATTAGTTGAAACAGCATATAATGACAAAAATATATAAAATATACAGGAGGTCTATTAATCTTAATGTTTCAATATCAAAATCATTATCACTTTTCAACTAGATTTGTGATAACCATCAAATAGATCACGTATCAAATATTATTATTAAATATACAGTGCTTAAGTTTATTATTTATAGATATTATCGCATATATCAAAATTGCAATAGAAAGTATTTGTAAATGTATCTCAAACGTAGAAATAAAACTAGAGAAAGTCAATCCTATACCTCCTGCTGATGAAGCAAGAACAAATCCAAGAGATGAACAGCTCGCACAAGAACCGGTAAGGATTCCCAAACTGCCAGCAGAAAATAATGATTTGCTAAAACCTAATCTCAAAAATTTAAATGTAAAAACATTCATACTGATAACTACTCCAAGCAAAATTGAAATTATTGTACTAGTTGTGAATTTAGCAAGAGCATCCACAGGTAAATAAAAAAAGTAGGATATAAAAATAACAATTGATCAAAAATATTGAAAATTATCCAAAATGAAATAGTAATGGCTACTCCCAAAATTAAATAATAAACATTACTAAAAACAACTTGAAAACAAGGTATTATATTTAATGACGATAACGAGCTAAGATTCACTAAATACTACTCTCCTCCTAATTTCTTTTCGATTATTGATCTAAATAAAGGATAGGGATAAGCTCCTCCAATAACCTCTGGGTTGGAACCATCGCTCTTTACAACTATGAATGCTGGTGTTCCTGCAAAATTATATGCCATTGCTTGTAATAAATCGGTATTAATCATTGAATCATATCTGGTTGACTTTACACAAGAATTCAAAGATTCAAGATTTATTTCTGGAATCTGAGATGCAAAGTTGATTAGATTTTCTTGACTGGCCCATCCTGTGTTTGGTCCTTTTTGATTATCATACAATATCTTTTTGAATTCTCCAAACTTTCCTTGTTCATTAACACATTGTGATACTTTAGCTGCATTAATTGAATCCTGACCAAAAATAGCAAAATGTTTGTAAAATAGTTTTACTTTGCCTGTATTTACATAATCTGCAATAATTGATGGTTCTATGTTCTTTGAATATCTGGCGCACATTGGACATTGAAAATCACTAAAATCAAAAATAGTTACAGGAGCATCATCATCTCCAAGGACTGGGCTATTTTCATTTATCAGACGTTCCAATGAAATTGAGAATTCTGTTTGCAATTGAGCAAAAGCCAAATTATTATTGCTGTCATTCTGGCTATTATTGAAGATATAAAACCCAGAATAAAGAAAAACACTATATAAAAAAATTAGTTTAAAACTAGTACTTGCTAATTTGGTTTTTATGCACATGTCTATCCATCTTCCTATTTTTCAACAGATTATCAGATTTCCCGAATTCACTAAGATGTTTTGCAGCTTCATTTCTAGATTTTGATAGAAAATGTCCTTTGCTGTCAAATTTTTCCACTTTATTATTTTCGCAATCTGCGATCCATATATCTTCTTTTGCATCCACATATAGTACATAATGAAGGTGAAATTGACACTCTGTTTTGTCCCATCTTAATTCTTTTGACAAAAGTACCATTTTTGTAAATTGGCAGCAATCTGTTTCCATCTCCATCTATAGCGTATAATTTTGTTCATTTGGACTAAAATCTAAATCAGAAGGTCGAAGGAATTGTCTATCATCTTCTCTAGCCATTCCCCACTTTCTGACAAATTTATAGTTCATAGCATTATGAAATTTATCATAAACAGTAGAAGATGTTCTGTTGCCTAATACAATATTGCTAACACATTTAGCTACCTCATTGTAGTCATATTATGCGAACTAGAATAAATACAATGAATCGCTGGTAAGAAGATAAATATTACTTGATTTTGATTTTATTAATAATTGACCTATTGAATTAAATATGAATAAATACAAGAAAGTTTTGATTTTCCTTTCCAATTTCTCTATGGCGGATAATACATGTTATATTCTTATTATTTGAATTTTGATTCATGTAAAACATTGCTTCCGATATATCCATTCTCGTTTTTCGGTTTCAACTATCTAATATTGTTTATTTGAAAAAGCATGTTTTTTAGTAACATACTTTATTACCACAACATTATTCATTCCCAATTCATTTTTGATGTTTTTATCATACTTAGTAATAGACTCATAATTCATTTGGAGATCTAATTCAATATCACATTTCCTTTATCTCATTTTTGCTGCATTATTTCTTGTTTATTTAGTTAGGTTACCAAGAATTGTTTTAAGTACATTATGGTTTAGCTGTAATTATTTCTCTCTTTACTATCCTTATATACTATTTCTCCAAAAGATTTTACCTGAAAAATAGTCATTGATTTTTACTTTGTTATGAATGACTAATATTGTAAATCCATCGGTTTATCAAAACCTTTTTACTAATTTAAATAATTATTTAATGTGTGGAAAAAGAAAAAATCATTAAAACTAGCTTTACGATATTTTTTTTATGTTTTCTGTTAATAGCTACTTTCTATTTAATATCTCAAAATTTGGTATTTTCACAACAGAATGAACATGAAGATTATGAATCTATAAAATCTAATGTTGATCTACATGTAGCTGACCTAAATATTCATGGGAAAAATTCTAGTGATCTAGATATATTTGGAATTAAAAAAATTTATCCCACTAAAAAAGGGGGTTTTGAATGGTTTCTAAATAAACAGGATCCGAAATCAGATCTGTATTTACATAACTACAAAAGTATTGAAAAAAACGTAGATGACAGCTTTAACATTGGTGAAAGATCCCGAATGGGAGTATATTCTAAAGATGGCATAGGTTATCCAAAGGAAAATATGGAAACTTATAACTTTACGGAGCTTTCAAAAAAAAAATATTGGTATAAACCTTCAGACTGGAAGAATGTAGAAATTACTGGGGAATATTTATATAAAGAAGGCGAAGGTTCAGGCATAACTCATTATGCTCGATCCGAGGATCATTCTCTATTACATAATGGATGTGGTGGATCAAGCTATAAACTTAAAATTCATTTCGATGGAACAAGTAGTATCAATAAAGAACAATCTCATCCAAAATCATGGAAGATACCAATAAATACTACCCCTTTTGGTAAACTTGACAAAGATTGGTTTAGGTTTAAGGGTGTAATTTATAATCTTCCTGATGGTACTGTTAAGCTTGAAAACTGGTTGGATCCATTTCTAAATAATACTTGGACAAAATTTGCAGAATATCAAGATAAAGGGGGTTGGGGTAAAGATGGAAATAAATGCAGAGGTAAAGATGATCACATAATAACATGGGGTTCACCAACTACGACTTTTAGATGGGATGATGCATTGGTTTATTTTAAAAATTTGAGTGTAAGAGAAATACAACTACCTAAAAGTTAATACTGACAAAATTTTTAAGAAAAAATGCCCAGGATATCGATCATATTTTTATAACTACTCTAGTGACTCTGTTAAAATAAGAGATATACAGTAGAATTATGTTTCAATGATCTATAATATTCTGTGCTCAATTTTAAGAGATTTAGCTAATCTAATCTAATAAAATATTCAGTTGGTTATAAGCATCAGTATCTTTCATGTAGTAATAAAATTTAAAGTCTCCAAAGAAAGATAATTGAGAATATTATAATGGTTATTAATATCTAAAAATTTATGAAAAAAATATGACTTGGTTGCACATTAAGATCGGATTGTAGAAAACAGATATCATCAATTAATACAAACTTAAATATAGATTTAGTTTTCTTGATAAATTCAAATGAGTTCTAATATAAACACTTTTAGCAATCTTTCGAAAATAATTCTTTTAAGCTTTCTAATATTGGTATTGATCTTCATAACAATTTCATCACCAAGTAATTCAACTAACAATGCATATTCCCAAAATGATAAGATCCTGGATTTGAGTAATGGCATAATAAATTCGACAAACCCAATAATACAATTGATTGATAATAATACTATTTACGTAGTTTGGACGGGGATTACAAATCATGGATTTAATGAGGAAGTGCAAAGTGATATATTCCTTGCAAGAAGTGAAACTAATGGAGATTCTTTTGAAAAAATTAATGTAAGTAATGATCCTGGAAGCTCTTTTAATCCCAAATTTATAGCATCTTCTAACAAAATTTTTGTAGTATGGGAAGATGATACGTTTTCAAGTAAAGTTAGTCAGAACATAAACACTAGCATTTTCTTTAAACAAAGCGATGACAAAAAAGGATTATCATTTAGTTCTCCAATCTCATTAAGCTCATCAAATACAGATTCTAATAATCCAGATATTTCTGTTAATAATGATAAAAATCTTTTTGTAGTATGGGAAGATACCTATGACGGAATTAGCGAAATATCGCTTAAACAAAGCCAAGATACAGTTACTACCGATAATACAACTTTTTCAGAAGTAAAAATAATAAGTGGAGATAATAAAGAAGGAGAGTATGAAACCGGTCCACATGTTGTGACAACAAATAACACTATTAATATTATATGGATTGATACCAATTTCAACAAAGAAATATCAAAAATATTAAAACGCACTAGTATTGATAATGGTATTAATTTTCAAAATACTAATCAACTAAATAATGATTCGAAAATGTCCGGTAAGATAGTTACAAACTCTAATAATGAAGAGGTTTATGTTCTGTGGCAGGAAGACATCAATGGCCATTATGATGTATATCTTTCAAAGAGTTCAGACGGTGGGGCTACATTTAAAGAATCGATAAACGTGAGTAATGATTTGGGAGATTCAATCAATCCCAATTTTATCATTTCATCTAACAATGATGTACATGTAGTATGGAATGATAATAGTACTGATAAAGGAAATAATATTTTTATTAAATCCAGTTCAGACGGTGGGGCTACATTTAAAGAATCGGTAAACGTGAGTAATTCTACCAACTCCAATTCAATTAATCCGCAAATAGTTAGTAATGGTAATGAGATATTTGTGGTTTGGCAGGAAGACATCAATGGCTATTACGATGTATATCTTTCAAAGAGTTCAGACGGTGGGGCTACATTTAAAGAATCGGTAAACGTGAGTAATTCTACCAACTCCAATTCAATTAATCCGCAAATAGTTAGCAATGGTAATGAGATATTTGTGGTTTGGCAGGAAGATAAAAGTGGAAACAATCATATCTATTTCACCAAATTTATTGATTCAATATCATAAAATCTGCACAGATACTTTTTTGATAGAACCCAAATACTTGCAAATAACGAGATAAATTTTATTAAATCAAAATAAATTTTTCATATTTTTTAAAATGAGCAAAGAAAGGTAACGTATTCTATTTTCTATCGTTTTTTTGAATGTGTATACATCATTGATAGTTATGCTAAGAATAACTTTGTTTTTAATTGGTCTTTCAACTAACTCTGCGGGAAATTCGAAGATTTTATCTTTTCTCCTACATTTACATACATTTGATCAACAGCGATGATGATACCTAAATCTGCTCCATAACGTATTGTAACACTCTTATGAATAAAATTGTTCATAGAGTGACATGTATACGTATTTTTCATATCTATCAGCTTTAAATCAAATTCAATAGATAACCATAATGTGACTTCGTGGATATATTTATCATAATTTTATAAAAATTGATTGACTATATAAAAGAGTAATTTAACTAAATTAACCAATCTATAAATATATTACCACAATAGTAAACATGTGTTATTGAATAAATTAGAGACGATCCAAGTTATTCTCATATTGTTTTCCATAGAATGGACTAGCAATTTCGCAAGGTGAAAATAATTTTTCTAGTCAAATTGTAACTAAAAATAAAATAGGATGAAATTCTTAATAGAAAATGGTTTGATGAAAGTTGAATATAAAAGAATTTGAAAATGTTTTAATTTTACAGGGGGGAGGATCTTTAGGAGCGTTTGGATGCGGAGTTTTTAAAGAGCTTGCAAATCAAGGCATAAAGTTCGATATACTTGCTGGGACCTCAATTGGTGGAGTTAATGCAGCTATAATTGCAGGAAGTAAACAGGATAACCCTGAAAAAGATTTAGAACAATTTTGGTGCGAGGTTGGTGAAAATAACACAGATATCTATCCCTCTACATCAACTCTGCACTTATTAGCTAATTATAATCCATTTCTTATCCATTCTAGCTACAAACAATATGATCATTTAAAATCTATGAATTCGTTTTATAGTTCAGCATTTTTTGGTAATAAAGCTATTTTTTCACCTAGATGGAATATCGAGAATTTACAAACCGATCCGGAGTATTTCCAACCTGAAAAATGGACATATATATATGACATCACATTGTTGGAGAAAACCTTAGAAAAATACATAGATTATAAGAAACTTGGACCAGATGGAAAATCTAATGGACGACTGATAATAACAGCTGTGAATGTTCTAACTTCAGAACCATTAACATTTGATAGTTTTAAGATACAAATAACACCTAAACATATACTGGCTACATGTGCATATCCATTGTATTTGTTGCCTTGGATAGAGCTTGAAAGAGGTATGTATTGTTGGGATGGAGGAATATTAAGTAATACGCCTGTTAGAGAAGTGATAGAAGCATCACCAGTAATAAATAAAAATTTATTCATAGTTGAAAACTATCCTAGAAAAATAAAAGAACTTCCTAGCAATATATACGATGTTTTACATAGAACTCGAGATATGATTTTTAGCGATAAGACAACACATAATATAAAAATGTCCAAACTTATTACAAGATACTTGAGGTTTATAGATCAACTTTATAAAATAATAGAAAAAAATAAAGAGAATTATAAATTGGATGAAAAAGAATTTCAGCAGATAACCGCCAAATATAGGAAATTCAAAGTTGAACGTGGAGCTGAAATTCAAAATATCTATTATATCGATAGAGAAGAAAAAGCTCCGCACATGTATGAGAATATAGACTTTTCCCTGAAAACCATCAAAGAATTAATTAAACATGGAGAGAAAAAAACAAAACAAGTCTTGAAAGATAAAAACCTTAGATAATTATTGTAAAGTTTATTTAAACATATTTTAAAAAAAATATATTAATAGATTAAGTTACTTTATTTTGTATGACTTTTTTATTAAAAAAAATCTAATAGAACAAAAATACAAATGATGGCTTATGATGCTCACTTTCTAAACTGAAAATATATTCATAGAAAAAATGATACCTCATTTGAATTAATTTCGTTGGATATATTAAAATCAGATAATATTGTTTTTTTGGTTTTCTCAAAGAATATTCTCATTTACTTTTTCCAGATCATTTCTTATCAAATTAAATATCAAAATTCATTATTCAATATCATACAAGAGAATAACCTTACATAATTTCCAATAATGTAATTGGTATAAATGCTCAAACTATTCAAAAAAGATGCTACTTTTGTATAAAGTAGGTATAGAATCAGATAGTGAAGATAAAAAAAAGATTCATCTACGTATATCAAGTGAATATTTCTTTTATTCAGAAGATAGCTATTATGGATACTATGAAAATAAATTTATCATTTCACATCAACGAAAATTTAATATCATATTTTCGAAATTCATAAAAATGATTATCTTTTGAAGCGTGTTGATTTCTTATATAAAAGTAAACTGTTTTTAACGACCTTGACTAACTTTAGAACTCGTATTAATTTTAAAAATCTCATAATGCTCAGTATTCGGAAAAATGGAATTAACAAAATTATATCTAACCAATGTTTACGAAAAAATATTTTATAATCTCGTATTTCTGAGTATTTTACCCCTAAATCTATTAAAAAGACTATCCAAATAATCCAATTTATTATGTATATTGGTTGTTGTAACTCCGAAGGCAATGAAAACAAAGGGGAATTAATACAAAAAGATTTAGTTAGATTTTCGAGCATTTTCCCCCAAATTTCCTCTTCTTTTAAACAAAGGAGATCTGTATCAAACGCAATAAAACCTATCACAAATAACAATAGCCAGACTACCGTAGTTGTATCGACGAAACTTATCCATCTATCAGAGCATGATAGGAATTTCAATTATTAATAGAAATAATTTAGTTTGATTATTTATTTAATAATTTTTGATTTACAAAAAAACAAATCAAAATTTGCTTTAAATAAAGAGATTTGGTATTTATCAGGAATAGAATATAAAATATACCAGCATCAACTATGATGATTTAGACCATTTTCTAGATCCAAGTCCGAGTTCTCAAGTCTTATTTTATTGTCAAAAAAAATTATTCCTTACACATCAAATAAATATTCACAATAAATGGGAAAGTTCTCATGATGTGATTTTTAAATATTGAATGTAATTATAGGAATTTATTAGATACTCTATTTTTTGTCATCATTTGGATTTGATAACAAATATAAATGAATTTATTATTTATTGTCCGCATGGAAAAGTCAATTCTGCAGCTGCTACAATATCATATGGATGAGGATCAGGATCATTTATGGGTTCAGAAGCGAGATAGAATATTGTATATGTGTATGGATTAACCGTTGTTTGATTCACTCGAAATGAGTTATCGTCATCAAATTTTCCTAAATTAACGAATATCCTGATTCATCACCTTTATCCTCAAGCCATCCTTCATTTGTCTGGAGATCTTGTCTGGTAGGATCCATAACTGCAGTAAGACTAAGTATTATTTTGGACATCTAAAGTTAGACTCCCTTTTTTCTATCCTCCGTATAATCCTGAAATACTAGAAGCGGTTAAATCTAATGTAATTTATTGTCCAAATTATTGATTAATAATGAATCATATACTCATCATGAACACTTTTCTAGTGATAATACTACGAAACTGATTTGGATTAATAATGGATGAAGATCTTAATTTAAATATTTATCTATAAAATGATTTATTAAAGCATTTCATTTGGGAAATAGTTGAGAAAACGTGATCCTATTAAAAACCGACCCCAATTCAAACAACGTATATTAAATTTTTATTACTTAGATCTTTATTATCAAATCCAACATTCTTTGTATCAAATCAAACCCTGTATCCTTAATTTGATACCGTTATTTTAGGTTCTGATTTTACAAGATAAGGATAGCTTATTCACATGAAGATCATTATCAGTTTGTTTGACATTGTTTTACATATATTATAAGAATTGTATTCATTTAAATCCTTGAAATAAAATATACTTTTGCCTACTCGGAGAGGAATTAACAAAAAACTTCCTTGTTGTCCAAAATCTTTTTTCTTTCTAGTAAACTTTCTGAAATTATAGCTGAGATTTTCAACCATATTACATTATGGATTATCTATTATAAACATGACATCGGTCTAAACTACCTGTTTCACTGATCTGGATACAAGAATGATGTTTTTAGATATGAATATGTTTCTATCTAATATATACTGATTTCAAGAATCCGGTTTTTAGGAACCAATGCATACATAACAAGAGATATAGTAATGAGAAATTTTGAAAGTTTTTGAATAATGATGTAACATATAATAAATGCTCAAAAAATAGTTAATTGTTATAGATGTCAATATAACTGCATCTATGATTTCATCCCAGGTTAGCAAATAGATCCTCTTTTCAAAACTTATTTTTTTTCTAATGTTTAATAGTTATTTGGAAAATGAAGATCAATCAGAAGTATCTCATGTGAATAATACATTACAACACACATGATGCTTTATATTTTCAAAAAAATATCGATTAATTCTCGATTAATAAAAAGAGTTCAAAAATCTTGGACTAGTTCCTTATCTGGTACTAATTTTCTTTTGATAGATAGATGGAAAAAAAAGGTTAGAAATATGATATTAAACCAGAGATAAGTGGTTGAAGTAATTAACCTTAAACATACAGAGATCTAATTTTTAAATAAAATGAATCAAGTTATATGATCGATATAAAGAAATTGTTAAATGTATTGCTAATACCAATATTAATAGATATAGTGATAAATAATGATTGAAGTCATGACTGTAAAGAAATCATGGAGTATAATTTTTTTCTATAGAAATCAAAAGCATCTATTAACTTTTCTTTAAGTTTGAAATTGAATAACCACTACAAGTCCTATAGTCTCTATTATTTTGATCTGGCGAGATGGTTCTTTCTAATGCTTGCATTCTCCGGATTTTCATCTACAGGATGGTTTGGAATTCCTCTAGCTCCCAATTACTTTACGGATAAAGAAATTGATGATTTTAATTTAATGATTACAATATTCAGTTTTTTAGGGATTATCTGGGGTATAATGGCATATAGAGAGTTTACAAGATCAAAAAACCATGTTATAGAGGCAAGAATATTGTGTAAAAAACTTGATCCCGATATAGGCAATTATGTTTATCAATCTTTCAATCCACTTACAAAAAAATATGAAAATGGATATGTACCCTTAGGACCATTACATTTTTGGGATCCGGAGACTACAACACCATCTTGGCTAGATAAAGGAAAGTATTGGCATATTTTTTTGGGTTTACAATCTCGTAATAAAAATATTCTATTAACAGTGGTTTCAGATGATGAATTGAAATTGTTTTCTGAAAAACAAAATGTTGCTACTACCTCAAAAAAATTAATATCATCAGAGGAATTAATATCAAAAAAAGAAAACCTATTAACACGAAAGAAGAATTATCAATTTATAGTATGCATACCTCAATGGTTAGTTTTAGATACTGATTTTAGTAAATTCTCTCCAATTAAATCTAGCTTGGATATTATAGATGATTCTGAACTTGTAACTTTGATTAACTCCATAAATAATCAATTGATTAATGCTACTGGTGAGATAATAGAACAGGAAAGACAACATATAAAATATCCATGGAAGATAGGTACATTTCTAATACTTCTCAATAAAAGCCTTCCAATTAGAATCGTATATAATGAAATCTTGTACAAATTAAGGAAAGACATTCCAGGACAGAAAAAAAGTTTTGTAAATGAAGCTAACTTAAATTTAGCATATCTTACAAACAAAGAACTAATTGATGCTATAATACTTTTGACATCTATGAGAGATATATCTAAAGAGAGTATTAACAAGATAGATACTTTACTAAAATTTTTAGATAATGCTTACAAAAAACAAGGATTAGGAGATGGATCAAACAAGTATCACAATCTTCATCACAGTTTAGAGGTAGCTTTTGTTGGATTGCAATTGTTACCAAAGAAGTTGTTTGAATATGAATTTTCAAATAAAGATTTTGAAATTTTAACAGTAGCAAGTTTATTACATGATTATGATCCCCTGCAACGATACGATAATAAATTGAGTATAGGTCTTGGGAGAGCAGAGGGTCCAAAAGTAGAAAGAACTATACAAGAACTCTCTAGGAACAAGATTCATGAGGCATATTTTTTATTGAATGCATCAGAATTTATGAATTACTTTGATGATTATTATTCTTATTCACTCCCACCACTCAAATACAATACTACTCATCCAGAGTATTTAAAATACAAAAGAGATGAAGATGGAAAAGATAATGGTAAACCAAAAGAAAGCATCATTGTAGAAGCCATGATATTGCGAACGGATTATCCATTCTATTTAAAAATAGACTCTCAAAATAAATTTAAAGAGAATTTAAGGTATTTGGATTCCAGTGGTTTAGATGCTAAACGATATGAGATTCTGGCTGAAGTATTGTGGTTAGCTGACTTGTCTGTAGCGTATATGGGTTCAGATCCTCTAAATGCGTGGAATCGTGTTATTAATCTATACGATGAATTATATTTACCAAAATCCTCCATTATAACTCAGACCGATTTGTTTTTTTCTCAGTTCATAGAAAACGAACTATTCAAGGTATTAATTACTAATAAATCCTTGCCAGATATTTTCAAACAAAGATGGAATGTAGTAAGTAAATTCTATCAAGAGGGAAATCCTTCAACAATTATTAATAGGACAATAGAGAGATTTAAAAAATCCTATTCGAGTTTTAATTTAGGAGTAGGTATCAAATCCTGGTCAGTATTATATAATATGGGTATTACCCATCCTAATGAATATTTCATTAGTATAGGTGCAGATTTTGATTCTGTTTATGAGATAAAAAATAGATTAGCTGTTTTAAATGCAAGAAATATTTCTTGTTATTGGGGAAAATTGGAGAAATTGTTACCAAATATAAAGAATCAGACAATTATGAACTTATTTTATACGATAGAAATCAAGGATAAAAATTATCAAGTTAATACTGAAGAGATATCAAATATTTTTAGATATGCAAAAAATATATTAGAGGAAAATGGAACTATTCAAATTTTAATTAATTCTTCTGTACTTTTCACCAATACTGAAAGATCGGCCGAAATAGATAATACTTCTAAAAAAAACACTATAGTAAAAGAAATTATCCGGATCTCAGAACTGTTCAATTTTAAACAAGTTAAAGAAAACGATGAGGATTTTTCTTTTAACTTAAATGGTCAAGAATATTTTCAAGATAATAATAAGGATAAGAATTATTTACTAAAATTTGCAGCTAATCGATAAACAAAAAATATCAGTAATATATCATGGATAAAGTGAAACTGCATAGGCAAAGTTTTATTTGCGAGAAATCCAATAAAAGGATCCATACTCTGGACTGTATATCATAACACTAAAACATAATTATATTATGAAACATCAAATTTTTTACAGAATATGAATAGATTTATCATTCATTAAAACATGAACTAGTAAGATGAATTTTATCATATTATTCATAATTATTTCATTCATTACAAGATTATAATAAATTAGGATGCTAAAAAGGCAGATATAGGTATCGTATTCTTATTGATTTAATAACACCGTATAAAATGCTTAATTATTGTCGATAAAAAATATTTAATTCTTTTAAAACATTTGAAATGTCAATGTAATAATTCAGATGAAAGATACTAGAACGAGTCGATTAAATATGATATAAAGGCATGCATTGTATATCTAATTAATAAATTCAAAATATCCACTTTTAGTAGATACTAATTTGACAATATTAACTCGGATAATAAATTATCTATGGATCAAGATGAAGTTGACTTTTGTAAATTATATTGTTACCAATGGATCTTTTCAGGTGTGATTCACTTAATTTCTATTAAATCATGGATTATTTCTCCCCCATGAATTATTTTATTTATCTTATTTCTCACAATGCCACTAAAAAAATCAGCCACTTCCACATATGAGATTTATTGTAGGAAGAATATTTTGATTGTATTTGAAAGTTTTTTGCTAGTTCCATCATGTGTTTTAAAAACTCATCAAGTCAGATGACATATTCGAGTGTTGAGATTGCATTGGAAGATCTTGCTCTTTTGCCAAAGAGTATTCTCATTTTCTTTTATAATAACATTTTTTGGACTATTTTTCATAATATTGAGAAAAAATAATTATGTCGAATTGTATAGATAAAACCAGAATAGTTACTATAAAATACAAAATAGTATCATTCTATTCTCTTAAAATACATTAACTATATTATCCATCTATAAAAAGGATTAAGAAGCTGATAGATCAATATATTATCGAGTTTATTTTAGAAAATAATTATTTCGAATTAGAATCGTACAAATAAATGGATTAACATCCATTCGTTATAGGTTTATTTTTAGTTCTCTAGATATAATTTATTATTTGAACCTTGAGTGTAATTCCATCTTTATTCCTTTTTTAGGATTGAGTGTTATTCCAGGATCTAGTTTGATACGTTGGTTTGGTACTAGTTTCATTGTCCATGACATCATTATATTGGCTATAATCAATATACCTTCCTGCCAAGCGAAAGGTTCTCCTATGCAACCTCGCAACCCACCTCCAAACGGAAAATAAGCGAATCGAGGAAGATGTCTTTTAAATTCATCTGTCCACCTATCAGGATTAAATAATTCAGGATCTTCATAGAAACGAGAATCTCTATGCATAACATATTGGCTCATAAATATTGCAGAATCCTTTGGAATTGTATAATCACCTAAATCATAGTCTTCTTTGACAATTCTGCCTATGGACCAAACTGGTGGATATAATCGCATTGATTCGCGTAATACTTTTTCAGTATATTTCAATTTGGGTAGATCTTTAACAGTAATGCTTTTCTTTGATTTCTGATTATCAGTTGTTCCAGATTTATCTTCATCCTTCTGATTCTGTAGAATTGATTCTATTTCTTGAATTATTTTTTTTTCTATCTCGGGATGTTGAGAAATAAGATAAAATGTCCAAGTTAATGCGTTAGCGGTAGTTTCATGCCCCGCTATGAGCATTGTTATCAAATGATCACGTATTTGTTTATCTGGCAATGCAGAATAAGATGTATCTTGATCTTTGAGATTGTTGTTTTTTTGGTTATTTTTAGATTGATTTTCTAAATTAGTAGTTTCATTAGCCTTTTGTGTCAGTAATAATTTTGTAAGTAGATCGGTATTGTCTGATTTTAAATTATTTACATCAGAAATATCCTGATCTTCAATCATTTTTTTTCTATCAGAAATTAGATTATAAACTATATTTTCAAGTGTTTGGCCTGCTTTCCTACTTTGTGCCACCTTAGGTAGAATGGGTATACTATCTAATACATGTCCGATTGGATGTTGGAGTCTTTTGGAATATTCTTTGGTTATAGAAAATGCTTTAGTAAATTGTTCTGCTTCTTTAGTATCCATATCATAATTCATCATTGACTTACATATTATGGCAAAGGTCAAATCTATCATTTCTTTATGAATATCGATTATCGATCCGTCGATCCACTGCCTAGCGACGTCAAGAGAATATTTACTCATTATCGACCCATATGATGAAATCTTTTTGGGGAGAAAAAAAGGATGTATAACTCTTTTCTGACTGTCATGTAGTTCTCCTTCGCTTGTTACTAATCCTTCACCGAGAAACCTTTTGGCAGTTTGTAAACGTTTTCCTTTTTTGAAGTTGTGATGATCATAGATTAATACTTGTTCAATATAATCTGGATTATTTATTAAATAAACATCTTGACGAGCTAATTTAAAATGAGAAATATCACCATACTTTTTTGCAATATTATTGAAAGTGTTAATAGGATCATGGAGAAATTTACGTAAAATCTTAGCTGGAAGTATAGATGTAGGTCCAGAAGGATATTTTATATTTTTTTGCATACTGCTACAACATACTACTAACATATAAAATTTAAGGAATATGATTATAAAATTCCAAAACTCCATTCATGCAGATAATATTTTAGACAAAATTAGCATTACAGGTTAAAAAATCAAGTCTTTTAACATTCCAAAGTATTTTATATGTAGTATTGATCTCAACTTCAATACATTTCATTCTTTATTTTTGAATCCTCTCAGGATTGATTATATAAATAAAGTGATTTGGCATTATGTTATTTCTTTTATTTGTCTTGGTTATCATGTACTGCCATCTAATGCGATTAGATCAAAGATAATTTAATTACCTTCAAGGTGCTATTTACATAGTTTTTAGATTTCTCTATATATATTGAAGATTTATATGTGTAATATATTGGTAACTTTTGAGAGAACTAAATAATTATGAAAAATCATATATTAAAGTGATTTAACATATACCAACAATCATATCAATGTGGGTATTTACATTTTAAGATAGTCGATAAGTGTGTATAAAAAATTTATGTAAAGTATATATTTTAAATAGGAAACAAGTTAAGAATGCAGATTATCGATGTTCATGTTCATCTTAATTATTACAATAATCTAAATCAGGGTCAAGATATACCAAGCTTGCAAAATAGATTGGAGTTTCTCTTAGCAAATATGAGAACTCATAATATAGATTATTCGCTAATTCTAACTTCATACATTGTTAACTCAAATAGACCACCTACATCAGATATTATCAAAATTGTCAATAAGAATAAAATATCTAATAAAGTTGGAATAGTTGCAAGTTATACCATTAGTAATAATGACTTTAATAATTTAACAAAATATAAAACATGGATTAAAAATGGCATTATAAAAGGAATAAAAATATACTGTGGATATGAATATTATTATCCTAATGATAAAAGATATCAACCTATATATGACTTATGTAGTGAATATAAAATTCCTGTTATGATTCATACTGGCGATACTTATTCTCCGAAAGGTAAAATCAAATATTCACATCCTTTAAATGTAGATGAGATAGCGGTTGATAATCCTAATCTGAATATTGTTATATGTCATTTAGGAAATCCCTGGATATTAGATTGTCAGGAAGTCATATATAAGAATAAAAATGTCTATGCGGATATTTCTGGATTAGTTGAAGGTAATTTCAACAAGTATAATCAAAGATTGTATGGCGTTAGAATAAATGAAATGTTGGAATATATTGGTAAACCACATCGCCTACTTTTTGGGAGCGATTGGCCTATATCTAATATGAATTCCTACCTAAATTTTGTTAAAAATCTGAAGTTAGATAATCAATCAATAGAATTTTTAATGGGAAAAAATGCCCAGAAGATTTTCCATACATAAAGACATGAAATTTATAAAATTATTTAATAATTTTTACAAAAATTTATTTATTCTTTCTTTACATAATCTCTACATCATTATCTTCGTGACCAGAGTTTATCTTTGATTTCTTGATTTTTATTTATGCTTTTACTAGCTATATATTATGTATTAGGGAAAGTTTTTGTATTCGAAGAAAGTGGAAAAGTAGTTAGTGAAATAGAAAGTAAACTTTATGGATTTAAACCCATAATAGTAATATTAGGTCAGATCAAGAACCTATAGTGTTCATATTAAACCATATCAATATTCAAGTTAGGGATATATCAAATAAATTAAGAGATTTATTCTGTTTGCGTTGTAATTTCATACACTTAATGGATTCATCCATTCTATAAAACTAGCATAGTTTAAAGATCGTGTATCATCCAAATAGTTTGGTAATATCTTTATAAATTTAAAATTATTGTGTAATTCAAATGATAATACTGGATCTCGCAATTCACGTTCAATTACTTTATGCGCATATTCCAGTGGAGTCATTTCATGTGAATAATCACAATAATTAAATAATCTTCCACCTCCTATCATTCGTTTTAAATTTTGGTTCATGGTTACATATTTTCTAGCTTCATAAAGCATACTACCTATTCCCTCATGTCTATATTTAGGATGTGTTGAAATATCAGCTCCATATAGACTATCTCCTTCCTTATTGTGATTGGTAAACATACCATTATCAGTAATTTTTATCCAAGTATGTTCTGCATATTCTGGTTTTAGCGCAACTATTAAAGTGCTAGCAGAACCAACCACTGTCCCATCTGGTTCGACAGCAACAAATTGTCCTTCTGGAAATATTTTGAGATGACTTGTTAACTCTTCCTCCTTCCAGATATTACCATATCTGGCTAAATAAGGCATTGATTCTTTTTGAAGATCTATTATCTTAGGAATATCTTCTTTCTGCGTGTTTCTAATTTTAGCACCTGTTTGATGTGCATGAAGTAACTCATTCATAATAGCAATAAATAATTAAAAAACCCAATTTAAATATGATGGTTGACTCCATAGTAAACAAATATCTATTTCAAATAAATATCAAGAATTATTTTTATTCTATAAACTGCATTCTATTGTTCTATTAACTTTAGAAAATAAAAATGGTTTGAACTAGGTCTTATCTCGGAATTAACTGTTATATAGCATTTAGGTCTTAAATGAAGACTTTGGTAATACTACACATCCTTTAGATATGTTTACCTTTTAAATATTTACTCAAATCTCTATTAGCTATATCTTTTTTAATTATACACACATGATTTAGTAACATATAAATAAGCCACATGTTAAAATTAACACATGTGGATGAGTTATAATATTTTTGTTAAAGTAGTTCTTTATGAGTAACATAAAATACCATAAAACAGTGGATTCACTTCAAAATCCAGTATACATATATTTTTTTTATATAGACTTTTATTGTTATAGAAATTTATTTATTTTCTATTAGCTACAAATTTAAGATAGTGTCTCCTTAAATTTAATCCTTGATGGTTGAATCTGTACCACCAAGGTGGTTTCGCTCGCTACAGGCAGTAAGTGGCATAGTTTTGCTCATTTTATCTTCCATAGTGATCATATTAGGATTTCCTTTCTTTACTTTGCATACAATAATCACCATTTTATCAATCACTTTGTTAATAATTGGAATTGAAAGAATATCATTAGTTTTACTATCGTCTACACCTACATATGCTTCAGCACATAAAAAGAGTACTCTATTTACCAATATAGGTTTAGGAGTCTTAGCACTAGCCTTTGCAATAATATCATTTATTTTTCCAAAAACAGTATCTGCAATACCCTTGGTTTTATTATCTGTAACTATAAGTGTAATGTTTAATGGTTTTGGTAGATTATTACAGGGGATACTTGCTCGAAAACAATCAATTTGGTTCAGGATAACTAGTTTAAGTCTTGGTGCTTTATCCATAGGAGGAGGTATTTTTGTCGGTAATTCTGACATATTTGGAATTGTATTTCCTATTAGAATATTATTTGTAATACTTTTTATTCACGGAATAGCTATGATTTTTTTTGGATCTTTTGGGAAATTATCAATAGAGCACATGTTAAAGAAGTAATTATTATTTAGGATAGGATAGTTAAGGTTTTAAATGATCATTCATTATCTTTAAAATTACCATCAAATCAATCCAAATTTAAAACTATTAATAGTATTTAGTGCTCAAGTTTATAACAAAAGGTATTCCAAAAATCAATGAATCAATTAAATGTCTGGATCACAATTATGACGTTATCTATCATTTGGGGTTCAAGCTTTATCGCTATAAAGATAGTTCTAGATTTTATTCCTCCTCTATTTGCCTTTGGAATTAGATTTCTGTTGTCAGGATGTACCTTGATTTTAGTGTCATATTTCCACAATAAAAAGAACTTTGAAATTAAAAAGATCTTGTTTTGGAGAAACTCACTTTTTCTTGGTATTTTTTTTATAGTAGGAGGACAAGGATTACTTGCTTTGGGGGCACAGTACCTTTCTTCAGGAATGACAGCACTATTAAATTCGACCATTCCATTATGGGTGATTTTAATACTAATTTTTGGATTCCATACAAAAACCACGTTACTAGCTAAATTAGGTTTGTGTCTAGGTTTTGGTGGAATGATGTTACTTGTAGGTCCTTCTATTAAAAATGATGAAATCAATATTGCAGGAATTATTTCATTAATATTAAGCTCATTATTTTGGGCTTTTGGATCTATACTTTCTGATAAATTATCTGCTCCAAATAATGTATTTCTTTCTGCTGGGATGTTTATGTTTATTGGGGGAATAATTTTAATATTTTTAAGTTTTATATTCGGAGAAACTATTATATTTACATCATTACATATAGACTCGAACTTTATTTTATCATATCTATTTTTAATATTTATATGTACTGTAATAGGATATGCTGAATTTTATTGGTTACTAAAGAAAACGACAGCACCAGTAGCAAACACATTTGCATACATAGTTCCTGTTGTAGCTATATTTTTAGGATGGGTTATACTTAACGAAGCTATAACTTATCTAACAATTATAGCAACCATAATCATTTTGATAGGTGTAGGTTTAATTGTTATAAAATCGCACCGATAAAAGATAGACTAAACAAATGTATTAAATTGAAAATTCTTAAAAATCTAGCATGAGATATTAAATATTAATAACACTTTTTACTATCTTATCATTGACTTAGATTACCTAGAAGATCTGTAAAATTTATTAAATTACAATTAAAAGAAAATATTGAGTTTTAATGTAAATTTGAAAGTTGATCCTGATTGATTTTATTAGTTTTCTATTTATTACTGATTTACTTTTTTAGTTTATTTGATAGAAAATTATAATATAACTCAATTTCTTTTATTACTTGCATATAAATACATGTGCTTAGTAATTTTAAATGGAAATATGTTAGTTTCTTAAATAGTCAATCATATAGTCAATTAAATTGTTTAGGAGAGACGGTTATCCTCTTAATGTTTAATTTTATCATGTTCGGAATTATAAGCAAAACTTGGATATAAAGTCATTCCTCCATCTACCAAAACTGTAGTTCCAGTAACATACAGAGCTTTATCTGATGCTAAAAATTCAACTACATTGGCAATTTCCTCTGGTTTTCCTATACGGCCAACAGGTATTCTCTTCAGAACATTTTCTAGTTCTACCTTATTAGTTTGAAGTTCAATATTCATATCAGTTTCGACTGCCCCCGGTGCTACAACATTTGCTCGAATTCCATATTTTGCCAATTCTAATGCCATAGTTTTAGTCATCATTTCTATTCCAGCCTTTGAAGTAGCATAGGGAACATAATGAGGTTTAGGTATAACCTGATGAACAGAAGATATATTGATAATACATCCTCCCTTTGGATCCTGCTGTTTCTGCATATATCTTACAGCTTCTCTGCTGCATACAAAAGGACCTGTGAGATCTACAGAGATAATTTTATACCAATCAGAAAGAGTTGTTTCAGTTAGTGGTATGTCTTTCTGAATTCCAGCGTTATTCACCAAGACATCTATTCTTTTATAGTGCTTGATAGTCTCTTCAATTAAACGAATACAGTCTTCTTCTTTTGATATATCTGCTGTTATAGATATGGAATCACAGTTTGAATTAGAACTCTTTATTTGTTCAGATATATATTGAGCTTCATTAGGCTTTCTTGAATTTACTACTATTCCATAATATTCATTGGAATTTGCAAATGCTAATGCGATTGCTTTTCCTATTCCTTTGCTGGAACCAGTAACAACTGCTACTTTTTTATTTTCTGACATATAATTTATTAAGGAATATAGGTTAAAAATATGACGATTATTCCTTATATTAAATAATAAAACCCAAACATCAAATTTAAAGAGTCATTTTTTATTTATTATCTAAACATTATATAATTTATGGTTTGAACCTTTTTTACATATTAGAATTTTTATCAATTAAAGCAAGAATTATTGAGTAAACTGAATTATAAAGTATCCTTTGAGATATTTCATTGAATTTATCCGAGCAAAAAATGTCTATCTGTTAAATTTGTTATACGTCTTCAGTATAGAAAACACCTCTAGCTTTAGCTTTATTACGATATATATATACAACATGTTCGAAAAGATATATCTTAAAGTATAGAGGATTGCATATCATTTACAAGTATTACTTTATTATATTGAAGATATGAGAACGCGACTTATAATAAATGCATTTGTTTATTTTGATACACATCTCTAGTTTTAGTAAATATAAATCTCTACCGAGCATGATGTCTAAGTTTTTGAAAAATATGAGATATAGAATCATCCTTTTCTTTTATGACCAAGACTATTGTTGATGCTATAAATATAACTTGCATTATTTCTAATGACATAGATATATCGTCATATGGAGCGTCTAATCCAAATATTTTTTCAGGTGGATTTGTAAACAGCCAGGATAATATCAAAATGGAAGATATTCCAATTCCGATGTAAAGTCTTTTTCTACTCCAGTTACTTTTTAGATAAGGCACAATCCAAAAGATTTGTGCTAATCCTGTTACTAAAAAGAATAAAACAAATTTCATATCAAATTGGACACTAATAAACAAATATATAAGAAAAATCGTCCCTAAGCAACCAAACAGATACCAGATTCTTCCCCATCTCTTTACTAAAGGTAAAATCCAAAAGATTTGAATTATGCCACTTAAAAGCAGGAAGATAGATGGTTTTGATTCAAATCCCATAAATAGAGATACTATTAATATGTGAGATATTCCTGCTATCGCAGTAGAGATAAAAGCAACATAAAAAATAGTGTTATCTTTAGATAAAAATTTATATTTTTTGTTTAAGGTATTAAATAGATTGTATGCAAATATTATTTGTCCAATACCGACAATTATTGCAAAAAATAGCATCAACGGCATAGACCAAGCAAATTCATCTGGAGCTATAGCTTCTCTTCGAATAAATCCTGCAAAACCAAGATATGTAAAAAGAAACGCTATTCCAAATCCTCCTATCAAGGTGAGGAGAAGATGAAGAATTCCGAGTGTTTTATTAAATGCTACCTTGATTATACTTGGAATAATGGAATATATTAATCCCATAGCGAATAATACACTCCCCATCAAGATCGTTAAGTGAATATGTCCAACTATATTCAATGTATTGTGTAAATATACATCTTGACCCCACCATCCTGTTTGTGTACCACTGTACCCTCCAAACGCCCATCCCGCTATCCCAGATAACATAAATAGTGAAGTAAGATTCCATGATATTTTTGAACGAAATATGTACATCATTATAGTCATTATGGTTAGACCAGATGGAAATATGATAGCTAGACTTGATGTTTGTGCAATAAATTTTAACCAATCTGGATTTGGCATATCCATAAATGCATGATGAGTAAAAACAGTCATTGTAAAAACAAAATAAAATGGCCAAGATCTGTATGCCCATTTATCATAAGAAATTATTTTTCTAGCGTAACGTGGAATATAATAATAAGCTGCGCCAAGAAACGAAAACAAAGTAAAGTATACTATAGGATGGCCAAAAAACCACCATGCATCTTTTGTGAACAACCAACTTGGTTGAAAATCAGGATTAAGAAGATAAGTAAAACCAGTAAAAAGTTGAATAAATAGTCCAAAATTTCCAACAAATTGCACCATTGCGTTAACAAATATACCTACTACTACTATTGACATTGCAGGTATCGCTGTTCTATATTTTTTAGGAAACCAAGAGCTAATGCCTAAAACAGATATCCATCTAACAGATGGAGGCAAGTATTGAAGAGTAAGAGAGTCATCTCTTTTTTTATCTTCTTTATTTATACTATCTTCATGGATTTCAGTATTATTATTATTTTCATCTAACTTTGTTCGTTCAGTTTTCTGAATACCTGCTGCAATTTTGCCAGATAAAACTGTGGCAATAATATTAATACAGAATATCACCAACGCAATACCTATTAATACATCACCTACCAAAAATATTACTGCAGAACTTACACTCCATCCATCGTTACCAGAATGGAATGTTAGTGGCATAAGATTATACCAACCTGCACCGAAAAACATTGTCCCTGCGATTATTAAAAAAATTACACCTGAATTTAAGAAACAAAATGATAATATTGCTAGGTTTATACTGTATAGCGGTTTTTTTCCAAATTTACTAACTAGATAGTAACTTATTCCAACAGTAAGCATAGAAATAAATCCAAAGAACATTAGTTGGCCATGAATAGTCAAAGATGCGTAAAATAATCCTAGTGTTTGATCTGGATTGACAAAGATGAATGCTTTTGATTGGATCAGACGCATCAGTAAAGCTAAAGAACCTGCAATTAAAAAGTAAATGATAGAAGCAACTATAAATAGAATAGTTAAATCAGAGATTTCTTTTTTGACTTCATATTTTGGTATTGGACTTTCTTCTTTTTCGTAAAATTCAAATTTTGACATAATAAATTGCTCCTATATAGATCAACCTAAAAAATTAGGTTGCTTGGATAGTGATCTCAGAAATCATATAAGGATGTAGCCAACCACAATACTCTAAACATCTTATAGTATATGTTCCTGGTTTATCAAATGTATAATAAAAAACATTATCATATCCAGGAACAACTTGCATTTGCATTAGAATTGAATCTACACTTTTTGAACTAGTTAAAATACCAAATCCATGATTAACGTCCTCAGAATTAGCAATAAATTTTACTGTTTCTCCAGCTTTGACATTTATTTCTTTATTAAGCTTCAAACCATTACTACTATTATTTTGCTGTAGTAATGGAGCTTGTTCAATAGAGCCACTATTATTTTTATATGTATAACCTCCATCTTCAAGTTCCCAAAACCATTGACCTGCAGTTATTTTTATTACATGAATAGTTTGATTTTCAGAAATGTTATCGAAAGCCATTGATGGCATCCAAGGAATTCCAAGATACCAAAACCAGATTAAAATTCCAGCGACAAAAATTGCCCAATATCTCTCGGCATGGTACTTGTATAAACGGTATTTGGCTTGATCCAAACCCGATAACCTAATCTTGTTAGACCTAGTGGATAACAGTACATATATAATAAAACCAGTAGTCAAAAGAATTGCTACAGTCAATGTCTCTACTAACCAAGGAGTTCCAAATCCCAGATCAGACGCAAGATTAACTTCTCCCAACTTGTTATTTCTAGGTGTAGTTGCTATTATATTTTTACGAAGATCTTGAAGAATCGGACATATTTTCTAATCTTGAATATTATATAATATAATATATACTCGTCTGTATAATTTTTTTTATGAATCCAGTTTATTCGAAAGTTATCTTTGGAATCGGAATTATTCTATCTGTTAGCGCCATAATATCAATTTATGTAACTTCAATAGCAATTACTAATCAAGATTTTAAACCAAGCACTTCACCTAATACTTCATCATCTTCTCAAACATCTTCTGCCCAAACCAGCTCTACAAGTAATACAAATGAGACAAACAGTCAAATCGTTACCATAGATATCCCACAAGGAGCGGGTAATCAACTTGCATCGCTAGATAACAAGTATTATAGTCCTAATACTGCAAATGTGACAATGGGCAATACAATCACTTGGGTTAACAAAGATATTGCACCTCATACTGCAACATCTGGGAAAGATGGTTCGGATCCTAGTTCCGGTAAGATCTTTGATACAGGAGAGATCCAACCAGGTTCTTCAAAATTTATAACTATAGATCATAAGGGAGAAATTCCATATTATTGCACTATTCATCCTTGGATGGTTGGATCTAGTTTAAACGTCTCTTGATAAGTAAGCCATCTATTTTCTTTATTTTCTTTTTTCCAAACCAAAATAAATAATCATATCTACTAAAATAAATACCATGTAGAAGGCTATGAAAGAAGATTATAATATTAATTAATATTTATAAAAACAAATTATTAATAAAATTCTCAGAAACGAGTTTATTGACTATAAAAGTTAAAATAAACATAATATTAGAAAATCTTTTAACCAGTCCTCTCTAAAAGATGTATAATACTTGGAAATAGAATGTGATGAATGTAAACAAAAATTTCAAAATAAAAAGTTATTAGGAATTCATCTAAAAAGTAATCATATCAAGGCATTTTGTGGAGCATGTAAAAAGGAATTCGAAAACAAAGAACTTTTAAAAGAACATGTCCAAAATTATCATTTAATAGATACCGATAATACATGATTCTAGAGGGAAGAATTTATGAGTCCAAATCTTAATAAATTACTCGAAGATTCGAAAACAACTCTTGAAGGAAATTGGGATGGAAATTTCACCATTCCTTCGGCGACACTTTATCCACATCAATGGAGTTGGGATTCAGCATTTATTGCTATTGGAAATTCTTATTTTGATACACAAAGGTCGATTAAAGAATTAAAATATTTGTTTAATGCTCAATGGAAAAACGGTATGATCCCACATATTGTTTTTAATGATAAGGAAAAGACATATTTTCCTGCTGCGGATTTTTACGATATTAAAAGATCTGCAAATGCTCCAAAAAATATTGGAACTTCATGTATGACTCAACCTCCTGTTCATGCAATATCGTGTTATTATGTATATAAAAATGCTGGTGACAAAGACGAAGTAATTGAGTTTCTTAAGTGGATATATCCAAAGTTAATTGCTTTCCACAGATATTTGATGACTTCAAGGGATCCTGAAAATTCTGGATTAGTTACCATTTTTCATCCATGGGAATCAGGACTGGACGATTCTCCAATCTGGGATCATGCTTTATCAAAAATAAAAATACAACATTTAATAAAATTCAAAAGATTAGATGTTATTGCTGTAGATGGAGCAAAGGATACAATTCCTGCTGATAATATGTATAATAAATTTATTTACATGATACAATTGATGAAAGATTATAATTACGATGAAGATAAATTGTATCAAAATTTTCCTTTTAAAATCAAAGATATAGTTTTCAGTTCTATACTCTATGTTGCTAATAAATATTTACTTAAAATTGCAAATATATTAGGAGAATCTAATAATGTTGGTGAAATACAACAATGGATTTTTAGAACCAAACAAAATTTTTTTAAATTTTTCTTTCCTGCAAAAGGACAACAATTAGGAATTACAGAAGACGCATTATTCTATGACTATGATTTAGTAAACAAAATGTGGATTATAAAACGAACTATTTCCTCCTTAATTCCTATTTATACAGGACTCATATCTAAGAACGATATATCAAATTATGTAAAATGGATTTCAAATCATCACTGGTGCGGAAGTGGTCAATGTCATACTTTTGCTTTGCCTAGCACTGATTTAAAAGAAAAATATTTCAGAGAAAAAACCTATTGGAGAGGACCGATATGGGTTAACACAAATTGGCTAATTTACCTTGGTTTACTTAAATATGGATATCCGGATCTAGCAGAACACATAAAACAAGGAATATTTGAATTGGTTTCCAACCATGGTTTCAGAGAATATTACGATCCCTTTACTGGACAGGGATTAGGCGGTAAAGCGTTCTCTTGGACTGCTGCTCTTGTGATAGACATGATAGAGAATAAAGGAATAGGTATTCCACCAGATTAGTTCGGTTTAATAAAAATTCACTCTTTTCTGTTTTTAGTAAATTTACCTTTATTTTATTTTGACATAGGATCATTATATTAATTACCAAAATCAATTATTCTTATTGAGATTTTGGAAAGAAAAGCGTAATTCGTTGATTATCTTTTCATTCCTATTATTAACATTGATATTTTTTTCTCAAAACGATAAAATAGAATCTCTAGAAAAAAATTTATCATTTCATATGATTGTTGAACACTTAATTTTTTTTATGATTGGGTTTAGTATAGTTTTACTTAATGAATCGATCTTAAAGATTCTTAATAATACTCTACTTCTAATTTTTAAAAACTCAAATAACAATCAATTGAAGTTTGAAAAATTTTCTTTTTTGTATTTATTGAATATAATCGTTAAAAAGTGGAAATCATTTTTAAAAATAATTTTTATGTTAAATCATTATCCTGTGATATGGATTATCATAGCAATCGATATTATGATTTTTTGGCATATTCCCTTTTTTTTGATTTAGCAGTTCTTGATAATTTTACTCATATTTTACAGCATCTATCATTTATTATTGTTGGCGCATCAGTTTATATGGCTATCAGAAATTTTGGTGAGTCATTTAATTTAATTTTATTAGTATCTTTGATAGGTATGATGGGAATATCTGGAATATTTTTTAGTGTTGTAGATGAAACTGTTTATGTGGTATATGATATTCAACAACAACATGATACTGGATTCTATATGGTTGTGACTTCTCTTGTTGTGTTGATTGTAATTCTCCCTGTTTATTTGGTAAAAAAGACAATGTTTCATATTAAATTTACTAATCAAAAAACATAGGTAATTAGAAGTTTTCTGCATGATACATATATTTCTAGAGTTAATATTACTAAAAAGGATACTAATTCTAAAATCATCAATCATGATTTATATCCTAAAAATTAACTTATATTGATTCCACAGATTTATTGAGTCAAAATGTGCCATTTAGGCTAGAATAGTGGACATTTACAAACTATGAATAACAAATGTTATTCCATTTTTAATAAAGTAAAACATTTATTTTTTTTATGTTAATTTAATAAAAGATCATAATAGAAAAAGATAAAAATCAAGGTTTTTATCTGAAGTACTTAAAATATTAGAGGTGAATAAATTGATATATATGAACGAACCAAAACAATCTGCTATTGCTTCTGATTAATTGATAACTTATTTTACTACTCTGGCCTAAAAATTAAATCTAATAAAAATGAATTTTTTGAAATGATAAAATATACACCCAAGGTTAATTCAGTCAAAAAATTATTTTTTGGAAAAGATCTGACGAAAGATTACACAACAAAGTCAAACATTCTGGCGCATTCTCTACTTTATCATTACATTGCCCTCAATATTGAACATAGAAAATACTACATTTTTCATCATGGTAATCTCCCCTTAGCTATAATTCGTGTACTCTGACTATCTGGTTTTAAAATAATAAACTTTTGGTTACTATAATAAACAACCGGTTTTTCCAGGATTAACTTTACCTTGGAATCTTGAACCAAAATTCTTAAAGGTTTGATTTGTAAACCTACGGATATCAAATAGTTTTGATTTTCTGTTATTTCTTTTTTATAATATTTTATTTTTGAAAAATTTAAAACTTCCAGTTCAAGGGAGGATACTTTTATTTCTTTGCCACTGCATATAATATCACCCCTTTCTAGTTCCTCCTGAGATACTCCTTTTAAAGAAAGACCCACCCTTGTATTACTGAACGCTACGTTTGCTGGATCATCATGAATTTGAATCGATTTTACTAATATTTCTCTGTTTAAAGGTAATAACTTCAGTTTATCATAGACATTTATTTTACCTTGTCTAATAACCCCTAGTATCACTGTTCCAACCCCTTTAACATCAAAACTATGATCGATAGGAATAATTAGATCCCCATCTTTTTGCTGACTTGTAAGTTTATCAATTTCAATTTTTAGCGAATCAATATTATCAATAAATTTAAAGTTAGCTACAGATGTATCTTTTATGATCTGATTAAGTTTTATAGTATCAACTTCATATGAAGAAAGTATAAATCCAGAGGAGATCTCTAGTGAATCTAAAGCAATAACTTGTTCCGCAAAATATTTGTCTAATGATTTAAGATTCAATATCACAAATTCTGTCATGTTTAGTACTTGAATCAGCGATTGTATTTTATCTGGAAATGAGATAGGCGCTATATAAGTAATGATTTTATCACGACTCTTCCTATCATAGAGAGAAATATCTGAAGTTGTTCCTCGTTTCCCTAGGTTTTCAAGTAGGGTGTAGTCTCCTAATACAGCAATATTTAGATTCTCCAACATTAAAAAACCATGTTTTTCTTAATAAAACTGTTTATAAGACAAAATAAATAATATATTGATATTACAATATGAATAGAAAGCAATTTCATCCACTTTTCCTTCCATTAATTGCAGCTGGTATTGTAATTACAACATTTGGAGTAGTTTTAATTATTTTAGGTGAACTATTAGGTTCAGATGGAGAAGGATTATCAATAAGTGGCGTAAGGTTAATAGTTGGAGGAGCTGCTACATTATTTTTAGCTTATTTTGCACAATACTATTCGAAGATTATCCGATCGTTATCTTTGGTAAAATTTTTTATTATGAATTTTAGAAAGAAAGATGGAGTATTTGGTAGGTAATACAAGAATAAAGGTTATTCTGACTTTTTAAAGGTTAAGCTTTTATATTCTAATGATATAGAACAAATATGTCTCAATTAAGTAATGAAAAAAAGATTCATGTAATTGTTCATGGAAATAGACAAATTTTTGAAAAAGTTAAGAGTTTACTGGTAGAGAACAAGGCAAATCCTGAAAATATAACTATGGCATCGTTGGAAAAGGCAGGACAGATCGGAGAATATGTAGCGATGATTTGGCCTCCTATGAATGCAAAAGAAATCATAGTTAGTGAAATAGCTGGAACAGAAGCAAAGGGGAAAGGAATGGGAGCTTGGGAATCAATAGATCAGAAAGAATTATTTAGAATTTCGTTATAACCTATATGGTTACTTTTCTTAGCGACATTACTGCTTTCTATTTGTCGTTACAAGTTATGATTTAGGAGAGTGAAAACAATATATCAATAGAACAAAAACAAACAGTCATTAACTTATACAAATCTGGAATAGATTTAGAGATTATTGCCCTACAAACAGATTTAGAAATGGATGAAATCAAAAAAATTATAAATTTGGAAGAAAAGAGATTGCAGGAGCAAAATGTAAATCAACCTACAACATTAGCAGAATTTTATCTTGATGCAGTAGTTGATCTTAATGAATTAATAAAAAAAGCTCAGGAAAGAACTTGGACTGCGTTACAAGCTAAGGAATTTAACATATCCCCAGATGATTCCAGAAAAATTTTAGGAAAATATCTTGAATCAAAAATAAAATTAGCGATCATCCACGTAGATTTGGTAGGATTTACTAAACTTTGTATGACATTATCTCCAAATAGATTGGCAGATATTATTAGAGCTTTTACTCAGGAGATGTCTATCCTAATATGTTCTTATGGAGGATATATTATAAAATTTATCGGGGATGCTGTATTAGGATTTTTTATGGTAAAAGCAGGAGGAGTTGAGGAAGAAAAAATCCCAAGTACTAATGCTTTGAATTGTGCGTTTGCTATGAAGAACGTTATCAAACATGGAATAAATCCTATTTTAAGTCAATACGATTATCCAGAAATTCATGCAAGAATTTCTGTAGACGTTGGGGAAAATGTAGTAGTACAATACGGTTGGGAAAAACATAAACTAAATCTAAATAATGAAAATTTTGAAGTGAGAAATCCGATAATTGATATTCTAGGATATACAATAAGTATAGCTGTAAAAATGACCTCTTTAGCTAAACCAGACCAAATTGTAATTGGACAAATGATATTCGATATTGTAGATGAAAACCTTCAAACTAGATTTAATGAACTGCCTATAAATTCTGAAGTATGGAATTATATTTCTAGTACAACCGGTAATATTTATAAAATCTATGGGAGTAAAATTGACCAATAATTGGGTTATGTTAATTTAAGATCATATTCATCTCCTTAAATTCAAAATTATAATGATTACCCTCTATCGTATCATTATATATAGAATCAAAGTATTGGATCCAATTATACATATCAAATAGGTTACATTCTGTTAGTCTACACGTATAGTAATCATCAAAACTTTCTATTCTGTAATCGATATACTTCTTAACACCTTCCATCAAGCTTTTTTCTAATTGAGAATTCTAGATATTGTTTTAATCTCAATTTAGTGCATACTTTTTAATATCATGTTCCTCTGTGTGTATGAATTGTACGTTTTTAGTAATTGAATACAAGAAATCTAAATTTTCTGCAACAACAATGTATCTTTGGAAATACAGGTTTATAGTGCGAAACTCTCTATAGGTTCGATACATAACCATAACTAAAAATATTTTCCACAAATCGGTAGATCTGTTTCATCTATTTTGAAAGCAAAATAGTCTTTTTCTTTTGTAAATTTGAGATGAAAAAAACCGTGAAATAGGTTCCAAACAGTCACATAATTGCTTATTCTATCTTTAAATCTCGTTAAAGCTTTATCTATAATACGTAAACTTAAACCAAGAAAATACAGATAAAGAAAATACATTACTATAAAATATGCTATTTCTTTCAAATCTAATTTTATATATTTAATAAATAGAATATTCTCAGCTAAAACTATTACCATTTAAATTAAGAGCAAATAATTCTATAAAATATCGAAACTATTCAGTACATCTATTTGTTTTAATTCATCTCTTGTATAAGTATCTTTAAATTGAAATTTAATGAATTAATTAGGTTTAAATAAAAAAAATATGCTAGGTTGTATAGATATTACGTAAAGTTATAAGAGTATATATTTAAATATAGACGGAAAAAATTTTACTAAATTGACAAAGCGTAAAGGGGAGGTGATTGTACATCGCTATGAAAGCTCAATTTTAAAGTTAAATCCGCTCAAGGATCCGTATACAAGAGAGATAATAGTATATGTCCCACCTGACTATTCTCATAGCAGGTCCAAAGGTTATCCGGTCTTAATTGGATTGTCAGGTTTTGCTGGCAATGGTAGATCATTTTTAAATCATGATCCGTTGAGTGAGAACATTGAAGAAAGAATGAATAGGCTTATTTCGAAAGGAAAATCTGGACAAATGATATTGGTTATTCCAGATTGTTTTACTAAATTTGGGGGAAATCAATATATAAATTCTCAAGCCACAGGACGATATCAAGATTATATAGTAAAAGAAATCGTACCTTTCATTCAGAGTAATTATAACGTGTCAGATTTTGGATTATGGGGAAAATCTTCTGGTGGATACGGTTCGATTTATTTAGCGATGAGGCATCCAGAAATATTCAGGGCTATCGCTTGCCATTCTGGAGATTGTGCATTTGAATATTGTTATATGCCTGATTTTCCTGCTGCCTTTAAAGTATTTAATGAGGCAGGTGGAGTAAAGAGATGGTTTAAACAATTTTGGAAGAAACAGAATAAAAAGGAAAAAAAAGACATTGTTGCTTTAAATATTCTTGGTATGGCTGCACATTATTCGCCTGATAATGATTACGCACTAGGAGTTAAATTACCTTTTGATCCAGAGACAGGAGAATTGCTAGAAGATATTTGGAAGAGGTGGAAAACTTTTGATCCGATAAATATGATAGATAAATTCACGAATAACCTGAAAAAATTAAAATTATTTTATATTGATTGTGGAAATAAAGACGAATTTAATCTACATATTGGTGCTAGAATAATGCATCAAAAATTGAACAAAATGGATATCAAACACCATTATGACGAATTTGAAGGTGGACATTTTAATACTAGTTTTAGATACGATATATCTTTTCCTATGATTTATTCTATATTGTCCAAAGATACTTAAATTTTAAAGCTAAATTAAAATAATAATAATAATAATTAATACAAATCTAACTTTATTTTAATAAAAATTATAGTATTAAAATTTATTTTATTATAGAATAATAATCAAAAAAATAATAGGTAACAAAATGACATGGTCCTTTTACATAATTCATCTGAATTCAGTTAATATATGATGAGTATATAAGAAAGTTTACAAAAAAATGAATAGAATTTACTCATTATTAAGTTTAGGATTTCTAGTAATTGGAGCTGGTCTTTTGCCAGGATTGTTGTCAGAAATTAATTCAATACTTCAAGATGAAGGAAGTTCTATTGAATCTCTTAACTGGCAATCTGATTTGAATGAAGAATACGAAGATGGAGATGAAAAAGGCTATTCCGATCATTATGATAGTGAAGTTTACGAAGATAAATACGGGAAAATCTTTTATAAATAATCTACTTTTATGTCATAATTCATATTTTTTACACCTTTGATAATTTTACCTCTATAGATTGTTAAAAGTATTAAAAATGAAATTTTTGAATATTACTAAGTCAAGTGGCTTAGTTAACGCCATATTATTTTGACCAATTAGTCTAAATTCTTAAATAGATAAAGCTTAAGGTATCCAGAATATCATAATTCTATGTACCATGTTTCTAAACTCAATCTCACCA
>Ga0315534_1000246_pt1 | contig 35106 bp, 33 predicted proteins | sample SalMarSW160240MG_FD_203094 | JGI IMG/M metagenome (GOLD analysis project Ga0315534, IMG submission 203094) | Salt marsh sediment microbial communities from the Plum Island Ecosystem LTER, Massachusetts, United States - Salt Marsh Sediment SW1602-40 ... | reverse complement strand
AAAGAAGGAGGAGAAGGTACTGGCGCCTCCTCCTCCAGGGGGGTGACGCTCTGACCCAAATGGGAGGGGACAGAGGCGTCGTTAAACTCGAAGTCTTCGCGGAACATCGCCAACAGATGTTCCTCGAGGCCCATCATCAGGGGATGGACCCAAGTATCGAAAATCACGTTGGCGCCCTCGAAGCCCATCTGCGGCGAGTAGCGCGCGGGGAAATCCTGCACATGGACCGGGGCGGAAATCACGGCGCTCGGGATGCCGAGGCGCTTGGCGATGTGGCGCTCCATCTGGGTGCCGAGCACGAGCTCGGGACTGAGCTCGGCGACGGCGGATTCGACTTCCAGATAGTCGTCCGTGATCAGCGCCTCGATGCCATAGGATTTCGCCGCCTCGCGCATCTCGCGGGCGAGTTCGCGCGAATAGGTGCCGAGACCGACGACCGAAAAGCCAAGCTCCTTGTCGGCGATCCGGGCCGCGGCCATCGCATGGGTGGCATCGCCGAAGACAAAGACGCGCTTGCCGGTGAGGTAGGTCGAGTCGACCGAACGCGAGTACCAGGGAAGACGAGAGGTCTCGTGGGAAAGAATCGGATGCGCATCGACGCCCGCGAGGGCCGCCACTTCGGCGATGAAATCGCGCGTCGCACCGATGCCGATGGGAACGGTCTTGGTCGCCGGCTGCTTGGCGCGGCGCGCGAGCCAATCCGCGGCAGTACGGGCAATCTCCGGATAGAGCACGACGTTGAAATCCGCCTCGCCCAGCCGTGCAAGGTCTGCCGGCGAGGCGCCAAGCGGGGCGACAACATTGATATCGATGCCGAGCCTGCCGAGCAGCTTGGTAACCTCGCAGACGTCGTCGCGGTGCCGGAAGCCGAGCGCGGTGGGCCCAAGCAGGTTGCAGCGCGGCCGTTGCGCTAGATCGCGCCCCGGACGCTCTCCATCTGCAAGATGCGGCTCGGCGAAAGTGCGGACGAGACGATAAAAGGTCTCCGCCGCGCCCCAATTCTCTTTCTTCTGATAGGCGGGAAGCTCGAGCGGAACCACGGGAACGGGAAGGCCTAAAGCGCGCGCCAATCCGCCCGGATCGTCCTGAATGAGTTCGGCGGTGCAGGATGCCCCAACCATCAGCGCATCCGGCTTGAATCGCTCGAAGGCATCCTTCGCGGCGGTCTTGAACAGCGCCGCCGTGTCGCCGCCGAGGTCGCGCGCCTGAAACGTCGTGTAGGTGACCGGCGGCCGCTTATCGCGCCGCTCGATCATGGTGAAGAGCAGGTCGGCGTAAGTGTCGCCTTGCGGGGCATGGAGAACGTAATGGATGCGCTCCATGGCGGTGGCGATGCGCATGGCCCCGACATGGGGCGGTCCTTCATATGTCCAGAGCGTCAGCTGCATCGCCTCACACCTCCAGCCGCGCGCGGCGAACCAGCGGACGGGCGAAAAGCTCGGCGAGATCGCCGGCCTGCTCGTAACCTTGGATCGGAGTGAACAAGAGCTCGATCGACCATTTGGTGGCGATGCCTTCGGCTTCGAGCGGATTGGCAAGGCCGAGACCGCAGACCACGAGATCGGGGCTCTCCTCCCGGCAGCGGTCGAGTTGCTTGTCGACGTCCTGGCCTTCGCTCAGCACGATGTCTGATGGAAGCAGCGGGATTTCGCCGGAGAGATGGTCCCGGTGAAGGTAAGGGGTCCCGACCTCAACCGGACGCATGCCAAGCTCTCGCGCTACGAAACGTGCGAGCGGGATTTCGAGCTGGGAATCGGGGAAGAAGAAGATGCGCTTTCCGCCGAGCTTGAACCGGTGGGGCTCGATGGCGGTGCGGGCGCGGGCGCGCGGGGCCGCGACCACAGAATCGAAGTGTTCCGATTCGACGCCCCAGATTTGCGCCGCGGCGCGGAGCCAGTTCGTCGTCCCTTCGGCGCCGAGCGGGAAGGGCGCAGGGATGCGTGTGGCGCCCCTTTCTTCCAGGGCGCGCGCGGTGTCGTTGAGAAATGGTTGCGCCAGGAGATAGCGGGTGTGCGCGCCGATTGCCGGAAGATCCGTCGACCGGCGCGGCGGGAGGAAAGAAACCGGACCGATGCCGAGCTGATCGAACAGCCTGCGGAACTGATCTTCGACGATGTCGGCAAGCGCGCCGACGACCAGAAGGGAGGTTTCAGCCTCCTCCTCAGCCTGCGGCAGCTCAGGCACGAGCGCAGCGAGACAGGCGTCTTCGCCTTGCGTGAACGTGGTCTCGATACCGCTGCCGGAATAATTCAGAACGCGCAATTTCGGTGCATAGCGTGCCGACAGCCGGGTCGCGGCGCGCGACAGATCGAGCTTGATGACTTCCGACGGACAAGAGCCCACTAGGAACAAGAGCTTGATGTCGGGGCGGCGCTCAATCAGTTGGTCGACGATGCGGTCGAGCTCCTCGTTTGCGTCGGCAAGGCCGGCGAGGTCGCGTTCTTCCATGATCGCAGTGGCAAAGCGCGGCTCGGCGAAGATCATGACGCCTGCGGCTGACTGGATCAGATGCGCGCAGGTGCGCGAGCCAACCACGAGGAAGAACGCGTCTTGGAGTTTGCGATGGAGCCAGACGATTCCGGTCAGGCCGCAGAACACCTCGCGCTGGCCGCGCTCTTTCAAGACTGGCGCGGCGTCGCAGCCTCGAGGCGCGTGAGCGAGGGCGGCGTGTGCGGTCATTGCGCCGGCTCCGCGAGGGCTGCCAGCTCTTGGCTTTGCGTGCCTTCACGCCTGGCGGCACGAAGTTTGAGCAGGAACTGCGTGGCGTTGATGACGTAGGCCGCATAAGCGGCAAGCGCGAGCAGCATTTGCCCGGTGGCATCGAGCCAGCCCGTGAACAGCGCCGCCAGATAGGCCGTGTGCAGCGCCAGGACCAGCATGCTGAACACGTCCTCCCAATAGAAGGCGGGCGCGAACAGATACTGACCGAACACGTCGCGCTCCCAAATGGAGCCGGTGATCATGATGGCGTAGAGAACGAGGGTCTTGACCACGATGGAGATCGTGGCGGCCTCATAGCCTTCTCCGGTCAGGAGATAGCGAAGGACGAGGGCAAGGCTGGCGAGAAAGACGGCGAATTGGAGCGGCGCGAGGATGCCCTGGACCAGCGTCCAAGGTGAGGTGTCCCGGCGGCGGCGCTCGTCTGGACTGTATAGGGATTTTGCCGGCGACCCCCGCGATCCAGTCATCGCGTTCCCCTCCCATTTTCCATCGCACACGGGTCCCGCGCGACGGTCTTAGGGAGAGAGTAAGTCGCCCCTCAGGGCACTGTCAACTGAATTGGACGTAAATTCTTATTTACATTTGCCTCTGGGTCAGGTTCAAATAGAGACGGCCCAAAAGGGCCCGGTTGCCACCGACGTTAACCTTAGTCCCGCTGCTCCTACAAAAGAAGACTCAAAAAGAGGGAGCGGGGAAGCTGGGGATAATTGGGCTCCTCCGCTTCTCCTGGGCAGCCGAAAAAGGAGGGAAAAATGGGGGGTATGAGAGCACTCGCCGAGCTGGACGTGAATTGGGGCGGCTGCGTCCGCGACTCGTTCGACTTGGCCACGGTCGTTCCTTGGGGCAAGGCCAAACAGCGCAAGGTGGCCGATCGGAGCCGAAAGCTGCTTACCCAGACCATTGAAACCGAAATCATCCCGCGCCTCGTCGTCGCTCACACGTCCTTACAGGCAGCAAAACAAGCAGAAACGGGTAATATTCGTCCAACTGCAGAAGATGTCATGCAGTTTGTTGATGTTTTGATTACAGATGACGTGACCGTCGCCTCTTCTTATGTTGAACAGATGTGTTTAAAGGGAGCTACACTCGAAACAATATTTCTTGATCTTTTTACACCTGCGGCACGAATACTTGGAGCACTTTGGGAAAAGGATATCTGTGACTTCACCGACGTGACCATTGCACTGTCCCGCCTGCAGCAATTGCTGCGCGAACTCAGTGACGCGTTCGAAATTGAGGAAGTTCACACAGAAATCGGGGGCAAGGCCCTTCTGGTTGCCGCCCCCGGGGATCAGCACACGTTCGGTGCCTTTATATTACAGGAGTTCTTCAGGCGCGCGGGCTGGGAGGTGGCCGGCGGCGCGCTTGCTTCAAATGACGAATTATACGGCCTGGCGGAGAACAAGCCCTACGACCTCATTGGCCTGTCGTTCAGCAATGAGGTCCCGGTAGACATAATCGCTTCGGTCATCCGAACGGTGCGGGACGTTGCGCAGTCGCCCAGGTTGCACGTCATGGTGGGAGGCCGCTTCTTCCTGGAGCACCCCGACTACGTACCGCTCGTCGGAGCCGATGCGACCGCTAAGGACGGGCGGCGGGCGGTCCAGAGGGTTTCGAGCTTGCTCGGCACGACGGCGTTGCGCTAAGTGTACGCTGCAAGTGCGAAACTAAACTTGACAGGAGCCGCCGCGGTGTTCGCTCGAGAAGCAGGAAACGTGTTCCGGGCCCCGAAGAGAACACTCGGCGATCTGGATGCCGAAATCGCGGCCGAACTCATCGCGGCGACGGCTGACATCGCCTTGATCATCGACGCCAAGGGCGTGATCCGCGACGTTTCGCTCGGCAGTGACGAATTCCTCGAAGAAGGCTTCGATGCCTGGGTCGGAAAACCCTGGATCGAAACGGTGACGGCCGAAAGCCGACCCAAGATCGAGGAGATGCTGCGCGACTCCGCCAACAAGGCACCGCCGCGTTGGCGGCAAGTCAACCATCCCTCAAAGAACGGCAGCGACGTGCCGGTGCGCTATTCGGCGCTCCGGGTCAGCGATAGCGGACGGGTGGTCGCCGTCGGCCGGGACTTGCGCCCGGTCGCCGCCCTGCAACAGCGCCTGGTTGACGCGCAACAGTCGATGGAGCGCGAATACGCCCGGCTGCGTCATGCCGAGACGCGCTACCGGCTTCTATTCCAAATTGCCTCGCAGCCGGTGCTGATCGTCGACGCCAACAGTATGAAGGTCGTCGAAGCCAATCCCGCGGCGAGCCAGCTCCTGAACAAGCCGGTTAAGCGGTTGTCTGGACGCGCGTTCCTCGATCTGTTCGATGCGGAGAGCGAAAAGGCCGTACAGGCCCATCTCGCGCAAGTGCGGGCGACCGGCCGGGCGGACGAAATCACGGCAAATTTAAAAGACGGACAGACCGAGACAATGGTGGGCGCCTCGCTGTTCCGTCAGGAAAATGCCTCGCACTTTCTTATACGCATGTCGCCCGCGGAGGCCGATACCGCCGGTTCGAAAGTCGGCTCCAAGCTCTTCAGCGTGGTAACGAACCTGCCGGACGGTTTCGTCGTCACGGATTTGGATCGCCGCATTCTCACAGCGAATTCCGCGTTTCTCGATCTCGCCGAACTCGCCAGTGAGGAGCAAGCGCGCGGCGAGTCGCTCGATCGCTGGATCGGTCGCCCCGGCGTCGATCTCGATACGCTGATCGCCAATATTCGCGAGCACGGCTTTGTGCGGCATTTCTCGACGATCCTGCGCGGCGAATATGGCGCCAACGAAGAGGTGGAGATCTCCGCCGTGTCGGTGCCGACCGGGGAGTATCCTTGCTACGGCTTTACCATCCGCAATGTCGGAATGCGCAAGCAGGCGGAAACACCCCGGCCACGCGAATTGCCGCGCTCCGTCGAGCAGCTGACCCAGCTTGTTGGCCGTGTGACTCTTAAGGAGCTTGTGCGCGAGACCACCGATGTCATCGAGCGGCTGTGCATCGAGGCCGCGCTCGAACTCACAGGCGACAACCGGGCCTCGGCCGCTGAGATGCTCGGTTTGAGCCGCCAGAGCCTTTACTCGAAGCTCCGCCGTTTCGGTCTCGGCGATCTCGACTCCGACGACGACCGCTAGCCTGCGTCGTCACTTGCTGCTTTCTGCACTCAAGAACGCGCGGTAGCTCGCGGTAAAATCTGCCGGACGCTCAAATTGCGGTAGCGCACCCGTATCGAATGTCTGGACGGTCCACTTCGGCCGTGCGCGCGCCCAATCGGCATCGCTGAAATCGGCGAAGTCACCCTTGGTGGCGCAGGTCATCCACACCGGGAGATCGAGGCGCGCGTACACGTCACGGATATCGGTGCTGAAGAGACGCCCCGAAACGAACGCGTAAGGCGCGTTCTTGGCGCCGGGTTGATGCGTGGTAAGGTAGTCGTACTCGGCCAGCCCGCGATCGTATTGCTCTGAGCCAAAGGTCTTGCGCAAAAAGAAAGCGATGCTGCGCCTCGACGTCAGCGCTCTGAATAGGGCATCGCTCCACAACGGGAAGGTCACGAACGCATAGACGCCCGGCACTTCGCGGGTTTTCCGCGTACGGCGGAAATGGCCTGACCGTTGGCTAAACCCGGTTGGCGTGACGAGCGCGAGGGTGCGGAACCGTTCCGGCCGCTCGGTCGCGGCGCGCGCCAGGAACTCCGAGCCGAGCGAAATCGCCAGCGCGTCGACCGGCGCATCGCCGTGCGTGCCGGCGATTGCATCCAACATGTCATGGATCGCGTCCGTGTAGAGACGTGGGCTGTAGGTCCGGTCGGAACGGTCGGAGAAGCCGAAGCCCGGAAGATCGACGGCATAGACATGGTATGTCTTGGCCATCTCCTCGAAAATCGGCCGTACCTCATAGGCCGAGCCGGCGGCGTTGATGCTGTGCACCAGCAGCATTGGGGTGCCTTGGCCCGCCTCGTAGAAGCTGAGCCGTCCCGCTTTTCCGGAGATTTCGCGCCGGGGAGCGAGAAGGGCCGGGGGGAGGTCGGGTAATCGGGCCATGTTGCTCAACTTGCTCCTGTTTTCCGAGGCTGTATGGACTCTATGAGCGGCTAGTGTAAAGTAAACTGTACACTTAGCTGCGTGGCTTCCTCATGACTGCAATCGCCCGTCCGGCACCGTCGGCCGTCGTCGAGCTCTTGAAGCCGATCACCTGGTTCCCGCCGATGTGGGCCTTCGGCTGCGGGGTGATCTCGGCCGGCGTGCCGCTTGCCGGACGTTGGCCCGTGATTGTTGCGGGTGCCCTATTGGCAGGTCCTCTTGTGTGCGCCACAAGCCAAGCCGTCAACGATTGGTACGACCGCGACGTCGATGCCATCAACGAGCCGGACCGGCCTATACCGTCGGGCCGCATCCCGGGCCAGTGGGGACTTTATATCGGTTTGATCTGGACCGGGCTGTCGCTCGTCGTCGCAAGCCAGCTCGGGCTGTTCGTGTTCGCCGCGGCGTGCGTCGGGCTGGCGCTGGCTTGGGCCTATAGCGCCCCGCCGTTTCGTCTGAAAAAGAACGGATGGTGGGGCAACACGGCGGTTGCCGCGTGCTATGAGGGTTTGCCGTGGTTGACCGGCGCCGCCGTGATGATCGGCGCCGTGCCAAGTCTCCGCGTCTTTGCCGTGGCCGCGCTTTACAGTCTCGGCGCGCACGGCATCATGACCCTGAACGATTTCAAATCGGTGGTTGGCGATAAGCGCTCGGGCATCGGTTCTCTGCCCGTGCGTCTCGGCATCGAGCGCGCCGGACGCGTTGCCTGTGCGGTCATGGCCGCGCCGCAAATCGTCGTGATCGCCTTGCTGATTGCTTGGGGCCAGCCCTGGTATGCGGCCGCTGTCGCTGCTCTGCTCGCGGTACAAGTTTTGTTGATGGCGCGGCTGCTCGAAAGCCCTAAAGAGCGCGCGCCTTGGTACAACGCGACCGGCGTCACACTTTACGTGCTCGGCATGTTGGTCACCGCATTCGCGCTCGGCTCGAGCGCTGGAGGCGCGTCGTGACGACCGCCCCGCTCGGCTGGCTCGGGATTGCCCGCCTCGGCCTGGTGCAAACCGCACTCGGCGCGATCGTCGTGCTCACCACCTCGACCATGAACCGCGTCATGGTGGTCGAGCTCATGCTTCCGGCCATGCTGCCCGGCGCACTCGTGACGCTGCATTACGGGCTTCAGATTCTGCGGCCCCGCTTCGGTTATGGCTCCGATCAGGGCGGGCGCCGCACCACTTGGATTGTCGGCGGCATGATCGTGCTCGCGTTCGGCGGCGTCGGCGCCGCCTTGGCCACGGCCTGGATGTCGGCAAACACGCCCGCCGGCATTGCGCTCGCAATCGCCGCATTCTCGCTGATTGGGATCGGCGTCGGTGCCTCCGGAACTTCGCTGCTCGCGCTGATGGCGACGCGGGTTGCGCCCGACCGCCGGGCCGCAGCGGCAATGATCATGTGGATGATGATGATCGCAGGGATCGTCGTCACGGCCACAAGTGCGGGTCATTTTCTCGATCCCTTCACGCCCGCGCGTCTGGTCGAGGTCACCGCCGCGGTCGCCTGCGCGGCGGTCCTTGTCACCTGTTTCTCGGTGCTTGGCGTCGAGGGGTCTTCGGCGGCATTTGCGGACGCCGAGACCACAGCCCGGCCTAAGCAACCCTTCTTTGAAGCTTTGCGTCAGGTCTGGGCGGATCCTCTGGCGCGCGGATTCACCGTGTTCGTCTTCCTGTCGATGCTTGCCTATAGCGCTCAGGACCTGATCCTCGAGCCGTTTGCCGGCGCGGTATTTGGGCTGACACCAGGCGCGACAACGAAGCTCGCCGGCGTCCAGCATGGCGGCGTATTTGTCGGCATGTTGCTTGCGGGGCTGCTTGGCAGCGAACGGTTCGGCCGCGCGCGAGGATCGCTGCGCCTGTGGACCACCGGCGGATGCATCGCTTCGGCGGCCGCGTTGCTGGCGCTTGCTGCCGGCGCTTTCGCCGGGACGGCATTCCCCTTACGGCTCGCCGTGTTTTCGCTTGGCGTTGGCAATGGCGTGTTCGCCGTCGCGGCGATCGGCTCGATGATGAAGCTCGCAGGCGAAGGTCAAGCTGCGCGGGAAGGGACGCGCATCGGTTTATGGGGCGCCTCGCAAGCGATCGCGTTCGGGCTTGGCGGGTTCCTCGGCACGGTCGGCGTCGATCTTGCGCGCAGCCTGCTTGACTCGACGGCAACCGCTTACGCGCTGGTGTTCGCAGGCGAAGCTCTGTTGTTCTTGTTCTCCGCCGTGCTTGCGGCCCGGCTCGGCCAGCCGCAACAGGGGAAAATTGAAGCGCCGGTCGGACGCGCCGCCGCTGTCGAGGCTGCAAGGGGTTAAGGGATGAGTGAGCTCGAAACATACGATGTTGTCGTCGTCGGCGGTGGACCGGCAGGGGCGACCGCCGCGCACGACCTTACGCGGCAAGGACACTCGGTGCTGATGATCGACCGGGGAGGCCGCATCAAACCGTGCGGCGGCGCCATTCCGCCCGCGGCGATCCGCGATTTCGATATCCCGGAGCATTTGATCGTGGCGCGGGCGAGCGGCGCGCGGGTCTTTGCGCCGAGCGCCAAACGCGTCGACATGCCGATCGAGAACGGCTTTGTCGGCATGGTGGACCGCGAAGTGTTCGACGAATGGCTGAGGCAACGGGCCTGCTCGGCCGGGGCAAAAAGGCTCGAGGCTACGTTCGAGACGCTCGGCCGCGACGAGGACGGCACCGCGATCGTCAACTATGCCGCTAAACCAGATAACGGCGGTGACGGTGTGAAGGGCAGCGTACGGGCGCGCACAGTTGTCGGTGCCGACGGCGCCCTGTCCCATGTGGCCCGTCAGGCCGTACCGGGCGGTCATCGCGTGCCCTACGTCTTCGCTTATCACGAGATCGTCCGGACGCCCGACCATGCCGATGGCGACGCCTACGACGCCACGCGCTGCGACATTTATTATCAATCGGCTTTTTCGCCAGACTTCTACGCCTGGGTGTTTCCCCACGGCGACACCGCAAGCGTCGGCACCGGGAGCGCCAATAAAGGTTTTTCGCTGAGGAAGGCCGTCGGCGCGTTGCGGCAAGCAACCGGGCTTCAAGCCACCGATACCATTCGCCGGGAAGGCGCGCCGATCCCGCTTAAGCCTCTTAAGCGTTGGGACAATGGGCGCGATGTTATTCTTGCCGGCGATGCGGCCGGAGTCGTGGCGCCTGCCTCGGGTGAAGGCATTTTCTACGCGATGACGGGCGGGCGGCTGGCAGCCGATGCCGTGCACGCGTGTCTCGAGAGTGGCGATGCCCGCGCGCTTGCTACGGCGCGCAAGCGCTTCATGAAGGCCCATGGCCGCGTGTTTTGGATTCTCGGCATCATGCAGCGTTTCTGGTATACCAGCGAGTGGCGCCGCGAACGTTTCGTCACGATCTGCAACGACCGCGACGTGCAGCGGCTGACCTGGGAGTCCTACATGAACAAGAAGCTGACGCGTTCCAAGCCCGTGGCGCATGTCCGCATCTTCTTCAAGGACCTCGCCCACCTCTTTCGTTTGGTCTCGCCGTGAGCGCGACGCGTTCGAGCCTGTGGTTGCCGGTGCTGGGCGCCGCTGCCGTCGCCATCCTGGTGGCGAGCCTCGGCGCAACGATGACCGAGCTCGGGCCGTGGTATCAGGCGCTGAACAAGCCGTCCTGGCAGCCGCCGGATTGGCTGTTCGGACCGGCTTGGACCATCATCTTCGCACTTGCCGCCGCGGCCGGCGTGATCGCCTGGCGGAACGCGCAGACGGACGCTCAGCGGGACTGGGTCATTGGGCTGTTCGCCATCAACGGCACGCTCAACGTGTTGTGGAGCGCGCTGTTCTTTCGGCTGCACCGTCCTGACCTTGCGCTGATCGAGGTTGCCTTTCTCTGGCTGTCGGTGCTCGTGCCCATCCTCGTCTTTTGGCGGTACGCCAAGACCGCGAGCTGGTTGCTCGTGCCCTATCTCGCTTGGGTGACGTTCGCCGCCTTCCTTAATTGGAAGATCGTGCAGTTGAACGGGCCGTTTGGCGGCGGTTAGGCCATGGATGGGCTGATCGCCAATGGACGGCTAATCGATCTGATCTTGGCCTTCATCGCGGTCGAAGCGGTTGCTCTTCTTATCTATTGGCGCAGCACAGGCCGCGGGCTCGCGCCGGTCTCGATCCTGCTCATGCTGCTCCCCGGCGCTTGCCTGCTGCTTGCTTTGCGCGGGGCTCTGATCGATGCCGGGCCGGAATTCATACTTTTATGGCTCGCAGCCGCACTCATTGCGCATCTGGCCGACCTTTGGCGGCGATTTCGTAGCTCATAGTCTCGTTGGCTGGTCTGAACGCTACGTCAACTTTACTTGACAGAATGGGCGGCGAGCCTAGACTTTGACGTCCGATATCCGCTTTTTCTGCCGGGAGGAAGCGCCATGAAAGTCGCTGACATTCTGAAGGCGAAAGGCTCGGCGGTGACAACAGTGCGGCCGGATGAGACGGCGCTCGAACTGTCGGAAAAGCTCAGGGCCGAGCGCATCGGCGCGGCGATCGTCAGCGCGGATGGAACTACCGTCGACGGCATTATCTCCGAGCGCGATCTTGCTTACGGTCTCGCCGCCCATGCGAGCAGACTGCCGACGGTCTTGGTTGATCGCCTGATGACCAAGGTGGTCGTCGTCTGCTCGCCGAACGACAGCATCAATGACGTCATGGGCGTCATGACCCGGGAGCGCATCCGCCATTTGCCAGTCAAGAGCGATGGCGATCTCGTGGGCATCATCAGCATTGGCGACGTGCTCAAACATCGCCTCAGCGAGGTTCAATTGGAGGCCGATGTGCTGCGCGACTATGCGCGGATTCAGCGATAGGAGACCACGCGATGGTCATGACCGTTGCAAACATCCTGAAAGTCAAAGGCCTCGTCTACAAGACGGTCAGGCCGGACGAAACGGTCGTAGAGTTCGCGCAACATCTGAAAGACGAAAGAATCGGGGCGATGATCGTGACTCACGACGGAAGCGCGCTCGACGGGATTATCTCGGAGCGCGACATCGCCATCGGACTTGCCAAGCACGCAGAGAAACTTCTGGGCATGAAGGTCTCGGAGCTCATGACCAAGGTGGTCGTGGTCTGTTCGCCCGAGGACAGCATCGACGATATCATGAACATCATGACTCAACGCCGGATCCGGCATCTGCCCGTGAAGGATGGGGACAAGCTGGTCGGCATCGTCAGTATCGGCGACGTCGTCAAGGCGCACCTTACGGGACGGTTGATGAGCGCCCGCATCGTCTGAACGTGCTCTTGCTCCGCCCGGAAATTCATCCGGTACGCGTCGGCTCAGGTAGCCGAATGCCTGCTACTGCGAAAATGTTTTCAGATAGGCGATGATGTTGGCGCGCTCATCGGCATCGGGAATGCCTGGGAACGCGAGCGCCATGGTCGAGGCGGGGAGCAGCGCTTTCGGATTGGCGATCCAAGCGTCGATATTCTCCTCCGTCCACACATAGCCGTCGTCGCCGAGCTTCTTCATGCCGGGCGAGTAGGCGAACCCTTCGACGCTGGCGGCCTTGCGGCCGACCACGCCGGTCAGCGGCGGCCCGACGAGAACTTTGGCGTCGGGACCGATCTGGTGGCAGATCGCGCATTTGGCAAAAGCGGCCTTGCCGGCTTCCGCGTCGCCCGCCGCGGCGGCAGGAATCGTTAGGGAGAGCAGGGCAGAGGCTCCAGCCACCCCAAGAAGCACCAATTTCTTCATCTCAAACCCCTCAGTCGACCATGCCATTCAAGGCTTTGTCCAAGGAGCATATCGATAAACTTGACACTTTTAACTATCTATTTTGCGTGACGCGCAGCGACATAATGGCGTATCTGGCCTAGGTGGCTTCAGCTCTCCCGCACCCCAGCTAGGCCGATCGCCGATCCTTTCTTAGCGTTCAGCATGCGGCTCGATCCTCGGTGCCGTCGCCGGCGCGTCTTTTGCGCGCCCGCTCTTGCTCGCGCTCACGCTCCGGCCGATCAGGCTTGTGTTCCTCGACAAGCTTGAAGGTGAAGGATTGCCCAGGGCTTATCTGGCGGCTGTGCTCGCGGTAAGCGATCCGGATGGGATAGGCCGTCATGACGCGGCTTGCGACCGTCAAGCGATCTTGGGTGATCTCGACGTCCAGCGTGTGACGGCGATACCGCAAGGTGGTGTTCAACTGCACAACCTCTTCAGGCAGGCGCGGATTAAAGGTGAGCTCGCCGGACCGCATCTCGATGCCGGAATAGCAACGCTGGATCAGGTCCACCGTTCCGGCCATGGCGCCGAGATGAATGCCTTCGCGGGTCGTGCCGTCTTGCGTGTCATCAAGATCGCCGCCAAGCGCGGTTTGCGCCAATTGCCATGAGCGCTGGCGATCGGCCCGCGCCAGCACCCAAGCGTGGGTCATCCAGCTGAGGCTCGAGCCGTGCGAGGTGCGGTGTGTGTAGTATTGGATATTCTTGAAGATTTGGTGGGGCGAGAAGGTGTAGCCAAGACGATGGAATATGTCCTCGATCTCCTCGCGGCTGAACAGATAGAAGATCATCAGCACATCGGCTTGTTTGGAGACCTTGTAGACGTTGGGGTCGTCGCCTTCCTTGTCGAGGATGCGGTCGAGGCGCCTGATATCGCCGTATTTCGTCCGATAGCCCTCCCAATCGAACTCGCGTAGCGCGTCATAACCTTCAAACTGGCTGATGATGCCGTCGTCATGGAATGGAATGACGAGATTGCAGCTGATATCGCGCCAGCGGTCGAATTCCTCCTCCTTGAGCTCAAGCCGTTCGCAAAGCCGCCGCCGCCTGTCGCTGGGAATGATATCGAGCACATCGAACACGCGCGCCAAAAGCCACGACACCATCACGTTGGTATAGGCGTTATTGTCGAGGCCGCCTTCGGTTGTGGGATCGGCACCGGGATAGGCGGTATGAAATTCGTCGGGCCCCATGACGCCGTCGATGCCAAAGCGGCCATCTTGTCTTCGCTTGGCGAGGCTCGACCAGAATCGGGCGATCTCGCAAAAGAGTTCGGCGCCGTAATCGATGAGAAAATCCCGATCCTCGGTGGCCTGGAAGTACTGCCAAACGTTGTAGCAAATGGCGGCGCCGATATGCCGCTGACGCCAGCTATTGTCGGAAATCCAGCGCCCGGACATGGGATTGAGATGGACGCGCTGGCTTTCCTCTCGGCCGTTGGATCCGCTCTGCCAGGGGAACATCGCGCCCTTGAGACCGACCTCGCGGGCGGCGTTGCGCGCTTCATCGAGGCGGCGATACCTGTAATAGAGCAGCGACCGTGTCACCACCGGCATGCGCAGATTGATGTAGGGGAAGATGAACAGCTCGTCCCACATGATATGACCGCGATAGGCTTCGCCATTCCAGCCGCGCGGCGGAACTCCGACATCCATCTCGACCGAGTGAAACGAAGCCGTCTGCAGCAGATGGAAGATGTTCAGCCTGAGCTTGAGTTGCGAGCCATTATGGGTGGTTCGGACGCGGATGTCGCACTGTTCCCAAAGATGCTCCCATGCCAGGCTCTGCGCCCGCAAGAGTTCGGAGAATGGGCCTGCATGGCGGACGAGCTTTACGGCCTCCAGAAGCGGCTCCGAGGCGGCGTAATCCTTGGCGCTGAAATAGGCTGCGATCTTCTCGACGTGAATCGGACAGCTTTCGCGCGCATCGACGTTATATGCGTCCTCGACGCCATCCTTGAGTGTCTCAGTGCGCGCGGGAACGATATTGCCCTCGGTTTCGACGCGCGTGCGCGTGGCCAGAGCGATTTCGCGGCGCGATTGGACAAAACGGCTTCTAAGGGTGAGGATCGATCCGTCGTCACAGCCGCGGTCGATCGTTTCGAGATGGCGGCCATTGAGTTGGTGATAACGCGGGACACCCCAGTTGGCGACGCTCCCATCGATGCTCGAGCGTATTGTAACCGGACCTGACCAGTTCTCCGGCGTGATGGTCACAGCAAGCGCCGCGATGTGCGGATTGTCCATGGACACGATCCGCTTCTCGTCCCAGCGCGTGACGCGGCCGGCGCTATCAGCAAACCGTAAAAGCCGCGAAACAACACCCGCCTTGAGATTAAGCTCCTGGCGATACTCGAGATAGTCGACGGCATCGGGGCGGATCCAATCGTCATCACCGATTTTCAGGCTGAGTGGTAACCAATTCGGCAGGTTGACGAGATCCTCGTTCTCGATGTCGTGTCCTTCGATGGTCGTGATGAGCCGGTCATAGCCCCCAGCAAGATAGGTGCCTGGATAATGAATGTCGTCGGCGTGTGAGTCGGGCGCTGCCGCCCGCGACACGATGTAGCCGTTGCCGAGCGCGCAAAGGGCCTCGCGAAGACCCTCCTTCTCCGGCTCGTAGCCTTCGTAGATCAGGGACCAATCGTTGCTCATCGCGTATTCTCTTTTGCCTGAACGGGCGGCAAGCAGAGGTCATAGACGTCCCCGAGATCGCGCGTGACGATATCGGCGCCGCTCGCGCGCAAGGCGCGGTCGTGCTTCTTCTCGCCGATTTGCTCGCGGTCGACGCCGATGACGTGTCGGAAGCCGCCTGCCGCGCCGGCCTTGACGCCGGAAACCGCATCCTCGACCACAATGACCCGGGATGGCCTTGCGCCAAGTCGCCGTGCGGTTTCGAGGAGCAGCGCGGGATCCGGCTTTGCTGCAAGGTGGAGATTTTCGGCGTCGACCCCGTCCACTTTGGCGTCAAACAGATCAAGCACGCCGGCACTTTTCAACACCCGCTCGGCATTCCGGCTCGCCGAGAACACGCCGACTTTGATGCCGCGGGCTTTCACGGCGCGGATCAGATCAATCGTATCGGCGTAGGTGGGGACATTATTCTGCTCAAGCCATGTCTGGAAGCGCCGGTTCTTAAGATTGCCAAGACCATGAATCGTGCGCGGATCGAGGCTGTCCGGTGCGCCCAAGGGCAGTGCGATGCCGCGCGAGTCCAGGAAACGGCGAGTGCCTTCGAACCGCGGCACGCCGTCCACATAGGTGAAATAGTCTTCCATACAAAAGGGCACGTAGGGTCCATTTTGCATTTCGGCGTGCCCCTTGAGGAAGGCGTCGAAGACGTCCTTCCACGCCGCGAAATGGGCCCGCATGGACTGGGTCACGACGCCGTCCATGTCGAAGATCACAGCCGCAATGGGCTCATCTTCCGATTTCCGGCGAGCCTTTGCCAAATCTACCCCGTGTTCGTGTCCTGCGGCCTTCCGGGAATTATGCCTCTTCTATCCAGGCCCGCGCCTCGGAGGCCGCGGCCACCGGAAAGACGCGCATGTCCCCGGGCATGATGAAGCTGAAAATCTGCATCGTATGCCTGATCCAGTCGACATCGGTGACCACGGCAACGCGCTGCCAGCGGGTGAAATGCTCCATGCCGACCTTAAAATCTTCCCAGGCCGCAGCAGGATCAATGCCGCCAAATTCAGAACCGGCCTCGTAATAAAGCCGGACCTTGTCATGGGCTTTTAGCGCCCGCTCGACCGTCGGCACCAGCACTTTGTCATAATCATCCTTGGTGACCCTTCCTTTGCAGCTCACTGCAACGACGTTATCCGGAAAGCCCTTCAACAGCTCGATCATCGGTTACTCCTTGTTCAATTCCTATTCGGCGCTCCCCGATAATCAACCACACGCTTCATCCGAAGCCTTGATCTCGGTCAGATCATCGCGGCGGCAGCTAGCGACCCTCGCTATTCGTTACTGCCTCGGCGCCCACCACGACGTCGAGCAACTCGGTCGTGATCGTCTCCTGACGCAGGGTCCATTCTTTGCGGCGGAGTTCCTCTTTCTTGTCCGATACGTTCTTCTCGGCTGCGGTGAGCACACCGAGCCGAATCCGATTTTCCGCGATCAATGATTCGATGAGCGCGCGGCTGACTTCCGCCAGCAAATATTCGCCGGCAAGCTCGGCGAGGAGCTCATGCGCCTTGAGTTGGTGGAGGGGAGGGGGTGATGGCTTTTCGCCTGGAGCCGGCAATCGTACGGGAAGAACCTTACGCACGGCGGTGGAGACCGTGGCCTTGCCCGGGCCGGTTTCGGCGGTAACAACGCGGACCCGCGCCGCAGCACCCATGCTGTCGGCGATCTTTCGCGCGAGCAGCGGCACGCCTGCCACGTGAGTCGTCATAGGAAGAGCAGCGGCGATACCGAGATCTTGCTCCGCCGCAGCATTTTGCAGGCGCCGGCCGACGACCATGAGGCGGGACGTGTGGCGAAGGCCGGCACCGGTTAACAGCTCGGAGTTGAGGTCGCCGACAAAACCATGTTCGGTGCCGATGACGCAGACCGTTTCGGTCTTGCCTGTATCGTCTTCGGACCGAGGTTCGGCGGCGATGTCCAGCATGGCTGCAACGTCGGAAATGCCGCTCTCAATGAGCTGCGCGTAGCGGCTGACGGCCGGCAGCGCCTGGCGGCTCTCCTGTAATGCGGCCGCAGCGAGAGCCCGCATGGCGACGATAATGTCCCCAAGCTCCGTCAGGGTCGCGAGCCTGGCCTTAAGCCGGGCGAGTTGTTCCATCTTTGCGGTCTTCCTCGGGCGCGTCTTGGGCAAGCCGCGCAAGCACCTGTTTGACATGAGCAAGAAGGGCGGCACGGTCCTGGTCGTCGAGCGCGCCGGACTGGTTGATACGATCCGATATGTCGGGAATCTCCGCCTTGAGCGAGGCGGCAAGGCTCGTTTGCAGTTGCGGGACGGTCGAAAGCGGCAGCGTATCGAGCAAGTTTTCTTCCACCGCAAGCAATAGGGCCGACTGCTCCGCCAGAGTGAGCGGGGCATTTTCCGGCTGAGTCAGCACCGCCCTGATCCTTCGGCCGTGCTCTATGCTGTGGCGGGTCCGTTCATCGACGATCGCTCCAAAGCGCATGAACACTTCAAGCTCGAGAAACTGCGCATAGGCGAGGCGAAGATGCCGCGCCAGATCTTTGAGCACCGGAGGCTGCGCCTTGGCCCCCACGCGCGACACGCTCAAGCCCACATTCACCGCAGGCTTATGCCCTTCGTAGAACAGCTTCGGCTCGAGATAGATTTGGCCGTCCGTGATCGAGATCAGGTTGGTCGGGATATATGCGCTGAGATTGCCGGCCTGGGTCTCGGCAATTGGCAAAGCGGTGAGCGAGCCGCCGCCTCTTTCCGGCGCGAGCTTGGCTGCCCGCTCAAGCAGGCGCGAATGAATATAGAAGACATCACCCGGGTAGGCCTCGCGACCGGGGGGCCGGCGTAACAGAAGCGACAATTCGCGATAAACCGCTGCATGCTTGGTTAGATCGTCAATGACCAGCAAAGCGTGGCGGCCACGGTCACGGAAATATTCCGCCATGGTGCAGGCGGCGTACGGGGCGAGCCATTGCAGGCCCGGCGGAGCTTCGGCTTCGCCAATCACGAAAATGCAACGCTCGGGTGCCCCGTGCTTATGCACCGCGTCGATAATCCGGGCTACCGCGGAGTCCTTCTGGCCGACCGCGGCATAGATCGAGATCACGTCGCTGTCGCGTTGGTTGAGGATGGTATCTACGGTAATGGCCGTCTTGCCGGTCTTGCGGTCGCCAATCACCAGTTGGCGCTGGCCGCGGCCGAGCGGAATCATCGTGTCGATGACGGTAAGACCAGTAGCCAGAGGCTCGGAGACAAAGTCCCGGTCTACGATAGTGGGAGCGTGGCGCTCGACCGGGTCAAAGCGCTCGGCCTTCACCGGATCGCCGCCGTCGAGCGGGCGTCCAAGAGGATCCAGAACGCGCCCGAGAAGATCTTCGCCGACCGGAACCTGCGCCACCGCCTGCCGATCCACCGCCCTCATGCCGGCGCTGACCGCGGCGCTGGAAGACAGAAGCACGCACCGGGTGACCTCTTCGGCGAGTGAGAGGGCAAACGCAAGCCCATGCTCCCCGATCTGAATCAGGCCTCCGAGCCTGACGCCGGGCAGCCCCGAATTGATTGCGATGCCGTCGCCGCAATGCTCGACGATGCCCACCCGCTCGAAGGCTGCGGCAACTTTGAGATCGCCAAGCTTCGAGCGCGCCGAGGCGAGCCATTTCGACTGGTCAGTCAACTTTCATGCTCCGGCTCTCGCTCTTGGCGAGAATGTCCTCCGCCCGTTTGAGGTGATCGGACCAGGCAAAGCGAACGATCGCGTGAGGAAAGCGAAGCTCAGCGCCCCCAATCAAATCAGAAGACCTTTCGACCTGGGGTGTTGGTACGGTGGTCGGCTGGCAGGCTCTCTGGGCTGTGTTGGGTTTGGCGTGGCTCCTTTGGTGGATGCGCCGCCCGATGCTGATTCCGCGCTTCCGCGAGGTGGCCGCCGGCAGGGTCGATCGCATCATCTCCAGGGCGGACGTGGTCGCGGGCGCCCTTTTGCTGGTCACCACGGTCACGCTTGTGGTCGTAGGGGTGAGCTGGGCCAATGCCAAATATCCTCGCACCATCCCACTGCAAGCCGGCAAGTCGATCACTGAGCCGCTGCCGCTTCCGGACGGCGAGGTCTCGGTCAGGGTTGTCCGGGCTGTCTACGACGTTCCGGGCCGGTCGATGAAGATGACCTTGCGGGTGAAGAACGAGACGCCCGACGTCCTCGAGATCGGCGAGTTCGCGAGCGCCAATGTTCGCTTCCTCAACGAGAAATCGCAGCGCGCTTTGGATCAAGTGGATTCGGACTATCCACCGGATCTCGTCAATCACGGGCTTATTGTGAAGGATCCTCAGCCGTTGCAGCCTGGGGAAACCAGGGAAATCGAAATCGAAGCGACGGATGCGGCGTGGGAAACCGAGCGGCTCACGGCTCTGTTGAATGATCCGGACAACCGGTTCGGCGCGTTGATCTTCTTCTATAGTCCTGACGGCGCGCGCCGGATCGCGAGCGTAACGGGACCGATCGTTCCCCACTTCCTGTAATCGGGGGAGGAGGAGTTTATGCCTACGGGCTCTTTTGTGCGGACCTACTGCACGCGCTGGGCCCGCCAAGTCGCCATGGCCACCGCTTGCGCGGCGGTCATGGCCATTGGCGCGCCATCAACCGCCTTGGCTCATGGCGGGCTAAGCATGGAAGAAGACACCTGCGTGTTGCGGGTCGGCACGCACATCGTCCACTTTACGGGCTACCAGCCCCAGGAGACCGACACGAAAGAGTTCTGTGAGGATATCCCGGCCACCGGACGAACAATCGTTGCGATGGATTACTTCGATCCGAGCATGCGGAACATCCCTGTAGAGGTAAAAATCCTAAAGGTCGTGGATTCCGGGCTGCCCGATGAGGAACAGCCGGTGGAGTTTAGCTTGGCAGAGGCGGCCTATCCGACCGGCACCATCCATTTCGAGCATGACTTCGCGAAAGCCGGCCGATATGTCGGCCTGGTCACGGCGAGACAAGATGGCGTCGAGCAGGTGGGTCGGTTTCCCTTCGCCGTCGGAAAGGGGTGGTCCTCGACCTCCCAAATCGCGTTCAAGATCTTGGGGGTCATGGCGCTAGGTCTGGCCCTTGCCCTGTTTCTGGTGCGTCGCCAAATGACGAACACCGCCCGGGCACAGAGCAAAAAGGCCCGTATATGAATGTGTTAGAGCCTTCCTCGGATTCCTATTTTGTTCCCTATCCCTTGGTTTTGAATAGGTGTGACCAACTCATTATTGTATATTGTGCGTACTGAGAGGATTCGTTTAAGAGCTACCGTCGGTTGAGACGGTGATGATATACCCTTCCGGGCGGGCAGAGAACGAAAGGTGGATATGGCGAAGTTTAGATCACTTCTGACACTTGATGAAGCTGCGACCTATCTGGCGGTGAGCAAGACAACGCTTCGCCGCTGGACCAATGACGGCAGGCTCGCATGTCATCGCGTTGGGCCCCGCAATGAGCGTCGCTTCGATCCGGAAGTGCTCGATGCCTTTGTCGCCGCCGGAGCCTCGGAAGCCCCGGAAACCCAGCTGCCAACGATCAAGCGGGACAGCGGATCGGTGGCGGAAACGGATGCTGACTTGGCCTCCAGGCACCTCTGCCTATTTCTTGGGCGGCATGAAGAACGGTGGGAAGCGTTTCGTCCGTTCTTTTTGAAGCACCTTCATGCCGGCAAGCCCACGGTTTACATCTACTCGGCCAGCACGCGCGACGAACTGATGGCGCACGTTCGGGCCGAGGGGCTGGATGCCGAAGAGCTGACCCGCCAAGGGCTCTTGACGTTGATTCCGGCACGGGACGCGTATCTGAAGAATTCGACGTTCACCCCGGAATTCATGGTCGCCTTTATGCGGCTTCAGATCATTCGGAAACGGGCGGAGAAGCACCCATCACATCTCATCGTCGGTGAAATGGATTGGTTTTTTGAGGACGTTCCAGGGGTCGCATCGATGCACGAATACGAGGAGGCTCTGAACCACCTCTTGCTGGAGCATCCGCAGACGACGATTGTCTGCCAATACGATCTGTCCAAGTTCCAAGGTGCCGATGTCATGAAGGCATGCTGCTCTCATCCTGGCGTCGTTTACCGGAAGCGGCACTATCAAGGCTATTACACACATGAGGCCAGTAAGCTGAGTCTGTAATACCGGGTTGGGGGACCCAGGGCTTGAGAGTGGGGGGTCTGCATAAACGTGTTCGCCGGATCGCGGCGCTCGCTGCGCTGGCCGGCATTGCGCTCTACACCATGCTGGTGCCGGGGCATATCGTCTCGCAGGCGATGCTGGCGGCGGGTGCGGGCGGAGAGCCGATCTGCCATGAAGACAGGGCCGATTCCGGCCATCCTAGCCGTTCTCCGGCGTCAGAAGACCCTAAGCCCGATAAGAAATGCCCGTTCTGCAAAGGCTATGCGACGTTTCTCACCGCGTTCTCCGGCGGCGCGGGCGGCGGCATTCTCGCGGCACCCCGTGAGGCGCCCCTTGCGGCCAGTCTCGACTGCGGCATTGCCTATGTCATCGCTCTGACGCCGCAGAGCCGCGGACCGCCAATCGAACTCTAGAAGCGCTTCCGTTTCGTGCCGCGCCCGCGTTTTCGCGCGTGTGCCCCCGCGCACGATTCCATTCAATCGCTTACGGAGTTCGATACCATGCTCTCGACCACACGGTCTTTCGGCTTCCGCCTGCATTGGGGCCTCGCCGCTGCTTTTGTGATTGGCTTTGCAACAAATGTATCAGCCCACGATCCGGAGCTGCCTCAAACCGGAGGCTTCGACCTCACGGTAAAGGACGGCGAAGTGAAACAAGGCCCGCGCGCCGATGCGCATGCGCCGATCGGCGTCATGGGCGATCATCGTCATGGCCAAGGTGAATTGATGCTGTCCTACCGCTACATGCACATGTTCATGGAAGGCAATCTGATCGGCGACAACAGCGTCTCGCCCGACACCATCGTCACCACGGTGCCGAACCGATTTTTCGGACTGCCGGGGCAGCCACCGACTTTGCGCGTAGTGCCTACGGAGATGAGCATGGACATGCATATGCTCGGCGCCATGTACGGGCTGACCGATCGCGTGACATTGATGGGGATGCTGCCTCTAATCGAAAAGGACATGCACCACATCACCTATGCCGGGCCGGTGGGGACCACGCAGCTCGGCACGTTCGAGACGAGCTCCGACGGCGTCGGCGACATCTCGTTGACCGGCCTCATCGGGCTCTACGACCTGAAGACGCCGGAACGCGTTCAGCATCTGAATCTGCTGCTCGGCTTGAGCGCCCCGACCGGCTCGATCACCGAGCGCGGGCGCATCCTGACACCGATGGGCATGCAGCCGGTAGTGCGGCTTCCTTATGCGATGCAGCTCGGCTCGGGCACCTGGGACTTTCTGCCCGGCATCGTCTACACCACGCGCACCAACAATCTGTCCTTCGGCGCTCAGTATCGCGGCGCCATCCGGCTCGAGGACGAGAACGACCAAGGTTATGCGCTCGGCGATTTGCACCAGGTGACCGCCTGGACCGAATATGAATGGGCCCGCTGGATCAGCAATTCGGTCCGGCTTGCCTATCAGACCCAAGACGATATTCACGGCATCGATCCGAACATCGTGGGTCCGGTGCAGACCGCCAATCCCGATTTTTATGGCGGGGACCGGCTCGATCTTCTGTTCGGCGTCAACCTGGTGGGGCAACAGGGCGCAATCTGCGGACACAGGCTTGCGGCCGAGTTCGGCGTTCCCGTCTATCAGGATCTGAACGGACCGCAGCTCAAAACGGATTGGACTCTCACCGTCGGCTGGCAAAAGACGATCGGCGATTGCTGAGACGAGAGGTGGGCTAACTTGCTGGTTTTACTCACGTATTCCCTTTGTCTTACGGGGAGGGATGCGTCATGATTTGGTCACTCGTGTTGTTAGATTCCAAAAGCATCGAGTTCGACAATCGATGCGAGCCGGTTTGAACTTATGAAGACCATAGGCCTCACATTTGCAGTCTTCGGTTTCGTCGTGCTGTTTTCATTTACATTGGCAGCACCTGCGCTGACGGAGTCCGGAGGCCAGTCTTCGCAGTACACGTCGCACGACAAAAAGCGTCATCAAGCGCAGAAACGCCGGCACCGCCGCAAGCGTCAGAGGATCGACTCGAGCCCCGCGCATTATGACTATTTCGGCGCCGATCCGGATCGCTATTTCGGTATCGGTCCCGGTTCCTACGACTGCTACGGCTACGACTGCAATTGGTGAGAGCCATTCACGAGGGCGCTTGGCGCGCAGAGCTGGGCTTGGCGCTCTCGGGAAGTTCGATGGGTGGGTAGAGCTCGTCGAACGGCACCGATTTGCCCGTGCCCTGGACGATGCGGCAATGGAAGCGCTTCAGCGCTCTGGCGTGCGCGACCCCGCAGGAATGCGCAATGACGCCGACATCGTTATTGATCCTCTCGACGTAGTTCTTGACGCGGATCGCCTTGTCGGCCGGGTCGAGCCCGCGCTGCAAACGCTTGTCATGAGTGGTAATGCCGGTCGGGCAGGTGTTCCTATTGCATTTGAGCGCTTGGATACAGCCGAGTGCAAACATGAAGCCGCGGGCCGAAACCACCACGTCCGCGCCGGCGCAATACGCCCATGCGACTTCGGCGGGGGTCACCAGCTTGCCTGAGGCGATGACTTTGACGCGTTCCCGCAGCCCGTTGCGCGCGAGAATATCGACTACCATCGGCAAGGACTCTTTGACCGGCAGACCGACATTATCCATCAGCGGCATGGGGGCGGCACCAGTTCCGCCATCGCCGGAATCGACCGTGATGAAATCCGGTGCGGTCTCGATCCCGCGCGTGTTGATCTCTTCGCATAGCTGATCGAGCCAGCCATAGGCGCCGACCACCGCTTTGAAGCCTATGGGTTTCTGCGTGACCTCGCGAATGTGAATGAGCATGTCGAGAAGCTGTGACACGTTGCGGATTTCGGGGTGACCATTCGGCGAGAGCGACGCCTGGCCGGCGGGGATACCGCGAATCTCGGCGATCTCCGGTGTCACCTTGACCGCCGGCAGAATGCCGCCCTTTCCGGGTTTGGCGCCTTGGCTCATTTTCAACTCGAACATTTTGAGCTCGGGCCGGCGTGCGAGCGCTTGCAGCTTTTCTGTGTCGATCTGGCCATCGAGAGTCCGCACGCCATATTTGGCGGTGCCAATCTGATAGACTAGGTCGCATCCTCCCTCGAGGTGATACGGCGCCAGCCCGCCTTCGCCGGTGTTAAGCCAGCAACCGGCGAGCTTGGCGCCTTTGGACAGCGCCTTGACCGCAGGCTGCGAGATCGCGCCGAAACTCATGCCCGAGATATTGATGAGCGATTGCGTCTCGTAAGGGTGATCGCAATAAGGACCGATCGTGACGGGCGGCGCCGGGGTCGAATCCTCGTGCAGAGTCGGAAACGGGCAGTTGACGAAGATCGCCGTGCCGACCCCGGTCAGATCCTTGGTCGAACCGAACGCGATCGTGTTGTCGGCTCCTTTGGACGATTTGTAGACCCACTCCCGCTCGGCGCGGTTGAAGGGCATCTCTTCGCGGTCCATGGCAAAGAAATATTGACGGAAGAACTCGCCCAATTTGGAGAAGATATCCCGGAACCGGCCCAACACCGGATAGTTGCGCCGGACGGCATCCTTGGTTTGTACGACATCGGCGACAAACAAGATGACGACCAGGAGCGCGAAAAGCCCCACGACGAACACGAACAGCGTGGCAAGAAAGCCCAACCCGTTCATCGTGATCTGTGTGAGCCAATCAATATCTTGCGTCATGCTCGATCTCCGCCAGATGCCGCCTGTCTGGCAAAGCCGAACGGCATCGATCGCGTGAGTTTATACCCAAGCCCCAGTAGAGCGCCGGTCTTTCGTGCGGTCAGCACACATAGGATCACGTTGTGTTTACGGGCTTGGAAAAGCAGAATGCCCTTAGACACTATTCAGATGGAGCTTAGATTGAGCGATCCCCGAAAAGGGAGGAGCTGAGACATGCACGATGATATCGCGGCCGCCGCGGCAGGTTTCTATGCGGCTCTGAATGCCCTGTTTAAGGGCGAGCTCGCGCCGATGGTGGAGGTTTGGTCCCATGCCGATGACGTGACCTATATGGGTCCGGATGGCGGCTTCCAAGTCGGGTGGAAGCGCGTTCTCGCCGACTGGGAGAAACAAGCGGCGATGACGCTCGGCGGCCGTGTCGAGCCTCAGGACATGCGTATCACCAAAGTCGGCGACCTTGCCGTTACGCACAATTACGAAAGAGGCGAAAATATCAACACCGGCGGCGGGGCGCCGGCATCGGTTTCGATCCGAGCCACCAATCTGTTTCGCAAAGAGAACGGCCGCTGGAAGATGATCGGCCATCATGCCGATCCTCTGCCCTATTTGAGCCGGTAGCAGCTACGCCTGGCCGCAAACGTTCCCCTCTCGCGCCTCAGGAGGGCCAAAAAGATCGCGTTACAATAGAATTCGGATTCAAGAAGCAAAAGCGAGGGAATCGCATGACCCGTACCTCACTCATAACGGTCTTCCTGCTCGCGGCCATGATGTCGGCATCTAACGCCGAGGGGCCGGTCAGAAGCACCGTCAAAGGCACAGTTCAGGGCACGAAGGAAATCGGCCAGGGCATCGCCCGAGGCAGCGCGCAGGCCGGTAGGGGCGTAGCTCAAGGCACGGCCGGTGTCGCCAAAGGCACGGCTACCGTAGCCAAGAAAACCGGCAAGGGCCTTTGGTGCATCGTCAGCCTCGGCTACGGCTGCTAGCACCGCACCAGATGGCCGTGAGGACCTAGGCGCAGGGCTGCGGCGCGATCTTGCGCCCGCCTGGAGTTACCGGTGTTCGCTGATCGCACCGGAGAGCGCGGGAAACGACGTTTCCTTGGTTTTGGTCGCCTTGCCAGGAGCCTCTAGCGGCTTGGGGCATCGGCGAAGCGCTTGCAGGAAACGCGTGCTCCAATCCGTGCCGCTATTGCGGGCAAGCCGCGTCAAGCTCGCTTCATGGCGCTCACGCCGCTCCGCCAAAGGCATCGCCAGCGCCCTGGCTATGGCGCTTGCCACCGACTCGGGATCGTAAGGATTGACCACCAGTGCTCCCTTGCACTCCGCCACCGCGCCGGCGAATCGCGAAAGGATGAGCACACCGGGATTCTCAGAGTCCTGGGCTGCCACATACTCCTTGGCAACGAGGTTCATGCCATCGCGCAGCGGCGTGACGAGCCCGGCCTGCGCCGCCCGATAAAGTCCGGCCAGCCGCGATCGGCTGTAAGTGCGATTGATGTACCGAATGGGCGTCCAGGAAACCTCGCCATACTTGCCATTAATATGTCCGGCTGCCGCGCCGACGTCGTTTTCGAGCTCAGAGTACTCGGGAATTTCCGACCGGCTCCTTGGCGTGATCTGCAGGTAGGTGACTTTGCCCCGCCAGCCGGGATGGGTATCGAAGAAACGCTCTACGGCGTCCATGCGCTGGACGAGTCCCTTGGAGTAGTCGAGGCGATCGACGCCAATAAGGAGTGCACCGCCGTCAAGGCTCTCGGTCAATTCGCGCACGAACGGCGATTTCACCGCTCGTCGCGCGATGCCTTCGAACTCGGCGGTATCGATTCCGACAGGAAAACTGCCGATCTGAGTCTGACGCGCGCCGGACTTGAAGATGAACTGGCCGTCCGCCGCCTCGATTACGCCCTGGCCGGAGTCCGGACACTCGGCGATGAGATAGCGCGCCAAATTCCCGGCATCCGTTTGCGTCTGAACGCCGACCAGATCGTATTGCAGGAGCATCGGAAGCAGGCGCTCGTGATTCGGCAGCACGGTAACGACCTCAGGCGCCGGAAACGGCGTATGAAGGAAGAAACCCACCAGGTTTTTATGACCGCGCTGACGCAGCTCATCGGCAATAGGGATCAGATGATAATCGTGTACCCAGACAAGGTCGTCGGGGCGCAGAAATTTCGACAGTTCGTTGGCAAAGTGGCGGTTGACGCGGAAATAGCCGGTGAGGTCGCGCCGCGTGAACTCGGTCAGGTCGATGCGATAATGCAGGACCGGCCACAAGACGCGGTTGGCGAACCCGTTGTAATATTCTTCATAGTCGGCTTCCGCCAGGTCGGTGGTGACATAGGTTGCATTGGCATGCTGTGCCGTTTGCGTCCTGACCGCCCCGTCCTCGACGACCTTGCCGCTCCAGCCTAACCAAACGCACTGGGTTTCATCGAGGATCGGCTTGAGTGCGGCCTCGAGACCGCCCGCGCGCTGTGCACCCTCGCGCGGCACGGAAACGCGGTTGGAAACAAGAACTAGCCGCGCCAACTGAAACCCTCCCAGGCCGATGACCGAAGCATGGCAGGCGCAAGAGGTCCTACTGCGAAGTAGGTTTCGGGGGCAAACCCCCTCTCGGCGCGCGTCATATGGATGTGTCCTCGGCCAAAGCCCGTACCGGTTCTCGGTAACCTTAGAGGCTCGAAACCCGCTCGCGGCTTCTTGGCGTCCAGCTACCAAGTGGTTTAACCGCTGAGCCAGCGATATTCGACTTAATATATAGGGTATCAGACCCTTATTAAATCAGAACCATATTAATAAGTCCAAGGCGTGACATGCTTGGCCCGTAAGCGCTTTTTGGCGGGAAAATGGGTGAGGCCTGCAGCGTGTGATCGAGTCCGGGACTGCTCACAATATCTCGCCGCCCTGAGCGGCGAGCGACGCGAGCCAAGCGCGCACATCGTGCGGAGACGTTATCATTCCACGTGCGCCCTTGATCGGTTTGCCGACCGAGTATCCGACCCCGTCAAAATTTGGCAGCACGGCAAAAACCGACTCGTCGGTGATGTCATCGCCCAGGAAGAGCGGACGTCGTCCGGCAAAGGGCGGTTCCGCCATGAGTTGGGTTACCGCCAGCCCTTTGTTCACTTGCCGCGACTTGACCTCCGAGACAGACTTTCCGCCCAAGATCTCCAACTCGCCGTCGCCAGACTGCCGCACGGCTTCAGCGATCTGCTCCCTGACGAGATCTTCTTTCTCGGGCGCGAGGCGCCAATGCACGGCAATCGAATAACCCTTGTCTTCGACGATGAGACGTGGGTCGGCCGCCGCGAGCCGATGGAGAGTTTGCCGTAAACTCTCGCTCATCGGATTCCGAACGCGCCCGAGGATAGGGCCCCCGGGGGCCAACCGGATCTCTGCACCGTGGCTTCCGATCGCCGGCATTTGGATCGGGGCAAAGAATTCGTCGAGTTGGGTTATGGGCCGCCCGCTCACCAGCGCCAGCGCCCCGTTACAAGTGCGAAGTAGTGTGGCCAGCGAGGACCGCAAGCAGGACGGCACAACGACGCTATCTGGTGTTGCGGCAATGTCGAGCAAGGTTCCATCGACATCGAGAAGCAGGGCCGTTTGCTTCAAGTCGATGTCCTTGGGCAGCTGGCTTGCCGGCGGAGAACCGCCGCTGTTACTCCTCATCGGCTGAGGTCCATCGGTGGCAATTGGTAATGGCCATTCACGGCGCCGGCGAGAAGGTTTGCGAGGCGTGGATCGCGGCACCGCGCAGCGCCGGATGTTCGGCAAGCACGGCATAGACCGGAATCGGGGCAAGGTAATCCTTCATTCTCCCCTTGGCCTCAAATGCTTGCCGAAAAGGACCGCGGCGAAGGAGATCGAGAATTCTCGGCGTAATTCCGCCTCCGAGGTAGACGCCACCTTTGGCGCCGAACATGAGCCCAGCGTCGGCGGCAAAACTGCCGAACCACCGCACAAACCTTTGCAACGTTTCGACGGCGATATCGTCGGTTTCGGCGAGGGCGCGGGTCAAGACCTCGTCCGGAATGAGCGTCTCGGCGTTACGCCCATGCGAAGCGGCGACGGCTCGATAGAGATCGCCGATACCGGGTCCGGAGAGGATTCGCTCGACCGACAGATGAGGCCGGCCGGCCCGTACTCTGTCGGCCAGCGCAAAATCCTCGGCCGTGTCGCATGCCAACGAGCTGTGACCACCCTCGCTGGCAATCCCATGCCATCCAGAAGGGGTCCAAACCAGGGCCGCCACACCGGTCCCTGTGCCGACACCGATTGCCACCTTGGTGCCGTGCTCTTGATGTGCCTGGCCTCCGATTTGGCAAAGCTCGTGCGGGGCAAGACCGGGTAAAGCGAGGGCAAACGCGTGAAAGTCATTGATTACAAGAAGCCCCGCCAAACCGAGATCGCGCTGAAGCCCGCCGGTCGTGAACGACCAGTCCGAATTGGTGAAGGCGATCTCTTCGTCCGTCACGGGTCCCGCGACAGCGATGCAGGCATGAGTGGGTCTAACGCCGACCTGATCGAGATAATGCCCGATCGCCGCATCAAGGCCTCGATGCGATGTGCAAGCGAACTGCATTACATGCGAAAGCCCGGGAGCGCCAAGGTCGGCGATGGCGAAACGCGCGTTCGTCCCGCCAATGTCTGCAACCAAAGCCGTGGCGGGCGGTCCTGATACGTGATTCATGACGGGCGACAATCATGGCCTCATCCTCAAACCTCGAGGCCCCGGGGTGACCCATGGTATTGCCATCCCCTTTGGGGCGCCACCCGTCAGGGGATTGGGGGCTCACCAGACACCGCACCGCGACCGCCCGATTGACGCGCTGCCGGCGGTTTTGAAACCGGTCAAATCCGCGAACTCGCGCCGACTCGCCTGTCGCCGAAGGCCGGAAATCAGGATTGAGGGCCGCCGGACGGCAGCTGAGCGCTCTCCCCACTTCTCAGCTTGAGACGAGAAATCCACTATTGCCCTTTTTTCGTGCAATGTTAGCCCACACAGGCGGCAAATGACCCCGAATTTCCCTTTGTCTATGGTAAATTAGCAACAGCCGTCGATTGTTTTCGCCGAAAGCCAAGCTTTTTATTGCGCCCGGCCCCAACCCGCATATTTTGGTTCCCAGAAACGCCGCCCGGTAAGGAGCGGCGGAATTCGACGATAGGCACAGGCCGACAAGGCTGACAATCGGGGGACTACAAATGGCTCGGCACAACGGGGAAGTGTGGATTAAATCGTGCGTCTTGGGACTGGCTCTGGCCGCTGGCTTGGGGCTACCGGCTCAGGCGCAAGACCAGAAATTGTCGCTGTCGGCGACGGCGACCTTCACTACCGACTACGTATTCCGTGGCATCTCGCAAACGTCTGAGAATCCCGCCATACAGGGTTCTTTCGACGCCACATACGGAATTTTCTATTTGGGGATGTGGGGATCGAACATCGATTTCGGCGGCGCTGGCGGAACTGGCGACATCGCCAACATCGAAATCGACTACTATGCCGGTATCACACCGACTTGGAAGGGCATCAGCTTCGATATCGGCGGCATCTATTACACCTATCCGGGCGCCTTCGATCCCGCTGGCGAGTTCGACTATTTCGAGCTGAAGACCGGCGCATCCTATACGTTCGCCGAGAAGCTCACGGTTAGCCTCACCAACTATTGGTCGCCCGAGAATTTCGGCGAAACTGGCGACAACGACGTGCTCGAAGTTGGCCTCGGCTATGCCTTCGCCGGCAAGCTCTTCAATTTCTTCACGCCGACGATCGATGGTGTTTACGGGCATCAATGGGGCGACAGCGGCTCTGGCGGCTTCGATTACTCCTACTGGAACGCCGGCTTGACGCTTGGCTTTATGGATCACTGGTCGGCTGACGTGCGCTACTGGGATACCAGCGACTTGACGTGCGGCTCTGGCCTATTTTCGTGCGACGCACGGGTTGTGGGAACCGTCAGCGCGAGCTTCTAGACTTTCATAAACTTCCCCAAAAAGCACTTCCCACTAGGGCGCCCCTTCGGGGCGCCCTTTTTGCTGGCCGGTTCTGTCGAACGCCGTCCCTACATACATCAAGCACATTGCCGTCTAGGACCTAGCCGTGTGCGCCTCGGCCAGGCTGTTGCCCTTGACACGTCCAGAGACGAAGGCGTTTCTTGGGGCACGGGAGCGTGGAGCGGCTGCGCATCATATGACGATGCGCTGATGGAGATCTTTCGTTGAATTTGATCGCCAAGAAGTTTCCTAGTGCGGCCCTGATCGGCGGAAAGTGGGTCACGTCGGATAAGACCTTTCCGGTCTACGATCCGGCGACCGGCGCCGAAATTGCGGCCGTGCCGGATCTCGGCGCCGACGACGCGACGCGCGCCATCGGCGCCGCGAGCCAAGCCTTTCCGGCTTGGTCGGCCAAGACCGCCAAGGAGCGGGCGGCTGTTCTTCGGCGCTGGTTCGACCTCCTCACCGCCGAGACTGAAAACCTCGCTCAATTGATGACGGCCGAGCAAGGCAAGCCACTGGCAGAAGCGCGGTCCGAGGTCGCTTACGGTGCCGCTTTCATCGAATGGTTCGCCGAGGAGGGCAAACGCGCCTACGGGCGGACGATCCCAACTACCGACGCCTCCAAACGCTACCTCACCATCAAGCAGCCGATCGGCGTGTGCGCTGCGATCACGCCGTGGAACTTCCCCGTGGCGATGATCACGCGGAAAGTGGCGCCGGCGCTTGCCGTAGGCTGCACTGTCGTGGTCAAGCCGGCGGCCGAGACGCCGCTCTGCGCGCTTGCTATCGCGAGCTTAGCTGTCGACGCGGGACTGCCCGCGGGCGTGCTCAATATCGTGACCACCGACGACGCGCCTGCGGTGGGGCGCGTCTTCTGCGAGGATGTCAGGGTTCGCAAGCTGTCCTTTACAGGCTCCACCGCGGTCGGCAAGCTGCTCTACCGCCAATGCGCCGACACGGTGAAGAAGCTCACGCTCGAGCTCGGCGGGAATGCGCCCCTTATCGTGTTCGACGATGCAGATCTCGAGCAAGCGGTGGCCGGCACGGTCGTCTCCAAATACCGCAACGCCGGCCAGACTTGCGTATGCGCCAACCGTATCCTGGTGCAATCGGGCATCTACGACCGCTTTGCCGCCGCTCTGGTCGGGGCGGTCAAGAAGCTCGGCGTGGGGCCAGGTCTCGAGGCCGGTACCGATATCGGTCCACTCATCAGCAGGGAGGCGATTGACAAGGTCGAGACGCTGGTCGGCGACGCCGTCGAGAAGGGAGCGAAGGTTCTGTTGGGCGGAAAGCTCGATGAAGCCGGGCCGCTGTTCTACCGGCCGTCGGTCGTCGGCGACGTCGATCCTGAGATGAGCATCGTGCGCGAGGAGATCTTCGGCCCTGTGGCGACACTCATTCGCTTCGATACCGAAGAAGAGGCGATCGAACTCGCCAATGACACGCCTTTCGGGCTCGCCGCCTATCTGTTCAGCCAAAATTTGAGCCGCGCTTGGCGCGTGGCCGAGCGTCTCGAAGCCGGCATGGTTGGCGTCAACGAAGGCATCGTCTCCAACGAAGTCGTCCCGTTCGGCGGGATCAAGGAGTCCGGCCTCGGCCGCGAGGGCGCCGCCGAAGGCTTGGAGGAGTATCTCGAAACCAAATATATCTGCCTGGGAGCGATCGATGCATGACGCTTTCGGTAGCGACATGAGCGCAAAGCTTGCCACCAACGATCTCGACGCATTTTGGATGCCCTTCACGGCGAACCGGCAATTCAAAAAGGCGCCGCGTCTGCTGGTCAGCGCCGAGGGGATGTATTTCACCGCCGCCGACGGACACCGCGTGCTGGACGGAACGTCGGGCCTGTGGTGCGTGAACGCCGGTCACTGCCGGCCCAAGATTGTCGAGGCGGTCCGCAAGCAGGTTGGTGAACTCGACTTTGCCGGCAACTTCCAGATGGGCCATCCGCGCGCCTTCGAGTGCGCGGCAAAGCTCGTCAATATCGCTCCGCCGGGCTTCGACCATGTATTTTTCACCAACTCCGGATCGGAATCGGTCGAGACCGCACTCAAGATGGCGCTCGCCTATCATCGCGCGCGCGGCAAGGCCACCAAAACGCGGTTGATCGGCCGCGAGCGCGGCTATCACGGGGTGAATTTCGGCGGCACCTCGGTCGGTGGAGTCCTCAACAATCGCAAGATGTTCGGGACGCTGCTCGCCGGCGTCGACCATATTCGCCACACCCACGATTTGAGCCGCAATGCCTTCAGCCGCGGTGAACCCGAGCATGGCGCCGAGCTTGCCGACGATCTCGAACGGCTGGTGGCGCTGCACGATGCCTCGACCATCGCCGCCGTTATCGTCGAGCCGGTGGCGGGCTCGACCGGCGTGTTGGTCCCGCCGAAGGGTTATCTCAAGCGTCTGGCGGGGATCTGCGCCAAGCACGATATCTTGCTTATCCTCGACGAAGTGATCACCGCTTTCGGTCGTCTTGGCGCGCCGTTCGCGGCCGAGTATTTCGATATCTCACCCGACATCATCACCACAGCCAAGGCGTTGACCAACGGCACCATCCCGATGGGTGCGGTGCTGGTGAAGGACGAGGTCTACGACGCTTTTATGAATTGTCCCGAGGAGGACATCGATTTCTTCCACGGCTATACCTACTCCGGTCACCCCGTCGCCTGCGCCGCTTCGATCGCCGCGCTTGAGGTCTACACCGAAGAGGGACTGCTCACCCGCGCCGGCGAGCTTGCGTCGTACTGGGAAGACGCGGTCCACTCGCTCAAAGGTCTTCCGCACGTCATCGATATCCGCAATATCGGGCTGATCGGCGCGGTCGAGTTCGATCCTATTCCGGACGCGCCGGCCAAGCGTGCCAATGGCCGCTTCGCTAAGGCCTTCGAGCAGGGTCTATTGGTGCGTGCCACCGGCGATATCATCGCCCTTGCACCGCCGCTCATCATCGCCAAGAGCGAAATCGACAAGCTCATCGATATCTTTTCTAACGTCTTGAAAACATGCGACTAAATCGAGGAGTTAAGTCGCCTTGAGACAAAAAAGGCCGGCCCGTCTTGAGGGGCAAAACGGACCGGCTGATGGACGCATGGGGATGCGTCCCGGGGGGATTCCGTCACTCGCTTACGCGGCGCGCAGTTGGTCTCGCCCGCGCGAGGTTCGGTCGAAGCCAAGCGAGGCAGCGACCGCTTCATGCATGATTCGCCCATTGTGGACATTGAGGCCGGCGGCAAGATGCGGATCTTGGTCGAATGCCGCCAAACCTTTGTCGGCCAGCTTGATTACGAACGGCAGTGTGGCGTTGTTAAGCGCCTGCGCCGAGGTGACGGGCACCGCACCCGGCATATTGGCGACGCAATAATGAACGATGCCATCCACCTCGAAAGTCGGATCGGCGTGGGTGGTGGGCCGCGAAGTTTCGAAACAACCGCCTTGGTCGATGGCGACATCAACCAGCACGGCGCCGCGCTTCATACGGGCAAGCATGTCGCGGCGCACGAGCTTCGGCGCGCTCGCACCGGGCACAAGTGCCGCGCCAATCACCGCGTCGGCGTCGAGCAGTTCGGTCTCGATGATGTCCATGGTCGATGCAAGGGTTCGCGCGCGGCCGCCGAACAACTCGTCGAGTTGGCGCAAGCGCGGCAGCGACCGGTCGATGATGGTGACTTCGGCGCCGAGGCCTGCGGCCATACGCGCCGCATGCGTGCCGACCACGCCGCCGCCAATCACCACGACTTTGGCCGGGCGAACGCCGGGGACACCGCCCATCAGCACGCCGCGGCCGCCGGCCGGACGGCGAAGGGCGATGGCCGCTGCTTCAATCGCCATGCGCCCGGCAACTTCGCTCATGGGCGCGAGTAGCGGCAGACCGCCGTTTTCATCGGTCACTGTCTCGTAGGCGATTGCCGTCGCACCCGACGCCAATAGCCCGCGAGCCTGCTCGGGATCGGGGGCAAGATGCAAATAAGTGAAAAGGATCTGATGCGGCTTGAGTCGGCGATACTCGACCGCCTGAGGCTCCTTGACCTTGACGATCATGTCAGACGCAGCGAATACCTCTTCCGCCGTGGGAAGGATGCTGGCGCCGGCTTTCTCATAGGCCGCGTCGTCGGCGAAGATCCCGGCGCCCGCGCCGGATTGCACCACGACGTCATGG
>Ga0315534_1000245_pt1 | contig 35166 bp, 35 predicted proteins | sample SalMarSW160240MG_FD_203094 | JGI IMG/M metagenome (GOLD analysis project Ga0315534, IMG submission 203094) | Salt marsh sediment microbial communities from the Plum Island Ecosystem LTER, Massachusetts, United States - Salt Marsh Sediment SW1602-40 ... | reverse complement strand
AAAAGTGCTGATACGAATACTAATATTAAAACACTACACCGGTGTTCTCAAAAGTCAAGACCAAAAATCCGCCCGTCCTACCTTTGTAAGCCACGCGGCAATGAGTATGCTGTCAGCGGCATACCAATGTGCCGACAAGGCGGATGCAAAGAAAACAAATCTTCTCCCAATCTTTCGGCTGTCAATTATGGGTTTTTTCGCTTGTGGGGTTCGAAAAGGCTGAGTGTCAGCCGGGATACAAAGGGGTCATTGAGCCCTTCGCGTCCTCCAACTCCGAATAAAAGCACGCCAGGTGCCGGTATATTGCCCTGAGAAAATCGAACCACTCTTTCTTATGTGCACGGTCAACCTCGTTCAGAAACATCCCCACCCTCACCGCATACAATCTCTTGCTCACACTACTGGCATGCCACTTGACCGTCCCCATGGCGTGTATGCTCCCCCCCTCCGGCAGGATATGGATCCCCAATCCCACTATCCTGTCCTCCGATAAGAGGTACTTAACTATCTTTGCAGAGCCCTTTGTCTCCTCGTGGATTGAGACACGTCCATCTTGCTCCTTAAGTCTTATGTTAATGACCGTTGACATCCCCCGGGGGGAGATATTGGCTGTCTGCACCGTGACAGGCGGGGGAGCCCCTACTCCCTCTGCGAGCTGGATTGTTACGGGAATGGCCGTATGCACCCGATTGATGATGCGGCGCTCAGGAACCGGTTCTGTCACTGGCCCGCGATGCGCGCTCTGCATATGCTCCTACCTCGCTTTCCCCCTCCATCTCCATCACGCTCTCATACAAAGGCCCGGTCAATACAACCGGGAATGGGCTGGTTCAAAAAAGGGGGTAGGACTCCGCTCCTTACCCCTGCTCGGTCCAAGGCTGCTCCAGAATTGGGATAGCGCAGTGAGGAATTCCAGCCACTGGTTCGTATGCTCCGCCTCCATTGTGTCTATGAAGACCCCCGCTCTCACTTCATACAGCCCCTTGTCAAAACTCCTCGTAAACCACTTAACCGTGCCCAGCGCCGGTATGCTGCCCCCCTGGGGGAGTATAGTGATCCCTAAATTCAATTGCTTGTTATGCAATAAGAGATACTGGGCCATACTGATGGAATCCTCTCCCCCCGGGATAAAGAAACGCCCGCGTTCAAACTGCGTCTGTATTGGTATGATAATGGACAGCCCTTGGGGGGAGATCGTGTCGGTCTCCACGCTGACCGGCGGGGGAGGTAGCGGGTTCCCGATAAGCTGGATCTTCAAGGGTATGCCGGCATGCACCCGCTTGAGCCTGCGGCGCTCACGAATCGGGATCTTCTTTATCATTGAAATAGGCATGGGATTCGGCCTCCACATCTGATACCCCCCTGTCTGGTAGTAGTGATGTGGCCCCGTAAATAGCAACTATATTGTATTACTAGAATTCTATACCACAATATATAGTATTTGTCAACAGAGAATTGCGCGTTTGGTTACCTTGACAATCACCTTCTCCTCTGATATCTATTGGCGAGCAATTGAAGTGAGGAAATGACCATGCCGAAGAAGGAACTCGACCAAACCCTCGTCCTCATCAAACCGGACGCACTGAAGAATTCACTCACCGGTTACGTCCTCTCCCAGCTTTCTGAATTCCACAGCGGCCTGCGCTTTGCCGGTTTAAAAGTGGTCTGCGTCTCCAAGATGCTGGCGGAGGAACACTATGCGGAGCACCGGGGGAAGATATTCTATCCCTCCCTCATCGAATACATCATGGGGCGCATCCACTACCCTGATGCGCCGCACAAGCAGCGGGTCATCGCCATTGTGTATCAAGGGCCCGACGCCGTCAAAAGAGTGCGGGACCTTGCCGGGCCCACCAACCCCCACGATGCGAGACAGGAAAAACCCGGCTGTGTCCGTTCCCTGGGGACCGTCGTGCCGCTGACCGACGTGAAGGGAAACGTTATTGGAGAACGGATGGACAACCTGATCCACGCCTCAGCCACCCCCCAAGAAGCCGAGCAAGAAATCAAGCTCTGGTTCAAGCCCGGCGATATCCCTCCCCTTATGCGCTTCTTCCCCGTCCGTCACAACGCAGAAGAGCATTTCTATTACAAAGACGACACGCTCTACACGCAGCACGAGCCCGGCAGTACCTGCGTGCTCGCACCAGGCGATGTCATGTGGGAATCTGATGTACAGGCGCTGGAACTGACCTACCAGGGGAAACCGGCCCCCTGTTCCCTACAAACAGTCGTTGCCAAGTACCTCACCAACGAGACCCCCGAGACTTGCTGACCGGCCCTCATTGATCACGTCTCCCGGGGCAAGAGAACGGTAAATGCCGTTCCTTTCCCCTCTTCACTCTCCACTACAATAGAACCGAGATGGGTCTCGACGATGTTCTTGACGATGGACAGGCCCAACCCGGTCCCCACGATCCCCCGGGTCTTCTCCGTTTTGACCCGGGAGAACTTGTCAAAGATCTGCGGGAGGTCATTCGCGGAAATCCCTATACCGGTATCCTTCACCACCGTCTTGACATAGTCACCGTCGGCACACGTCTCTATGTGCACCGTGCCCCCTTCGGGTGTATATTTGATGGCGTTGCTCACCAGATTGGTGAATACCCCTTCCAGGTTTTCCTTGTCCCCGAGGACCGGGGGGAGGGAGGCGTCAAGCTGGGTGGTGAGTGAGATCCCCTTGGCCCGGGCCTCCCCCTCCATCAGTTCAACGACCGTGCGCACCACCTCCTCCACCCGGAGGGGCTCTTTGCACTGCACGGTCATGCCGGCCTCTATCTTGGAGATCTCCAAGAGGTCGGCGATGAGGTCGAGGAGACCTTTGGAGCGCTCCTTGGCCCTCGACAGGAGGTGGCGTTGCTTCTCGGTGGTCTCCCCAACCAGGCCGTCCAGGATGAGGTTCATGTTCTGGACGATGGCCGAAATGGGGGAACGGAGTTCGTGGGAAACCATGGCGATAAAATCCCCCTTCATGCGGTCGAGCTCCAGGAGATAGGTCATATCCTCAAGGACCGTTACCGTCCCGAGCACCTCTCCCTCTTCGCTCTTGACCGCCGCCGTGTGTGCCCTGATGAGGGAATCCCCGATGCGCAACTCCTGGGATATGGTGGTCACCTCGGGGTTCGCCGGCTCCACCACTCCCGCCACGGCCTCAATGAGCTCCTCATGCTCCACAGCCTCACGCAGGGGTTGTGCCAGGCACGCATGGGCGTCGACACCGAGCATCCTCCCGGCTGCCGGGTTGGTGAGAACGATCCGTCCATCCCGATCAGTTACCAAGATCCCGTCCGCCATACAGTGGACGATGGTCCGCACCTTGCTCTTTTCCGTGGCCACATCCCTCAGGCTGCGGGCAGCCTCTGCGCGCAGCTGCTCTGCCTCCAGCTCCAGCCGCCGCTTCTCCTGGGCCCGGTTGACGATCAAGCGGAGTTGATCCGGCGAGAAGGGTTTAGCGATAAAGTCATAGGCCCCTTTCTTCATGGCCTCGACTGCCGCATCAACCGTGGCGTAGCCGGTGATGACCACGACCAGGAGGGCGGGGTTGACCTCTCGCGCCGCCTCCAGCACTTCCATCCCGCTTAACCCCGGCATCTTGAGGTCCAGGAGGACCACCTCAAACCCTGCGGGATCCCCCTTGATGGCTGCCAGCCCCTCCTCCCCATTGGGTGCGGTGAGGACCTCGCACCCATCATTGGCAAGGATCTGGGAACAGCCGTCGCGCATGATGGCCTCGTCGTCGATCACCAGGATCTTTTTCTTCTCAGCCACGGTGCACTCTTCGCCCTTCAAGGCCCTAGCGGAACCGCATTACTTGGAGATAAGGGCCTCTATCCTCCTGACCAGCTCGTCCGGCTCCACCGGCTTGTCAACGTAATCATCCGCCTCCGTCTCCATCCCCATCTGCTGCGTATATTTGGTGCTGGATATCTTGGAGACCACGGCGGTCAGGAGGAGGATGGGGATGGAACGGGACTTCTCGTCGGCCTTGAGCTCCTTGCAGACCTCATACCCATCCTTGTCCGGCATCATCACATCGAGGACGATAAGATCGGGCTTCTCGGTCCGGGCCTTTTCTAGACCCTCAACCCCGCCATAGGCAGCAGCTACAGTATACCCCTTGCTCTCCAGAATGATGGAAACGGCCTCTACCAGATCAGGATCATCATCAACTATTAAGATCTTCTGTGCCATTGCTCTTCCTCCCTCTGCTTTGTTTTTTATACCTTCGGCCTCGGAAGCAGGCCGGCCCCCTCCGCTATCTCTTTGACCTTCTCCTCCCACTCGATGGCCATGATATGAACGCCCCGCACCCCCTCCATCTCCCTGAGGCGCTGGATGCTCTCGATGCAGATCTTGATCCCCTCTGCACTCTGTTTCTCCTTCTCCACCCCCTTGAGCCGCTCGATGATTGCATCGGGCACATCCATCCCCGGCACGAGGTTCTTCATGTACTTCCCCATGCCGACGGATTTGAGCGGGGTGACCCCGCCCAGGATGGCGACCCGCTCATGGAGCCCCATATCGACCACCTGGCGCATCCACTCGGCGAAGCGATCGAGGTTAAAGATGCACTGGGTCTGGATAAACTGGACCCCTGCCGCGACCTTCTTGGCCAGCCGCAGAGCCCTGATCTCAAAGGGGTCGGCAAAGGGGTTGGCCGCCGCCCCGATAAAGAGCTTCGGGGGCTTGGTCAGCTCCTCGTCGTTGAGGAATTTCCCCTCATCCCTCATCTTTTTCACCGTCATGATGAGCTGGATGGAATCGATATCATAGACGTTCTTGGCCTGGGGGTGATCGCCGAAACGCTGGTGGTCTCCGGACAGGCAGAGCATGTTGTTGATCCCCAGGGCGGCCGCCCCCAGGATGTCGCTCTGGATGGCGATGCGGTTGCGGTCCCTCGTCACCATCTGGAGGATGGGATCAAACCCCATCTCCTTGAGGATCAGACACGAGGCGAAGCTCGACATCCTGACCACGGAGGTCTGACAGTCGGTGATGTTCGCCGCATCGACGACCCCTTTGAGCAGCTTTCCTTTTTCGCGGATGACATCGGGATCGGCCCCGCGGGGGGGGCCGCACTCCGAAGTGACGGCGAATGCACCCTTGTCCAGGATCTTCTCCAGGCGGCTTTCCGTCTTCATTGCTTTAAATCCTCCCTCACGATCTTTCGCTGCCCCCCGTCCCTGCTCGTTGACCAGTCCCTGACGGGGAAGAGCTCGACAAACCGGGCCTCGAACTCCCCGAGGGCCTTGAGGCGGTCGATGATGAGCTGCCAGCCGCACTCTATCTCCGGATCCACCTCGCACTTTCCCTGAGCGGAGCCGCCGCACGGGCCGTTCAAGAGGCTCTTTGAGCAGCGGGTGATGGGGCAGATACCCCCGGTGAGATGCAGGACACACGACCCGCACCCCTGGCATCGCTCGCTCCAGACCCCCTGTTCGAGAGACCCCCCCATAAAGGAGGTATTCAAGCCGGGCAAGGCGGGGATGGTCTTGTAGTGCTCGGCCATGTACTGGACCCCCACCCCGCAGGCGATGGAGAGGATGGCCTGGTAGTCCCCGGCGAACCCCCTGATCCCCTCCACGTACTCCGGGTCGCACTGCCGCTCCAGGGTCACCTCCCGGATCTCTATCTCCCTGCCTGCGGTCTTTCTCGCGGTCCGCAGGGCCGAGGCGAGGAGCTGGACCTCCTTCTCCCCCCCTGCCGCGCAGACGGCAACGCATTCCTTGCACCCGGCCAGGATGATCTTATCATACCGATCGATCATCGCCAGAACTTCTTCTATAGGTTTGGCCTCCGCAACGATCATTGCTTTTCCTCCTCCTCCTGCTGTTCCTCGACAGATTCCCTCCCCTGACCCGTGTTGACGGGGCTCGGGCCCAGGGCCTTTATCCGTTCCGTCATCTCCTGGGCGATCTCCACGAATCGCCCCCCCATGGCCGCTGAGAGGTTGTACATCTGGAGCCGCTCCGGGTTGATCCCCAGGGCGGTCAAAATCCCCTTCACGTGTCCCACCCGCTTCTTGGCCCGCAGATTGCCCCTGAGGAAATGACATTCCCCTTCCAGACACCCCGCCACATAGACCCCGTCCATCCCTTCTTCAAAGGCCTTCATCAGGTGCACGTCATCGACCCTCCCGGTACAGGGGACCCTGATGAGCTTGACATTCACAGGATAGCTTTTTCTCATCGAACCTGCCAGGTCCGCTGCCGAATAGGCTCAATGCTCGCAGCAGAAGGCGAGTATCCGGGGCTCAAATGGCATCCGCTTCCTCCCTTGCCAAGGCCGTCACCTTGGCGATAAGCTGTACATCCCGGTAGTGCTGCAACTGAATCGCCCGCTGGGGGCATTCAGCCGCGCAGTTCCCGCACCCCTGGCACTTGGCCGGGTCTATCACGGAAACACCGTCTTCGCCGATAACGGGCACCCCATAGGGACAGGCCCGCACACAGATCAGACACGCGGCGCAGAGCTCCGGATCGACCCGCGCGATAACCCCGCCCACCTCTATCTCATCTTTAGAAAGGAGGGTGGCTGCCCGGGCCACCGCCGCCTGGGCCTGGGAAATGGTCTCATCCATGAGCTTCGGCGCGTGGGCAAGGCCGCACATGTAGAGCCCCTCCCGTGCGAAATCCACCGGCCGCAGCTTCATGTGGGCCTCGAGATAGGCACCCTCCAGGGTCCGCTGGACCTTGAACATGGCCGCGAACTCCTCGTTCTCACCCGAAATGGTTGCCGCGCTGAGCACGAGGAGGTCGGCTTCGATGACGAGATTCCGCCTGAGGGCGTCGTCCCAGACCTTGATCGAGACCTTCCCTGCCTTCCCCTTGCCACCCTGCACTGTGGGTGCGCGCTCGGGGACGTACCGGGTAAAGATCACCCCATGCTCTCTGGCCCGGGTATAGTACTGCTCAAGGAGCCCGTAGGTCCGAACATCGCGGTAGAGGATATGGATATCGAGGTCCGGGGCCAGCTCTTTGAGCTTGAGGGCGTTCTTGATCGCAACGGAACAGCATATCCTGCTGCACGAGGGGCGCTCTTCGTTTCGCGACCCCACGCACTGGATCATCACGACGCGCCCCAGCCCCTTCGGGTCCAGCTCTCCCGAGGCTATACGTTCCTCCAACTCCAGCTGGGTGAGAACGCTTGGATGCTCCCCGTAGAGGTACTCCTGAGGCTTGTATTCCTCACCGCCCGTGGCCAGGACGGTCACGCCGTGCTCAATCTTTCGATAGGTCATGGCAGGTGCAATCATCACGCCGGTGGAGAAGTTCCCCTGTATCCCCTCATGATCAACGACCTCGGCATTGGTGATCACCTGGAGGGTGGGGTGGGCCTTGACCTTGTTGATCAACTCCTGCAGGAAGGCCTGTGGATCCTCCCCGGAGAGGGTGTAGTGGATATGACGCATGGTCCCCCCCAGCTCCGCCTCCCGTTCGATCAGCGAGACCTCAAACCCCTGCTCGGCAAAGCCCAGAGCCGCCGTCATACCGGCCAATCCCCCTCCGACCACTACTGCCCGCTTGCGGATGGGGATGTGCTGACGCTCGAGGGGCTCAAGGAGGCCGGCATTGGCTACTGCCATCCTCAGCAGGTCCTTGGCCTTCTGGGTCGCCCCCTCTTTGTCCTGCATGTGGACCCAGGAGCACTGGTCGCGGATATTGGCCATCTCGAAGAGATAGGCATTGAGCCCCGATTCCCTGAGGGTCTGCTGGAACAGAGGCTCGTGTGTCCGCGGCGAACAGGCGGTGACCACCACGCGGTTGAGCCGCTCTGTCTGAATCACCTCCTTCATCCGCTCCTGCGTGTCCTGTGAGCAGGTAAAGAGGTTATCTGAGGCATAGACCACATGGGGGAGGGTGCGGGCATACTCACGCACTGCCTCCACATCGACCACGCCGGCAATGTTGATCCCGCAGTGGCAGACGAAGACCCCAATCCGGGGCTCCTCCGCTCCAACATCGCGCTCCGGGGGATACTCCTGTTGCTTGAGGAGCTCCCCCCGGGCCGAGGAGATGGAAGCGGTGGCTGCTGCCGCCGCCCCGCTGGCCTGGGCCACGGTCTCGGGTATGTCCTGCGGTGATTGAAAGACCCCGCAGACATAGACCCCCTCACGGGAGGTCGCCAGGGGGGCAAAGGCTGCCGTATTACAAAATCCATGGGCCTCCAGTGCTACGCCGAGCCTCTTGGCCAGCTTTTGGGCAGTTGGGGAAGGGGACAGCCCCGCCGAGAGGACCACCAGGTGAAAATCCTCGTGTTGCAATCCACCTGCCTCATCCACATACGTGATCCAGAGATTCTTGGTCTCGGGGTCCTCCCGCACCTGGGAGACCATGGAGCGGATGTACCTGACTCCTCCTTCCTCCTTGGCCCGCTCATAGTAGCTGTCAAACTCCTTGCCGAAGGCGCGGATGTCTATGTAAAAGATGGTGGGCTCGATGTCAGCGAGATGCTCTTTGGCAATGATGGCCTCCTTGGTGGCGTACATGCAGCAGACCGACGAGCAGTAGTCCCGCCCAATGCTGGAATCACGCGACCCCACGCACTGTATCCAGGCGATCTTTTGGGGGTGCTCGTTGTCCGATCCGCTCAAATTCGATGCTGCTGACCACATTTGCATATCGCCCGTATCCGTACTCCCCTTTCTGAAGGGGGTCGAAGACCTCATACCCCACGGCGAGGAGCACCGCCCCGACCTCGATCTCCACTTCCTGCGCCTTTTGTTCAAAGTCCACTGCCTTGGCAGGACAGACCTTCTCACACACCCGGCACTTCCCCTTGAGAAAATAGGTACAGATCTCCGTGTCGATAACCGGCGTCTTTGGTATGGCCTGAGGGTAAGGCACATAGATCGCCTTCCTCTGCCCGAGGCCCTCATCGAACTCGCTCTGCGTCTTGCTGGGACACTTCTCCTGGCAGGTGCCGCACCCGGTACAGAGCTCTTCGTTGATATAGCGGGGGTGTTTGAGTACCCGGGCACGGAAGTTCCCCGGCGCGCCGTTCAGGGCGAGCAGCTCCGAGTAGGTGAGGAGCTCTATGTCGGGGTGCCTGCCGCACTCGACCAGCTTCGGCGATAAGATACACATGGAGCAGTCGTTGGTGGGGAAGGTCTTGTCCAGCTGGGCCATCTTTCCGCCGATGGCCGGGGAGGACTCCACGAGATAGACCTTGAAGCCCGCGTTCGCCAGGTCGAGAGAGGCCTGCACCCCGCCGATTCCCCCTCCTACGACGAGGACTGCCCCTATTTTTTTCGCTTCACCGGTTTTTTTCTTTCGCTTCGCAGTCATTCGGTCACTACCTCAAGCTTACACCTCTCTCCTTGATTTTTGCGCACCTTTCCCCCGCCCCGCTTCACGCGGTTGGGAAGAGCCTGCCGAACGCCCCTTTTTCCCCTGGGCCAAGAATCCCTCAATGCCTGTGATCGGGACCTGGTTCGCCTCCAAACCGAGGGCCTTTGTATCGATCCCCATGCAGAGGCCGAGGAGTTGGGGGTAAAGGATAGTGGGGAGTCGATGGTTCTCCGCGCCTTTCGCGGACATCCCCCCCTCCCCCTGGACGGTATCGAACTGGATCTGGCAGTAGGGGCAGGCCACGCAGAGATAGTCAGCACCTGCATCCTTGCCGTCTTCGAGCTTTTTGTTGGTCAGGGTCATCGAGAGCTCGTCATTGACCCCTCTCAGGGGGGCACCGCAGCATTCGAGCCTCCGCTGCCAGGGGACACTTTCGGCCCCAGTAACCCCGACCAACTCATCAAAAAGGGTAGGTGAGACCGGATCGTCAAATTGGACGATGGTACTGGGGCGCAGGACATGGCAGCCATAGTGCGCCGCAATATTCAGCCCTGCAAAAGGCCTGGCTATGTGCTTCTTGATCATCTTGATGCCGACCTCGTGGTAGAGGACCTGGAGGAGATGCCTGACCTCGACTCCCTCCTCATAGTGCAGCCCCTCTTTCACAAGAACGGCGTTTACTTCCTGCCGCAGGGACTTGTCCTCTTGCAGGAGCACATGGGCCTTCTTCAAGGTCCCGAAACAACATTGGCACAGGGCCATGATGTCGAGCCCCGCGCGCTCGGCAAGGGCCAAATTCCTCGCCGACAGGAGGACGAAGGCCTCAAAATTGATGTTTCGCAGCGGGTACCCGCAGCAATTGAACTCCTTGATATCGATTGCCCTAACATCGAGCCGGTCTAAGACCCCTCGTGCGGCGGACTCGTAGTGTTGAAGCCGAGCCGGGATAGTGCAGCCGAGAAAGAGGGCATACTGTTTCATCGTGCGCTCACCCTGTGTGATGTTTGTAATCCCATTTGCTCAACGGTAACGTTCTTGAGCTCGTAGAGCACATCGGTGATACCCACCCCTTGGGGGCACTGCTCCTGACACTGATAACAGGTCAGGCAATCCCAGAGCATGGCGGACCCGAAGGCCAGCCCCCTGAGCCCCAGTGCACACGCATGCATGATTTGGTGCGGGAGCAGGCCGAGTACCTCCTGCGGGTCTGCGTACTGGGCCACAACGGGACAGGCATTGGTGCAGGTCTGGCACCCGAAGCAGACCGAGAAGGTGCTGGCCTGCGCGGAGAGGTTGAGCCTGCTCTTGAATTCCCTGTCCGTTCGAGGAAGGGGCACTACCTGATCCTGTTCCTTTTGTATACCGCTCTTGTCCGCAATGGCCTTGCGGGCTTTCATGAGGGGTTTGTTATAATCCCGAGGGGTCATCTCCCCGCTCATTAAGCCGCGGTAAAAGGAGAGGGGAGAGAGGAGGGAAAGCTCCGGCAACCCCCGTTGAAGGAGCACCTCCCGCACATTGAACCACAGATCCTGGAGATTGATCCCCACGGGGCAGACCACGGTGCACCGGTAGCAATTAGTGCAGAGGTAGACCCCCTCTTGGATTGCCTTGAGCTCTGACTGGGTGAGTTTCCTCCCCGATGCCAGCGCCTTGATGGATGCGATCTTCTCGGAAGGCAGGATGTTGATGTTGGGGATCTCCTCCAGGGCAGCGCCAACAGAGCATCGCACCGTGCAGGTCCCGCAGTGAGTACAGGCATCGAGCTCCATTATCTGCTTCGTAGCGATGACGGCGGGATCTGACCTCCCGCGCTCCATGACGGCATTGGCGAGCAGGCTCAAGGGGCTGGCGATGATGTGAAACATCTTGCTGAAAGGGAGGTACGCCAATCCAATAAGGCAGGCGAAGAAGTGAATGTACCACAACACTCCGCGTGCGTTCAGGCCGTCTAACCACACGGCGAAGGGCCTGATGATCCTGGCCACCCCATAGCCGGTAAAGGCCCACTGGGACTTTATATGGCACTCCGCACAGCTCATGCTGTGCAGTTCTTGCCCCTGCGCCAGGGTCTCCGCGTCAAAGGGCCCCTGTGCCGTGGGGGAGACGACGCCGAATTCCTGCACCCAATAGGCCTCCAGGGCCTGCGACTCTTCCGGGTCAAGAAGGGTGTAATCCGCCACCATCTGCTCATAGACGGTATAGGAGGCCATCTTGGTCCCCAACAAGATGATGCCGGAGCAGATAATTACCACGACCAGAACGATGGCATAGAGGTCCATGCGCCCCGTCATGAGCCGGGGGACCTTCGCAATGAATCGACGATAGATCGCAATGGCGATCCCCACGAGGACCACGGCCCCGAACAGATCCCTCAGAAAGAAAAAGGGATTGATGGTCGACAGGTAGTTATCGAATACGACCGCGCTGGTGTACTGCCCCAGGGCATGCATCAGGAGCAGGAGCACAAAACCACCGTAGATGCACAGGTGCATAAGCCACCTGAGAACATCTTCTTGAAGGATACGGCGATTGAGGATAACATCGAGGATGAAAACCTTGAAGATCGTGAAGATCTTGACGCTTGCCAGCGTCAAGAGGATCCCCTTAAAGGTAGCTACGATCCTTCTTGAGAAGGGAATGTCAGCAGCCCCGATGCTGATAGACGACCGGAACCACATGAAGATTTTATAGAGTACCCCTGCTCCGAATATGATCAGGGCAAGGTATACTGATATGGTTAAAAACATCTGTTCCTCCCCTCAAAGCAACAGTATGTTATTGCATTTTGTTCACTTCACCAATACCCTCGCCTCTCGGGCGATTCGCACATTACCCCTCATTACCCTTCCGCTGCATCCAAGATGGCGGGGGCCTTGTCCTCCCAGCCCATCGATATGATACTCACCCCCTGACACATCCCTTTGATCCCTTTAATAATCTCCGCTGCTATCTCGATAGAGGCCATGATCTTGTCAGGTGCCTTCATCAAGCGCTCAATGGTCGCCTCAGGGACCACTACTCCTTCAACGTGTTTGTTTATGTATCTCGCCATCCCGGCCGACTTCAACACCATCAGGCCCGCGATAATGGGGACACCGAAGGTCTTTGCTTTCTGCATGAAGGCCTTAAACTGGGCGAGATCATAGATAGTGGTCGTAACGAAGAACTCCGCGCCGAGCCCCACCATCTGTTCCATCGCCCGCATTTCCGCATCAAGACCTTTACCTCGAACACTGGCGTCGACCTTGGTCCCCACGCAAAAACGGGGAGAACCTGCAAGATCGCCACCACTCATATCATGACCCTCCTGGAGATTCCTGATCCCCCCCAAGAGCTCCAGAAGATCTATGTCGAAAACCGCCTTGGCCTCCGGGTGATCTCCCAGCTTCGGATCGTCCCCCACAACCGCCATAATGTTCTCAACGCCCAGATGGTAGGCGCCCAGCAACTCCGCCTGTACCGCCACCCGGTTCTGATGGGCACATGAGATCTCACAGATTGTCTCGTAGCCCCGGTCGAGGAGGTATCGACCCGCCACCCAGGAGCTCATGCGCATGACCCCCCCCTGAAGGGACGGCACGTAGATGGCCTCCACCCTCCCCTTGAGGGGTATCAACTGTTCCTCAAATCCTTTGACATCCACCCCCTTAGGAGGTAAGGCTTCCACTATCGTTAAAAACTTTCCGCTCTTCAACTGCTCCCGCCACCCCATGGAACCCTCCTTGTTATCGATTAGGTCTGAAACATCCCCAATTCTAGCAACTTTTAGATGATAAGCAAGATTTTTTTATTGATTTCCCCCATTTTCTTGAGGAAACGCCCCCTCATATTCTACAGGCAGAACAACGCGGAAGGTCGTCCCCTTCCCCTCCACGGTATCGACCTCTATATTCCCATTATGCTCCTTCACGATGCCGTACGACATAGAGAGTCCCAACCCTGTCCCTTCCCCCACTCCCTTGGTGGTAAAAAAGGGATCGAAGATCCTGGGGAGGATCTCCTCGGGAATGCCCCCACCGGTGTCCGTAAACTCAACGATAACCTCATCCTTGTCCATTGAAAGAAAGGTCTTTATCGTCAGGACCCCTTTCCCGTGCATGGCATCAGCCGCATTAATCATAATATTCAGAAAAACCTGTTTCAATTGGCCGGCGTTACCCAAAATGAAGGGAAGGGACGGATCAAGCTCCTTGATGATCTTGATATTGTGAAAGGTGACCTGATTTTCTAAAAAGAGGAGCCCATCGGTTATTCCCCTATTAACATCGGCGAGTTCCATCTTGGGGCCGCTCTGGCGGGAAAATTCAAGGAGACTCCTTACTATCTCCTTACACCGAGTGGTCTCATGAATGATCTTCCCGAGGTCTTCCCGTTTTGCATCATCAGGTCCGAGCTTTTCCATCAAAAGACTGGCGTAAATAAGGATCCCCCCTAAGGGATTGTTGATCTCATGAGCGACCCCTGCCGCCATTTCACCCAGGGATCTCAATTTCTCCAGCTGAATCAGCTGCAGGTGGGTCTCCTGAAGCTTTTGTTCCATAACGAGCCGGGGGCGGAGATCGGTAAAGATCCCCACCGAGGCCACCTCCTGGCCCGCCCGGTAGACGATGGCGGCTGAGAGGTGAATGGGGATCTCCTTGCTCCATTTATCCACCACCTTGAACTCCGAACCCGTAAATCTGCCGATACCTCCATAGTAAGGGCTGCGGAGTTTCTTCATAACCTCTTTGGCAACGTCTGGAGGATAGAGCTTGGTAATATGTATCCTCTCCAGCACCTCGTCCGCCTTATAGCCGAGCAGCTCCTCAGCCGCCTTGTTAAAAACGATAGTGTTTCCTTTAATATCGGTCGCCATAATGGCGTAGGGGGAGCTTTCAATAAGCATCTTCATAAAGTCATTGGTTTCCTGAAGCTCCCGTTCCAGTTGCTTGCGCTCGGTGATATCGATGATGATCCCCTCGTACCCAACGATCTTCCCCTCGCTGTCGCGGATGGCATGGGCGGAGAGGAGCACGGTAAGTTTCCCACCATCTTTTCGCTTGAACTCAACCTCCCACTCCTTGACCGACCCGGCCCGCTCCACCATGTTCTGGAAGATCTTGCGGTCAGCGGGGATCGCATAGAGGTCGTTGGTAATATCTATCTGTAATAATTCCTCCTTGTTCGCATAGCCGAGTATCTCTAGGAGGGCCGGGTTGCAATCGACAAATTTACCTTCCGGGGTGCTGATGAAGAGCCCCTCCCCCACATGCTCAAAAAGCTCCCGGTACCGTTTTTCCGAGAGGCGAAGCTGCTCTTCAAATTTTTTACGCTCGGTGATATCGGTGAGATAGGCGCACCCCTTAACATCCCCCGTTCCCCCCTCGGCCAGGGCCAAGCAGAGTGAGAAATCCTTCTGTTCACCTCCGGCAGTAGGAATCTGTACCTCTTGACACAGCTTGTCACCGGGGCCTTTGAGCTGGGCGAGGACCTCCTCCACCTCGTGCCCCAGGACAGAACAGACGTCTTTCCCCAAAAGCTCCTCCGGGGGATAGCCGGTCAGCATGGTAGCCATCTGATTGGTGAAGGCTATGGAACGATCCTCGTCAAAGACGAGGATCCCGTCATTGCTCATCTGCACCAGGGCCCGGGTATATCTGTCGTGTTCTTTTTCTACAGAAGGTAATGAGGAAGAGATTGACTTGCGGGCGCGTGATTTCATCTTATAGTATTTTAAAACATCTTCTAACACACTGCAACCATAGCTTTTCAGTTGCAATGATAGTTTTCCCGAGAAAATCAAACCATCTTAGCACAGCTCTCCATAGTATAATTATAAAAGAACAGGCATTATAGCTCATTTAAAGGGGGTTTGAAAGGCTTTTGAATGTAGCAGGATAGGTAAACGGGCCTTGATCTTGTTCTGGTTACTTGGGAGATAGTAGGGAACGGAGTTTTCGAATGAACTGAGATGTATTATTGGGAACATGATTCACATCACTGTTTTTTTACTTGAACATTCATCCGACACAGTGTATAACCTGCAACCATGAAAATCCTCCTCCTCTTGATCTTCTGGGGCCTCTGGTTCCTCAACTTCTCCGTCAGAATGTCCTTCTCTCCCCTTCTTCCGATTATAGAGGGCGAGTTGGCCATCACGCATGCCGTGGCAGGCAGCCTGTTTTCCTTCATGGCCGTTGGCGGTACTATTTCTGTATTCATGTCAGGATGGGTATCCAAACACATTGGTTATAAACGATCTATTCTATTCGGTTTCATCGCGCTGGCGTTGGTATCGCTGTGCCTTAAGTATGCGCATACCTACTACTTTTTCGCTGGATGCGCCTTTTTAATAGGCCTCTCGGCAGGAATCTATTTACCATGCTCGATTCCTCTGATAACGTCGATAGTGAGCCGCGTCAACTGGGGTAAGGCCATCGCCTTCCATGAAACGGCCGCTTCCTTCAGCTTCCTCGCCGTACCCATACTCGTAGCCTTGACCATCCGCTTGTATCACTGGCAGTCTTTTTTTATCATGCTCAGCGGGGCGTGCGCACTGTGCATTGTCTTGTTCTGGGTCTTTGCCCCGGATCCGAGACCCCAAGAGGAAAAAAAGGGCAGCTATGCGGCGGTACTGCGTCGTCCTGATTTTTGGGTAATGGCTATTCTCTGGATTATGGCCGCGATGGCCACCGCCGGTATCTACACTATTATTCCCCTCTTTCTGGTAACGGAGAAAGGGATGCAGGTGGAAGCGGCCAATACTCTCTTCGGTGTTTCACGGATAGGGGGGGTGTTTGCCACCATCCTGGTCGGCTTTCTCGTTGACCGCTTTGCTGTCAAGAAACTGCTGTTCATTATCCTGTTTATTACCGGGCTTTCAACGGTGGGAATGGCCCTCGCCCAGGTACTGTGGCTGCTGGTTGGAATGCTCGTCATACAAGCGACCGTGAGCATGGTATTCTTCCCGGCCGCTATAATGGCTATCTCCTCGATCACCCCCCCTGAAGAAAGAACAACCTTTATAGGAACGACCATTGCTATCAGCTCTCTATTCTGCTATGGGATTTTTCCGGTCGGCTTGGGCGCGGTGGCCGATAAATGGAATTTTCAGATTGGTTTGCTTGCCGTGGGAATATTGATCACGTTGTCGTGCGTGTTGTTCAGGCGATTAAAAGAATTAAAGTAGGATAGCAGTAAATGTGACTGTGTTGTAAATTGGCTTTTTAGCAAAATCAAGAATTACGATGTAACCTCGCATACCCAATTGATATCATTAATCAAAGACTTGACCCCTTGTTGATATTTAATCAATTTGTTTAAATGGTTCTAAATATCCTTCTATTTCATAAAGTTTTCCGATAACAACTTCTCTATTTGCGTATTTTTCGTTGTCTGCAGATAAATATGTTTCTACTCTAGCTAGGGGGGGTATTCCCTCAATCTTAAGTTCATTTATCTCAGCAATAATATTATCAACCTGAGAATGAATTGGAGGGTCTACAGAAGGATAGTCAGGATTACTTTTAAAGAATTCCTTAAGGTTATTTATATGCATAAGTATTATATTTACTTTTTTTAAAATTTGCTCTTCCATAGTAGAATACCTCCTATGATTTTTCTTATTTATATAAGTTGGCTCACATTAATATTACTTATGTGCAAAGTTATATTAAGGGTAAATATAAAAACCTCCAAGAGTATACAATATCCCTCAGAGGCTAAATTAATACCACCTTCCGGCAACCCATGTTTTTCATCCCCACTCAAGAAGGTTAGAGTTATCTTATTAAATTACCTAAACTGGCAAAAGGATAATATACCTTTTCACTTTGTTGAATAAATGTCAATAGCTGTAAATCCCCACTTTTTTGGGTTAAAAAACGTACTTCTTAGTGCTGAATAAATATAAGTGGGATTTGACTATTTGAAACGCAAATCCTCACCAATTCCAAGAGACTCATTATTCCTGATACCTATCACTAAAAATTTAGGGGAAAACACTTTGTGTCGGTTATTACATGGGTATGACAGGGGTGGGACTCCTAAAAGCTGGTGTCCATAGTGGTGACGCTGTATGATAGTAGTGGGCCAAGTGAAAAAGTTTATTATCTGTATTCTTGTCTCGCTGATTTTCTAACATGAAAAGGCTTAAATGTATCTGGTTGGACCGGTCTTAGACTTAATAAAACTCTTTCTTAGGAATCCTTGCGAAATCCCAGTTAAATAACTAACTGACGATCGGAATGCCAAGAATAAGTCAACTGCCACCAACAGAGGTGGTGGCAGTTGACTAAGACATTCACTATTCTGGTTAAGGCCACAATCCCCACTGTTTGAAGTACTCCACGTAGAAACCAGGCTGCGGGAAATCAGGCCACATCGAAGGGGAAAAGGAAGTTTTATATGGCATCATACTAAGGTGATCTATTCCGTCCATGAGGTCTAAGAACAGGTTTCTCGACTCCCCTCCCTTTACTCGCCATGTCTTTGCTGGCAGGGTAAGGATCATAATATCTTCACCGGTCATTGCCCGGTCGCGTTCTCCCGGGTCGGGGACGGTAATTGTGGCTTCGTGAGTTAATAATGGGGGCACAGCGGCTCTACCGCAGGAGCCAATAGCGTAAAAGGAAGAGTTCACCATGTATGCTTCTTTATACCCCAGTGCAAGGATTAAATATCTCAATTGACCCGAATTACAATAGATCATCACCATATCTGGACTAAATGAAACTGACTTCGCAGGCCCAAAAACCATACCGCTACCCTGATATTCCCCGTATGGCAGGCGAGGATCCTCTTGCGCATGCTTTGCGGCTGCCTCCTGATCTCCAATAAGAAAAGGGTAAGTAGTGAGTCCATCCAGATAGCTCTGAGGCGGTGGCCTCAGTCCGAAAGCTATTATCGGTTCAAAGCACCAGTGATCGGTATCGTACATGGCTATAGTCATTTCTTGGCGACGTGCCAAAGCAAATGCCTGACACAGGGCAAGACGCCCACCAATGAGGCTCGAAGAGCTGGGTCTCTGTGCTCCCCCAGGGATAGGATCTCCCGGTTTCAACATTTTGATGGCTATTGGAGATGACCTCAACAACAATTGCTGCTCAAGGATGTATCCGTACTCGTTCACTGCTTCCGACCCAATTGGAATGCCCTCATGCCACCCCTTACCTTTATGATCCCCGTGGCTACCACGAGCCTGACCGACACTAGAGAGCGCGCTTATACCGGCGACGGCTGCGCCCGCCACAGCTGCCCCTTTGAAGAAATCCCTTCGCGTCATTCCTTTCGGTTTTTTCCCATCAGAACTCATGATACCTCCTCCTTTCTTCGGTGAATTGAGTGAATTCTCCTTTGTTTAGGTCCCTACCGTGTCAGGTAATTTTAGCCTCCTTTCATTTTTTATGAATCATACATCAAATCGAATATCACAATATAAAAGCCTCCAAAGGGCATAGTATCCCCTTGAAGGCTATTCTAACGGCATCTTCTGAAACCCTCTTTTCATAACACCCCCCCCATAGGATAGAGGTTAGAAGGTTAGTTTGTTACGTTGTTTGTAATTTTGCAAGGATATTATAATCAGATTTTCACATAATCAAACCAATGTCAAGCAGGAAATCACTGGTTTTGTATCAGGCAAAACTGCCCGTTTTTATTGAGGAATTGGTAATATGCTTTTTGTTTCTAAGCCTTTATTTCTAACTGAAACATTCAATTCTATTTATTATCACTGTTTTGTAGTTTGGCTTTTTACCAAAATCAAGAATAACGATGCGACCCCTTTTGCCACAAATGTCAATATTTCACGAGCGTCCCCAAATTACCATATATTTTTCTCCTGATGATGCACGAATCATAATAAAGGGGACAATTCTGTTTATCTTCAAAATTTATCTTTTTTCAATTTAATAGAACCGTCTCCTTTTCTTCTTATCTTGTTGGGTAGGTCTTAGAATGGTATGTCGTCTCCTTCATTCTCGATGTGATCCACAGGCCCCTCGTCTTCCTCTGCACGGTCTTCGATGGCAGTAATAAAACGGATTGCACTAGCCACATGATTGAATATCAGCAAGCTCTCATCATAGCCCAGAATGGGATTGTCGTGCGCCAAGCTCTGTTCGTTCCTAACGAGATTGAACGCTTCCATGGTGGAGATGCTCGACTTAAGTATCCGATCTGTCATCTGGGATTCTATCAGCCCCTCCTGCTTCAGGTACTTGATGTACTCTCCCATGAGACTGTGGAGCGGTTTGCCCCTCTCCGTTGATATTCCGTGTTTCTTGCAGACTACCCTGAGGTACTTCACTACAAAGGTGTGTAGGTGATCCAAACCCACCTCAGGTTCGTTCCTGTCAATAGCATCCCTGACAGATTGAGCCAATCGCTCGAAGCTTCGACCGCCAGCATTAGGCTCAATCGCATCAATGTCTGGAACTGGTGCTCCCTGTAAGAGTCGTTTCGCTATTTCGCTACAATTCTCGAATAGTACCTTCTCCTTCGGCTCGCCCCCCAATTCACTGTAATACTCCAGCAAGTCCGACATGAGCTTTCCAACAACATGATTCGGTTCTTGATTCCAGAACGCTCTAAGACGATTCGCTTTTGAGCCACTCTCGTACTCGTACTTGGAAGAGAAGATGTCCTTCCCAGTACTATCCAGCACAAACTCTGAGAAGGTACGATTGATGAAGTCGAGGACATAACCACTGCTCATCCCAAATAGCCTCTCGAATCTCGACTTCTCGATATAAGTGAGATCAGACATATGCTGTCTTCTGGTTCTAGGCTCCACCTAACAATGAGTAGGCAAACCAGTATAAGACGCCCGGAAGCCTGGCTTGTCAATCTAATACGCCGACAATCCTACTTCTTCCCTATCCCTTAACTATTTCTCAAAAATTAGCCTGTCTCCTTTTCTGTTTTCTAATTGAGCGCAATTCCATCCATATACGGCTTGCCTTTGCTTCTTCTTACTTTACTTTTGTGAAATGTCGCTGGATTTTTATTAATAAGTTCTTTGAGAAAATTATCATCATATTTTTCATTAACTTCTTTTCTAATAGCTTCAAAAGATGCACGGTGTCCCGGCCTTCGCTCAAGTCTACGTTCGACGTGAAGTCTTGCGCGTTTGAGCTGCTCATCACGTGGGTCCCACCACTTCATGACAATTAGTCCTAAAATATAAATGGCAGCAATAACAATCATGACAGCAAATTTCGACCCATCGTAATGGTCAAGGTAGCTAATATTATTAAAGCAGATGGACCAACTGCCGAGTAGAATGGGCAGCAAGAAAAGGGACACGATTATGAGGTCAGCTTTAGATGCATCACGGATTAAATCAATTATGGAACGAACGTCTTTTATTTTCATAATCTCTTTACACCACTTTCCTCGTTTTAAGTGGTATTATTCCCCATCAATATTCTATCAGAACATAAGATCACGTCAATCCCTGGGGGGACGCCTGAGAGGAAGGTAGTTGTGGATGAGTAATTAGCGGAAGATGCAGGAACTTCTCTGGGGCCCCGCAAGGCGGGATTTCGCAAGGCTCAACAGATCCTCGGGAACTGCTCACCGCTTAAAGGCTCGAGGAGCCTATGCCCCCCGATAGGGGTATGCAGAAGCACCTTGCCGGGATTTTTCGCCGTGACCTTTCCGATCACAGCCGACTCTTTGCCCAGTGGCTGTTTCTGCATCGCCTTAAGGACAGTATCGCTCTCCCCTTCCGGCACGAAGGCCACAAGCTTCCCTTCATTGGCCAGATAATATGGATCAAACCCGAGCAGATCGCAGACCGCCCTGACCTGTTCTCTGATCGGGACCTGACCTTCGTCTATGACAACCCCTATCTTCGAGGATGCAGCGATCTCCCATAGGACCGTGGCCAGCCCCCCCCTGGTGGGGTCTCGAAGGCAATGGATGTCAGGGCAGACCTTCAGCATCGCCTCCACGAGCCCATTAAGGGGTGCACAATCGCTCTCGACCTCCCCCTGCAGTGCGAACTCCCCCCGGGCCATGAGGACCGCGATCTCGTGGTCTCCGAGCGGACCGCTGACGATTATGGCATCTCCTGGTTTGGCCTGTGCGCTCCCGATTTTAACGTTGTCGGGGATCTGGCCGACGCCAGCAGTGGTAATGAAAATCCCCTCCGCTGCCCCGTGCTCAACGACCTTGGTATCCCCTGCCACCACCTTGACCCCAGCCTCCTGAGCAGCCCCTTTCATCGACGCAAGGATCCTTTCGAGGTCCTTAATGGGCAGGCCCTCCTCTAAGATAAAAGAGGCCGAGAGCCCCAGGGGGCGCGCCCCGGCCATGGCGAGGTCATTTACGGTGCCGCAGATGGCGAGCCTCCCGATGTCACCCCCCGGAAAAAAGAGGGGTTTTACTACATAGGCGTCGGTGGTAAAGGCGATGCGGGAGGATTCAACGGGGATGACGGCGCTGTCGTCAAGGGCCCGCAGGAGGTCGTTATCGAAAGAGGGCAAAAAAAACTCCTGCACGAGGTCATGGCTGAGCTTCCCGCCGGCCCCATGTGAAAGGAGTATGCGCTTATCTTTCATTTCCCCTCATCCCCCCTCCCGTATTTATAGTAGGCGGCACAGCTCCCCTCCGAGGAGACCATGCACGGGCCTATTGGATCTTCCGGCGTGCACCGGGTGCCGAAGAGGGCGCAATCAGGGGGACGGTGAATCCCCTGGAGGACCTCCCCGCAGAGACACCCCGGCGGGTCCTCCACCTCCTCGTAGGGGAGGTCAAAGGCCTGCGCCGCATCCAGGGCGGAGAATCCCTCCCGCAGCACAAGGCCGCTCTTCGGTATCGTGCCGAGCCCCCTCCAGCGGGCATCAACAGGGGTGAAGACCGCGTTGAGGATTGCGAGTGCGTGCTGGTTCCCTTCTTCTTTTACTGCGCGGCTGTACTGGATCTCTATGCTGGTGCGCCCCTCCTCCCGCTGGCGCAGGAGCATATATATCCCCTCCAGGATGTCGAGGGGCTCGAACCCGGTGATGACGCCGGGGAGGCCGAACTCTTCGGAAATCAGGAGATACGGCGCCCTCCCGATGATCACACTCACGTGCCCCGGCAGGATGAAGCCGTCTATCTTGACCCGCCCCCCCGAGAGCAGGGCCCTGATGGCCGGGGGGATGATCCTTTGGGAGGAGAGGAGATAGAAATTGGCAAGGCCTTTTCTCTTTGCCTCCTGGACTGCCGCAGCGATTGCAGGGGAGGTGGTCTCGAACCCCACGGCGAAGAAGCAAACAGCCCGTTCGGGATGATCCTGCGCCATCTGAAGGGCGTCCAGCGGTGAGAGGACTATCCTAATATCTGCGCCTGAGGCCCGCTCCTGCTGGAGTGAAGAACTGCTCCCCGGCACCCGCATGAGGTCGCCGAAGGTCGCAAGGATCACCCCATCCCGTCTGGCAAGGGTGATGGCCCGGTCTATCTCCCCAGCAGGGGTGACGCAGACCGGGCAGCCGGGACCTGATATGAGTTCTACTCCTTGCGGCAGGAGGGACCTGATCCCTGAGCGGAAGATGGCTACGGTATGGGTGCCGCACACCTCCATGAGGCGCATCGGCAGATCGGCAAGCTCCCCTATCTTCTCAAGGAGGAGCGGGGCGAGTTTCCCCTCATCATGCCTCGGAAGAGGATTCATCAGAGGCCTCCAGGAATTCGTCAAGGAGTTTCAGGGTTTCCAGGGCCTCCTCTTCCTCGAGCCGCTGGATGGCAAAGCCCACATGGACCAGGCAATAGTCGCCGACTTTTAAGTCGGGACATAGCATGAGGCTTACCTCCCTGCGCACACCGCTGAAGTCAACCTCAGCGAGCTGATTTTCCGTTATTGCGACAATTTGACCTGGAATCCCGAGACACATCGTTACTGCTCTAGGAAACGGACGGCGTGATAGGCCTGGCCGAGCGCAATCCCGCCGTCGTTGGGGGGTACCTTGTGATGAATGTATACCATAAAATCCTCCACCTCCAGCAGGTCATAGACCTTGCCCATGAGGAGGTGATTCTGGAAAACCCCGCCGCTTAAGATGATCTCAGAGAGCCCTGTCTTCTCCTTCATCTGAAGCGCCATCTGGACGATCCCCCTGGCCATGGAGTTGTGAAAGCAAGCTGAAATGGCCCCCGGTGCCTCACCCTTTTTAATCGCCTCTACAATCGCCGTAATCACGGGATCGGGGTTGAGCACAAAAATGCCTTCCTCCTCTGTGATCTCCAAGGGATATTCCCCTTTCTCCCCTGAATCGGCCATCTGCTCAAGCTCTATGGCGGCCTGCCCCTCGTAATGAACCCGCTCCCGCACCCCGAGCAGCGCGCTCACAGCATCGAAGAGCCTCCCCGTACTGGAGCACAGGGGTGAGTTGATACCTTTCAGCATAGCCTCCCTGAGGAGGGACCATCGGGCACAATCAATGCCGTGAACAAAGGGGATATCGACCCGCTCGATGCTCCCGTAGACCCTCTCGAGGTATGCCGCCCCCATCCGCCATGGTTCTTTCGCCGCCTTGTCGCCACCGGGAAGAGGTATGGTGCGCAGGTGCCCGAGTCGGGTGTAGCCATCAACCGTAACCCGGAGGAACTCCCCCCCCCATACGGTCCCATCCTCCCCATATCCGGTCCCGTCCATCACCACGGCAAGTGCAGGCCCTTCAAGGCCATGCTCGGCCATGCAGCTGAGGGCGTGGGCGAAGTGGTGTTGCACCCCGATCTTCGGCACTCCCCGCTCTTCTGCATATGCTAACGCATAGCGGGTGGAGAGATAGTCGGGATGCAGGTCATGGACCACTGCCTCAGGCTCTATCTGAAAGAGGCATTGCAGAAGTGTTATCCCCTCTTCAAACGATCGCATGGTCTCGAAGTTCTCCAGATCACCGATGTGGTGGCTAACAAAGGCATAGTTCCCTTTGGTGAGACAAAAGGTGTTTTTCAGCTCTGCACCGCAGGCAAGCACACTCCGGCTCCGCTTCTGTAATCGTAACTGCAATCGAATAGGAAAGGGGACAAACCCTCTCGCGCGCCTGAGGAAGGTCGCTTTTCCCCTGAAGGGCTTCACCACCGAGTCATCACACCTGGTATGGATCTCCCGATCGTGCACGAGAAAGAAATCAGCTATCACTCCAAGGCGCGTTACGGCCTCGGCATCTTTGTAGGCGATGGGCTCATCGCTCACATTGCCGCTCGTCATCACGAGGCATGTCAACCCATCGGCCCCATCGGAAAGGAGAAGATAGTGCAGCGGCGCATAGGGGAGCATGACACCCAGGGTGCCTTGCCCAGGGGCAACGGACCGGGCAACTACGGTATCTTCACGACGGGGGAGGATGACAATAGGCCGCTCTTTGCTCACCAGCAGCTCCCGGGATGCATCATCCAGGACGCAGATCCCCTCGATGACCTCGATATCCCTGCACATGAGGGCAAAGGGCTTGTCCTCCCGGTATTTTCTCCCCCGCAGCAGGGCAACGGCCTCTTCATGAGCAGCGTCACACGCGAGGTGAAATCCCCCCAGCCCCTTGATGGCCACGATCTTTCCCCCTTTGAGGAGTGCGAGGGTCTTTGCAATAGGATCACTACCGGGATCAAGGCCGGGATCTGAACTGGGCACCTCTCGCCCGCTTGAGTCGAGCAGCTGTAAGTGAGGGCCGCAGACCTCACAGGCATTAGGCTGGGCGTGGAACCGGCGATCTGCGGGATCGTGATACTCCCGGCTGCAGTCAGGGCACATCTCAAAAGGTGCCATGGTAGTCTTCGCACGGTCATAGGGGATGTCTTCAATAATAGTAAAGCGCGGCCCGCAATTGGTGCAGTTGATAAAGGGATAGCGAAAGCGCCGGTCTTTGGGGTCGAAGAGCTCTCGTTGGCAATCATCGCAGGTAGCCATATCCGGTGAGACGAGGGCGAAACGCTCATCCCCCGCTACGCTCTCGCGTATCTGAAATGCCGTAGAGCCGACAGGGGGAACATAATTGATCGTGGTCCTCTCCACGACGGCGAGCGGAGGCGGGACGGACAGCTCGGAGATGAACGAGGCCACGCCATCTGCTTCCCCCTCCACCTCTATCTGCACTCCCTGCTCATCGTTGAGGACCCACCCCGTGAGCTCATGACGTCGGGCAAGGTCATAGATGAAGGGGCGAAACCCTACACCCTGGACGATCCCCTCTGTCTGAACACTCGCCCTGACCTTTCCCATCACACCCCCTCTGTTGCTGAGCTTTCCTCAAGCCATCGGAGCCAGGTATCGAGCCCTTCCCCTGTCTTGCAGGAGAGGGGTATGACCTCCAAGTGGGGGTTTACCTTGAGGGCGTCTGCCCGAAACCGCTCCAGATCAAACTCCACATGGGGGAGCAGGTCTAGCTTGTTCAACAACAAGACGGAGGAGACCTGAAACATCAGGGGATATTTCAGGGGTTTGTCATCCCCCTCTGTCACTGAGCAGATCATCACCTTCACGTCCTCGCCGATATTGAACTCGGCCGGGCACACGAGGTTCCCGACGTTCTCCACCACAAGGAGCTCTATGCCGTCGAAGTCCAGCTCCCCGAGGCCCCCCCGCACCATGTTCCCATCGAGGTGACACTCACCACCGGTGTTTATCTGCACGGCCTGGATGGCGTGGGCGGCGATCCGCTCCGCATCCCGTGAGGTGGCGATATCCCCCTCGATCACCGCCATCTTTCTCCTCACCTTGAGGCCCTCGATCGTCCTTTCGAGCAGGGTGGTCTTCCCCGCGCCAGGACTCCCCATCAGGTTTACCACATAGACCCCGTGCTCGGTGAAGAATGCCTTGTTTTGAGCGGCGATCACCTCGTTCGCCGCAAGGATGTCCTTAACGAGCTTTATCTCCATCTGCGATCTCCATATGTTATCTCCATACTGCTAGTCTCCATCGCTTATCTCCATACTGCTAATCTCCATCGCATATCTCCATGCTCCTGATCTCCAATTCTCTCCCCGAAACCATCTCCACATCGCTCCCCCCACACTGGGGACAGACCATAAAGGGATCATCGATTGTGAATGCCTTGTCGCACTGATGGCACAGAATCTTCAACGGCACCTCCTCGATTTCCAAAACAGCCCCCTCGGCAATACCCCCGCGGGTTATGGCATCAAAGGCAAAGCGCAGGGCATCCGGCACCACAGCGCTCAGGTGGCCGATCCTCAGTTTAATCCAGGTTACCCGTGCCCCGCTATAGGGACGGGCTTCCTGTTCGACGATCTCAAGGAGACTCTGGGCTACGGCAAGTTCATGCACACATAATTATAACCCGAAACCCTCCTCGTCACAATCCCTGTAGCTCTTCCAAGACCGTCTCTATCACCTTCGGGAGCTTCGCCTCCACCTCCGGCGTCAATTCCATACCCCATGAGATCTCCTTCGGCTCAACCCCGATAATCACCACCTGCGGGTCGCCCCCGAGCTGTCTCACCATCCCCAAGACCTCCAGGAGGCCTACCTGGTGGAGGGAGAGGGTCCGTTCGGTCTCAGCCATGAGGTCGTCAGGGAAGACCCGGTATATGGTGCCGGGTTCTCCTCCCCCCTTGAGGGCATCGATCACGATGATCCGTTCCGCCTCCTGGATTACACGGAGGAGGTCCATGAGAAACGTGCCGCCGTCTATAACCTCGACATGAGAGGGGAGATCTCTCTTCTCCAGCTCCCGCACCGCATGCACGCCTAACCCTTCGTCCCTGAGGATCAGGTTCCCGATCCCTAATATAAGTATCTTCTTATCTGTCATCCGTATGTTCGCACCGCCTTATGATAACAAACAGGCGCGGACGGCGTAACCGGTCGTAAAGAGAAAATGAAATAGATGAAAGGCGACTGCGGCGCGAATGCCGAGCTGAGCTAACCACGCAGACGACTTGCAGCGCCTCCGGCGCGAACACCAAAATATAAACATTTCTCAGTTACCCGGATTCCGCTCAGCTCGGTAAAATATCCCTTAAGGGACTTTGCCCTTAAGGGATATCATCGAGTACTCCTTAGATTGTAACGATTCCCTTATGCCAGCTTTGCCATCTGCAGGAGCTCAGGGACCTTTTTCTCCCAGCCGATGGCCATGATATGAACCCCCTGGCACAGGTCCTTTAAGTCATTGATAAGCCTGGCGGCAATCTGCAATCCCGTTGCCGTTTTGTCCTCCGCCTTGCCCATCTCGTCGATCAGTTCCTCCGGGACAAACACCCCTGAGACGTTCTTGTTCATATACCGCGCCATACCGACGGACTTGAGGGGGATGATCCCCACCAGGACGGGCACCTTGAACTGCGCCGCCCGCTTCATGAACCGTTCGAAGGCATCGACCTCGTAGACCGCCTGGGTCTGGAAAAAACGGGCCCCCACGCTGATCTTCTTCTCCATCATCGCGAGCTGCAGCTCAGTGGACGCATCGGTATCCGATACCGGTTTTACCACCGCCCCGACGAGGAAGTCGGTCTTCCCTTGCAGCTCATTGCCGGCCACATCGTGCCCCCCGTTCATTTGGTTTATGGTCCAGATCAACTGTTCGGAGTCAAGGTCATAGACTTCTTTGGCATCGATGTGATCACCCAGGGTGGGGAAATCACCGGAGATAACTAGGACGTTCTTGATCCCCAGTACATGGGCGCTGAGCAGGTCGGACTGCAGGGCGATGCGGTTGCGATCCCGGCACGTCATCTGGAAAACCGGCTCCAGGCCTTTCTGCACCAGCAGGGCGCAGGTGGCCAGGGAACCGAGCCGCATCACGGCACTCTGCTGATCGGTCACATTGACCCCGTCTACCTTGCCCTTGAGTATCTCCGCTACCTCCATGACCTCCGACGTATCCGTCCCCTTGAGGGGGCCGACCTCGGTGGTAACAACGAATTTTCCGCTCTCTATTGCCTCTCGTAATGCCATTATCCTCTGCCCTCCTCGCTAGATTCATTCCTCTGTTCCAGGGCCCACAGGGATGTAGACAGGAGCTCTGGTCTGGGCCTCTGCTTGTTCCACTCCTTGGGTGGGATAAACTGTTTGAGCTGATCGAGCCTCCCGACCTCCTTGAGCCGCTCGTAGATCAGCTCCCAGCCGCAGGGTTTCTCCGGGCTGACCTCACACCGCCCATCGGAGGCCCCGCCGCAGGCACCATTCCTGAGGCCCTTTGAACAGGCCGTCAGCGGGCAAATACCACCCGTATAATGGAGGAGGCAATCGCCGCACTCCAGACATCGCTCCGTCCCCCGCCATTCACCCCGGGAACCTCCGAGGGAGATGGTATTACAGCCGGGATGGACGGGCTTTTGCACCATGGCCCCCACTGATTGTACCCCCACCCCGCAGGTCAATACCAACAGGGAGTCCGCCTCCATCACCTGATCTTCGAGGGGACGAAGCCTCGAAGCGACCAAGGCCTTCTGGCAGAGGAAATCGATCACGGTATGACCCGTTACCTTTTTCCCCGCCCCCTCCAAGAGCTCCTTCATCGCCAGCACCTGGGGCATCCCTCCGGTCTGGCTTGATTGGGCGCATCCGTCGCATCCCAGGATGAAGACCTTTTTTTCGCCTTCCAGGTACCCCTGTATCTCATCAAACGGCTTTTGTTCTGACCGTAACATCGCTCTCCTCCTCGTTTTAGGCTATGACGTACCTTCGCAGCTCGCGCCCCTTGTGGTTCAAGAGGTGAACGGCACAGGCAATACACGGGTCAAAGGATCTCACGATCCGGACTATCTCAAAGGGGTTCTCTTCATCCTTCACCGTGGTCCCGATCAAGGCCTGTTCAATGGGACCGTGTTCCCCTTTGTCATCCATCGGGGATGCATTCCACGTCGTGGGCACCACACACTGATATTTCCCGATCTTTTTATCCTTGATGACGACCCAGTGCCCGAGGGCGCCCCTGGCCGCATCCACGATTCCTACACCGGCACCTTCGTCAGGGATGGTGTATTCGCAAAAGGCCGGTTCGCCGGGCTTGAGTTCGAGGACCCAGTTCTCCAAATTTTTCGCAATGTGGAGGGTGCAGAGGGCCCGGGCGGCATGCCTCCCGAGGACGGAGAAGAGGACCGTGGGGGGTGCCTTGAAATGGCCGAGCACGGAATCCACCATCTCCTTGACGGCCGTATCGCCCGCTGCATAGGCGACAGCGATCCGGGCCAAGGGTCCGACCTCATAGGGGCCGCCCTTGTACCGCGGGGCCTTTATCCAGGAATAGCCGTCCTTTTTATTGGGCTGGGGTCTGGTTTCTCCATCAGTGGGATGGCGCCCCGTGGTCCCATCCTCGTACCATGAGTACTTAACCCACTCGGTGATCTGATCCAGGTCGAGGGGCTGATGCTTGAGATCCGTGGTGGTGCTCCCCTGCGCGAAGAATCGATCCCGCTTCGTGTAATCGGGGTTCTTCCCATCGAGATCGAAGATGCCGTACGCAAGAAAATTCCCGCATCCCTTGCCGATCTCAAAATAGTCGCTGTAGGTCTCCGCCACCTTGATCACATCGGGGACATAGCAATCCTCGACAAACTCCCTGAGCTCCTTGGCCCGCCACAGGAGCGTAGCGATCTTGTCCACGGTGGGGACCTCAGTCATGCCACCCGGCGTCACGCTACAGGCGTGGGGGAGCTTGCCGGCGAGAATGGCCGTTGCCTCATGCCCCTTTCGCCTCATCTCTAATGCCTTAACATAGTGGCCGACCAGCTCCTGATCCACGTCTGCGGGGAACCGGTAATCCCCCTCGTAGCGGGGGACAAAGGGGGCTAATTCCCCCCGGGAGATGAAGGCCTTAACGGAGTTCAAGGTGCGGTCCGATCCTTCGTAGGTCGCCACCTTGGCGACATCGACGTAGTCGAGGGCAGCCAGGTGGTAGAAATGGAGGATATGATCCTGCACCTGGTGGAACCCCATGGTCAGGTTGCGCATAATGCGCCCGTTGTCGGGAATCTTACCGGCGATCCCGAAGGCGCTGTCCAGGTTCAGGGCAGCTGCCGTGGTGTGGCAGTGATTGCAGACCCCGCAGATCCGCTGGGTGATGATCTGGGCATCGCGCGGGTCTCTCCCCTCCAGCATCCGCTCGAAGCCCCTGAAGAGCATGCCCGAACACTTGGCTTCCTTGACCACGCCGCCGTCGACGACGGTCTCTACCTTTAAATGTCCTTCGATCCGCGTTATGGGATCAATGATTATCTTCCCCATTGGCCTTAATCCTCCCGTCCTTTCCAGTATGCACCGATCTTGGGCACATCGACATCGGTCAGTTTTTCATAAAAGGACCCCAGAAAATCGGGGAACTCAGGCTGGGTACATCCCTGACACCCCATCCCGGCCTTGATGCACCAGTTAACACCGTTATTCCACTGCCGGATGGGGCAGTCGGCATACGTAATAGGACCTTTACAGCCGAGCTCATACAGACACCCTGGGTCCCCGAATCGTTTGGCGAATTTCCCCTCGTCGAAGTACGACCTGCGCTGGCAGTTCTCGTGGATGAGCAACCCATAGAAGTCCTTGGGGCGGAGCAGGTCGTCGAGATCTTCGGGTGTGGGCAGACCGGCGATGAGAATCCGTGCCACCGTGCCCACGAACCAGTCCGGATGCGGCGGGCATCCGGGGATATTGATCAGGGGCGTGGTGATCTTTTCCGCCTTAAAAATATCCATGACGCTCTTCACCCCGGTGAGATTGGGCCTGGCGCCGGGGATGCCGCCGAAGGAGGAACAGGTCCCCAGGGCGATGACCGCCATGGCCTTTTTACCCAGGTCGACGACCCACTGGTAAAAGGGGATGGGCTTCTCATCCTTCTCACCCACAGCACAGAAAACACCGCCCTCGGCAGTCGGAACCACCCCTTCGACAATGAGGACAAACCCTCCTTTGTGCTGTTTGCCGGTATCCTCTATGGCCCTGATGACCGGATCCCCCGAACCCCCCGAGATGTTCATATGAAATTTTAGACTGATATGTCTCCCCGGCACCACCTCATCGATGAGGATGTTCTTGATGGAGGGCGCTACCGTATTGAGGACCGACACGGAACAACCGCCGCACGTTCCTCCTCCAATCCATACTGCCGGTATTTCCTTCACTTCAGACATATTTCCCCTCCTTAATCAATGTAGCTTGCATGCAAACCACCTATTCACCTGCTCCTACACCGTGCCATCCTTGTTCATGCCATGGCACCCTTCACTTCTACGTTTCTGAATCAACTGACATGGCCTTTCATCACGCTTTCAGAGAACGCGGAAGCATTGTATGAGCTACGGACATAGGGAGAAGATGCGATAAAACGAAACCCCAACTCCTCACCCGTATGTTTATATGCTTCAAATATCTCAGGGTGAATATACTCCCGTACCTGGAGATGATCTTGTGATGGCTGTAAGTACTGGCCTATGGTCACAATATCACACCCGACACTGCGCAAATCGCGCATGACGCTCACCACTTCTTCCTTGGTTTCTCCCAATCCCGCCATCAGGCCGGACTTTGTATACATGCCCCCATTACATACCTTAACCCTCCTCAAAAGCTCCAGCGAAATTTCGTAGCTGGCTTCCGGTCTCGCGTTTGGATACAGCCGCGGGACGGTCTCCACATTATGATTAAAAATGTTCGGTCCGGCCTCTATAATAGTCATGATACTGTCACGAGATCCCTGGAAGTCCGGGGTGAGGACCTCGACGACGATATCCCGGCGTATGCTTCGCAGTGCCTCAATGGTCCGAGCAAAATGGCGGGCACCTCCATCAGGAAGGTCATCCCTGGTAACCGATGTTACCACAACATGTTTCAATTTGAGCCTCCTGGCGGCCTCGGCAACCCTCATGGGCTCGTCGTCAGACAGGGGCTCCGGAACCCCATGAGGAATGGCGCAAAACCTGCAATTCCTCGTACAGATATTACCCATGATCAAAAATGTTGCGGTGCCTTTTGAGAAACACTCACCTCTATTGGGGCACTTGGCGAAATGGCAGACGGTGTTCAACTCCAAATCAGAGAGGAGCTTTTGTACCTCAAATATACGCCCGCCTGTCGGTATCTTTTTCACCAACCAGCGAGGCTTAGGGACTATAGACATTGCCTCACATCCTCCCAACGGATTACATGCACCATGCAAGACCCGAGTGGTACCCCGTATGCATCCGCATCCACAGAGATAGTGTACAGAGAGTAAATCCTCACTCCTAGCTCCTGTGATTCCACTGATGAGTATCATACTTCACCGAGGCCAATTCTTGGCTACGGCGGATTTCTTCTTCTGTCAAACTGTCTTCATAAAACCGTATGCCCAATGCGTGGGCAAACCCCTCTCGTAAACTCTCTATGAGATCCTGCACGTCAATATCCTTGCCAATAACCTCACCCAAGGTAAGCATCCGCTTGTTGAAAACCGACCGGGCCTTTTGACGATACATCTCTGAAGAAAACCTCAGCAGAGAAAAGAGCAAATCAGCATGCGATTCTATGGGAAGGGAGCCATGTTGGAGCAAGGAATTCCTCCGTCTTGCCTGGGCAGATCCGGCAAGTTTTCTGCCTTGATACGTAAGATCTGCTAAGGTTGCAACAGAAAAACAGGCCGCTGATCTCGTCTTGTTCCGTCCCGGCTTCAATTCCACATCAAGACCCAGTATCTTATAGCATGCTATCAAGCCCTCACTCAAAAACCGATAACTACCCGCTATCGATGCGGGGATACCGTTATTGACGGCGCTCACGATGCTGTAGGTCAGTTCCCGAGCGTGGAGAACCGCTCCTCCTCCCGTTATCCTCCGTACAACCTCTACGCCTGCTTCCTGACACTTCGCTACATCCACATCATGCTCAATGCTCTGATTATATCCAAGAGAGAGGGCCGGCGGATCCCACTGGTAAACCCGCAATGTTGGCAACACCCCTCCCTCGATGTGCACATCCAGGATGGCCTCGTCGATTGCCATGTTCAGGAAGGCATTATTGACCCCGGTATCTATGAATCGCCAGCTCCGCTGCAATCCTTACTCTTCTTTGAGGGTAGCCTGGTAATCACTGGCAGACAAGAGGCCATCGAGCTGACCCGGATCAGCCATCTCGACCTTCAACATCCAGCCCTTTCCATAGGGGTCATCGTTAACCAGGTTCGGCTCATCATAGACTGTTTCGTTGACTTCCTTTACCTCGCCATCGACAGGGCTATAGAGATCGGCTACCGCCTTCACGGATTCAATAGTGCCAAAGACTGCTCCCTTCTTCACAGCACTCCCAACATCCGGGAGTTCTACCAAGACTACTTCACCGAGCTGGTCCTGGGCATAATCGGTAATGCCGACGGTGCCACCCTTTCCTTCCGGTTTGATCCATTGATGCGTTGCAATGTATTTTATCTCCTCAGGAAAGTCCATGCGCTTCCTCCTTTTCTCTTTTGCCTGATATATAGTTGGTACTGCTGTGGTCGGTACAACCCATTTTTCATGTCCTTTATATTGTCTGACTAACTGTCTAAGAAAAAAGTTGATTCAATAGTTTTATCTCTTCAAACCATTTATTTGGATTTCTTTGTTCTGATTTTCCATTCGATGGGGCTTTCCTTCCTGAGGTTGAAAAAGATGGGGCAATGACTGTCTACCTTCTCCATCAACTGATCAATTTTGGCCTGCTCTTCATTGGATGTAATCTCAACCACCGGCTCAAGCTGATCAAAGCCTGGCTTGTATTTACCTCCACCAATACCAAGCAAGCCAGCAAGGTTGATATGCGCTCTTGAGTAGATTTTAAGATCGTCTATCTTGATATCCAGAATCCTGGACCAAAACATGATAACCGTACCAATGCATGCACCAATTGCCCCGAGCGTCAGAAACAACGGTGAAGCGGCTTTATCGGTACCTCCCAGGCCTGCCGGTGAATCGGTAAAGACCACATGTTTCGAGACATCCATGGTCATCTTGAAGCGCACGTCCCCGTCATACTCAACAGGCACGTTAAAATGCCGCTCCCCGGACTCAGGATCCTTCTCTATGGCTTTGTACGTCTCCAAAAATTTTTCTTTCAGGTCCATATTATATTCCTCCTTTATTTTATTGTAATGGATTTACCTGATTATACTCCAGAACAATCGTTTGCGCTATCTACGCTCATCTCTACGCTCAGCCGGCCGCACCGGCTTTCCGCTCAAGAATCACCCTCCATCTCTGACCCTTGGAACGAGCCTTCGGCGGTTGGAACTCTCTGAGCCTTTCTAGTTGCCCAATTTCTTTGAGGCGTTTAAATATCAACTCCCAGGCGCAGTCTTTTTCAGGGTCTACCTCACATTTACCATCTTTTGCCCCGCCACAGGGCCCATTCAGTAGCCCCTTTGTACAGCGAGTTACGGGGCAAATCCCGCCTGTTCTTTCCAAGATGCATTCTCCACATAAAGAACACCGCTCTAGGTATTGGCCAAACCTCTGGATAGAACCCAAGAATAGGGTGTTTAAGGCCGAATGCGCCACCTTGCCACTGGCCTCCGTTACGGCTTGTACACCATTACCACACGCCATTACCAGCAAGGAGTCTGCGGAGTTCACTTCCTCTTTCTTCTCACGAAAACCCCGTTTAACTTCCAGTAAATGGCACGCTGGATTTAAGACTATCCAGCCGGTAACAATCTTACCCTCACCCTCTAATTTCTCTTTCATCTCTTTTACCTGTTCTTCACCACCGGTTTGACAGACTGTGGCACAATCACCACATCCAACAATGAAAACCTTTTCCTCGCCTTCCAGATATTCATGAATTTCTTCAAAAGGCTTCTGTTCTGAGATTATCATTTCTCCTTCCTTTCCACTGAAGACTTGTAATACATTGGAATTGCGGTTTACGGAGTAATTGGGTAATTATAATGGGTCAGAACCCACGTGTAGATGTCCATTGCCGGCTTCACCTCTGAGAAACGAGGGT